>Ga0302114_10000079_pt1 | contig 68240 bp, 61 predicted proteins | sample AG5_Surface_MG_FD_203107 | JGI IMG/M metagenome (GOLD analysis project Ga0302114, IMG submission 203107) | Marine microbial communities from Western Arctic Ocean, Canada - AG5_Surface | ecosystem: Environmental > Aquatic > Marine > Oceanic | place: Canada: Western Arctic Ocean | collected... | reverse complement strand
AGTATAATTTAGTTCAAAGCCACCCTCATTTACTGGATCAAAACAATAAGCTATACGCTTAGAAACACTATAATCCACTATCTCAAATACTGCATATTGTCCAACTCCAGCAACCCCACCAATTGATCTATCAAAACTTAAAGGGAATTGTTTAACAATATCATTTTGTGGATCGTAAAATACAATAGAGTCTGGACCGCCAGGAACATTCATCCCCATAGTAGCAAAATTACCAACAGCAGCTATTCCATAGGTAAATCCCCCAGTGACGGTTTGGGATGGTGTTTGATATAGTCTCTTATATGGGTTGTAAGAGGGTATAATAGAGGTTTCTTCTTCTACGTTATATGATGGTGGAAAAACCGCCCAATCTCCTATAGATGCACTTTTTTTTGACATTTTTTTTATTTTCTAATTGATTTGGTTATATTATTTTATCGTATTTTTTACTATAATGTTATGCATTCGGTAAACTATATGAGACACTTAAACCGTCATAATTTGTTCCATATCCAATTGCATTAGCTGGAACATTAATGGTTGTGGCTGATATCCTTTCAAAATTCGTCGCGTTGGGCTCGGCGATGCTTGTGTCTATTGGGTTTAATGTTGGGGCGTTTTTCGAAAGGAAGTTAACTGTGGCTAGATTATTACAATCCTTGAAAGTATAAGGTCCAATCGAGTTCACGCTGGCTGGGAACGTAATGGTAGTCAAGTTAGGCATGGTAGTGAAAGCACCCCGTCCAATTTCCCTTACGCCGTTGGGAATCGCAATAGTGTTGAAGGCAGTGTGGCCGAACGCACCCTCTTCAATCACTTTCACGCTATTGGGAATCGTAAAGCTGTTCAGGCTATCGCAGTGACCGAATGTACCCCTTGGAATTGAGGCAAGGTTGACGGGTAAGACAGCGCTAGTCAGGCTACTGCAGTCAAAGAATAACTCTGTTCCAAGTGTTTGTACACTATAAGGGATGAAAATACTGGTCAGGCTACGGCAGTTGGCGAATGCCTGAGCTGCGATCAATTCCACGCTGTTAGGAATCGTAATACTACTTAGGCTAGTGCAGCCTCGAAATGCAAGAGAATAAATAAATCTCACACTGTTAGGAATCGTAATGCTAGGCAGGCTAGAGCAGCCGTCGAATGACTGTTGCCCAATATGGGTCACTCCGTCGGGGATCGTAACGCTGGTCAGGGAAGTGCAGTTACCTAATAACATACCTGCAATCACTCTCACTCTGTCGCCGAAGGAAATGCTGCTTAGGCTTGTGCAGCGATTGAATGCACCAATGTCAATGAAGTTTACGAAGTCGTGGATCGTAATACTGGTCAGGCCAGAGCAGCCAAAGAATGCCCAACTCCCAATTGTGACCACGCTGTCTGGGATTATAATGTTAGTTATGTTAGCGCAGTTTAAGAATGCAGAATTTCCAATCGCGACCACTGGTAATTCATCCGGTGATTGTGATGTATCTAGATGGGTACTGGGAATTTCTTTGTCACCTGAGGCGGATTTAAGACATTCGATTAGAGTATATTCATCGCCTCGATCGTTCAGTTGGAAGGTAAACTCTGGAGCAAGGGCATAAATTGTTCTGTCTATATTGAAAAAGTCTCTAATATTACAATTATCATCGCCAAGGAATTCAAATTCATCAATTCTATACTCTCCGATTGCTTCATCAAAGAGATAACTTGGCCGATCTACATCTCCGAGATTTCTGTAAGGAAAGATATGAATATCAGAGATTTTATTTCCTACATATATCTCTTGATTTAACCCAATGCCGTCTATAAATAAATGTGAATCTATAGGATTTGCAGGAATAGTAACATTTGTACCAAAGGATTTGTATATTAATTCGTCCTGCATACTAATATCCCATCCTCTATTTAAATTTTCAATATCTATAGATGGATTGTAATAAGAAGATCCAGAATATCCAACACTACCTCCGCTAAACTCAATTGAATACGCATTTTCATCAACAAAGCCCAAGGGGTTGATTGTTTTCAACAAACTTCGATCAAAACATATACCAGAATTAAAAACTGCAGCACCAGTTAATAATTTTGGTCTTTCCGTTATATTTGGAACATAATTATTTTTATTTAAAGATTGGTCTTTCCACTCGGTAACAAAAACCTCTCCACTCTGTGCAAACTGTTTTACATTTTCAATATTAATATAGTTATTGTAAAAATAAATATCTTTACTTTCTCCATCACTAGCTCTTTGTACGGTCATAATGCACCCAGTAAAGCCTGGATTCACCCTAGAAAGAGATAATAGCAAATTAGCGACGTGAAAGTTATAAGGATAGTTGGTGTTATAGCCTGAAACCTCAATCGTAGGTAGGTCTTCGAAACATGCACCACTTTTAGAAGCTATGAAATCTCCAGTTAAAGTAAATCCAACGTCATCGCCAGTAGCTTCTGGAAGCTCTCCAAAAACTACTTCACCAACTGTATCCGCCATAAATAAATCTTCAAAACCAGAAATAGTCGTGTCATATATTTTTTCATATGTATATACACCTCTTTTAACAGCTGAAAGGAAATTCTGGTCGACTATACCAGTTTCTGTAATATATCCAGCGATCCCGCTTCCCGTTATATCGTAATATCCAGTGATTTCTCCAGTATATGATATAAATTTTCTTACAATTTCTGTGGTGTATGCGCCTGGCTGAAGATTCACTTCTCCGTCTGGCAAAAAGTTGGCTGGATCAAAGAAAGATGCGCCGTAACCAGTTCTAATAATCCCAGTAAGCTGTTCTTCGTTAAAAGTTCCAGTGCCAATAATATTATTGACTATTCCTGTAATTACCTGCGATCCAAAAGGAACGAATCCAGAAAAACGAGTTGTTGACATTCCTGCTAAATTAATATCGGTATCAACGATACCACTTCCAAGTCCAGTTAAAAGCAGCTCATAATCATTAACAATCTGTCCAGTAGGTTCAGCATAACCAGTTAAAATTCCTGTTCCTACGCCAGTTTGAATAACACCAGAAGCATCTAAGCCAGAAACCAAACCAGTCTTAGAAATAGAAACTGTATTTATTCCTGTAACTACAGCATCTTCGGTATGAGAAAAATCTCTAAAAAAAGCCTTATCTCTAAATATGTCACCAGTCTGCCCAGAAAGATGAGACAGCGAAACACCAATGTTTGCACCATTAAAATCGGCGTAATAGCTAGTAACAGTAATAGATCCAGATAGTCCGTCGAAGTCTGCAACAAAAGGCTGTATGTTCAAATAAGAACTAGACCTTATAGTTGAAGGTAAATTTCCTCCAGTTAGACTATAAGCATATTCTATTTGGCCAAAATTTGTATAAAATAATAAATCAGCTACTCCGCTTAAATTTTGTGACTGAGAAGGGGTCAAAAGAAATTTTGCTCCGCCTAACAGTTCATATCCCGTTACTTCTTGATAAGTGTCTATGGAAAAATCTACTGGAACATCTGAAGAAACTAGTTCTCCACTAAATACCGTAAAAGATAATGGTGGGTCAATATTATTTATAAAACCCGTTAAGGTTTCATCGGCTACTATTTTATCAGAACTTGTAGTAATTGAATACGATGGGGTTTGTCCAAAAAAAGTAAATCCAATATTTTCTGGTTGCTCGTTAATAGCAAATACTCCAGATATTTTTCCATTCGGTAAGGTTTCTCCTACAACTTTTGGAACCCCGTTTATGAAATATTCGTGTTGGTTATTCTTTAAATTTCCAGAAATAATAAAACTACTATTATTAGAATAACTATCTACAAAGCCCGTGTTTCTGTCAAAAATTTTACCACCAGCAAATTTATAGTCTATGTTATAGTCTCCAGTTAAACCAACATGAATATCTGAAGATCTGGTCTTGGTTATAACGTTAAAAACATAACTATAATCACCAGTTTGATCTGCAATGCTTCTAAAATTTTTGCCGCTTAATATCATTAATTTATAAGTCCTTGTGTAGCCTGAGTATAATTCGAGTGCCTGCTAGTTCTTCTTTGTAATGAATCTATCAATCTTCTTGTAACATCTATAGAAACTGGCTGCATAATTCTATTTCCAAAAACGTAATTTGAAGTGACTCCATCTGAAGATATATTAATATTAAAAGACTCCAGACCTTTAGTTATCATCTCTGACCCTATTTGGTCAGAGATACCAGCAATAGATATTTTTATACTTCTACGAGGTTGTTCAATATTATGTGTCAAATTGAGATTAAACTCTTCATGCAATTTTTCTAATAATTCGTCGCTAGGAGTACATTGTTGGGTACTTAAATCTTTTCTATAAAATAAATTTAGATCGTCTACTGGAGTTTGATACAAGTTTATATTAAATTTGGCGAAGCTCGTTTCAAATTGTTCTATATTCTCTTGAATCATGTGTTCTACTTTAGGAATAAAAACTTCAACTTGTTTTTGATATTCTAAAATAGCTCTGTAACTTCTAGGGTCGAAAGTGTCCAATGAAGGTATCATGATTCGTTTGCCCGATGGAGTGTCAAATCCGTGAGGTGGAGCATAAATTTTAAATCCATTTACTTCCACTCTTGTACATACAGATGATTGTAAACCCAACTTTTCAATGCACTCTCCCTTTATACATTGGTATTCAGAAAAGGTTTCTCCATCTAGAACATCAAAAGATCCACAGGTTACATCATCTGAGCAAAAATTGGAATCTACACATTCCCCCTGTTTACATGTATCTCCGTCAATCTCTCTTTTGGTGGCTCTCCAAGCAGTAGAGTTTTCTTTCAACTCACTCAGTTTAATCTCTAATTTCGCAAGTCTCTCTGGGTTTTTCTCTCCTGAGAAACAATCTGTATCATCTTCACAGTCTCCATAACAGCCAGAAGATACGTCTCTGCCTCTACTCTCCGTAGAGTTTACTTTTATTGAAGGATGTAATTGATCTCTCTCTATATCGAATCCGCTGCTAAAATCATCTGGATATACAACAAATAGCTTGACGTTATCATCACTAATATGTTCTGGAGCATAATTTTTTATTAAGTTGGCAAACGTCGCTTTATCTGTTACTTTTATCTCTTTCATCCTCTTCCTTTCGTAAATATCAAGGAGTGTCTTTATTTCATTTGTAGCGCCTTCCTGCGGGTACCAGTTGTTTGAAGCTTGTTGTATTACTACTCCTTGATCAAAAACATTTTCATCATCTTGGACAATTCGAATCTCTTTGTTCTGCACTTTTTCTTGCAATCTTCCAACAACCGAGCCCTGACTGTGACCAAAATCAAATAGAGGGCTTTCTAAAAACTTTTTAGTACTTGGGTCATCAAAATCATAGTATGTTCCACCCCCTTTTATCGTAATATTCTTTCTGCTATAATCTTTTCGTTTATATTTGTCATATCCACAAAAACTTAATTTATCAGTGGCGTCTATTTCTTTCGCAAAATATTTTCCAATGAATTCAGATCCTAATCTTTTTTCATTTTCTATGACCTTGTCCAAGAGCGCATCTTTTCTAGAAGCCAACATAAAATATCCTCTAGAAAAGCTTTCAACAGCAATTGTACTGCCCCCGTCTCCTTCTTGTGTCACAGAAATATCCTCACCTCCAAAAAGTGGAACCTTAGCGAAAAAGTCTTCTTCTTCTGGAGTAGGGTTCCATAATTCCTTAATTTTACGGATTGCCTTTGCATCATGGTCAAGAATCTCACCCGGCCCTTGACCAAAACGAGTTCCCTTGTTATAATATGTCACCGCTGGTGTGTCATCCGCATCCCTAGGAAAAAAGAAAGCCAAGGCCTTTAGTGATCCAAGCTGCGGAATCCCTCTTTGTTGCGCTATCTCAACCAAAGTGTCTGGTTTCAATCCGTCTATTCCTTCTGATCTTGTAAGTCTAAAATCTCCGCCTAATCCTTCTTCGCCTTCTATATCATCGCGAAGTTGGAATGTTAGATCTTCTCCCTCTGCACTTGGCGAGCTTGTGGTTTCCGCAGGACCTATGTACTGGAGTTGAACAATAGCTTCACGATTCCTATCTGCCCCATACATTTTTCCCCACCAAAAATGTTCTCTTAAAGCTGTGCTATATTTTGCAAGGGCAATAGATATTTCTAAGTCCTCAAAAGATACTAAATCGCTTCCGTCTTCTGGCTCTTTTCCCATAATGGCTTCATCGTTTGTATCGTTGTATAAGTCTGATAAAGTGATAGGCTTTAAGTCCAATTTAACACTAGTATTACAGTTATAGACTTTCCTTTCTCCGCCTTGCTTATAAAGAGATACGCTACCAGAATTTTTAGTATTTTCGATGCTTTGTGTTTCTTCGAAAGTTATGATGTTTTCATTTTCTAGCTCTTCTTTGCCAATAATATCGGCCTCAACTTTGGTGTCAATAAATTTAAGAACAGGTTCCCCTTCAGCATTATGCTCGAAATAAAAGTTGAAAGAAAAGTCTGCTCCCCATCTTTTTAGAACTTCCCTCAAGGTTCCTTCATACTGTGCATAATACTTATCATTAGTTTCTGGTATACTTTCATCCACTACTATCTCTATATTAGCTTCCTCAAAAAACGCTTTAATTGCTTCGATTAATGAAGCAAAATTATATCTAACATCAAAAATCTCAGTACACTCCAAATCTAAACATCTTTGACGATCTAAGCTACCATCATATTTATCTTCTGGACAATTTGGACATGGATCACACCCATCTACTTTAAATATATCTTCGTCAAGATTTAAATATCCGTCTCGATTAGTGTCACAGGGATGAAACTCTCTCCCCATTAAAATTAAAGGTGTAATCTCTTCATCTTCGGTACGTTGAATGTGAAAGGCTGGTCTTTCTTGATCGGAAGCGTCTAGACCATCTAGTGAAGCTAATATATCTTTTTTATTATAGCTCTTCTTTCTTGCTTCTGTCCCACTCTCATCAACGGGGAATCTTGGTATAATTCCGTGCTTCTTGTGTAGTCCAATATAAATTTTATCAAGGCTCATACTAGCGTCAAAAAAGGTTAGCTCCAGTACTTTCCCCGATTTGTTTACGCTTGTTCGCGTCTTAATTAGAGAGTATTGTCCTAAATTTTTATCCCCTACTTCTATTTCATAAGCCTCTTGAACAGATCTGGCATTTAGTGTTGGAGTTTCATAATCGCCTGTTTCATTAACAATATTTATAGTAATGGTAGATGGCGAATTTGAAAAATTATTTGTAAAGGAAGCATTATATATTTTGCCTCCAAATATTTCAGGATTACCGTCAATTTTTATTGCTTCTGTTTCTATTTCTTTCATCTTTTATATTATCTTATAAATTGTTTTTTTTTCAATCAAACCTATGCTCGCTCTAAATTTTCCCTGTTTTCGGTCAAAAGATTATTTCTATTTTGTAGCAGTATAGTATTACCCAAAATAGATTCTTGAAAAAACTTGTTTATACTGCCGAAGGAGTCTCCCCTTATTTCAAATATCCCAGATTTTAACCTTTTGTTATTGGCTGTTTCTAAATATTCCAAATTATGCAACATCTTTTTACCATTTGAGAATACCATTGAGCTTTTTTCAAAAAATTTATTAAAACTTAAATAATTATGATCTCCACTATTAATTTCAAAATCATCATTAAACTCCATAGCTTTGAATTGTCCGACTGGTAGAGTATGAACCGATCCAGAACCGGTCAAGATTGTATATAAAGTGTTGTTTTCTCCAGTAAATAGCATAGAAGTCTCACCTGACAGGGTATACGTGTTACTAACATCTCTAATTTTTAACCCAGATAGATTTCCATAAGTAAAGGCTTCGGAAGAGTTTAGGCCGCTTCCAGTGATTTTATTATCTATTACATCATAATTCTCTCCCGATATCTGCAAGTAACCGTTATAAAATGAGAAAAAACCGCTATTTAAATCATTTTGTGGAATCTTGAAAGATCTTTTAGTATTATTGTATGTTACAATATTATTTAGGTTTAAATCCCCCGAAGAAACCAAAGATTGATTTGAAAAAGAGGGGGCCATATTTTTTTTAATAAAAATAGAGTCAAATCCATACTGATCAGTGTAGCCTTCATCAGCATAAAATCCGCACGATTGATCAACAAGATCATTCGCAACGACTTCCTTAGTGGTTCCGCTCTCAACCGTAGTAGATTCAATACCGCTTATGAAACCAGTTAGAGGTATAAAGTTAAAACCACTTATAATTCCAGTGCCACTTTCAAATGAGAATATAGGCTCAACATTTCCACATTCGTTCAAGCAATTGTATTCAAATATAAGATCTGTAAACTGTCCAGTGCTTAAAGTTATTTGAGTCTCAAAACCAGTAACAAGCTGTCTCTGTAAAAGAATAGAGATATCTTCTTCTTCATTTCGAATATTTGACTCTGTAAAATTACCGCTATACTCAATAAAAAAGTTTCCTTTTTTTACTCCTATTTTATTTCCATTTCCATAAAGTGTCTCTCTATTTCCACAAAGATCAGAAATGTATCCAGTTTTTACAATACTACTATCAAACGGAATGTTCTCTTTTAAAACTGAAAATTGTCCAGAGATATCAGTATATTCTTTAAAAAGGTATTTAACACCACTGTTAATATATCCAGTTTGATATACCTGCGTTCCAGTTAAACTGACTAAGCCCAAAGAATCCTCGCTTACAGCGAAAAATCCAGAAAATATCTTATTTAATTTTGTAGAATTTATTTTTTTATTGAAATAAACAAAGTTGTCTATTGTTCCGCTAAAACTTGACTCCAATATTTGTTCGTTCGGAGTTCCGCCAATGAACCATTTTTCACCATGAGAAATCCCTCCTATTGAGAAGCTCTCTAAGTCAAACTGTTTTCTATCAAAATTATATCTTCCTATATTAAAGTTTGTTCCGTTTTTATTTACAACCAATCCATTGTAGCTGGCATAATTCAATTTTGAAACAAAAATTCCAGAAGGTGACTCAAGATATAAGTTATGAGTATCATTAAATCCTATGTTAAAGCCTTTCTTGCCAGACAGACTGCTAAAGATAATACCATTATTGGTCCCAGACTTGTTAGCGGTAATCATAACTGTCCAGTTTGAAGCGCCAGATAAATTATTTGAATTATCAATTTCTAAAAAACTTGAGCTTCCGTTAGAAAATTTATTAAAATTTCCACTGCCCTTTTCGTCATAAAATCCATCATAATTTTCGCCAATAGCATTATAGGGTGTTATTCCTGAATTTTTATTGTAAACTATGGGTCTATAAGTATCGCCTGCCGCAAAGAAGCCGTTTGATGGTAATTCTTCAAGGTTTCCAGTTTCAAAATCATAATATATGTCGATGTCCGACAAATTATTACCCTTGCTCCCATAAAAATCCAAAAAATCCTTTACCATGACACATTATTACACATTTTATCTGCGTGTAAGAAATTTCTCTTTTTGTAGGAAAAACTGTAATATCCCCTTATGAGAAGGATTATTAGGGATAAAGGAATAGAAAAAAATGTTAATGATGTTAATGATGTTGTAAATATTTTTTTTGGACTTAAAAAGGGAAAATTGCCAGAAAAGTTTAAGGATCTTCATGAGCAATATCTTAAAGAATTAGAATATAGAGGTGGTTGTTCTGGTTGCAGAAAAAACGCAATTCAGAAGAAGTATAGAAACAACATATTACAAAATAGTTAAATGGGACAGTATTATACATCAACTGGAAGATATGATCTATCTACTGGAGATATTTTGGATGTAGAAACTAATCTATCCTTAGACGCTTTCGAATTACCAGATTTTTTCCAAAAGGGCAATAGAGTTTCTAGTAATCTCTTGTACGACCCAGATCTTGATGTTGGCAGTTATTATATTGAGCCGTTTAATAAATTTTATCCTGAGACTGCGAGTACTGGAAGTTTAGAATATAGAAAAGCGGAAATCGGCATTAACAGTATATGGAAGACCGATTTTGAAAAAAGTAAAAGAATTCACGACTATTATACTTGGACTGGTATTCACTTCTCTGGAGAAATTGATGGTCACGCTGTTGTTGAGGTCGCTGGTCTTGTATATTCTGGATATTCAGAAGGGACATTGGCTGGAAAATATTATCCTGAAACTGGAGAGACTCCGACATTTTCATCTAAGGGCAAAAGCACAGTAATTGTGAGCCGCACAGACGGTGCAAGTTCTTCTAATTTTGCAAAGACCTTTTTTAGTGGCTTAAGAGGTGAGGTTCAAGTAGTTCCTCTAGGTAATTCTTGGCAAAACAATCCGTTTGTAAATTCTGAAACAGAAACTGGAAAAGCATATTTAAAGGAAGCTTTATCAACTGCGATTGTTAATGGCAATACCACGGCCCCTAAATTTTACAAATGGATATCAACTATCCTTGATAGAATAGACAGTTCTAGAGATAGTAAGATTTTTATATTGAGAGATTTTGACACTAGCACTGTTAATTATACGGTAGGCGACAAAGTTGTTTCGGAGCAAGACCTAATAGACCGCATTAAAGGTTTACAGATTCCCGTATACGATTATTATAATACATCCACAAACACTGATGAATCTTCAAACCCTTTATCAGGTATTACTACATTTTCTTCTGGTTATTCACCTACAGATAATGCCTATGTAGATCGACCTAATCGAATACCCGACTGGATTAGTGATCAACAGATCGATATGGTTGATGAACCTTCTAACTCCAAATGGCTATCTCCAGAAAATGTTTTTCAGTTTGATACAAGTTTATATAGTTTTGTTGGAAGTGGAATGACTTCAGGACTAAAAACTGGAGAAATTACTGGCGGGGGTATAATTAACGCTACTACTGAACCATTACTATTAAAAACCAACACTTATGGCAATTATTACGAGGATAAATTTAGAGGGCATCTAGATATCTCAGCAAGTGGCCGCATTTCATTTGAAGATATATTTCAGCAATACTTTCTTGGTGATTATAATAGGCCTGCTGGTAGTTATGGACTTAAGGTTTCTGGAACAAATCACAGCAATTCATTAGTAACTGGAGATATGTTATATATTCCATATTCTGGAGAGGATTACATAGAGGGAAAACAAACACAAAGAGCTGTTAATTTTAATGATTTTTGTGTTTTTGCCCCAGTTAACTTGGACGGATTTGAGACCTCCTTCCTTTCTTCAGTTACTGTAACTGGATCCCCGATAATTTCTGGAGAAGTTTACTTGGCTTCTGGATTGCTTGATATTGACTCTACCTTAAATACTGGGATAACTGGAGAATTTGATTTCTTTGATATAAATTTTTTAACTGGAGACCCTAAATATTTTGTTGAGACAGAAGGATCTACAGGCATGTTATCTGGAGAACTTTTTCATACTTATCTATTATCAGATACTGGACAGGTAGATTTCGAAACTACACTTACATCTGCGAAAATATTGCCTGTAGATATGCCAGAAGGTATTTTTACTACGAGTATAGATCCATTCTTTAGTAATAGTATCTCTGGAGATCAAGTAGTATCTGGGATTAAGGAAGAGAGGGTCGAGGATTTATTACCAGACAGTACGAATATATTAAAAACTTCAATAAGAGATAAAGGTACGGGTCGTGCGTTTATAAGCGGAATTTTTCAGGGAGATATGACTTATACTGGGATTTATTACAAAGATGATGATGCTTTAACTGGATACATAAATCCAGCGCATGATTACCATTATAAAATTTCAGATTTAAGTGACTTTAACTTAACTAATTTAACGGGCGATGGTAAGGTTAGAGTTGTAGATAATAATGGGGGCAATGTACAAATTTCTTCAGACGTGGACATCATATTTTTATTTGATCGGTCTGGCTCTATGGGTGACAACATAAGAAGTTGTTCTGCTGCTATATCTGCATCTCAACTTTTTGATTTTCGCATAATCAATGCAAGTGTCTATTCATATGACTATTATAGCTCATTGCCCTATTACATTCCCGGTGTACGCTTAGCGTATTCAGATAGTGATATGGTGGAAACTGAAGGCTCTTATGAAAGATTTCAGGGCGTGTTGAATGATATCACTAATTACATTCAAATTGGCGGTGGTTTTGAGAAACTGTCGGAAGCAATTTTAGAGTTAGATGCTGCTGGTAGATTTGATGGTTATAACGATAGGAACGTGATTTTGTGTGCATTTACAGACGAAATCGATGCTTCCACTACGTCCCAAAAATCGCAGGCTTTACAGGTCTTGGGAACCAAGGAGATTCAAACTATTTTTTTTACTACGACTTTTGATCAGTATGGATATGCTCATCCCCTAGAGCCTATTTATACCGCCTATTTAGATCAGTTACCAGCCGAATGTAATGCTCAATGGATAAATATGTCTAACGTTAGCGCTGCGAATTTCAGTAATCTTATTAATGAGGTAGCTACTAGGGGTTTCGCTAATCTTGATATAATTTCAATATTATCTATTGATAACCAAGAGTTAAATGATTATTTGCCTGATTTATTTTTTGCAGATGCTACTTTGTCGAGACAAGAATATTATGCTCCAGGAGCTATATTTGTTACATCATTAGAATTGACAGGAGACACTATGATAGACAGTGGTGGTGATAATTTAGATGATGACTTTGCAATACTCAAAAATGACGAAGTAATTCTCTCTCCCGCTAGAAATATAGGGTGGTATTCAAATCAACCGCCTTATTCAGTGTACGTAGTGGGCGGTAAAATTACTGCAAATAATGTTGACTATCCAATAACAAATTTAAGTAATAATATGGATACAGTATTCAAAGTTACTGATAGTTGGTACGGAAGGGGGGAATTTAATGTTTCTTATCAAGATAGAATAGATGAAATTGAAGCTTCTAACGGTCCCGTTGAGTCTTCAAGTTTGGAATTGGTAGTGCTTAGTGATAGAGACATAATAAGAGGCTGGAACGCAAAGCCAACACTGAATACTCCCGATCAAGATCTTAACAGCTTATCTGTAGGAATTTTTTCACAGCCATCCATCCCTGATGGTTTTAATTTATCTACGCAAGGTGGTGGTACATTAGATAATGCCTCTAATAGAGGTTCGCAAAGACTTTCTGAAACTTCCAGAGCTTTTCTTGATAACAGTATTCCTGATTGGCCTTACAGTGGTGTACAGACTGGAAACTCATCTCCAAACTATGTTTGGTCATACACTGGTAATATTTTTACTGGTGATAAATTAGAGGTGGCAGTGTTTGATGGTTGGGGGTCTACACTTAGACTAATTCCTTGGACTGCCAAACTTACTTGGAGCGACGGCTTTACTAGTTTTGTAAACGGGGGATATAAAGAATCTTTTCCTAGTGATTCAGCTAAGATTCGTCAACTTCAAGATACAAGTTTAACACAGACACAATATTATTCGGCAGATGGGGGTGGTCCTTGGGGAGAATCTTATAAATTTTACGAAGGCGGTAGCGGTATAATTCCTGTAACAAGAAATATTGAACAAAAATTTGTTCAAGATATGGCATATCTTCAATATGACACTAATGAAGTACCCTTTAACATAGTCCAGGGATTTGGTTTTTCTGTTAAGGACAAAGAAACCATTTCTTCCTCTGATCCAATATTTGTTGGAGACAATAATAGACCCAGAGCAATATGGCAAGACGTTGGTTTTGTTTGTAATTTAGATCCAATTAAGTTTACTGACACCAACGAGAATGAAGAAGATGGCGACGACGACGGCAAAGATAACGCTTTTGATCCTTGCATCCCAGATCCGGGTTGCCCCGAAGAAGACAGCGGCGGTGGCGGCGAAGGGCCTGGTGATGGCGGCGGCGGTGGCGGCGACGGAGAGAGATCAAATATAGTTTCTGGGGTTCTTTATAGTGGATCGATAACTTTCAATAAAATGTCTATTGGTGATTATCTAGAATTTAGTCCATATAACTTTGATTACTCTGGTGATTATCTAGAAGCTTATGGAACTGGTTTTCCTGATATCCATAATTTAGATAATAGGTTTTTTTATGACAGAAGAGGTAATAATATAAGTACATTCAGTAATGCTGTAGAGCTAGCCTATTTACTTAATGGTTTTTATAATAATTTTTCATTAGGCACAAATAAAAGAGGGGTATGGCAAAAATTTAAAACAGAATTTGACGAATATGCTGGGGATACGGCTGGGGATTTTTATAGCGGCGCATTGTTAGAAGCGACGGCAATTACTCCTAATTTTTTAACAATAAAGTCCCTAATATTCAGTGATATGGGTGCTTACAAAATCAAGTTTCAAGATGACAATCTCTCAATTGCTAGTCAGTATCAATACTCAATGCCTAGGTCAATAGGTTTTCAAGGAAGTTATGACGGTCTGAGGTGGAAAAACCTATTCTTAAAAGATTTTGATTATACCTCAAGCAGCCATGAGCTCATAACTGACGGATATGAAATAGAAAAAAAACCTATGGAATTTGGTTTTGGTCCCGAATTAAGAGTTGACAACGAGAGAGACGGGGTGGACTCAATAACTGTAACTGCAAATGATCACGTAATTGAATCGGGGGATGGAGTGTTTTTAAATCAAGTAGAATCTATAGGGATAACAATTTCAAGTTTTGGAAACGGCGTATTTAGTGGGGTTGAGTTTCCCTCAGGGATAGACGTGCAAGATTTTTTCGAAGACACTATTCGATATGAATATAGCGGCAATAATTCTGGTTCTTTACTTGGTTTTATTAGCGGTTACGAAGTAAGAAATCCTCTAGCGAAGGAAGATGATGAAATTGTGATAGAACCCGTTGAGGTTGTTTACCCCTGTCCAGGCCCTCTGACTACAATAATAAGAACTCGACAGGTCATTGTTGATAGTGGTATTGATGAGTTTGGTAACTACTTCCAAGTTACTCAAGAAGAAGAGGCGGGTTGTGAATTTTGCTTTGGCTACAAAAAAGTCGCCTTGCCAATCGGTCACGAGGCTAACGAAGGCTTGTTCCCAGGAGACCCAGACTATGTATTTAGTGGCTATTCACTCTGCGATGCGGAGGGACTTCCAGAGTTAGGGGAGGAAGAGGAAGAAGAAGATAAATTTCAAACTATAGCATTTAGTGGATTTTTTACAGGTTTTGAGGGCGAAGAGATATTTAGTTTAGACCTTTATGATTCAGATGACACATTTTTCCGTGGGACATTTAAAGCTCCCTTGGAACCAGAAGCTATTTTTATAGTTCCAAATCAAACGGCAACTTATTCGATTAATGAATTGGAATTTTTCTTTGATCTAATCTCTGTTAAAGATCGCGAAGCTTTATTCGAACAAGACGAAAATGGTAATTCCATAATACCAGTAGGACAAGAATCGAACGATACAAACACCAGTTATAGAACTGGATTCATTTTTGACAACGAAAGAGACTACAGGTACTATAGGTTTATCTACAGCGGATTTAATATTCCAGATGGAAGCAGTTCAGCCGAAGAAACCTTTGCCCCCCAAAGTGGAGTAGTTGTATTCGACGAAGTTAATTTGTATGGACCAACTGATTATGAATTTGCTTTGAGTGGAGCACAGGAAATAACTTTATTTGACTCTATTTATTCTGGAGACTTATTGATTCCAGTCAGTGGGCGCATGACTGGTATGCATGTTGGCAGTAGCTTTAGTGGAATACTGCCTGTTAACTCAAATAAAACTGAAACTATTCTCGAAGACTTTTTCTCTGGTACTCAACAAATTTATCCTACCCAATTTGTTGGGAACTATCAAGACACCTTAACTGGAATAGGAGAAGCTTCTGGAATTATTACTGGATTATTTTATGATACAGGTACTAACAGGTTGTTTAATGAAATATTAATTCAACAAACAGTTACTGGATTTGAAAATGTCGACACTGAGGTTAATCGAATAAACGATATCACAGATATATTAGGTTTAACTGACGAAGAGGTATTTATAGATTTCACGGGCCCAGCAAGATTCACTGGTATTGGGGCGGTCAATGCACTTCAAACTGGAGTTAAAAGCTTTACAATAGTCACTGGTACAGAGACTGGATTCATAAATGATGGAAGCGGTAGCTATGATTTTTATAGATCTGAATCTAGACTTTTCGGAGAAAAAATTCTGCTTCAAGATAGTGGCAAAATTTTAAATCAAGACTTTGGTAATTTACTTCTAGAATCATTAGATACTAGTCAAGTATTTAGTTCTATTCCTTCTGGATATATTAATTCCCAATTAACATTAAATTATAACAATCCGATTACAGGTGATAGAGTGATAATTGATAGCAATGGCTTTGTAAGAAGCACAGGTAATCAGCTTCCAAATTTATTTAAGGATATAACCGGTTTGTCTAAGGTTATTAATAGTGGTGAATTTGGATTTAGCACATCAATAATTGATAATGACACATTACAAATCTTTACAAATACCCTAGGTGAGCTTGGCAACTCAATACGGGCTAGTTCAGACGGAAGTCTTAATAAACCAACGTTTGAAACCGATACCTTTACTGGCGGACAAAATTTCTATCAACCATTAATTGGTTACGGGTTGTTTTCTGGCAATGCCTTCGAAACAGTTAATAATACTGGGATTTATGAAGTAGATTACACAGGAGAAATTACTGGTATAATTAACATATTTACTGGAAATAAAAATTTCAACGATACATGGAATCTTCATACTGGAAAATTCAATAAAAATTATAATTTTAGATCTAATCTTCCTGATGGAGTTATAACTTCCATCTATGAAGACGGTTTTCATTCTATGGGTATTTACCCAAGTCAATTTGCTACATTTATTGACTACGTTCCTAGCGATTTAGTAGACTATAATAATACGGAAAATGAGCCCGATGTCGCTGAATTAATCATTACTGGAATAAATTTAACTGGATATACAATTCCAATACACGGAGACAAATAATTATGGCGGGTCGATTTCAAATTATAAAAACTGGTGCATCTACGGTTCGAGTTGCTGAAAACAGTAGTATTCTTACTTCTAAAATAAGGTATCGACCTAATGGCTCTGATGTATTTTTGGGCCACGGTGAGGATGGTAGAGATCAAGATTTGAGGATATCTTCTCGAAGTTTTATGACCGAAAAACAAAAAGAGGCGGAGAAAGCATCTATTGCATTTGCTACATCTTTAGAGATTGTAGTTGAAGAGAGTATTACAGATGTTATACATAGTAAGGATAATGAAGCACAAACTAGACAAGCCCCATACGAGGCTTTTCATATTAAAGGCTTGGGAATTGATTTTACACCGAAATACGACGATGATGTGCAAAAAAGGGATTTCATATATTTAGAATTGGACCTGCACAGAAGCTTAGATGTTCGTTCCGCAGTAATTGTTGTCGGACCTGTTAATGGTAATGGTCCTGGAAAAATTCCCGGAGAAAGAAATGAACGCACTGATTTCATCGAAGAAGATAAAGATTTATTAGGTTGGCCCTCCTTTCCTTCGTCCTATCTTTTTAACATGGATCTAAACAAAGATGGCGAGTTAATTTACACTCCCACAAATGCAGAGCCCACCAACGAAGAACTTAGGCAGGGTAAATTTCAGAAAAAAGCATACTTGATGATTGGATATTTAACTAAAGATGTAGTAGGGGGTAGCGAAGGTCTTGTGATTTTTGATGAAGACAATAGCGACGCCCCCTATATGAATGTAGTTGGCTGTTTAAATACTAACTTAGAAATATCTCATGGGCTTTCTAACGAATTACCTGTTGTCAACCTTTCTCCAAGCCACGATCCCGTACACTTGAGTTCAAATTATTTTGAGGAAGTTGAGCAAGAATCTGAATCGGGGGAATAATATGCACGAAGAAAATAATATTCCCAATACTCATGACCCAGGTCAACCAGAATACTTCGACGAGATTTCTAAGAAACAAAAGAAAAGTCAGCCCATTAATTTTGAAAATACAATCTGGCAAACTTTGGACCAAAAACCCAGAATAGGAAATCTATATTTCATGGATAGCTTGCTATTCAGTTCTTGCAAATTTAAGGCAGAAAAAGAATTGGGATATAGCCAAGAAGAAGAAGCTATTAAAGAGAGAGAAGATAGAATCGTAGAACTTTATGAAGAAGAGGATGGCGATATAGAAAAGTTTACCCGCTCCAATTATTTGACGGCGACCAAAGAACAGATTCATCAAATTACTTTTAGAGATAGAATGTATAGGATAGAAGTTCAGATTATTACTATGGAAATGAAGTTTTTTCAAACTGGCTCTCCTTTTATCGGACCTATACCATATTTCCAGCCGCGAACGTATCGAACCACTGGTCGTAGCTTCCCAGTATTTACAGAAAGTCACGAAAGAATGGCGGGACAAAGACACTCTGGACGAGTCAATATAGATACTACACGTATTATGAGACAACAAAATGGTACATATTTAATCAAAGTGACTGTTGTAGGAAATGGTTTTACTACAAGTGGATTTGGCTTTCCTGTGGGAATAATCCCATTTGCAAGTGACAGTATTCCTATCCTTTTCATAAATGCAAACCCAAATGAAACACCTTTAGCTGCTTTTGGCAGTATTATACCAGTGAATTACAATAGTGATGGCGAAGCAGTTGAAGACGTTTACAACTGGTCACTTTCTGAAGAATTAAAAAAACATAAAGATGGGGATATTCCCCTCAATGAGCTGTCTATGCTAGCTCAAGAAACTTTGGACTCTATCGCAGAATAAAACTTTATCAGATGTTAATAAATTTTAGGTCTTCTATACTGTTTACTGGTGATTTGAAATAATCCCAAGAATAATTAAGTGTAATCTTTTTCCCGAAACTCGGATTTGATCCTATATTTTTTTGGGTCAAAACTTCATCTCCCCCCAAGAAACCCTCTGAGATGCTTATAATTTCATTATGAGCTGACTTTATTCCTTCTTCGATATCTGTATCGTCATTAATCACGGCATTAACACTAATTGACAATTTGGCTCTTTCATAGGATTCTAGATGTTGAAGCACATATTCTTCTGAATCTCCTGCTTCTGCTAAATATACTTGACCAACTAGCGCATAAGGTTTCGCTTTAAAGTATGGATTCTCTATATTAATAACATAGTCAAATTTTTCGAAACCCTCTGGAGGCTCTTCTTCATCTGTTAAGTTAACGGAAAAATTTATTTCTCCCTTAAACTTGTTTTTTGTAACACTTGCTGATGTATAACGTTTATTGATGTTGTCAATATCATAATAATTAGAAAAAAGTCCAATCACATTCTCGCTTTTATAAACATTTATTTTTGAATTGTAAGCTTCTTCTACAAGCGCCCACCTGTCTGTTAAATCCGATCTGCCCCTTAAAGATCCTTTTAGTGAATATTTTGTTATGTTATCTTCCCCTTTGTTTTCATTTAAAGAAAGTTCCAGTATTAATGTATCTTGTCCAATATTAGTTACAGCGTCGTCATATTGTAGAGTAAAAGATATAGACTGATTTATTTCATTTATATTTTTTGTTCTTACAACGGGGGTTGTATTTAACGTTATATCGTGACATTCTTCTATTTTTGCTATAAAATTATAAGCATCAAAAATCACCTCTAGTTCTGCTAATGTTGTATTTATTCCTCCAGTAATGCTTCCAGATATAGAAGCCGTGTGAAAGCCCTGAGCCTGTTCATTTATATTGATGCTATAATTAATCTTGGATTTACTGCTTTGAAGCAAATCAAGCTCATAAACTTCGGTAACAGAATATTCTCCATTAACTCTGTTTATATTCTCTGATCTGCTTATTAATACAAGATTGCTATTGTTAATTGAAACCTCTTCAGGATTTCGATTTGATCCAGCAGACCTTTCTCCAAAACACATTGATAAGTTTGCAGGAACCGTTGGAGAACCTCCACCAAGGTTGGCAGTAACAAACGTACGAGCATTTTCGAATCCCGTTTCATCTAAACCCCCGGTATTTATTCCAGCCGCAGATACTGTATGAGTAACTGTCAAAACCCTCTCTTTGTTCTCTGAAAAATCCCATGTATTTGATGGGTTAATTATTCCCTCCGATTCAAAGTAATCTGCTGGATAGCACAGCAAGACTATGGTATAATCAATCTTGGATAAATAATCTGATGGTGCGAAATCAATGCTTTGTAAAAACACGTTGGTTCTTGTAAGCGTACCATAAGTGAATAAACCATCTGTTATTTCATAAGTTGTAAGAATGGTGGCTTGCAGTGCCGACAAACTGGTGTAGCCTCCGGTATCAATAGCTTGCCCATTTAAAGTTATGTTTTCTACAAATCCCCATTTTTTATTATAAAAAATAGGAGAATGAGTAATGGAAATTCTTGGTTCTGTTATTTTAGATGTCATCTATGTCGGCTACCTCCCTTAGCCAACTCCAAGTAACGCTAAACGTCATTAAATTTTTTTTAGGAGTGAAAGATGTTTTTGGTGCAGAAGAAATGTGCAGTAATTCTTCGTCTGGCGTATACTTCGAAATATTAGAGTTAACAAACGTGGCATAATCAGTGAAAGCGCTCTCTTTTTGGCCCCTTAATTCCATATTCAATGTAGTGTTTCCTACTGTGGCTAAGTTTAGTTTTTGAGATATCTGTTTGTCTTTTAATATATTAAAATTATTTTTCAAATCAACTGGATAAGAGTGTGTTACAGTATTTTTGGTTGTAATTTCTTCTGGATTGCCTTCTTTAGGTTCGCTTGAGTAGGTAAATGCATAAGTAATGGTGCCATCTATTTCGGAATAATTAACATCTTCACTCGAAATAAAGATCTGTCTAAAATCTATTGTATTGTTTCTAAATTCAGTTTCTACCCTTGTTTGAATGTCAGCCTTTATTGTATCCCAAGCGGTTTTTGCGACATCTATAGAAGAGTTTCCAGCGGGAAATGGTTTTCCGTCTCCAACTATCTGCCCTCTTTCAGATATTAAGTAGAAGCTTTCTGTTTTTTTAATTTCACAATTGTAAGACCAACTATAAGTGTCTTGAATAGATATGTCGTTGGAATAAGTAACCGTATAATTGATAGTTAAATTTCTCTCGTTTATATCTCTGACTACTGATATTCTTTTATCAACAAGTTGGTTAGGGGAACCATAAGGAGTAATGGTAATTCCTGTATTATCAGCATCTCCATCGAAACCTTGAAATGCAGTCCTACATCTCGCAAAAGAATTTGTTTCGATTTGGGTTGTCGCCTCCGTTTTGAGTTCTCCCATTGAGCTTGCAGTGATTGGTCCGATATGACGAATAACCCCCTTTTCTGTTACTTTCGTTATTCCATCTTGGCCTGTAGAAACCGAAGTGTCTATTGTTTTATCAAAATTTACGTCATCTTCACCAGTATCTCTCTTAACAAAATCATATTGATGAGATAAAGAGTATGATCTAGATATTTCATCAATATTTTCCGTACAATATAATTTATATCCTGTTAGGCTTGTATTATAACCGTCAATCAATTGGCTAGCCAGAGCTTTTGCAATTAAATCTATTGCTAGCGTTTGCGACAATTCTAATGGATCATTAGTCTCGCTGTCCAAATATAAAATATTGACTGAATAATTAAAGCTTTTATTAGAGATAGATTCGCTAAAAGAAAAAGACTCACTTAAACTTTCTAAAAAATTTGTACTTGCAAACAAACTATTTAATCCATCATCACCAGCAGTTATTGAATTTTCATAAATTTCTATAGTAGCTGATACCTTTTTTAAATTTGGGCTAAGATCATCATCAGAAAAGGAGATTTGAGTTAACTTACCTGTGCCGAAATCTACTTCGTTAATCGTAACACTTTCCATTGTTGCCGTATCTAGAAAGTCATCAATAGTAGCGATATTGGTTGATGATTCTTCATCTAAAACAGTATCATCAATTAAAAAACCTTCAACCTTTAGGGTTTTGATTTTTTTATAATTATATAGATTTGACCCGAAATACTTATATTCGGTAGAAGATCCTAATATTGTTGTTTTATCGAAAATCATTTATCTAAAGCTAATTATTGATATATTTGTTGAAACAACGTCTTCAGCACTCAAGCTAAATTCGGTTGATTGAATTTTTCCTTCAATTGAATAGTCCTGTAACTCATTTCCATCTAAATCTTTTACCGTAAAAGAAGCTGAAGCGTTATCTCCGTGTGTAGTAACAAAATTACTTATATCATTACTTGTAAGGCTGCATTCCGATCTTCTTTCTGTAATATCAATAAAATCCGGGGAAGTGCCGTCATTAGTTATTAAAAATATAGGGTTTTGTTTTAAGGACACACTGAAAGATAATGCTGATACACCATCAACTCCTACTACTGGGCTGGCAGCAGAATGACCAACACTCATATCATCTTCAAAGTCAACACTTACCACTTCCTCTGCTTCTTCAATTTGATCATTTATATTTCCATAGTAAGTTAAACTGGCGCTAGCATTAAAAAGCGAGTTGTCGCTTGCGGAAATGGACAAACTTTGTGGACACAATCCAGTAAATGTATAATCTCCGATAATCAATGCCGTGTCAGTTTGATTAGTAAAATTTTGTGATCCATCAAAAAGCCCTGAAAATTCTTGATAAAAGAGGTCTCCATCGCTACCTATTAAATACTCTAAATTAATTACAGTAGTAGGCCTTTGATTTGCGTAATACACCCCAGTGCTAGTAGATAAGCGATCTTTGCCAAAACCCAGAGAGTTGGAATTATTAATGCTTAAACTTTTGCATAATATTTCTGTACTACCATATGTTACATTAACATCTTTATAGCTTCTATAACCCATTACTCTTCTAACTCCTCCAATGTATTAACAAATGATCTAAAATTGATAGTTCCCTCCAAGAAGCCGTTAACATCTGCGGTCAGTCCTTCTGATTCCATTCTGGCTTTTGGCATATGATATACAATGTCTGAACCCCCTTCACATTGAACTATCTTGATTTCCAAGTCGCTTGATCCGCTAACGAATGCTTCTTCAAAACTGTTTGAAACATTTTGTCTATCATCGCTGCCGACTATCAAATCTAGACTCAAAGAAAGTTCGAATCCTGCAACACTAGAAACATCGACTGGAAGATGACTTCCCATCGCATAAGATGGCTTCCAATTTGTTGAAATAGAATACTCAAAAGACTGAATGTGCCCCGACTCTAGTGCGCTGATACCTTCAATAAGAACAGATTTATTTCGCAATCCTAATGCACTTTCTTCCACCATATCTGCTAGTAATTGGTCCTTTTCGTTTTCTTCTGTAATTGATGCTATCTCTCCGTAAGTAACGAATTCAATAGAGTCGGATGGTGGACTAGAGATTCCCCCATTCAATTTATAGCTATTTATATATCCACTGGTGAAAGAGAAATTACTAAGATGAGATCCCATAGTTCCAGCAGTTATAATACCACTGTTTTCAATGAACGTATTGTATAAATTATTTCCTGCAGTTAATATTAAAGCTGATATAGATCCTTCAGACTGGTTTTTGCCCTTGTAACTTCTAGTCGCCAGACCCTTTCCAATAATTTCTGTTTTGGGACTAGAATATGAGGAATCAAAAGAAAAAGAGTTTGCTCCCTTAATTCCTTCTCCACCTAAGCTTACAAAAACGTCTTGACTTCTAGAATACCTCATACCTTGGTATTTATTACACTTTTATCGAACCTTATTGAATTGTGCAGACCTGTCAGCGACTTGAATACCAGCCCTTCTCAATTTTTCGGAATCAGCTCCTGTAAAACTTTTATTTTTGCCTGTATTTTTTTCGGCTTCGTACCTCATTTGTGCAAATTCAATTATCTCGTCTGGATCTTCAGATTCAATACCTGGATAGTTTTTAAAAATACTTGAAAATGTATTTGCATTTGTTGCCAAGTTTGTTTGAAAATATGTAATTTGACTAATAGGTTTTCCAAAATATTGATATGTGTTTTTTGATAGGTCCCAAGAACTTCGAAAAAAATGTTTAATAGATATTCTTTTAATATTTGATTCTTTTAATTTTTCAGTATATTTAGTATAACTTTTGTTAATTTTAAATAACTCTTCTGGCTCTATTTCATCAAAGTCTTTTTCATTAAACTTTTTTTGAGAAAGATCTCTGTCTAAATATAAAGAATTCACAATGTAATGTTCATGCATTCTTCTATCAGTAATTTTTTCTATTGAGCTGGATGTAATTGAGTATTTTTGATCCAACAAATTCTGATATTCTTTTTCATTCGCTTCAAGTTCACTCTTTGCATGTTTTTTCATGTCTTCCGCCAGTGACTTCTGAATAGTTTTTTTTAGTTGGTCATTTAATTCTTCTAGATCTTTAATCTTGCTTTCCTTCTCCTCTGACCACAAATCTTGAGAAATAGCCCTTTCTATTAAACTTTCAGAAGTCTCTACTCCTCTTTTTTTTAATCTTTCGTAAAAAAAAGAATATACTCTTTCGTAATCTACATGATCATCCAGAGACATGTGTTTTATATAAAGGCTATTCTCAATATCATAAGAATAGCCTTTTAATATTTCCGAAAGCGCACTTCGAAGAATAGAATCTTCGTTCATTACTTCTTACTATCTTTTTTTACTTTCTTTTTAGCTTTTTTTTCTTCTGATTCCGCCTTGACTTCCTCTACTACTTCTTTTTCTATTTCCTCTTCTTCAATTTCTGTTTCAATTTTTTTACCGAAATTTTCTTTATAAAATCCTTCGAAATCTTGTTCGGTGTCAGCGATTCCCATAAACCACAAAGTAAATAGAAAAACTAGTTTGTTATAAATTTCAGACCATTCGTCTCCATTTTCGCCATCTTGCTTTTCTTCCATATGCTGGAACTGCTCAATCATTCTTTTTTGTGGATGCTCATTATCTGATTCAAACATAGCTTTTTCATCAATCAGAGAAAAGTTTAAAAAAGCATAGTCAATTGATTTGTTGCGAGCTTTAGTCTCAACAGTATCATCATAAATTGCCGAATAATATTCATTGAAATTTCTAATCTGATCTGACAACTTATTTATCTCTTCGTATAATTTGATTCTAGTATCTTTGTTTTTATCGCCCGTACTAGTTAGCAAATCTTCTTCTTTTCTTACAAGCTGTTGGCGTAATTTGGTAATTTCATACTCATCACCTTTTGTCATCGCTCCGTCGCAATTATCCATGTAATACTTATCAACAGCCGCTTTTGTTTGAACGCCCATGTTCATAAGTTTCGACTTAATCGCAGCTTGAAAGATTTCTAAATCTTCCATTTCGCTTCTATTTGGCTTTTTAAGACCAAAATCAAAAGTTTCTTCGCCTATTTTCCCCTTGAATGTATATAATTTTTTCATAAATTTCCCTTACCTATTGATTTTATAGTAATTCTCAGCCTGATCTTCGAAAAACCTAGCTTGATCATTGCCAACATCTAGAATTCTCTGTCTTGCCTCTTCATAATCATCATTAGAAATGCACTTTTTATCAAGTAAATCTTCTAAATGATACAAATATTGTTTAAACATGTATTTGATACACCGTTTGCCCAAAAAATTGAAATATAAATAATCCTTTTCTTCCATACCTTGCCTCCAAGGTAGTATTACATTTAAAAGGGTAAAATGAGAAATTATGCAGGTGCTACAACGTCACCTCTCAATGAGGCTTCTAAACCCTCCAGCCTTGTTCTCATTGATTCGATCATAGCCTCTGTATTTGCAAAGTTTTCTTCTACTCCATCAAAAGATAATGTAAAATTATTAAATGTCTCCACCTTACTTTCTACACCTTCGTTTAGAGTGGTAATGAATGTGGCAATATTTTGATTCAGATCTGCAAGTTGTTCAACGTTACTGTTTTGCTTGTCTTGTTTAATTTGCTCTAAAAGCTCACTAAATGTAATTTCTTGATTTTCAACAAGTTTTTGTATAACTGCTTCAAGATTTCCCCTATCACCTTGCGTCTTATCTGATGATTTAAAATCGTCTATCGCTTTTATTGCTGTACCCATCTCGTCACCAGTTATAGTTTTATCTGACTTCCCTTGTTCTAAAGACCTTAAAATTTCTGTCAGAAAGTCGGTATTATTTTTTGACTCTGCAAGCGCCGATAACGCTGTATTAGTTTTCTTAAGTTCTTCTATTAAGGGATTTGTGGTTTCTTCAGGTGCTGGCTTAGTATCTTTAACAGCACTGTCTGTTCCATACTGATAAGCGTTAGCATCTCCACCTTCGATTAAATTAGGAAGTCCCATCATTGATCGGAACGCTGCATTATCTGATTTTCCCTGACTCTGTGAGAACATATAATTTTCCCTTGGATCGTCGAGATCGACGCCGACGGGTGCCATACTTGCTGCGCCATATCCAAGACGTGCGTTATTCTTATTGAAGTCTAATGGCATTCCACTCTTAATATCAAAATCTCCAGATTCCAAGACAGATGAGTTAAATATTTGGTCATACATCTCAGTTCCATGATTAAACATTCCTCGTTCGCTATATGCGTTTTTAAAGGGATTGTTGAAAATGGCACTTTGGTCTATTTGATGCCTTTCTGTTGTCTCCATGCCACTTTTAGTATGAAAACTCTTAGGTCCATCGTAACGCCCAAGATTGTTATTGTTTTGTATTCTGGAATATTCTTTGATATATTGGTCTCGTAACCTTGCCTGTTCTTTGTTTTGGGGGACTACCAATCCACTCAAACCAGCATCCCTGTTTACGACATCTTTTCGTTCTGTAAATGCTTCTCTTACGCTCGATGGAGTACTTGCAATTAAGGCGTCATTAGTTTTGCCCCTGCTGGTTATTTCGTTTGTTAAGACTCCAAATCCAGCAGTTTCCATTCGTGAGCCATATTGCCCTTCTCCCATGCGTCTAATAGCTTCGTTAGCTCTTCCAGCAACATCATATTTATTGAATTTAAATTGTCCGTTCTCGTCAACCTCCGTTCCAGTATTTTTTATATTTCTGTCAAATTCAGATAACATACTTGCTTGCGTAAATCTATCTATTTTAAATTTTCCGTCTTCGTCTTTCTCTTCCAAGGCAGCAACAAAACCCTCTCTAATTTCTCCAGCCTCATTTGTCAATACTTTCTTAACTCCCTTTGTACTTGTATATTCTCCTTGAGCTCTAACTTTACCAGCGATAGTTGGATCATCTCTGCCCATCACTTCTGACACGCTCATTCCCATTTCAGATCCTTGTTGAGATCTTACGGATTGGTCTGTTCTTAACTTCCTAAGAATAGCTTCTTGGTTGTTAGAAATGTTTATGTTTTCCCTTCTATCATTCGACGCTATTTTTTCAAGTTCAAGACTCTCGGCAGCTGATAATACTAAACTGTTCAGTGTTGTTTCTACACCCTCGGTCCCAGAGAAAATGTTTTTTAGTTCGGTTCTTATATTATTGAGCTCTTCTAGGCTAGAAATTCCTGTTGCCATTTTCGCTAGAACTGGGGTCAATTTCTCTTCATCAAAACTAGTGCCAGAAGTAACTATAGGGTTTATGAGTTCGTCTATTCCCCCAATGGTGTCGTCAAAAATTTTATTTTTGTTTGTTCCAGTTAAGACCTCTTCTTCCTTAACTTTTAATGCTTGTATCTTATTAAAATTATCATCCCTTCCTGAGCCTGTTAGTCCGAATCTGCTACCAGACATTAATAGAGCACTTCTTTCTCTGTTTATTTCGGTTGGGCCAGATAATTGATCCCTGAATGAGCTTGCATTGTTTATACTTCTTTGTACATTAAAGTTCTCCATTTGCGCCCTACCAAACGCAGCACTATTAATTCCCAACCCTACCCTTGTTCTTGTCATCGACCTTCGGTTTGCCATGTCTTGGAATCCACCTCCAGATTTAAAACTTTCGCTTATAATATTACCGTATTCGTGTAGTGCATCAGATGATTCTCTAATCGCAGAAGGCAAATCGTCTATGTCAATTCCCAAACGCATTAACGCTTTTTGTATCCCGCCAAAACGGCCGGAACTGAGTCCTTCGGATATAGATTTTGAGAATTCACCTATAGAATCACCAGAATTCTTCATAGCTTGATCCATTGCACTAAAATCAACATTACTTAAATTTATGTTTTTTAGTTCCTTTTTTTGATCTTCGGATATGTCAGAGAAAGGATCGTCCTCTACAATAAAACTGTTGCTACTCATTCCCATCTTCGACAGAAGTTTGTCGAAGCCCTCAAGCATAGAAAGACCACTCGCCCCTTGGCCTTGGCCGTTTCTGGCTAAATTCATTATCATTTTTTCACGATTTCTGCTAAAATCAGTTTGAACAACTCGACTACCCGTTGTATCTTCGAGTATTTTTGTTACGTCAAGCCTATTTTTAGCCTCAAATGTTTGCGAATTTAACTGTCTCTGCAATTCCACGGCTACATCGCCCCTATCGTTCGAGGTCGCAGATGTCAATTTTTCAATTTGTTCGGATGTTAAACCCGACTCTCTTAAAGTTTTGTTTGTTGCGTCTTCTATACCTAATATTTTCTGCTGATCAAGATCTCCAGAAGATATTAAGTCCGAAATTAGAGATTGAGACTGTAAAAAAGATTTAATCGCATTGGCGCTGTTTGCATTTGTTTCTTGAAGCTTGTCAAATTGTGCGGCTAATATATCTGAGGGTGACTCCTTTTTTCCTGCAGATGAAACACCTCCAAGTATAGCGCCTCCTACAGTCCCAGCTATCATTGCAGGCAGTCCAAACAATGATCCAGCGGACATGCCCGTCGAAGCTCCTTGCGCCGCGCCTTCGAAAATATTTCCAGTTCTTTTAGCAGCATCTTCATCTTGACCCGCTTTTCCAGCTATGAATTCAGCGCCACGACCTATCGTTGGAGCAGACATACTCAAAACCATACTGCCTAAAAATCCCCTTTGAGCAATTCCTTGGTTTCTTTGGAATCTCCTATTTGAAATATCGGCTTTTATCATTTTCTTAGCCATAGGTGTCATAGTCTTATCCTGCTCAAAACGTTTTTCTATACCTCTGAAACTCGGCATACCTAATCTCCCTCCTATTCCTTTACGGCTTTGTTTATCTATTGCTGCTTGAGCTCCCTTAACTTGTTGTTCGGCTATTTGTTGGTCTATTTCAAAAAATCTATTACCAACAGAAGTTTTAACAGCGGTTCTAACTTGTTGTCTAAGCTTTTTGCCTTCTGGGGTACTATTCAAATCTTTCATGCTCATCCCCCTTCTTCCCATCTGCGTTTTTAACTCTGATCGATATTCATCATTTAATACCATCGATCTGTCTGCTTGCGAGAACCTAGTATTTGCATTTACTGGAGTTGCGCCTTGGAATCGACTTGTCTGATCTTGTCTCCTTACGTCTTCTTCTATGTCACGTCGCTGCAGAGCTTTCTCTCTTCGTAGTTCCTGCTCTCTTATCTTTTGCGCTTCAAGTGCTCGCCGTTTCTTGGCTTCTCTTTCTTGAGCTATACGGTCGGCATTATCAAGACTATCTTGTCTCCTTGCAAACTCACCAAAATTATCGGCTCCAGTTGGAGAACCCCTAGGTGGTCCAATGAAACTTGAACTTCTAAGGTTTTCAAAAGCTCCTGAAGCTCCTTTATTTATTAGGTTTCTTTTGGTAGCTTCTTTGGCAGTTGGTCTGCCTACTGGATTTACTCCCTGAGACCTTTCTTTAAATCTGTTTGTTCTAACAGATCCAATAGTATTATCGGCATAAATACTATTTCCCCCTCTTTTAATAATAGCACTAGCCGTAGCGGGTAAAATTTTGTTCTGATTTCTACTTGAAGCCCCTCCTGGATTGGTACCAGCATTCTTTCGTAGCCATTCTTTATCCTTAACGGTCAAGGGTAACCCGTTTTCTAGTTTGCCTTTTATAGCGATTTCTCTCTTGCTTCCTGCAGCATAATTAAACGTGCTCTTATTCATCATACCGCCCTTCATCATTTCTTTATTTAAAACGATGTCCCCAGACTTATTAGGTATGATAAGCTCTTCACTATTTACAACTGCTGGACCTTTTTTTCCTCTGCCATAATTAAATTTTTCAATAACCCTTGCTTGCGCTTTCGATGTAGCACCTCCTACATTTCTACCAATAGCATTTTGTTCTCTAATAATTGCTTCTGGAATTGTTCCGCCCGCGTTATTAGACACTCCACGATTAAGCGCGATAGCCTTGGTTGAACGCTTTATATTATATCCTCCAGCGCTACCTGATATAATTAATCCCCTCTTTCTTAAGTGTTCTGAAAATCTAACTTCGGATCTTTCTTGAGCTTTTTGAATGGCAAGTTGTCTTTCTAAAATACCAAGAATAACTTGTTCTTTTTGTGCTTGCGAAGTAGCTAAAGCAAACTGCTTTTTCTCTTCTTCCGTACCTTGTTTTAATAAAGCTACAGTAGCGGTTTGAGTTTGTTCTCTATTTTTTTGTCCTTTGTTAAGTCCAGTTAATGAAAGTAGAGAAGCACCGCCTTGAACCAATGTGTTAGCAAATAGATTTTTAACAACTGCAGCAGCAGCAACAAGTCCAGGTCCACTTAAAACCTTCGCGAAGCCTTCTGCGGCATCACGTAAAAAGCCGAAATTCTTGGCTCCTATAATAGCATCATTTAAAAGACCAATGAATGCATTAGACGCACCAAGTTTGTTTCCTTGAAAAGCTTCTAAAATAGAATTTATGTTCCCAACAAGATCTTTAATTGCGTCACCAGTCCCCAATGCTCCAACGCTGTTAAAAATTTTTCCAATATTGGAATTAATTTGTTTGCTTATTCCCCCAATAGTTTGGTTATACTCTTCGTTTGCCTTATTAGCTTCATTGGTAGCCTCACCTGATTTTAAAGCTGCACTATCAGCGACACTATACGCACTAGACAAATCTTGAAATGCGGAGATTAACTTAGAAATTTGAAACCCGCCAGCAGCCACTTGACCAATTTGAGCAGCTAAAGATTGATTACCTGCATCTTGAGCCGCTTTATAAGCAATTGAGACTTGACGCAATTTTTCCATTCCGCTTGAGTTATCATCAATTGCAACTTTTAAGTCTTTTAATTCTGCTATACGATTCGGTAAGCTCAGTCTAGTAAAAGCAGTCTTAAGGCCTTGACCCAAGGTTGCGCCACCAAGACCAGTTCTCTGCTTCATGGCCGTAATAACACCCAGTAACTCATTAAATGAAACTCCAGCACCCTGAGCTACAGCAGCAGAACGAGCCAGCGCAGCTGCTAAATCATCCGAAGAAACGGCGAAAGATGTTTCAACAGCACGAAGTTTGTTGATAACTTCAGTTGACGTCAGAGCTTCTTTCGCGAAGCCATTCAGGGTTGCCGTAATTGCGGCAACTGCTTCGTTAGTTTTTAAAGTTGTTAATCGGACCAGAATTAGGGAATCTTCAGTACGTTTCAATGTTTCTCCCACCGCCAAACCCTGACGAGCAAATTCTTGAGCAGTTTGTGCTACCGTTTGAAAAGATTGTCCAGTTTTTTTCGCAATATCAAATAATTCATTTCCAAACTTTGAAATTGTACCGCTTGATTGACCCAAAATACTATTAATAGCTGTAAGCTGCGATTCAACCTCTACGATTGTACTTACTAGCTTTGTGAAAGATCTTCTTACTCCCTCAATAACTGCAACAGACGCTCCGAACGCAATAACACGGGCATTAGAAGCTTCTAGAGACTTAGTAAACTCATCAGCCTTCCCCGTAATACGACCCAAGGCCATCTGACCCTTTTTAGTGTCTAAATTAACGCCTTTACGTTCGAGTTTGCGGACAGCGGTATTTACGTTCCGATTTAAATTCCGCGTATCCGCTCCTACTATAATGTCTAAGTCGCTTTGAGCCATAACCTAGTTATTATTACATTAAATACAAAACAAAGTGAAAAAAAAATCCCACCGTTTCCAGTGGGATTTAATAATATATTTTAATAGATCTTTAATTACTATTCACTACTACCATCCAAGAAAATACCTCTTGTAGTATCGCTAGCCGCTCCAATTGGAACCGTAAAGCTTACCGAACCGTTTCTGTCAGAACCAATATCTGTAGAAGTGTTCTCGCTTTCAAAGAATGCGCCTTTAATCTCAATCTTAAATGTCTCAGATTTTGCGCTACCTACACATGGTGAAGCAGTAATAGTGAAGTCAAAACTGGTTGCTGAGCAGGAAGTAAAAAGGTCTGAAAGACTACCCTCAACTATGTCGGTTACTGCAAAATCCAAAGATACTGTTGCATTAATAGGTGTTTGAAGCGGACGAGCAAATACGAAGTCACTACCAAGTCTTTCCAGCGCCTCACGAGGCAAATCAACAGAAACTGAGAATGATTGAACATTTGCTTTGCTAAGATCTACACCCAACAAAGTGGTTGGTAGTCCAGCAATTGCAATATCGCCCTTTTTGATAACTGATGGCATCCCAACTTCCCCAGTTGTTCCAGCAGGTATTGTATAAGTCGTGGTAAGAGCTGTTCCGTCAGTTGGGTTAATCGCAGGAATAACAACAGCTCCAGCCGCGTCTTTAATTGAGTAGTTTGATCCTTCGATAGAAACACTAGATTCCATAAATCCTCCAACAGATGCGGAGACGGAGTAAGAGGAAACAAATCCATTTCCGATACCTACAACAAAATCTTCTGTAGCTACTGGAGTACGACCAACGACATCTACGCCCTGCTTTGTAAACAGAGAGAAATAATTCTTATCATCTTGAGTTCCATCTAAAAAGAAGCTGGCAATGGACTTGCTGCCATCGATTGGCATTCCTAATGCTGCTTCATTATGACCGTCAGTTGTGTAATATGTAAACTCCATTGTCGGAGTAGGTGAAGAATTTACCACCTTGTCCAAAGCCGCTGTCTGACCAAATTGATTAACGTCCTCCAAGGGGAGGTCAAAAGTGTCACTAACAGATTGGACACGGTGTAATTGTATAATAGCGGCGTGAGCGCCTGTTGAAGGGGTGGGACCAACAAAAAGTCCAGCTGATCCATATTTTACTTGTGTTCTTGATGCCATAATTTAAAAAATGTTTGAGGGTTGTATTTTATATTACAAATTTTTTTATTAAATGAGAAATCAAATTCTTGGAAATTTATAGCACAACAATCTAAACTCTGCATAACCTAAATAAAAGTTATCTGCACCCTTAGATGAAATTTTTGTGGTATTAACTATAACTCTATCTACGTTTGCTTTTTGCATTGAATCTGGATATTTCGAATATAAACCAGTATAATTAAATTCACCATTTTTCAAATCTCCGTAAATATTAAAAGGTATATCTTCAAAATCTATAATTGGAAAGCAAGTTTGAGTCAAGTCTTCAAAAATACTTAATGCTCCATCCATTAAATAGGCATTGTCCGAAATAACAACAGCTTGATAATTTGATTCATTCTCGTCCATTCCCCCCAAAGCGAATGGGTTATTTCTGCTGTCTTTATGGCTTAAAATAACACAGGGAGCATTAATCTTTAGATCGTTTGATCCTGTAATCGGATCTATAGGATCTTCGGAGTTAAAAGATTTCTCCATAAATAACTCCACATCTTTTTCGTTTCTAAAGTAAAAGTTTAAGTCTTTCTTTGCATAAGTTGCTGATCCTGAAATAGTTCCGCTATGATATGCTCCTCCGTTCATAAAGTTTAAATTAACTCCGCTAACATCTCTATCAATAAAATTGGTCACTATTTCGCCTGATACTATCTCTGAATAACTAACCCCAGTAGGAATAGCGGCTCCCAAAACAGACGAATCATAAACCCATTGTGCGTCAGAACTAGATGAAAAATTCAGTCCATTAAACGGCATTTGGTTAGAAGGATAAAGTTCTCCAGTTACATTCGTATAAGCCTGCCCTTTGTTAAGAACTTTATGTTCTAAAAAGAAAGCCAAGCTGGAACCTAATTTATGTTTAAACTGTGGATTCATAATTTATTTTTTTGTTAAATTTTCTGAGAAATACTTCCTAATTCTTTGGATATATCCCCCATCCATAAGTGGTGTTATTGGGTCTTCAACATTTCCTTTGAGCTGCAAACCAAATTCTGAACGACCTTTTCCTGGTCTGAAAGCGAACTTTTCTACTCCACCCAATCCTCTTTCAACCCCCTCGACCCAAGTTTTTGATATCCAAGGAAGACTTAAAATAGATTCTGAGTAAATATCTTTAGAGCTGGGAAACTTTATTTTAAATTCATATGTGGCTTGCCTCGCAGAGGCAGTTTTTCTAGTTCTTACAGTGCTATTAGAAGTGATTCCAATTCGGCTGTCCACAACTCGTTTTAGGTTTTCTACTGGTAATTCTCCCCCTTCAAAACCAAAATATCCGATAGTTTTTGGATCTCCTTCTATTTTCCTAGATACAGGATCAGCATCGATATCTGCATCTAACATTGATTTAGCAATATTTACCTGTCTTTCAGCTTTGCGTCTCATAAAGTTTTTAGCCTTTTGACCAGTCAAACTTTTTTGGATCTTAGCATTTATTCTTCTTTTAAAAATTGCCATAGATATTATTACACAAAAGCATTCCTCCAGAGAACTTTGCTATCTTATCTCTTCAAAGTAAAATCTATAAAAATTATCCTTCAAAAGACCGTGTTTTGAAGATTCAGATCTACGACGGTAGTAACTTCCATTCCATTCAATCTTTTCTGCATTTTCAAGTAGAGAGTTGCCTGTTGAATCTGTAATAACCTTTAATATTGTCTGTGCAGTCTCTGGCAACGGCTCCGAATTTCCTGCAAAATTTAGTTTGTAAAAATTTTCAGACCCATTAACAAAGGATGTTCTTGCATAAAATAATCCACTCTGCTTTGTAGTAACAACCTCACTATTAAGTGGGGAATTATCATAAAACGCATTATGATTTATATTGTGAGAAACTACCGTTTGAGTGCCTTCTGAAATTGCATAAAAAGGATTTTTCGTAGCAAAGTTATAATGAAGTTGCGAGAATGCCTCATTTACTGCTGATTCCTGATCTTCTGTCAAATAGCCCATTATTGCCAATGTCCAGTCCAGCTCTGCCTTGTATCTCTTGGTCCGCTCCTATTGTGTTTCCACAAATTTGCTAAATTATCAGCTTCCACATCTGACTCTTTAGCCAAATCGCTATAGGCACGAGCCACCTGTTTAGGCTGAACAAAGGTAACAGAAGATTGATCGTCTCTAAGAGATAAAATGTTATTATTGCTAGTTGACATCAAAGCAGTTCTAGCTTTGTTTTTATAATAAAATCCGTAATATATAGCTTTTAAAATACCCTTTTCGTCGTCTCCAAGTTGTGGGTAATAGTCGCCAGATTCGTAACAATAGAAGGTTGAAATTTTATTATTTAATTTTCCGACGTTTGATTCTAACCAATAAAAAATACTACCAGTTGTGGGAGTAGCTGGTGCGTCCAGTTCTTGATGTATTTCATAGGCCAAGCCTGAAATTGGTTGAAATTGTGCCATGTTTATTATTACACAAAAAGGCAAAAATGGAGAACCTTCTTATATTTACTTTTTTATAATTCGGTAATGATTTATGGTCTATACGCCCAATTCATTAAACTAACGTCCCTTTTAGAAGGACAAGTAATTTGTCGTCCATCTTTTTTGATATTAGTTTTTTTGCCCTGTTCCATTCCCTTCATGCGAGATACAAAACTTATTGTCCTGTTTGCGGATTTAACGTCGCTCATAGTCCACTCACTCTTCTTTTTAGATAGTAATCTCAAATTCCTTTCAATTGGCCCGCGAGATAGACTAGCAGTTTTGCTGCATGGACTTTCTGACCATTTCTTCAAAGAGCTATAACCCATATTTACAGTGCTTTTGTATTTGCTGTAAACTTCGTCAATCTTATCTTTATTGTCTTCTGCAATAATTTTTTCAACTTCTAAGCCAAATTCTTCACAGTAATTGCTATAATCCCTGTCTGCCGCGACTTCAAATTCATAAAGGTCTAAATCAATTTCATAACCCTTTACTAATTTTTTAACCTGCTTGTTGCTAGGCTTCTTACCTTCTTTATTGGTTTTACCTCCCCGCTTTTCATACTCTTTAAGAACCCACATATGCTTAACATAGGAATTCTTGTTGAATTTTCTATCAGCCTCTTTCTTTACTCGTTCGTAAAGATCTTCATTTAAAAAGGTTATTTTTGCCATAAAGTTTTTTATTTACCCTTAGCTAAGATTTTTTCTAATTCCCCTTGTTTTTTCTTGGTCATTTTTTTTCTCTCTCCAGCCTGTGTAATCTTTTGACCCATTTCTTTTCTAAAAGCGTCTACACAGCGCTTCTCGAAGCTTGGACGGCCTTTTGTACGATTATTAGGCCTTATACCATATTGAGACATACCATGTCTGTATAACGAATCTACGTCCATTTTGGCGATCTTACATGCGTAATCTACTGCTCCAGAGCAACCTAAAACTGCCTGTTTATTCCCCAGAGCTTTATTAAGCTGGTCATTTCCTATTCTTCCATTTATTTTCATAATTTTACTTTCACCGCTGTTTACAGTTAAAACGCCTTTTAGTGAAATTTATCCACCTCATTCCTCGTAAATAGACAATAAAAAAACCCACTCCGAAGAGTGGGCTTTTGTAAATACTTTGGATATCGATTAGACGATAAGACCGAACAGATTGCGAGGCTCTACTGCAAGGTAACCAACTTCAGCTTCACCGAACATGCCAGTCTTGCCCTCACGAGCAACAAACTGATCGTCAGGAGAAACATTGAAGTTTGCACCAGTTTCACCGTCTGCGATTTCAACCTTAAGAAGACCGTTAACATCAATCTTACGAGAGATGCCTAGAACGAACTGTTCACTTCCACCAGCAAATACACTGGTTGTGCTAGAGTCGAATTTTTCACCAATATCAGGGAACTCAGTATTACCAGCAAGAGTATCGAAGATGGTATTGAAGTCTTGTCCAAGGCCCATTTCGTTAAGCTGAATAATTTCAGTTCCGTAGATTGAAGGAAGACCGCCAGCAGCATAGACTGCTTCACGAACGCTTTCAGGAGCAGAAACTGCTGTTGCACCACTAGTCGTTTCAGTACCAGCGCGAGTATTCATTGGCTGATAAGCAATTGCACGAATCTCTTCGACCATTTCAGGAGACATTACCAGAGTATCGATAGCACGAGTGCTATTGTCGAGACCTGCTGGTGTATCACCAAGACCAGAACTTAAGACACGAGCAGCCATTGTTTGAAGACGGTTAAAGTCATCAAGTCCAAGTTGACCTGCTGTGTTCGAACGGATAAGGTGTTTACCACCGTTAGTTGTCGAATTTGCAAGTGAATCTAGGATAGGCTGGATGCCTTGGCGTTTCATCTTGAAGCGAACTTCGTTGATAAGCTTGCGGATACCGTTCTCTGCGTGGCTGATACGACCAGCTTTAAGATACTTCTTATAGAACGCAATTGCGGAACTAATGAAAGCAGTGCTGAAAGCAACGTCGTCTGCACCAGTAAGTTGGTTGTAAGCAAGATCTCCTGGGCGGCTTGAGAACGATACACGAACATAATCTGCTTCAGAAATGTTATGATAGTCATCAAGAGGGATAGTACGAGGCTCATACTCACCAACAGAAAGAGTGTCGTAGAAACCGTCGATTACGTTTGTTTCATCAAGTACTTTCTTAGCAAGAGGACCGACAAGACTAGCGAATACTCTCATTGCATCACGAGATGCTTCGTTGTCACGAGATCCCATAGCTTTGATAAGTTCGATATGTTCAGTTTTTTCTTTTAATTTAATTTTCATATAAATAATTCCGTTTCTGATTAGAGGGTTAGTTCGATGTTAACATCGCCTTGGCGAGTTCCAGCGGAAGAAAGAACTTTAGCTACAAGCGTTCCATCAGCAGCAGCGTCACCCGGAAGTACAACTCTGAATCCACCATCAGCATTAGCTGCAAGACCAGAGCCAGGCTGAGGGTTACCAGCGATACAGCTGTTAGAAACCCAGAAGTTACCGCGAGTAGCGATTTGGACTGGTTTGCCAGAAGCAACGAAGCCATTTTCGTCAGCCCAACGTTGGTTGAAGCCGTCGATTTGGTTTCCGTGATCGTCTGTTACTGCAGTTCCTTCTAGTGTGATACCTAGAATGCTACCAGCGAAATCTCCGCTGACAGCTTTTTCAACAGTCCAAGGAGATTGGAATTTATTAGAGTAGACGCCGTCATGAGAAGCGCCCACTGATTGACCTTGGGCGTAGTAGTTGTCGTTGTCTGGGTCAAAAGTTTTAACCTTGACAAGATCACCAGCTACACCAGTAAATTCTGCTCTTAGATGCGAACGAATGTCGTGCGGAGCAATATTACGAGATGGTTTTAGTTTTAAATCTTTGTATGCCATAATTTTAGTTAGTTAGATGTTATTACAATAATTGTTTTACGATGTGAAATTATTTTCCTTCAAGCTCCAATTCAAAGTTGCTGAACTGGTCTTCAAGTGAAACTTTTTCTTCATGTTGGGTCGATGCTACTTCTTGCTTTACATCTTCTTGTGCAGATGCGATAAGCTTTTCAGCGTCTTCCTTTTCACGAGATTCTTTTTGCTCTTCAGTTTCTTCAGTTGAAGCTTTGGCTTTTACAGCTTCTTCTTCTTCTTGTTTCTTCATTTCTTCAGCTTTTTTCATTTTGTAGTCTTTAGACTTTTCTTTGGCAAAAACTTTGAAATCTCCGAGCCAAGCATCGTAACCACCTTCATCAAGACCTTTTATTTGTTTAGCAATGACTTTAGAGTCATCAGCTTCAAGATCATAATCTTTTTCTAGTGCTTCCATGCGTTCGCTGAAAATGCGACTTTGTTCTTCCGCAACAAGTTTGGCTTTGATCTCTTCCAGTTCTTTGTCAGAAGCTTCGGATTTCTCCTTGAGCTCTGTAAGTTCTGCTTCAATTTTAGCTTTTTCTTCTGCGGCCATTGTTTTAGCTTCTTCGAGTTCTTTTTTCTCGGTAGCGAACTTGGCACTCTCATCACGGATCGCATCAGCAATTGCAGAAGCAGTCACTTTATCGAAATTTGCTTCAAGAGAGGCAAGGAGTTTATGATCAACTTCTTCGCTTTCGCAAACAGAAGCCAATACAGTTTTATAATCTTCTTGATTTTTAATTTTCATAGCTGTATATTTCTTTACATTTATTTTTTTTGATTGTGAAATTTTTGCCTTCTTCTTATCTTTCCCTGCCATAGGGTGTGAAGTGGGTAGAAGGTCGGTATCATGTTTACCACTTCTAAATTTAAGATTTCTTAGTACGTGTAAAAATGAGTTTACTCTCGCTTGAGCCCATTGTTGTGGAGAACTAACAGTAGGTCTAACGCTAGATGGGTTAGTATTATAAGCTCCAATACCACGATTGTAAACTATCTTAAGTTTTCCAAGAGTAGTTTGTTTGCGCTTGTCCGAGCCAACTTTTTCCTTATGATCTGTAAGTTTGGTTTGCAAAGACTTCTCTACTGTTTTGGAAACTTTAGAGCTATTGTCGTTGGCTTCTAATTTAGTTTCTACATCCTCTTTTGTTTCAGTAGTAAGTATGCCTTTAACATCAGCGGCAGGATTACCCACTATGCCAGCTCCTAAAAATAGCTTCGGGCCTTTAACTAGACGGTAGATCTCTTTGCCCTCATATTCTCCAGAGCCTCCATTATCTTTTAAAAACGGAAGACGCTTCTCTATTTCAGATTCATCATCAATTATTTCTGCTTGATCAACAAATTTTGAACCTTCCATTATCGAGAATTCTTTAAAATAAACTTCCCAACTGAATGATGCTTGACCATATTTCAAAGAATTTTTATCAGAAGCTTCTACAAGTAACTCAGCCAACTCTGGTTTGATACTACGCCAAACAAAACCTCCACCAGAAGCAACTATAGGCTTGTTTAAATCTTCGATATCTTCTTCTGAAATCAAATTTCTTTCATTTGCATATTCTCTGAATCCATAAGAGAAAAGGGAACCAACAACAACATCTTCGTCGTGTTCAAGGTTTAAATATTTGTGAGGAATCTGCTTGGCTAGTGCTATTGTGTCTTCAGTCGTTATTGCATGTCCATTTTTATTAGCCATTCCTCCTACCCATAAATCAGCAGAAATGTAAAGAAGATCTCTATTCATCTCTATTTGTTCTTTAGGTACATCAAGCAATGCTTTTAGAGAATCCAAAGATGCCAGTGCCAGATGTTCGTCTCTTTCTTTAGGATGAACAACTTGATATTCCGCAATTATTTTCGTGGAAAATGGATAATCTTTTTTAATTTGATCTTTATTCATTACTAGGCTATCTCTAAAGATTACAATTTTTGTTTGCTTTAGTGAAATTAATCGCTCGGTGCGTCCCTTCTAGAATGCCAAACTAAAGCTCCTAGAAAGGTGTCTAATTCAAAATCATCACAAATCTTATCAATCTCTTCTTGCATTTTTGGGTTTTCATCAATTGACTTGCTTTTGATGATAGAGGCAACCGCCTTTTCCCAGTCCGCTTTATTATAATTTTCTACAACCTTTTTTGCGATTGAATTGGCAAAATCAACTTGAGAGTCTGTAAGCTTCTTAACGTTGTAACTACCCTTAAGTTTTTTAATGGCGTTTTCTTTGATTTTATCCATCTCCGTTAGGCAAGACTGTATTTCCTTTAGTGAGATACCTTCAATACCACCAACGACTCTACTTTGTCTAGGTCCACTAATCGGAACCCCACTGCCAGCTGGTCTTCCTTTTTCTTGTTTTATTTTAGTTTTACTAGATGGACCAGCTTCTTCATCTATTGGATTGTAATTCATTTGTGGCTCATAAAGACTATCGTTTTTCAATTTGCGATATTCTTTTTGATTTTTAAGACTTTCATTCTTCTCTGGAAGAATACCATCTTCAATTGCTGTATTCAGCTCTTCTGGAACTAAGAATCCCAACTCAGCCATTCGAGTATAAACTCTGTTCATTTGTGTTTGGTCTTCAAGGTTTATAGAAGAAAGTTTTACTGTTGGAGCATTCGTGTACCCCATTTCTTTGCAAACATTTCCAATTTCTCCCTCAAGCCATTCTTTAAAAATAGACTGACCCCTTTTAAGTCTCTGGCAAAATACCCTAACCTTAGTCATTTGATTGGAAAACTTCTCGTTGCTTCCAAAAATTGACTGTAAACCTTCTCTAATATCCTCATTTACCTGAGCATATTTTTCGGCTCCAACAACTTTGGTAATATCTGGAATAACATAATCAACCTCAGTGGTGTAATCTGCAACGAGAACTCTCTGAGTTGCCTCACTATTGAAAAGCTGTCTCATATAAGCTAAATGCTCCGGATTGGGAGGAACTTCATTACCGTCAACTTTATAGCCCCCCATAGTAACTTTTAGAATCATATTTTCCAGAGTCTTTAAAACTTTTCTATCAGCCTTTTTCATTTCAAGCTTCAATTCAATGTCATCTAGTACTCCATAAAAGAGTGGTACTGCAAAATATTCGTAATCTTGTTTTTGATAAAAAGCGGAACTCACATCTTTAAGAGGAACGTAAATAGAAGATGTTAAAGATAATTCAGAACTATCTTTAATCGCTTGTTTTATTTCTGGACTTAATTTTTGATATAAAATCTTCTCACTTTGAGTTTGAGGATTTTTCAATCTTTTAATTTCGTAAGGACTTAAAACTTTATAAATGTCTCTATCGCTTGTTAAACCCCCATACAAACTTACTTGGGCTGGATTAAGAACTGTATATTTTACTGGTATTTCCGCACTAGACGCATACATTTTTAGATTTTTAGTATCTTTGCTATTGATCTTTCCTTTCATTGCATACGGAAAAACATTGCAAGATCTATACAATTCTCTATAAAACTGTTCCGCAAACCCATTTATATTAATGGCTTTTAACCAAGTCTCGCAAAAATTTTTAGCACTCTTATTAGAGGACGATAATTTAATTTTTGACATAGAGAATTCTACCATAGCTTCAATCGTATTTCGAAATAGCTGGAACTCCTGCCAAGCTTTTTGACATAGCCATACAGTTTCATTAATTGTAACATAGCCTCCATTATTGTTGTAAAGATTTCCTCCACCAGTTAAATTGGGAAACCTATTCGATAATTGAGTGTTGATCCCTAAAGATTTTACTCCTCTGCGACCTAAACCGCCCTTTACCCATTCGCTACCAGCGAATCCAACCATCTTGTTATAATCTTCATTAGAAAAGTCAGATCCCAATGACTTTTGTGGTGCAGATTCCTTCTGCTCGTAATATTTCTGCCTGTCAGTGAAATAAAGATTGTCTGCCTTGTAATTATTTTTCCCCATGACAAATGTTACATTTAAAGTGAGATTTTGTGAAAATGATTGATGTAAAAAATAAATTAAGAAAACCTAAAAACAGACAACTACCATAGTTTATTGCGTTAATTTCTACATTTTTCAAAAATGTGTAATATAGTATATGGTAGATTCACGGGATTTAATTGAAAATGGAGTTTAAAATTAATATATAAATATTATGAAAAATATTAGATTATTACAGGACGAAATACATACTTCTTTTGATAAAAGTCTCTTCGAAACTAGAACTTTTGATGCTAAAATTTCTTCTTTATCTACTGATCATCCTATTTCACATCGAAATGATTCTCATATGTATACGCATATAGTTCAAGAACTTAATAGAAAATATCATTTTTTTGGTCTTGATTCATTTATTCAAATTCCTGTAGATGCTGGATTTAGACCTGTAAACTTAACACCATTTTTCGCTGGTTCAATTTCACTTGAGAATGGATCTAGGCTTCTTTCCGAAGACTCATCTTTATTACTTCTTGAATAATCTAATTAATTTTTAACAATTACCGTGGCAGACAAAACAATAACAGAACTTACAGAAATTACTTCAGCTAATTCGACAAATGACTTTTTACCAGTTGTTGATACTAGCGCCGTAGAAACTAAGAGGATCATTTTATCTAATTTGCCTATGAGCAACGAAGAGATTGGTCGATCCTACCCCTTTACCACGGACTTTCAAACAGGCAATGAGAGGACACGGAATGTATCCTCAATTGCATCAAGCGAATTCTTTAATAATACCAATTTAAGCTCTATTTATATTGGAAGCAACGTGACCTTGATTGCATTGTCTGCATTCAAAAATTGCACAAACCTTAGCAACGTTACAATCCCCGATAGCGTGAGATCGATTAACTCTTTTGCATTCGACAATTGCACAAGCCTAACCAGTATTACGATCCCTGAAAGAGGGGTCTCTATTGGAACTAGCGCATTCAAAGGCTGCTCTGGCCTGACCAGTATTACAATTCCCGATGGTGTGACCTCGATTGAAGGCAATACATTTTTTGAATGCACCGGTCTTACCAGTATTACCATTTCCGACAGCGTTACCGCGATTGGAAGTAGTGCATTCTATGGCTGTTCTGGCGTAAGCAGTATCACGATTCCCGATAGTGTAACCTCGATTGGGGCCAATGCATTCCGAGACTGCACTAGCCTGACTAGCTTTATTATTGGCAACAGCGTGACCTCGATTGAAGGTAGTACATTCAAAGACTGCACTGGCCTTGCCAGCATAACCATTCCCGATAGCGTTACCACGATTTCAAGTAATGCATTCAATGGCTGCACTAGCCTAGCCAGCGTTACGATTCCTGATAGTGTAACCTCGATTGGCGGTGATGCATTCCGAAACTGCTCTAGCCTTACCAGCATTACGATCGGCAATGGCTTGACTTCGATTGGACCTGTTGCATTCTTTGGCTGCACTGGCCTGACAAGCGTCACCATTCCCAACAGTATGACTTCAATTGGGATTTTTGCATTCAGTCAATGCACTAGCCTAGCCACAATCACCTCTCTTGCTACAGATGCCCCAAGTGTTGAAACTACCTCGTTTAATAATGTTACGGCTACCACAATTACTGTCCCAGCTGGGTCTACACAGAGTTACAAAGATGAAGGAGATGGAACAACATACGGGGGCTTAGAAATCATAGAGGCTTAATATTATGTCAGATAAAAAAATATCAGAACTTACACAAATCATTTCAGCTAATCCGATAACTGACGTTTTGCCGATTGTGGATATCAGTTTAAATCAAACCGATAAAATAACTATAGGCAAGCTTCCAATGAGTGCTTCTGCTATAGCACGGTCTTATCCCTACACTATAGACTTTATTTCAGGGACAGAACAGACGCGAGATCTGACACTTATTGATACTTCAAGCGGGTATCAAAGCAATTCGAATTTAGAGCTTATTTACATTGGCAGTCATGTGACCTCGATTGGGGACAGTGCATTCTATAACTCCAATACCCTTACTAGCATTACCATCCCCAATAGCGTGACCTCGATTGGGAGTCTTGCATTTAGTAACTGCTCTAGTCTAACAAGTGTTACAATTCTTGACGGTGTAGGCGCGACTTCGATTGGAACTAGCGCATTCGGTGGTAACGCTAATCTAACCAGCGTTACGATCCCAAACAGTGTGACCTCGATTGGAGAGCAAGCATTTTTTAGCTGCGGCCTAGCCAGCATTACGATCGGCAATGGCGTGACTTCGATTGGAGTTAGTGCATTTTTTGACTGCACAAGCCTGGCTAGCGTTACCATCGGCAACAGCGTTACCACGATTTCAAGTAATGCATTCAATGACTGCACTAGCCTAGCCACAATCACCTCTCTTGCTGAATCTGCCCCAAGTGTTGAAACTAACTCGTTTAATAATGTTGCGGCTACCACAATTACTGTCCCAGTTGGAGCAACAGTAAGTTACCAAAATGCAGGAAATGGAACAACATACGGAGGTTTAATAATCGCAGAACTCGAAGAGGCTTAATATTATGGCAGACAAAAAAATATCAGAACTTACAGAACTTACTTCGGCTAATGCGGTAACTGACGTTTTACCGATTGTGGATATCAGTTCTAACGAAACTAAGAAAATTAGCCTAGCTGATTTACCAATTAGCGATGTCGCCATCGCCCAATCTATGCCCCACACTACCGACTCTCAGTTAGGGGTGGTGCAGACAAGAAATCTGACAACTATTGATAATTCAAGCGGGTATTCAAATAATACCAATTTAGAATCTATCTATATAGGGAATAACGTTACATCGATTGGAAGTAGTGCATTCTATTACTGCTCTAACCTGACCAGCGTTGTCATACCCAACAGTGTGACTTCGATTGGAGATAATACTTTCATTGGCTGCTTTGACCTGACCAGTATTAACATCCCAGACAGCGTGACCGCGATTGGATCTCAGGCATACATGTATTGCCAAAGCCTGACCAGCATTAAGATCCCCGACAGCGTTACCACGATTGGGAGTAGTGCATTCTATTACTGTACTAACGTAACAAGCATTACGATCGGCGACAGTGTGACCTCGATTGGAAGTGATGCATTCTCTGCCTGCAATAGTATTACTAGCGTTGATCTACCCGACAGCCTTACTTCGATTGATAGCAGTTTGTTTACAACATGCGCTAACCTCACAAGTATTAATGTATCCAGTGAAAATGCATTATTTTCATCAATTGACGGTGTTCTATTTAGTAAGTCTGCAGATAATTTAGTTATTTTTCCATATGGTAAAAGTAGTGCATATTCTATTCCCAATAGCGTGACTTCGATTGGAAATCGGGCATTCAGATTCTGTAATAACCTGACCAGCATTACGATTCCCAGCAGCGTGACCTCGATTGGAGATTCGGCATTCCGAAGCTGCTCTGGCCTTACCAGCATTACCATCCCCAATAGCGTGACCTCGATTGGAGATTTTGCATTCTATGGCTGCTCTGGCGTAAGCAGTATCACGATTCCCGATAGTGTAACCTCGATTGGGGCTAATGCATTCGCTTTCTGCTCAGGCTCAACCAGCATAACCATTCCCAATAGCGTGACTTCGATTGGAGAGCGTGTATTCCTTGGCTGCACTAGCCTAACCAGCATTACTATACCCGACAGCGTGACCTCGATTGGAGTGAGTGCATTCCAAAGATGCACTAGCGTAACCGATATTACCATCGGCGACGGTGTGACCTCGATTGGGGATTTTGCATTCAATCAATGCACCAGCCTAACCAGTATTACCATCGGCGACGGTGTGACCTCGATTGGTCAGACCGCCATCTCTCAAACTGGCCTGACTAGTCTTACCATCCCCGATAACGTTACCTCGACTGTATATCAAGCATTTGCCTTTAACACTAGCTTAACAACCGTTACAATTGGCAATGGTTTGGGCAATATTGCTGGCTTTGCATTCAGAAATTGTACGTCGCTATCAACACTCAGTTGCACTGCTACGGATGCTCCAACGCTTGGAACTACTCCATTTGATGGCTGTACTAGCTTAAGCGAAATTCAAGTTCCAAATTCAGCAGTAGCGGATTATCAAGCAAAAGGAGAGGGAAATAACAAATATGGCGGCCTAGAAATCGTAGGCGTTTAATACTTAATTTTTTAAACTTTAATAATTGTGTCACAAAATACTAAAATATCAAATCTTACCGAGCTTACAGACCCATCCAGTACGGATTTTATCCCTATTGTAGATACTGTAAATAAAGAGACCAAGAAAATCTCTTACAATAGTCTTACAAGTGGCTTTTATTCGGAATCTAGTGATATCTTGCCAGACAGTGACATAACTTATGATATTGGCAGCCCCGATAAAAGATTTAGAGATTTGTATCTTAGTGAAAACTCTATATTTTTAGGGGACTCTACAATTTCTTTTTCTGGTGGACCGTCAGGTGGTTTATTTGTCAGTGGTTCAGGCGGAAATGACAGGTTAATTAACGACAAAGAAACTGGTCAGTTTTTAAGTAATGGTGGAAGTGGTAATTTTACTGAAGCTTTTATTCAAAGCTCGTTAGACATAGGTAGGTATATTTTCTTAGGTGATGAACTTAATGAAAGTAAAATACAAATGAAGGGTATGGGTCCTGTTAAGTATGAATTTACTGCGGGTGCTAATGGATTTAAATTTACAGATGAAGATTATGATATTGATCTTATAAATATCCCTCACCCATTTATCAATAGCGACGGATCACGGAATGTTATTACGCTTGATTCTACTAGGGTGCAGGGAAACTTTTTAGCAACTGGAGGAATGTACCACAGTGACAGCATCACTGGCCCACAGTATGGATTTGGAGGAGGCTCAGACCTTCACCTTAAAACAAGTGGAGTTAGTAGATTAGCCGTTACAAAGGAGAGTGGTAATGTTGGTATAGGAACTACTTCTCCAGATGCAAGATTACACGTAGATGGCCACTTTAAATTAAATATATCATCTGCAAATCGTACACCAGGAAAAAGTGTGGCTTTAATTAAAAGCGATAATGGAACTGCAGCTAATTTAAGAGTCGAAGGGCCAATTGCAGCAACACACGATCTATTTAAAAACAGTGGGGCAGATAATGGTTTTGCAGATAACTCAAATCACTTTCATACGGTACAGAAAATTAATCGCATTACCCAACAAGTTGGCGCAGGCAAACCAAACGAAAGAGTTCAAGAACAATATTATGCGATTGCAAACAATAATCTTAAAAATAATAAAGCTGCATTTTGGAATTGGCATAGGGTTTCAAGGAGTGTCGCTTCTGCAAGTGTTAGTTTAACCAACCTAGTAGGATGGAACGTTTCGGCTATTCAAGATACCGATAATCGTTCATCAAATTCTGAAGCTTCGTTTCCCGCAGGAGGGGCGGAAGCCGCAGTACTTACTTTTGACAGCGAATCAAATAGGTCAGCAGTTTTATCTAATGGAGATCTTTTGCAAGTTACTATTTCAATAGATTTTGAAGGCGCGATTGTTGCGGCAACACTTTATGCCGAAGTTACTGCTGTAGATGCGGAACAAGCTACCGTAGTTCTTTATGGTGGCAATTATAAATCGATTGGTCAAGTTCCAGATGGTAATGATCAAATCGCACTAACCAGCGGATTTACTATAAATAAAATTGACGTAAATCAATATATGGGTCTCTCAGACGGGACTGTTACTGTGTTAACCGACAATACAAGAGCGACCGAAACCGATACATTCTCTCTTTCTTTTTCAAGCGCTCATAGCCTTGAATTAAATGATGTTATTACGGTCATAACTGACGGCGACTCCTCTCACGGATTTAAAGATGCTGAAGTGGCGTTTGTAAAAGAGGTTACAAGCACTACTGAAGCAAAATTCGTTTACGGAAGAGTGTTTGATCCAGCGCCCGCCTCTGCTCGAAACAATGTTACTGGTAGCTCATTTGTTGGTATATTAAGAGGCACCCTTGATGGTCTTCACAGATTTACTGCAGGTGATCAATTAATGCATTTTAATGCAGATAACCAAGGGCGATACAAAAGTTATCAAATAGGACCAGGCTCTGAGGTCGGTGCAGACTGTATTGCAATCGGTAAGAACGTTTATAATAAAGACGCTTCGACTATTAAGATCGGTTACGATAATAATATGTTGAACATTGATTCTGCTGGAATTGATGTTGCAGGAACAATTAATGCTACTGGAACAATTACTGCTGATGGAGATGTAAAGTTAAGCGATTTTACTTCAACGTCTCGTTCTACAGATGTTTCGGCTTTAGATCCCATACAGAACAACCAGCCAGCGTCCGATGATACGGTAGCTAACTTATCCGTTGATTCATCGGGCAACGTTGTTAGAGGATCACAAGAAGCAACTTGGACTTTCAGTCGTGACCAGCTTAACGCATTAACAACTGCTAAAGTAAATTTGTTATCTTCTCCAGGTGCTGGAAAGTGCATTGTAGTTGAAGAAAGTAACTGGCTTATAGAAGTAGACCTCACAAAAGCAGCACAATCAACTCCAGTTTCTCTTGCATGCGAGATAGTGAATGGGCAGACCCAATACAAAGTAGCAACGCAAATTACTGCCGCCAACCTAACTCTAATAGCAGGACACATAAAGACTGCTAACACTGATGCATTTGGAATGTATTCTAGAGATGTTCCAGAACTGGATAGAATTTCCAAGTTTAATGAGCCTATGACTATTCGTGCAAAAAATAGTAGTGGCGTTGTTAATTTTCCAGATAATTTTGTTAGCGTAAAACTAAAAGTCAAATACAGGGTCTTCGACAAGGATACTTTTTAATTTATTTTATGGTTGAATTTTAAATCATTATATATATAATATAAATATGAGCAAAAAATTACACTTTGTATCTGGTCTTCCAAGGGCTTGTTCAACCTTACTTTGCAATCTTCTTTCCCAAAACCCAAGAGTTCACGCTACGCCTACTAGTGCTTTGCACGAGATTGGCTATATCGCTCGACAAGTGTTTCAAACAGAAGAGGCAAAGGCAGTGGATATGGAAAAGGTTCTTGAGCCTATGTATTTAGATTACGTCAAGGCTGGATGCGAGAACGCATTCAATAGCATTACAGATCGTCCAGTAGTTGCAGACAAGTGCCGTTCTTGGATTGGCCACTTAGATCAGCTATTCAAGGTTTGGCCAGATGCTAAGGTTCTTGTTCCAGTACGCGATATTCGTGGTATTCTTTCTAGTATGGAGAAGAAACGCCAACAGCATCCAGAAGTATTTAATGCTGTCGAGCAAAAAAACCCACAAGATTGGACTACTATTGATAAACGCGCCCAAGCTTGGTTACAAAGCCCCCCTATTGGCATTGCAATAGAGCGCCTGCATGAAGCTTATCAAAGATTTGGTGACAAAATAATGTTTGTCCACGCAGAAGATCTCACGGAAAATCCACAAAGTGTAATGAATAATATATGGAAGTATCTTGAAGAGGAGCCTTTCATTCACAATACTTCTAACGTAGAACAATATACTCAAGAACATGATGTAGGTTTCCCGTACGGAGACCATGTTATTCGCCAAGAAATAAAACCACTAAATAAAGATTGGCACGAAACACTTGGCCGCCAATTGTCAGAACAACTCAATCAAAAATTTAACTGGATCAACGAATTATGAAAAACGCCCTAATTAACACCTCAACAAAACGAATCATCAGAGTACAAGATGGTGATTTTTTAGATTATCCCGACCACGCAGAAGTAATATCTATTTCTGATGCAAAAGCCTCTGCTTTTGAATCTTCTACTGATACAATGTTTTATATTGATAATCAATTGAAAACTTTAGATCAAAAAATATGGACAGAATCACCAGAAATTGTAAAAAATAATATTAGATATAATCGCAATAAATTACTTTCCGATTCTGACTGGACTCAACTTGCAGACTCTCCTTTAAGTAGTTCTAAAAAAACTGAGTGGGTAACATATCGCCAATCGCTTCGTGATCTAACTGATAATGTAGATTCAAGTGGACAGGTAACTTATCCCGCATTGCCAAGTTCTTAACTTTTCTAGTTAAAATACAAGACGATATCCAAAGAATACTTTATTCTTAAAGACATCGGCATCTTTATTTAACAGATGCAATCCTTGATAACCAACTTCGGCATAATGGCTTTCGTTGTAATTCCAAGAAAGAGTTATACTTGACATAAACACTTCTTCTTCACGTTCTAACCCAGCGTCATACCGATTACCAATATCTTTGTATGATGTAAGAAGATGAGCGCCCATTACGTTTACTTCAAGTTTTGGCGTGATTGGATATTTTATCATAAGAGATGTTTTTAAATTCTCTTTCATGTTCCAATACGCTACAGATGAATCTAACACTTCATAAACGGTTCCTAGTAAAATCACTGTACCTTTTTCGGTAAAGTATGTTATATTGGCACCGTATGTAGGGGTTGAATATTTAGTTAGTGTCCCATATTGATCTTCTATCAATGCATCGATAATACCATAATTAAATTTTATGATTGTTGACGGATTCATTATATATGAAAATTGTGCATAATACGTATCAGTATCAATTGCTCCACGACTTCCTTTGTAATCTAAGAACGATTTTCTACCAACTACTTCTAAAATAAAACGTTTACCAAAAATTTGCTCTGCACCAAACGTAAATGTATCTTTAGTAAAGTCACCGTTGGTTAATTCGTTGCCAACTCCTACGGGTAAGTTTTTGGACCAACGTTTAATATAATTTTCATAAGACCCTTTTAATTTTAAAAGATGTCTAGGTTTCCATGTTAGCAAGTAAGAACTTTTATTTATAAAGTAAGTTACATCTAGGTCATCATCAATATCACTTGGTTCTCTTTCTGAATGGGAGAACGAGTTAGTAGAGTCAAGAATAAGTTTTGGTGTTATTTCATATTTACTTCTAATACCAATATTGCCAAATATTAATGTTTTATTATCAACGCTTCTGTGTCTTATTTCTGGTTGAGCCTTTAGATTTATTAAGTCTCTAAAGAACTTACCGTCGATTCCCAGTGATTGACTGAAGTAAAAAGTTGATGTTTGATCGGGCGTACCAGCCGCCCTCATAAATACATTGTCATCGTAGAATATTCTACTAAACGATGTTAACTTAATGCCTCCTAAGCCATATGCTATGGTAGTAATCGCTAATAGTGCGGCACAAAACAAAAATCTCATGACTTATCTGCGTTTTATTGCTATATATAAAAATACAGCAAAGCCTGCCAGTAACGCATAGGATGATGGTTCAGGTATTGCGGACCAAGTTAATTGGTCATTGCCTATAACACTTACATCCAGACTTCCAAGCGTATCAGCTTCAAATGAGGTAAATAGCGCGATGTATTTAACATTTTTTTCTAATGTAAGATCACCAACGAAACCGCTGTATGAAGAATCTTCTCCGCGATCAGGTGTTTGGACTGAATTGTCTAGTCCTGCACCAAATCCACCGCTTGAAGTTCTAAAAGCCCAAGGTTGGTCAGTGATATAACCACCTTGTGGTTCATCTAAGTAGAATAGCAATTCTGTTTCAGTTACTTCTGAATTATTTGCACTTAAGTCACTACTCCAGTTATCAAACGAATACGTTCCTGTGACAGATGGTATAACGTTTATTATTTGGTAATATATTTTCGAACCCTCACTAGAACCGTCAAAGTCTTCAGCATCGATGTACTGATCAGACGTAAGAGTAATGTCTAAATCGTATGTATAGCCATCGCTGTTCGACCCGCTTGTTACGCTAATGCTAGCAAAAGCTGATGTCGTGAGTAATAGTAGTAATGTAATTAGTTTTTTCATTTTTTAAATATATTTTTAACAAAGTTAATTGCGTCTCCTATTAAGCCGAAAAATCCAGACTTGCTTTCGCCTTTGGGGAGAATGTGGAACACGATAGATAAAATACCGATTGTGGCTATTGTCATTTTAAATAAATTGCCTTTTGCTAATTCTATTATTTCTTGTATCATTTTTTTTATGTGGTTAAGGGATCAGATGGTGAGACTATAATACCATCATCTGGTGTAATTACGGGGTCTAAATCAAATATATCTCCAGTATTATCGTTCTCTATGTCTGAGTGCGGTTTAATTGGGTCTATTTCGTCCACTGGAGCTTCTTCCACCTCTACTACCTCTGAAGCTTCTTCAATAGTTTTTTGGCCTGTTTCTGTTGATTCTGGTTGCTCTGTTTTGGGCTCTTCACCAGAATCTTCAGCTTCGGGTTCTGACTCTTCTTCTGCTATTTCTTCAACTTCTTGTTCGGACTCTGATTCTTCTTCAGGCTCTGACTCTTCTTCATCGTCATCACCTCCAAATAGTCCAAAGAAGCCGCCTTTCTTTTTCTTCTTAGGCTCTTCTTCTGCTTCCTCTTCTACAGGTTCTTCTGCTTCTTCCTCTACGACTTCTTCGCTTTCCTCAGTTTCTTCAGCTTCGCTCTCTTCTGATTCCTCTGGCTCTTCGCTTTCTTCGGTTTCTTCAGGCTCCTCAACTTCTTCTGATTCTTCGCTTTTATCAGAATCGCTTTCTTCAGATTCGGCTTCCTCTGATTCTTCTGAATTTTCTTCTTTCTCGGCTTCTCTTTCTTCTCTCTTTGCCGCCCTCTCTTCTTTAGCTTGTTCCCTTTTGGTTTCCTTTTCTGCTTCGGCCTCTGCTTCTTCTGCGGCTTCAGCCTCTGCTTCTGCTTCGGCCTCTGCTTCTTCTGCAGCTTCCTCAGTCTCTATTCTTTCTTGCTTGTCTTCAACAGTTTCCATTTTATCTGCTACCTCTAATAAGTTTTCAGATGCGGATTCTAATGCCTCACCCACCATTGGTATATTTTCAATGATTGGTATGCTTTCAATAAGGTAGGCTGCGTTTTCTATAAAGTAATTATTAAATGTTTGACCATACTCAATTTCGACTTCTCTAACTATCTCGGTAAATTCTTCTGTTGAATCAATAACAGTTTCAGCTTGGAAGTATGTAGCGGAACTCATTGCTATTGCTCCAGCTGCGCCAAGACTCTGTACATTGCCTACTATTTGACCAACGTATTGACCAGCTCCCTCTAATGCGCCACCACCCGCCGAAGAGGCAGTTTGGCCAGCTCCAATTTTATTCTCAGTAATTTTTTGCTTTTCTTCCTCTTCTTCTGGCTCTTCCCATTCAAAGCCTTCGTCTCCACTTTCATTCAAAACTACCCACATAGCCTCTTTTATTTTAGACTCATCTGGGTCATAAGGAGGTTTGCAGAATTTTTTAATAATTCTTTCTGCTTCAGATTTTGAAAGTTTCTTCGACATATAATATTTTACACGACGACATTATAAATTTGAAAATTTAGTTGATAATTTATTTAAAAAAAAAGTTAATTTTTACTTGACTTTAAATTTTTTTATCACATAATAATATGTATGGCTAAAAAAACAAAACTGGGTGCAGACTTGAGAGCCCCTAATCCAACTAAAAGAAAACTCATGGGTCGTTCAAGCGGCGCTCTCGTATACAACAGTCACGTCAAGAATCTGGTAACACCCAAGATTGACAAGGCTATAAAAAATAATCTAGATAAAAACAATAAATAAAATGGAAGACAAGGATCAGCCTATTATATATTATTTGTTAGAGTCCGAGGACTATGTATCCTTTGACCCAGCTAAGCATAATAAATTCCACTTCAATGTAGCTCGTATAGTAAAAGATGAAATTCGTGCATATAAATGGATAGAGGCAGAAAAAGGTCGGGGTCTAACTTGGGACATTGCCGTAAAAGAATGGATGAATTATCATTATGATGATTTCATCGGAGCGGTTATACCTAAAAAGCGAATGATAAACTTTATTAAAAAAAGAAGTAAAGATTTTGTTAGCTTATTAAAGTTTTTAACTATACCATAATGATTTCAGAAATACTAATGGTTACAGCAGGTTTTACCCTTACGGGATTATTTTGTATGTTTATTTATTGGTTTCTAGGCATTCTATGAAAAAATCGATAAATCAAAGGAACACTGATCGTGGAACTCTTACGACAGTTGACAAGGTAATGATAGGGGTATTCGGTACATGTTTTGCCGTATGTCTTTTTATGTGGTTAAGTTTACTGTGAGATGTAAAAAAATATTGGTAACAGGCGGTGCAGGTTTTATTGGGAGTCATCTATGCGAAAGACTACATAAAGACGGGCATAGCGTCACCTCACTTGACAATTACTTCACTGGTTCAGAAAAAAACCACATCGATGGAGTTGATTATATCTATTCATCTACAACTGATATTCAATACGCTGTAGAAACAACGCCAGATATCGTATATCATTTAGGAGAATACTCAAGGGTTGAACAAAGCTTTGAAGATGTAAATACAGTTCACGAATATAATACGCAAGGTACTTTTCAAGTATTAGAATTCATTAGAAAAACAGGTGCTAAGCTTATATACGCTGGAAGCAGTACAAAGTTCAGCGATAACGGTGCAGACGCATCTCCTTATGCATTTACTAAAGCTCAAAACACACAGCTTGTTATGAACTATGGTAAGTGGTATGATATCAACTACGCAATAACGTATTTCTATAATGTTTATGGAGGTAGGGAAATTAAAGAAGGTAAATACGCTACGTTAATCGCGCTGTTTTTAGAAAAAATCCGCAAAGGCGAAAAACTAAAAGTAGTATCACCTGGAACCCAACAAAGAAATTTCACATACATCGATGATATAGTAGACGCTCTCATAATTATTGGAGAACACGGTCAAGGTGATGGCTATGGCATTGGGTGTGATAAACCTTATAGCATTTTAGAAGTCGCAGAAATGTTTGGCACTGACATCGAAATGTTACCTGAAAGAAATGGCAACAGAATGACGGGTGAAGTTGTTACCGATAAAACCAAAGCGTTAGGCTGGCTTGCTAAACACAATTTAAAAGACTACATATCATATAACTATGCTAAATTACGAGGAAGACAATAAAATGAAAATAGGCGTTGTTGGAAACGGCTTCGTCGGTCATGCAATGACATTACTACGCCCATCTATAGATGTATTGGTATGGGACATAGATAAAGACAAGAGAGAACCTAAGACGCTTGATATTTTTACATTTGTTAAGGAATCAGAAATCATCTTTGTGGCTGTGCCTACACCTATGAATAGTGATGGAAGTGCAAATCTCAACATAGTTCGTTCGGTGTGTGAAGAAATACAAAAGATCGATAAGGATAAACATATAGTTCTTCGATCAACTGTGCCAGCAGGCACTGCAGATAATCTTTGCGTTAATTTTATGCCAGAGTTTCTAACAGAAAAGAATTGGGAAGCAGATTTTAGGAATTGCTCACAATGGATTCTTGGTACAAACGATGATGAGTTATATAAAAAGGTAAAGAAAATGTTTACTATTGCTCATGGATATGGAAATGGTTCAGTGATAAATAAAAAAGTGATCCGCACAACTCCAGGCGAAGCAGAGATGATTAAATATTTAAAGAACGTTTTCCTTAGTGTGAAGGTTAGTTTCTTTAACGAATTAGAATCTATATGCACAGAGGTAGGCCTGAACTATGAGACTATTCGATCCATCGCTACTCAAGATGAAAGGATTGGCGATGGTCACACACTGGTACCAGGACCTGATGGGAAGCGAGGGTTCGGTGGAACGTGTTTTCCAAAGGACACCCATGCCCTCGCAGCTTACGGTAAAACAAACGGTGTTAATACACCAATACTCGATGCTGTTATTTCAAGAAATGAAACCATTGATAGACCTGAACAAGATTGGAAATCGGACAAAGGCCGAGCAGTGATTGATTGACAATCTCTATTAAAAATATATAATCAAATCGAAAGAAATACTATGGACAAACAAATACAATCAATTCTTGATAGAGAAAAAGAAAGACAATCAAATACTATTGAGCTTATTGCCAGTGAAAACTTTGCCAGCGAAGCGGTAATGGCGTTAGCAGGAAGCTGTTTTACCAATAAATATGCCGAAGGATATCCTAACAAAAGATATTATAATGGTTGTGATCATGCCGATGAAATCGAATCTTTAGCGATTGAAGAACTAAAGAGTCTTTATCAATGTAATTTTGCAAACGTTCAGCCTCACTGCGGGGCGAATGCAAACACGGCTATCTATTTGGCATTTCTTAAAATTGGAGATCGAATCCTTGGAATGGATTTGGCAAGTGGAGGTCATTTGTCTCACGGAGCATCTGTTAATATTTCAGGTAAAATTTATGATTCACATCATTATGGTGTAGATGAAGATGGGTGGCTTGATTATGACGCGATTGAAAAACAAGCACTAGACATCTCGCCTAAGATGATTGTAGCTGGTGCTAGTGCATATCCACGAAAGATTGATTTTAGAAGGTTCCGAGAGATTGCCGATAAGGTGGGCGCTTACCTCTTAGTAGATATGGCTCATTATTCAGGTCTCATTGCAGGAAAAGCGTATCCATCTCCCATTCAATATGCAGACTTTGTAACTTCAACAACTCATAAAACTCTTAGAGGTCCAAGAGGTGGCATTATTCTTTGGAATAATGAAAAATATACTCGTAAAATTAATAGTGCTATATTTCCGGGCACTCAAGGCGGTCCATTAATGCATATTATTGCCGCAAAAGCACAAGCATTTATTGAAGCACAGAAACCAGACTTTAAGGCTTATGCTGATGAAGTGATTGTTAATGCACAAGCTATGTGTGAAGTATTTATTGAGAAAGGCGTCTCAATTCAAACTGGAGGGACAGATTCTCATATTATTCTAATTAATTTAAAAGATAGCAAATATAGTGGAAGAGAGGCCGCAGATTTACTTGAGGAGAATGGAATCACTGTAAATAAAAACGGAATTCCAAATGACCCTAGATCATTCGTCGAAACTAGTGGGATTCGAATTGGAACATCAGCCGAAACAACAAGGAATAATAGTGTTGACTGGTTTAAAGAATTGGCATCTACTATTGTAGATATTTTAGAACTTTAATATAAAAGAGGTGAAAAAGCTTGACAATTAAAAAAAATATGTTAATATAAGTAAATAATGAAAATAGAAATTACAGAAACACCCAGAATTACATATACTAAAATCGCCTATGTTTTCAAAGCAAAAATAGAAGACAAAGAATATAAAATCGGTCGCCACGAAGATGATAATGGGGCGGAACTATTTATTGAACCACATCCAGAAAAAGATGAGGTTTATGATGCCATTGAAAATTTATTTTTTCATGACGATTTCGACTATATTTCAACCCAAGCAGGAGAAACTTTAGAAGTAGAAGATTAATTTATGGCAACAATCAAATTGACAGAAGAACCCAAAGAAGTTTACTTTAAAAATACAACTAATTATAAGTTAGAAGTTGATGGTAAACCTTTAACAATCTGTATTGAAGAAGATTCAAACGAATCAATACTTCATTATATAGATGAAAAAGGTGCTACAATTAACGGCACACCCGATTGGATTTTAGAAATGGGCGAAGATGATTGGGGCGAATTAATTTTCGAAAGAACATTATATGAAAACATCAGTGGCTTACAGGTCAACGAAGAAATTTACACACACGAGGATGACAAATTATGAAAAAGAAATTTAAAATTGAAGCTAGAGGATATGGTGGTGAGTATGCAATTTGCACCAAAGATGCAGATTTTGTAAATAAATGGACAGGCAAAGACCAATCGGATTTGGTCGAAGAAGTTCTAGATACCTTTTATGATGATGCCGATTTAGAGCATGGCTTTGGAATGTATTGTGATTCATATCTTACCGTTTATGAAGTCAAGGACGGAGAAGAGGAGGAAATTGAACAAGACGTAACCCCTAACTGTATTATAAGTCGTGAAGCTTATATGACCGACTCCGAACATGGCTCAGTTCCAGTATTGCTTTTCCACAGCTGTGAAAAAGGCAGTTTTTGTAGCTGGGAAGTAGAAACAGAAAGTTTCGACTCAAAGCTACTTACTGCTAGTTGCGTTGAAACAGATTTCGGTGAATTTGTTCAAGATCTCCATTATAATGGATGGAAACTAGAACTAAACGATGAGAATGTAGATACAACTGGAAAAAGCTATTACGCTAAGGTTGGATGGATTAATCCAGAGTGGCACGAAAAAACAGAAAAATTTGAAGACGATGAATTGATTTACAACCTTTTCCATGATTACCTGAAAGATTCATAAAGAAGTTTCTTCTTTATAAAATAAGTGTGTAATATATAGTATACACTTATGTTTGGACTAGTCACAATGCTATTATCAACTCTTGGCGCTACTGGAATGGGCAGTATGCTGAAGATTGTTGCTGGTACCGTACAATCAATAAATGAAGGCAGAGAAGCAAAAGCTAAAAGGGAATTGGCCAGAGATTTATCTATGGCTAACGCAAATGTCGAGTTCCAAAAAGCAATTTTTGGCGAAGTCGATAAAGATACCAGTATGTTTACTCGCGGTACTAGGCGCATTATCGCTCTTATTGGGATGCTCAACTTTTTCGTCATCTCGGTCCTCTGCACCGTCTACCCCACAGTCGAACTCGTTACCTTTACACCTCCAGAAAACAAAGAAGCCATCTCTCTTATCTGGGGACTTATTAAGTTCCCCAGTGGAGCAGACATTACAACGTCAATCACCACTGGGCACATCGCTTTGGTCTCAATCGCCACTTTGGGAGCAATAGTAGGGTTTTACTTTACACCAGCAGGAAAAAATTAACCATGAACACTAAAAAATATAATCAAGAAGAGGAAGACCTTTACAAAGCTTTTATGACCGTCTGTTCTGAATATGACGACGAATTGATAGACACAAAAGACAAAGATGAAAAAGAAACTACGAAAGCTTGTGCTATGCAATACATCAAAATGAAGCCAGTGGTAAATGAAGTTAGTGAAGGCGGTCTCACAGAAAAACAAAAGAAACTTCCTTTTGCATTGCAGAAAGCTATTCTTGAAAGGCAGAAAGAAGAAAGCGAATGATTGGTGACGTATTATCTTTTATGGAGAAAGTCGGCTTGCCGATTACTGCGGCATTAGCCATTGGATGGTTTTTGTTTATTATTTTAAAGTTTATTTTAGCACAAGTTAATACTAGAATCTCTGGCTTAGGAAACTCCCTACTGTCTCTAGAAAATAAATGTGACGTTATGAATAATGACATTGTCAAAATAGACGCTTTATTTTCCAGTGCTTTTAATGTAGAACCTAATCTTGATAGGATTGTAGCTAGCGAAGGAAAAGAGGATTGCAGAGATGATTAAATTAATAAAAAAATTAATTTTTCCTACGTTGCTTTTACTTATTGTACTGGCTTTTTACCTGCTAGACAAAGATATAAAGAAATATTCTCAAATAATTGAAGAACAACAAACAATAATTGAAGAGCACGAGGTCATAATGCTAAGTCATCAAAATATATTTCTGTTTCAGGGTTCCAGATTAAGAGACTTAGATATACGAGTCGGAAAGTTACTAACAAGAACTTACGCTAGATATGAATAATAAAGATATAATATGAGTGGATTTGAATTTAATCATTGGGCAGACGTAATCGCTAAATTCGGTTTTCCTGTCATCGCTTTAATAGGCGTTGGAACTTTCATTTGGTACATCTGGAAATGGGTTACCACCAAAGTAAATCCTGCTTTAGACTCAGCAGGCAGTTCTTTAGGTAAGTTGAAAAAACAAATTCAGTCATTAGACAACGATATGATACGCTTGAACATGAAATTGAAAATACTCATACAAGAACGTACTATTGTAGATAAGCACCGTAGAGACGTATAATAGAATTAGAACATCTCAGGCCTATAATTGTCCCAAGGATTCACGGCATCTACAGTAACTTCCTGTAGAGTTTCGTAACATTTGCGACCCCAATTTGCCAGTAATAAAGCTGAGTAATTATCTTTTCTAGTTTTCTCTGGTCCAGTTTGTTTTCTCAATGCCGATGGCAAGTCGAAAGACTGAGTTCCTTGGGACGTAGTAGTGATATTTATATTTGCACATTCACTCTTCGTAAGGTCAATTAAGAATGTTTGGTGTTCAATAAACTGACGTTTCTTTTCTTTATTTTTGTCGTTAGCGGATAGTCCGCTTAAATCTATATTAGTAGCAAAGTCTATATCTTTAATAGGTATGTCGCACTTCTTTAGTGAATCAAAGTCTGAATCCATAGGCATAGATGCGAATCTAACTTTTTTATGATCAAAACACATTTGTAAGTATTCGTTGGCATCTCTAATCCATTTTGAGTGGAAGTTCTGAATATGAACTTTTACGTTATTTTTAGGATCATATTGTTTTTTAGATTCTCTTAATTCTTTTTCTCCCTTATCGAATACTGCATCAAAGCTTTTTAATTCTATATTTCGATTCTTGAATAGTGATGAATTATTACATCCCTCTAAGAAAGACTCTCCGCCACCAGCATCCAAGCAAATATATTCAATATTAAAATGGGTAATTAGATAAATTAGATATCTCATTGTTGAGTCTAAATTAAGTCCTGCAACCGCATAATTATGCACTACATGCCCAATCTTAGTGTTTGATTTGTCCACCTTCATTAAACACATTGCAAAGTGGTCTGAGTCTTCGGAGTTTTTGTAATTAGGGTCAATACCTAGGATATATGCGTATCTATTTCTGTCATCACCTCTAAGTTCGATTGTAGGGTATTCGCCCGGTTGTAGAGTACATTCAATCATTTTAGACATTTTGAAGTATGCTGCGGAGTCTGGAGAAAATTGAGCTTCGTACTCTCTTCTGAAAGCATCTTCAGACATTCTGGCCTTTTCTCCCAAAATATATCCCCTTGCAAGAAGCTCGTCTGGAATAGCTTCCCATCCAAAGTTAACAATCCCGTATGATAGTTCAGACTCTTTATGCTCCTTAGTTTTTAAAAATTCGGGATTATCTATTTTTCCAACATAATCTTTAAATCTCTTATAAAGAGGTTCGAACTCATAACAAGCGGATGAAAGCATTATAAGCTTATTATTATCAAATTTTTGACGATCCTCCTCCTTCATATTGCCTGCCTCAATCATCTTATTCTCTTTTTCCCGTATTTTCTTAATTTCAGAAACGTTAGCACGAACAACCATCATCGGACCAATAACTTCGTCAATAATATTATTAGGAATAGCGAAAGCTTCATCAAGAATAATTACCTGAGCACGAGCACCACGAATCTTCTTGCCATCACCCAGAGACATCGCAAATACTTCAGACTCTCCTATTTGAATAGAATGTCTTTCTGGTTTTCTTTTGTATGCATCTTTAGATAAAAATTGCCTCAGGAAATGGGCATTCTCCTTTTTCGCAATGTCCATTATATAAGACAGTATGATTGCAGATTGACGTAACGACGGACCCAATACTAATATTTTAATTCCAGGGTGAGTAATTGCATAATAAAGACAGAAAACAGCAGCAGTAAATGATTTGGCTGCACCACGAGCAGATATATCCAAGCACATGTCTCTCTCAGCGAACATTTTGCATTTTAGTATTTGGAAAGGAAACAACTCTTCTCCAGTTAGCAGGTTATATAAAAACCCAGGCTGAGATTCAAATATTTCAGCAGCTAACAGTCTAGATTCTGCCTCTGTAATATCTCCTTTGATATTCTTGATTCTTTCAATAATATCTTCTTTGTCATTCGAAAAGTTTCCTTCAATAAAAGCCATAATTAAATTTTCTTCATGTCCAAGCAGTATTGCAAATCAATAGTCTTGACCTTCTCTCCCAATATCCCTATTTTTTCGAATAACTCCACACTCTTTTCTCTGCCACCAGAAAACACAAATTGTATATTATCATATTCCTGCATAAGCTCTCTTATTCTATGAAAGATAAATTCAGCAGTTGCCAATGAGTGTTTTTTATTATAATTATAAGATTGTGCTTTTGAGAAATTATAATCAACTACTACTACTAAATATCCATCCTGATTTTTAGCTCTCTCAATCTCCCGCTGAAATCTGTCGTAACCCTGAGACATTGTTCCCCATAAATCTTGAATAGATTTTCTCTCAATAAAAACATTGCAAAAATAAGGCTCGTTTATAAAACAATAGTCTCCAAAATCTAGCTTACTCTTCAAAGTTTGTGTATTAAACTTAAGAGGCTTTTGTTCTCTACTGTCAATTGCCAGAATACTATCCTCTATGCCACAAAATTGCCCCTCAAAGCTCTTATATTGATATCTGCGTACAAGACCCAACTCTTGCCATATCTTATCATCCTCGCAGTAATTAATAACGTTTAGCGATGGTATCTCTTTAATTGATCGACATTCTACTTGTGAGGGTGCAAATTTCCATTCCTTTTCCTTGGATTTTACCTTTAGCTTTTTTAAGATATAATCTCTTTGCACGTCTTTGTACTGATCACCTAACCACTTGGCCATATGTCTTTTGTCAGAAAAGTCAATATTAAAATAAGTCTTTCGATCTTTAAATTCTAGTTTGGTATTGGTAAGTAGATCATAGCGAGGCTCGAATTTCTCGAAATAATCCTTAATCAAAATCTTGTTATCTCTTAAAAATTTTTTAAACTCTTTTTCGGTTTTAAATTCTGAATATCTCAATTTAAAAGCTCTCCTCTGCTTGCTCCATACAGTCTTGCTGTATAGTCTGTCATATCTTCAATTTCGTTTACGACTTTCACGACTTTATCACGCTCTTTTTCGAGCATCTTAGTTAATCGTATGCGTTTCTTTTCTTTAGCCAGATCTTCACAAAGACTGAGAATACTAACTTGGTCTCCCCCTTCTTTTTCCAGCCTTTTGGTTCTTGATCCTTCCAAGCTGTCTTGTAGCTTCTGAATACGGTTCATGCATTTGTCTCGATTCTGGATCTGCTTATCAATAGCATCAATAAGTGTATATCTTAGTTTTCCATCTTCACTGTGCATATCATCGTCCAACTGCTCCTGCAGATCTTGTTGATATTTTTTGATCTGGTATAAATTTACTCGCTCACCAGATAAGTCAACATATTGAGAAACTTCACCAGGAGTTAGGTTACTTTTATCCCAAGTATCAGAAATAAAACTTTCTAAAAATAATTCTTTTTCGTTATTAGATCTAAATTGTTCTACCGTCTTACCCAAAGAAGTTCTCCTCAGATTTTTACATAATTTCTCAATAGACTTTTTTTCGTCGTCTTTTAACTTGCTAAACTTAATGTCAAGTCCAGTATATTGAGATATTAATGGAACGCAACGCTCGATATTTTTTGGCGGCTTAAATCCACCTTGCCCATGCAGAGGTTTGTTTTTGGAAATAAAATACTCGTTTCCCAAATTGTTATCAATGTATCTTTGTATACTTTTTACCTCCTTTGTAAAAGCAACCTCTTTATAGCTTTTATCTTTGAATTCTGGAAATAGGTTTAAAGCAATTTCGTAGGTAGTTAAATCTTTGGCGTTTGAAAGTAAAAAATCTATCTGATGTTGCTCTAGCTCAAAAGCCTGATAATCATCGGAATTAACTGTTCTAACTTTTGGTTTGGCACCAACATGATCTAAAATAAAATTACTTACAGCTTTACCCTCAAATGACCTTCCATCTTTGGTATTGTCTCCGAAAACACTCTTTGTAATTTCGTTAATACCCCAATCAAGAGATTCGCCATTCTTAATTATCCATTCTTTCTGATTATCTGTTAATTCGACTGGATTTTTGTTTTTCATATTTATTACTAAAGATTTCGTAAATATTTAATAATCAATTAAATAAAATTATAATCTTCTTTTTCTAATATTTCTTTTGCCCTATTATGAACGATCTTTCTGTGGCTGGCCAAACTTCTATAGCCTGCTCCTCTATTTTCTTCATTAGTTTTGTAGCCCATTTTTTTGGCGATTTCTTTGTCAGATAATTTTTCAATCCAAGTTAATCTAAATATATTGTAAGTTACTAAATCAAGATGATCTTTTTGTAAGTCGCTCTTTAAAATAAAATCTAATCTTTTTAAAAATTCTTCATGATCTATTTCTATTGGAGAACCATAGGGTATTTCGCCACCCTCATTTTCTACGGAAATAGCTGTCTTTAGCTCATAAGCGTTTTTCTTCTTCTTTTCCCAGTGAGAGAATTCTGGACATTCAGAACATTGGTCGCCAGAATTAGTAAAGGAACAATTCCCCATCCCTTTATTAAAGTAACATCCAGAACACGGCTTTTCATGATTTCTCCATAAATTTCTTTTCTTATTTTGTATTTGATTATGAATCACCTGACTCACCCAAGGCTCGAAAGGCCTTTTCCTATTCCACATATGAAGCTTATTATAAACATGGACTTTAACCTCTTGTTTCAGGTCATCAAAGTCAAAATGCTTAACCGCACCAAGTTTCCACCTAGAACGATTTTTCTCCAATATCAGATCGATAATTGGCTCAAGTTGTTCAAAAGATATGGACATTATTGGTTGGCGTCTATAGAGTCTCTATTTCTTAGCCGACTTTTTAAGTCTTTTATATCTTTAGAACCTTTAGGTCTATTTAAACTGGTTTTGTGTTCTTTGGATCCCAATACCTTCTCGAAGGTAAACACAGAAGATTCTGGGTCTTGACCAGAACCTTCAATTTGAAAAATATCATCTGGCTTAACAGAACTAGATGCGGTAATATTTTTTGCTTCACTATTAGTAGATTTCGACTCTCCATCCAAAGACTCTCCACAATCCATGCAAAACTTAGGCATTCTACCTCCTGAAGATTCAACTTTACTTCCACATTCCATGCAATATTTCATAATTTATTTTTTTTAAAGGGTTTTTGTTTACGAAGCCTTATAGAAAGTATAATATAGAATTTATTAATAATTTCAACTAAAAGTCTTTATTATTACACTAAATAAGATAATAATGAAAAAGTATTATAAAAAAATATTATATTTCTATATATTTGATTACTTTCTTTATAAAAATCAAAGAAAATTATATATTCTCTTTAATCCTCTTGGTAATCAAATATTTTACAAATTCGCTTCTAACAATATCTTCAACTCCAAATTTAAAATAATGAATTCCATTATCTCTAGATTCTTTATCATCGAACACTTCACAGAATCTCTTAAAACCGCTTTTTTTGCCAAGATCGTTCTGATGCTGGCTATCACCCTCCATAATCACGAAACATCCTTCACCGGCCCTAGAAGCGCACAAAAAGAGTGATTCGTTCATCACGTTCTGCGACTCACTAAGAATTAAACATTCATTAGTAAAAGAATAGCTTCGTAAAAACGAAACTGGTAAAACATCCAAAAGTTTTTTGGAAATAACTTCTACATCTGAGTTTTTAAGCAATTCTTTTAATTTTTGACCAAACGGGTTAGCAAAGTACTTCATTTTGTCATCAATGGTGCCAGCCAAGAATCCTATCTCAGAATCAGCTGAAATTACAGAAGATCTTAAAGCAGTTATACCATTAACTTTTTTATCCCTTAGTTTCTCTAAAGCAATCAGCATTGCAACATAAGTTTTTGACACTCCTGCTGGTCCATCCAAAATAATCATTCTTGTATCTGGGTTCTGACATGTTTTTAAAATTTTTAATTGTTTTTTAGTTAATTTAAATTTTTGATCTATATCAAAATGATATTTACTAAAATCAAATGAAGCTTCTTTTAGCTCCTGAGGTTTTTTAACAGCGCTTTTTTTTGCCATACTTATTATTACAGTTATATCCTTCTTATTAATTTAATTTATTACTTCTTTTTACTTTTCGTGTATTTTTCGAGTGCCTCTGCATAGTATGGATTATCTGGCTCCATGAGACAGTCAACCATTAGTTCTGCTTCTTTCTTCCTCACAACAAGACTATCTTTAAGACGATCTAATACAAAAAGCAATTCTTTACCTTGAATGTTAATCCCGTCCTTATAATTTTTCTTTAAAAAGCTGCACAGGTCTTCTAATATATTTTTTTTACGAAATGCAGCGATAGGATACATTTTATCATCTTTTTTGTTCCATTTGAAACTTCCCTCTAAATCTAAGATCGCCGCAAAGTATTTATCATCCTTTTCGGGCTTGATAATAATAGGTAGCAAATTTTCCATTTGATAGGCATGATATTCACCATATCTTTCAATTGGAACTACTTTATTAAAAATATCCTCCCTCTTACCCTTGACTTTTGTTTCTTCTCGTGCTATACTCAAAAAGTTAGAAACTTCTTCTGCAGTTATCTCATTTTGACATTCAATAATTATTTCGTCAGAAATTGTAGAGTATTTATCAAGAAGATAAGAAATGTATCCATCCATTAATAATATTATAAAGAAAAACAGAAAATATTCAATTATTAAACATTATTGCCAAACTTCAGACTATGATAGAAATTAAAGTAACAGAAAAAATATTAAAAGAAGCAAAAGAAAGAAATAAAGAATTTTTTGATAAATTCGGCAATCATGGAACCCATAGAACCAATGAACGTCAAAGAATGACTGGCTACCTTGCAGAATCTGCCATAAAATCTGCATATCCTTTAGAATATTCAGATAGTTGGGAAGTAGATTTTACATTTCAGGACAATACGATTGATTCCAAGGCTCAGGGCTGCAATTCAAAGCCCCAAAGTTATTATAGCGCCACATTATATGAAGAACAGGTAAATCGCGCCACAGACTATTACATATTCAGTAGAGTCATGAATGATTTTAGCCTAGTTTGGATAGCTGGCATAATATCTAAGAAAAGATTCCTTAATATTGCTGAACTAAAACCAGCTGGCACTAAAACAAACAACTTTGTCTATGATCAAGGAAGATATGAGATAGAATATAAAGACCTAAAGGACATAGGGGACTTTATCCAATGGGTAGAATCCTCAAAGTCAAAATAGCCCCCCGATTTTTTTTAATCCAACCTATATAAGCAGACCTTTGTAAATTACCAAGTTTTATAATAAAGGGGGGGGGTAAATAAGAATAAACAATAGATAAGGTAGAAATTGAAAAATTAAATTTTCGGTCTAGTACGTGGAGTACCCCCAACTTATTATGTGACGCGACAACCTGTATTTTTTCTCAAAAAAGGGGAGCTACCTTTTTTTGGCAACTCCCCTTGTCGTGTAGTGGATTTTTTAATACAAGCTATTCGCTAATCTCAAATCCTTGCTCGATCCAATTTTTCTTTTCCAACTCGTGCCGGTTTTCTTCACGCTTTTCGGCAACGACAAAAGTAAGGAAAAGGCAGAGGGCTAAAAGCCCTCCACCGATTACTGCCTTAAGAGTTTCCATTTAGCAACTCCTTTCCGTTTTGCTTTATGCTGACAAGTCCGCCTTCTTTAACTGTGATGCAACTTGGCTTGCCAGTTGAGTTATTCTTAGGAAGCATTGCTTTTGCAACTTGGCTTGCAACTTTCACTCCGTCCACGAAGTAAAGAACCTTCATTGAGTTGCCAAGGTAAAGGCGAATGTAACGATTGCCTTTATGAGTTATAGCGTATGGGTATGTTTCCCACTCGCCCCAAGGAAGCGATCCAGTTTGACGATCCGCATTGACTGCAAGATTCTTGAACTCAACTCCAGTGCGAACAGTTGCCAAGACAACTTTTTTAATGTCGTGCTGAGCAAATGCCTTAAGTGGCTTTTTAGTTGAGACGATTCGAGCAATGGCGAAAGTGCCCTTGCGTAGGTTTTGTAGTGCTTCGATTTTTTTCATTTATATGATGTGGTTTAATATAGCTTAATTGCTATGATCAAAAGAATGACTAGTTTTCCGCATACCACAAGAAAAAAGATTAGTTTTTTTTCGGTGTTCACCTGTTCACTACTTTACCCCGTATAAGCAAATCTAATACAAAGCCCGTCCAGCATAAGACCGGCTAATACCCGCGAAGTGTATCGGAAAACCCACTACACGCGAAAAAGCCCGGTCCATCTGTGCATG
>Ga0302114_10000075_pt1 | contig 70118 bp, 41 predicted proteins | sample AG5_Surface_MG_FD_203107 | JGI IMG/M metagenome (GOLD analysis project Ga0302114, IMG submission 203107) | Marine microbial communities from Western Arctic Ocean, Canada - AG5_Surface | ecosystem: Environmental > Aquatic > Marine > Oceanic | place: Canada: Western Arctic Ocean | collected... | reverse complement strand
CCCTCAAGAAGTTCACCATCATGCAGATTGCCTGCCTCGCGGTGATGTGGTGGATTAAGGGATCCCCCGCGGCCATGCTCTTCCCCATCCTCATCGCCGCTCTCGGCCCCGTCCGCATGGTCGCGGGTAAGGCTGGCTGGTTCACCCAGGAGGAGCTCAACGCCCTCGACGAGCAGGTGGAGACCGACCCCGGCTACGTCTACCAGGCGGCTTAAATCTCTCTCGATATTAGTGCATGGGCGCCGGGATTGTTTCGATAAATAACACTCATTGATTGCGTAAACATCGGTTCTCACTCGCCTTCCTCTAAAAGTAACAAAAACGGAGGAAACGGCACTCACAGGGCAACCCATGACTAATCACGAACCGTGCAAGCTATCCGACGTGGACAACACGTGCAAAACGCGCAAAAAATTTCCAAGTGAATTTTTTACCCAAAAACACGTGCCGCCGAAATACCAGGCAGCGCGCCGCAGTCGGTCTGATAAAGCACCAATATATCGGATAACCAAAAGCGCGCTGATCACCAAACGTCGTAGCGCTTGAGAGGAGCGTACAGGCCTTCGTCCCTTGCCGCCGATCGCCCATAACGCTCAATGTCCATTATCGCAGCGTGCACCGCGCCCGCCGCGATCGTGGGCGCCGGGGCGTCCGTCCCGAGGCGAACGTCCCATGCCTCGCGAGTCCCCTTGTCTTCCATCAATCGTGCCAACAATGGTCGCCGGACGATCGTCGCTCCCTCCGTGGTCGGCATCGCCCTGGGCGCCATCAGCGGCGCTGATCGCGCTATCATGGTGAAGACGAAGGCTGTCACCGCCCGGCGCGCGACGGTGGTGACCCGCGCGTCCGCCGACGCCGCGACCCCCGCGCCCACCCCCGCGCCCGTGGAGAAGTCGGCGTTCAAGAAGTTCAGCTCGGCGTTCTCGACCCTGTTCCCGGTGTGGACCGTCTTGAGCGCCGTGGTGGGGATCAAGGCTCCGGCCACCTTCGCGTTCATGCAGTCGAACATGTACACCCTCTGCCTCGCGACCCTCATGCTCTCCATGGGCATCACCCTGACGCTGGACGATTTCAAAAGGGTCTTCAGCAAGCCAGACGTGGTGGGCATCGGGTTCCTCCTGTGCTACGTCATGATGCCCCTGACCGCCATGGTCATTGGAAACATGGTGGGGCTCTCCGGCCCTCTACTCGCGGGTCTGATCCTGGTCGGTAGCATCAACGGCGGTCAGGCGTCCAACCTGTGCGCGTACATCGCCCGCGGCGACGTCGCGCTCTCCGTGCTCATGACCACCGCCACCACCATCGGTTGCATCTTCATGACCCCGCTCATCTGCAAGTTCTGCCTCGGCGCCATCGTCGACGTGAATGCGATCGGTATGGCCATGTCCACCGTCCAGGTCGTGCTGCTGCCCATCGTCATCGGCGTCACCCTGAACAAGTTCGTGCCCAAGGTTTGCCGCGCGGTGGAGCCGGCGTGCCCCATCATCGGCGTCGTGGCGACCATCATCCTGGTGGGCGCCTCCGTCGCGACCTGCGCGGAGCCCATCCTCAACGCCGGCATCAAACTGCAGCTCGCTGCCTTTCTGCTCCATGCCGTCGGCGGCGCGGCGGGGTATTGGGTCATGCGGTTGTTTGGGTACGACGAGACTGTGTGCCGGACAACCGCGATTGAGACGTCGATGAAGTCGAGCGCGTTTGGGTTTTTGCTCGCGACCTTGCACTTCCCGGAGTTTTTGGTTCGCGTGCCGTCCGCCGTGTCCGTGGTGTGGATGGCGGTCATGGGTTCGAGCATGGCCGTCTTCTGGAGGATGATTCCGGTGAAGAAGGAGGGAGGGGAGACCGCGTGAGAATGAAATGTAGCTTTTGTGTTGCGGGTCGAAGTGTTGCTAGCTATCCGCGATTGCGCGCGGTCGATATAATAATCACACCGCCGACATCGCACTATTCTATGGCGGGTTCTTCGTCCCTCCTCCCCTGTTTCCAGGTCCTTCTGTCGCCAATGACTCGTGCCGGGTTTCCGGCGGCGACGGCCCACGCCGGCACGTCCCTCGTCACCACCGCCCCCATCCCCACCACCGCGTGATCCCCTATCCTCACCCCGTCCGTGACGCACACGTTCGCACCGATCCACACGTCCTCGCCGATCACGATCCCGTCCGAAACCACCGGCTGGTCCTTGATGAGATCGGCGGCGTCGATGCCGTGGTTGAAGGCGAAGAGTTGAACCGAGGGGGCGATGCGGGTCTGGTCCCCTATCCTGATTCCCGCGCTGCCCCCGTCCAGGTGACTCCGAGCGTTGATCGCGACCCCATCGCCCAGCTCGATCGGTCCGTGCATGAACACCTCCGCCCCGATGTGACACCCGTCGCCGATGGATACGTCCCGTCCGGGCTCGGCGAAGATGTGCACCGAGGATGCGACGAAACAGTCCGCGCCGAAGTGCACCGTCTCGAGGCGCGAGAGCTCCCGCTGGTGCGACTCCTGCCAGTCGCGCGCCCATTTCGCGTGTTTGGGCTTGTCGTGGAGCCAGTGCATCCAGTCCAGCCTGTGTTTCCGCTGCTCGTCGAACAGCGCGTTCCTCGCCATCCGTAACCCATCATCCTCCTCCTTCACACTCGGCACCCCGTTGCTCGGGACGTCGGCCGCGCGACACGAGGGATGCGAGCGGGGGACATCGCGTCGCGCGCGATGAAAGCACGTCTTGGATGACGCGAGCGGAGCAAACCCTGACAGCATGTGTCTCCGACGCGCCCACGGTACTTGTGCCCTCAAAACGACCTGCCGGGCGTTAAAAGCCAAACATAAAATGACGCGCCCGAGGTAAACCGCATGGTGGACTCTGTGGACGATGAGGTCCTGGCGCTGATCTTTCGCGCGGTTCCGGCGCCGGATAGACTACGGTGTGAGGAGGTGTGCGTGCGGTGGCGGCGGGTTCTGACCAACCACTCGGAATTCAAGGCAAGGTTGGTGCTGCCTCCAGACCCACTCGATGATTCTCTCGTGGAGACCACCGAGGAGGGCTGGTCACCGTGGCGCGAAGAGGCGCGTGATGACACCTTGCGGGCGGCTTCGGCGAAGGCTAAGAGTGAACTTCGTCATTTCGACGCATCCGGTTGCGCCGATATAACCAAATGTGCAGTCATCGACGTGCTGAAGGCCAACCCTCGACTCACTTCGCTCGTCATGGATGAGGGCGAGTTGGAAACAGCTCTGTATGGACTGAAGCTTCGACCCAGGCATTTCGTCGCGCTCGCAGAGACGATGGCCGCGCGTGGATGCGAGGGGGGGCCCACACCGAACATAGACATAAGCGTGGAGGTGACGGGGAACAGGGAGCTGGAGGAGCTCAGGGCAGCGCTCGAGGAAGGGACGAGCCTCGGGGACTCGCTGCAAATCAGAGGAGCGAAGGTTCGCGTCGTCTCACTCACTACTTCGCTGCTTTTCGTGGTGGACACCGTGCCAACACACGACGATAGCGACATCGAGGATGTTACGCATCGTGAGACGAATCGGAAGACGACGGAAGACCTCGTGGAGGTTCTCAGGCGCGTTGGAGGGAGAGGGTTGCGGCGGTTGAACTTTTTAGAGCGGTCCCTGAACGACCACCGCGGCGTGCCAAAGATATTCAACGCCGTGGGAGAGGAGTGCGAGACGCTGAGGGAGTTGCACATGGACAGCGAAGCTTTCAACGTGGAGGGACAAAACGCTGCGAGACAGTTGTTTCCGAACATCGTGAACTCTTTCATCAACATGATCGACGCAATCGGAGGCACTCTACGCCGGCTTACGCTATTCCGAGCATACATGGGTGGAGGTGCTTGGTGTAAGAACTTACCCGAAGGACTGGAAAAACTCCACTTCGAGTTGCCACATCACGACCTTCGACATGGGGTACTAGAGGTACTGGAGCGATGTCCGAATGCAAGGGTACTTTCGTTTGCGAAGCGTCCTGGCATTAATACGCGGTCCAGTCGCAGTTCCCACAGTCAACGAGCCAACGGCGTGGTGCACGCAGGGTCAGCGTCCATTATTGCCGATTATCTGAGGACCAGTTCGGTGACACACCTCGACCTTAGCAACATGAATCTTGACGAGGACGCGCTCGGAGTAACACTCGGCGCCGCTTTGCCGAATCAGAGCGATAAAGTATGGCGTGGGATCAAGGTTTTGATATTATCCGAGAACGAGCGCAGGGGACAGGGAAAAGATTCGCCAGCACCACGAGAAGTTTTGCCCGCCGTGCTGGAGGCGAACGCTTCGACGATGTTGCATCTCGATGTTGGCGGTCTTCCGGATGATCAGGTTGTTCAAGCGATTGACAAAGTTCCCCTTCTCACGCAGCTGCAAACTCTTGACATCTCCGGGACGCAGGTGAACATGTTTGGAATGTCTGCGCCGAAGAGGAAAAAACTTCGAACTGCAGACGCGGCGAAAGACGGAGAAGAAGATTTCCCACCTCCTGCGCAGCTTCAGACCATCGGCAAGAAACTCGCTGCTGCGCTTGCGATGCCGTCATGTCGACTGAGGCGACTTATACTCGAGTCGTGCTCCCTGACGGCGTCGGACCTTCGCGAGATCTCCCCGGGTGTGTTGAAGTGTCCGTCTCTTGTTTTTGTGGACGTGAGCTACAACAGCGCAATCGGCGACGAAGGATGCGCCGAGGTTGCGCGATGGATTCAGGGCAACGCCAAGGCGAAGAAGAATGGTGGTTGGCTTAGGCGAATATTTTTAGAGGGATGCGGAATCGGTGACGCGGGTGCGAAAGGCCTCGCCGCGGCGGTTGCGGCCAGCCCAAAGCTGCGGCGACTGGATTTATCGCAAAACTTGAACATCGGAAGATCGGGATGTGCCGCGCTCTCGGCTGCCGCCAAAGGTCGCCCTGGGATATGGACAAAGGTGACCACAGATGACAATCCATGGGCGGGGACGGGCGACACGGACGATGACTCCGACGGCGACGAGAGCGAGGAATATTTCAGCGAGGACGACGGATACTTCTCCTCGCATCGCGCCAAGCGTCCGAGTCCATGGTCTCTCTGATGTTCAACAATAGCTTAATTACATGAACAAGAAAACGGATTAAACCATTGCATCACTCCTCTGCCTCCGCGGGTGCAGCTTCGGGTTCATCAGCCTTGGCCTCTACGGTCGGCTCGGGAGCTGGGTCTGCGGGGGCTTGGTCGGCCTCACCGCCACCTGCACCTTCCGCTCCGGGCGGAGGTGGCATTGGTGGCGCGAGCGGGTCAAGAATCTTCGGGTCCATCGCCCCAAACTGCCTGAGTCCTTCATGTGCTTCGGGGATGTAAGTTGCTTTGGCACAGAGGTCAGAGATGTAATCTTTAAGGCCTGGTACGTTCGGCGTGATCGCGCACCCATACTTGACAAACTCCTCGTTGTCCACTCCAAAGTCAAAGCCCATGCCGACGTACAAGGGTGCGAGGTCGCCATGGACGACTGCCAGACCTTTCTCCAGTCCGAGACTGATTTCAACCGGCTGTCCAAATGGATCACGGCTGGCATCCATGGAAGCGAGGGTTTCTCCTGTGATTGTTCGCTTGATGTTGTGGGTCACAACGTAGGAATGAGAGCCCGCGACGGCGGCGAGACGCTCGGGGAACCTTTCTCCACTCCTTGTTACTCCCGTTTTGCCAAAGTACGCGTCTTCGACGATATCTCCGGAGACGTAGATGTTGGACAATCCATGCAGACGCAAGTTCGGGTCGCACTTGACGAAACCCTTCGCGTCAAGTGCCGCGGCGATCGCCGGGTCTGTGTTTGCATCCTTGAAGAAATCCGTGTTGGGCTTATAACCCGTTGCACGGATCACCTTGCCCGCGTGGAAGGTGTTGCCCTTGTCGGTTTTGTATTCCTGGAGCATGTCATCGAATTCGATCACTCGCTCGTTCAGGTGTACTTCGACGTTGCCGAGGGACTCCCAGAAAGCGGTGACCTTATCGTGAGCCTCTGGGACGCGGGGGAGGATGTACGGCCCAGCCTGGCAGATGAGAACCTTCTTCTCGGGGTACTTGGTGGCAACGTTCGAGACCATCTCGGTTCCAACCAGGCCGCCGCCAATGACGAGGATCGTCTCTGAATTCTTGATGACGTTTGCCTCTGCCTTCATCTGGCGGAATCGATAATCGAGGGTCGGGTTCACGACCTTGATGCAAGAATTGTAAGCTGATCCGGTGTTGACGACCAAGGTGTCGAAGGGAACCACCGTGCGCTCGCTACCAACCTCGACGTGCGTCTTGGAGATGGACATGGCAAGACCCGCGATGTGTTTTCCGTTCTTGTTAACGATCTTACTGAACGGCACCGTTGCGTTGGCCAGCCTTCCCTGCGTGACCGACTCGCCAGGATCGGGCAGGGCCATGGGCTGCTGCGTTGGATCTTCCCAGTAATTTTTCGGGTCGATCAGGGTGACGTGAAAGCGCTCCTCTGGGTCATTGCACAGGTTGAAAACGGTCATCGCGCCCGCGAACCCTCCTCCAAGGATCACAACACGGTGCTTGGGCGCATCGGAGCTCGGCTTAGAGCGCATCACGTGGTTCACAGACGAGTTCTTCTCCTTCAGCACCGCGAGCGCGGGAGCCAAGGCGGCCTCGACCTCATCGAACGGACCGCGAAGCGCCTCTAGCATGCCGTGGTCAAGTCCAGGGAGCGGATCGGGGTCGTCGGCGAGCGTGGCGGTGCGCTGAATCGTCTTGTACGCGGCCGCGGCGGATTCTTTGGACACCGGGAGCTTGTACTGCGTCTCTTCGGAGAGGAAGCGCTCGGCGATGTTCGTGGCAGACGCCTTGACCAGGCGAAGTCGAGGCATGGACACGGCACCCGCGGAGGTGGGCGCGATCGCCTCCGCCGCCTGCCTGAGCTGGTCGATCTCTACCAGGAACGAGACGGATTCCTCTGGGATCCTGCACTTTTTGGCCGCGATGCGAAGGCCCATCAACACCGACGCCGTTCGAATGGCGGTGGCGATGTCCTTGCACGCCGCCGCCGCCGCCGCCTCCGCCGCCTTACGCATGATGGCCTCGGCGATGTCCTCGGAGCCCGTGCCCTGGTCCATGTCCTCGTCCTCGTCCCCGATGGACGTTCCCTGTGAGCTCTTCTCCCACGCGGAGTCGGCGTCGGCCCGGGCCTTCGACGAACCCTTCTTTTTAGGCTTGAGCGAGTCGGGGAGGTCGTCGTCGCGGACGATGCTCACGCGGTCGATGTAGCTCAACCCCGCGAGGTCTCGCTCCTGCTTGCGTCGAACCCTCGTCTCGCACTCGTCCAGGAAGAAGGTGAAGTCGCCGTACGCGAGGAACTGATACTCCGGCGGGACGGCGTCGAGGGCGCTTTGACGCCGTCGCCTCGGCTTCTCTGGCTTTGGCGCCTTCTTCTCGGGCTCGTCGTCGTAGTCGAAATCGCTGTCGTCGTCGCTGCTCTCCTCCTCGCCCAGGGTGAGCGCGTGCGTGACGACCTGTGACCTGAGGACCTTCAGCGAGTCGGTGTCCCTGCACATCAGGAAACCCGCGTCGAGGGACCTGTCCGGCTTTCTCGCCTCGTAGTCGTACACGGTGACCTTGAAGAGATGCGACGCCGCGTTGGCGCGCTTGGCCAACGATTTCATCGTCTCCGGGATGGACGCCTGGTTGAAGACCTCACCGAAGCTCAGCACCGTGACGACGTCGCTCCCGGAGAAGCACGTCTTGCAGATGCCGGTGGCGGTGTCCATGTCGACCCCGCCCCCGTCTTCATCGTCGCCGCACTCGAACCGAAGCGCCTGCGCGAGGGCGGTGAGGGAGACCTCCCTCTGGTCGCCGAAGTGCTCGTCCCAGAACCTGCGGGAGTCGACCTGCTTCAGCTTGTTCGACGCCCTCGACGAGTACGTGTGCAGCTGCGTCGCCTGCACCAGGGACTCCAGGTGCTTCCTCAGCTCGGATTCGCATCTGTCCATGTCGTCCTCGGCTGTGAGCGCATCCTTGCCCTTCCCGGCGAGTGTGAGGCAGATGCACACGCTGCCGCCCGAGGAGGCGCCGATCTTGACGAGCCTATCCACCAGAGTCTCCAGTTCCTCCATGCACGAGTGGATGTTCTCCAAGATGACGGCGATACGCCGGTCTTCCAGGGAGCACCCGTCTATCATGTTGTCGATTTGGTTGATCAGTCGGGAACATCTCTTCGCCGTGCTCGGCAGGTGCTCCGCGGCCCTGATCCTCGCGTTGATCTCCTTGCACATGGCATGGAGTGCGTAGGCGAGATCCACCGTGACGGCGGCGATGACGTCCGCCATGGTCGGGGGCTAGTTCGGGGGCTAAACCGGAGCTGCCACCTTGGGCGGAGAGAGGGCAATGCGCCCCGGGATGTGAACTAATAACTCTTAACGTTATGCGGGGGCCGAATCAGATCTGTGATTTTTTTTCCAGTCCGTTCCATGCGTGTTCGCCCAGACCGTCCTGCTTTTGGACTGGGTTTTCTCAGGTTTTTTTGGAGGTCTATTTCCTGGGTCTGACGATCAATCTGTGACACCCATCACATAAAGCTGTTCTCGAACGAGGCGATAAGATCACCACGGTTTTTTCTCCCTATTTCCCTTTTTGATAGACTAAAAACCCGTGCACGAGAGGCACAGGCGGCCCTTTCGTTGGCAAAACGACGCCAACTCAGCAATCCCGCGAAAAAAACCCCGCCAACGTGCAACAGGGGCGCGCCCATAAAGCGCGCCGCGAACGACGCGCACGCACGAATGGAAACCATGCGCCGGCTTCCCCGGTACCACACGGTGGTCCGCAGGGAGTTCACCACGTGGATTCGCGAAACCCTCACGCCGATCGCGCCCGCTCGAACCGGTCGAGCCCTTCACGCGAAGGTTGCCGACCCTTTTGAATCGCCCAACGAGCGCCAAACGCCGCCCCCCCAGGCACCACCCGCGCCGAGAACGTGGAGGCTGCGACGCCCGGATGCGGGATGGCGCGAGTCCGAGGCGAAATCGGGATCCTTCCGCTACCCGGTCGGACCCGGAGGAGTCCCCGTCACCACCGGCGCCGCCGCGGCCGCTCTGGAGGCTGCGCAAAACGACAGGCTTAGGGCAGTGGCCGCGGCGCGTCGCGACTCGGCCATTGCCGAGAAGCTCGGCGAGGAGTTCAGCTCGAGGACGATGAAGTCGTTCCACAGCCCGCTCAGGAAGCATATGACCCTCGATCCCCTCATCAGCGAGTACTCGGTCGACTCCCCCGAGGGCGTCGCCCTCATGCAGCTCGCCGAGGCGCTCATCCGGACGCCAAAGGAGGCTGGAAAGTACATGCCCGCGCGGCTGATCCGCGACATGCTCGGCGCCGGGAACCTGAACTTTTTGTCCCACTTCGGCGGCGATAAGAGTATACTCATCAACGCCAGCAGCGTCGCCCTCTCCACCGTCCGCGGCATCCTCCCCAAGCACGTCCCGGGCGGAGAGTTCTTCGACGAGGCCACCCGGGGGCTGGCCATGAAGGGCAGCGACGCCGTGCTCGAGGTGGGCGTCACCAGGGCGCTGGGCCTGATGGCCCGCAAGTTCACCATGGGCGCCGATATCGAGTGTGCCGCGCGACGAGCCATGCGGGCGGAGGCTTACAACCCGGCGCGATCGCACTCCTTCGACATGCTGGGCGAGGGCGCGAGGACCGAAGAGGACAGCGCGAGGTACCTGGCGTCTTACGCGCACGCGGCTGAGGCGATCCAGGCGGCGGGGTTCAGGTCCCCGCAGATGAGCGTCAAACTCTCGTCGCTCTCCCCGAGGTTCGACGAGCTCTCCAGGGAGGAGTGCGTGCCGGATCTGTCCGCGAAGCTCGCCTCGCTCTTCCCCGATCGAGACGGTCCGGACGCGTTCACCGTGTTTGTCGACGCCGAGGAGCAGAACCGTCTGGAGCTGACTTTGTCGGTGGTGGAGAACGTGGTTCGGGAGCGTGCACCCCCGCGGATCGGCGTCGTCGTTCAGGCGTACGGGCGCAGGGCGATGGACACGTTGGAGTTCCTCCGCGACTTGGCGATCAAGCACCCGGAGACCAAGATCAGCGTCCGGCTGGTCAAGGGCGCGTACTGGGACGCGGAGATAAAGGAGGCGCAGCTCCTCGGCGCGGACTCGTACCCGGTCTGGACCGAGAAGAGGCAGACGGACGTGAGCTACCTGGCGTGCGCGTCTTTCCTCCTGGACAACGCCGACGTCCTCCCCAACCCCGCCTTTGCCACGCACAACGCGCGAACCGTGGCTGACATCCTGTCCATGCTGGACGGCGACACCGAGGAGTTCATCCGACGCGGATGCGAGTTCCAGAGGCTGCACGGCATGGGCGAGTCGTTCGACTACTGCGGTCTGCCCGTGCGGGTGTACTCGCCCGTGGGTGCGCCCAACGACCTGCTGGCGTACCTGGTGAGGAGGCTGCTGGAGAACGGCGCCAACTCGAGCTTCCTCAAGAGACTGGCGCAGGGACGCGACGACCTGATGAACGTGGACGTCCTGTGCGAGCGCGAACCCGAGGTGTCTACCGTCATCGGCACCCCCGCCGTCGTCGCCGAGGAGAGCTCGGGGGTTCCCGCGATGCCGAGGAACATCTACGGCGACACCAGGCTCAGCGCCAGGGGCGTCGACTTTGAGCACCCGAGCTTCCCGGCGACGTTCGCGGCGCAAAAGGCGTACGACCCGACGTTCAAGCCCCTCGTGTGCACCGGCGAGGACAGCCTCGCCGAGCTCATGGCCCGCCTGGACACCTTCCAGCCCAACACCACCAAGGCGAGCTGCACGATCAGGTCCCGCGCGGATGTCCTGAGGAAAGCCGCCGACATCGTGGAGCGCGACTCGGTCGCCATGTCCAAAATGATCATGGAGGAGGCCGGTAAGACCGTGGTGGACGCGGTGAACGAGGTGCGCGAGCTCGTCGACTTCTTCCGCTTCTACGCCAACCAGGCGGATACCCACCTGGCCGAGCCGAGGCGCCTCAGGACCGTCACCGGCGAATCGTGCACGCTCCAGGCGCAGCCCCGCGGGCCGTGGCTGTGCGTCGGGCCGTTCAACTTCCCCTTCGCCATCGTCGGCGGTCTCGCGTCCTCGGCGTTCGTCGCGGGTAACCCCGTGGTGATCAAGCCCCACCCGTCGACCCCTCGATGCGCGGCTGCGCTCGTGGACGTCCTCCGTGAAGCCGGCGCGCCCGAGGGTTCACTCGACGTGGTCGTCGACGGGCCCTCAGTGGACGCCGCCCGGGGAGTGCAGGAGGGCCAGTCCGACGCGGGCTCGGCGCTCGTGTCGTCCGGCGCGTTCGCGGGTGTCTCGTTCGTGGGTTCCACCCGCACCGCCGCCAAGATCAACCACCGACTCGCGCTCAACTCGGTGGAGAAGAGGGTGCCCCTCGCCAGGCTCGTCGCCGAGACGGGCGGCCTCAACGTCCTCGTCGCCGACTCGTCCGCGCTCCCCGAGCAGGTGTGCGACGCGGTGCTCGCGTCCTTCGCCCAGTCCGCGGGTCAGAGGTGCTCGTCCGCGAGGATCCTCGTGGTGGACAACGGGTGCAAGAACGAGCTCGCGCGGATGATCCAGGGCGGTTTGTCGGCGATGCGCGTCTCCAAGGCGAACCTCAACCTCTCCACCGACGTCGGCCCGCTCATCTCCGAGATTGCCGCCGACAAGGCGAGGACGCACTGCGACGAGCTCGAGTCCGGCGGAGCCAGGATCATCGCCCGCGCCGTCGGCGAGGACGACGGCGCCCTGTTCCATCCCAGGGTGTACGATCTCAACCCCGAGCCAGGGTCGGACCCCGTCGCGGGTCTTAACCTGCTGGAGGATGAGGTGTTCGCGCCGGTGCTTCACGTGGTCACGTACGACGGCTCACAGGCTGAGCTCGAGCGCGTGATCGAGGCTGTGAACAAGAAGGGATACGCCCTCACCGGTGGCGTCATGACGCGCTGCGAGTCCACCAAGGCTCTGGTGACCAACAAACTCGACTGCGGCAACTTTTACGTCAACCGCGACGTCGTCGGCGCGGTGGTCGAGTCCCAGCCTTTCGGCGGACACGGCCTGTCCGGCAACGGCGTCAAGGCTGGCTCGGAGGGTTACCTCGAGCAATTCGTCGCGCACAAGGTCATCTGCGAGGACACCACCGCGGCGGGTGGTAACGTCGAGTTGATGCGCACCACCAACTGAGCACCCCGAAAGAGGGGGGCAAACTGTACGAGTATGTGTACCGAGTACGCACTCTGTATGTATGAATACGTTGAGTATTGAATAATTGAAGCAGCAGCAGCATGCCATTCTTTTGAAATAATTACGATCACATTGTTCATCTGCGTCTCATCGCTCGTCGAGAAAGTTACATAAATCTCCAAACGCTCTCCCTGTTGGTATCGTCCGGAGCACTGTGCAGATGAGTCGCATCACAATACACCATAACCTCGTGTCCGGGGCTATACTCTGGTCGTCCAATGGCACTTACGGGGAGCTCGCCGACTTCGTAGTCTTCCCACTGAATCACCTCGCCCTCCTCACCATCCTGACGCAGCGGATGCGACAGTTTACACGAGTGACTGAACACCCCCACACCCGTCCAGTTACTCTCTGGTGGAAAGCCAACCATCACCGTGAATCGATCCAGCCCTGAGTCCTGGTGCCATGAATGACGTTCCTGTCTTCTACCGGTGCTCGTGATGTCGATCAACGAGCCGTGACTCACGGGGCCGCACAGCGCTCCGAGCGTCTGGATGAAAATTTCACCCGTCAAGTTTTCAACGCCGTCGTCGGCAAACACTCGACTCAACGACGCGTACCCGGTCCGCGAGGTTTTCCAGTTCACCATGAGCGAGGAGCTCAGCGATGAGATCGCGGCGTTCACCTTGTCGCTCGCGTTCGGGTCCGGGACGAACAGGTCGTTTCGTATCGCCCTGCGAATCGCGGTCCTAAACGCCGCATCCGAGTTGAATTTTTCCTGCAGCCCCGTGCCCGGGAACAGCTCCTCCAGGCTGTAAAACTTGACGTGTTCCGCCACCACTTCGGCATCGGGCCTTCGAAGATCAGACGGGACGTCGAACACCTCCACGTCGTTCCAGGCGCGGTAGTCAGCCTTCTCCACCACCCTGCCGTGCTTCGATCTCTTGGAATTTTCACCCCATGCACCTTTTTCCTTGCGATCGGTCCCTGCCGGTGCTGTGGGAAGTGGGGATGGAAGCGTGAGCAGCGGGTTGGCTGAAATTGATGGCTGCACATGAACACAGTGACACAGTGCGTTCTCTCTCACCTGCCGCGAACGGGTCGACCGATGATGTTCCGGTGCCGAAGGGGCTTCCACCTCCGGCTCCACCGAACGGACTCGAGGATGAGGGCTTGCCGCCGAAGGGAGATGCCGAGCTCTTGCCGCTAACTTCGCCGAATGGGCTTCCGCCGCATCTTATAACGGACGCGCGCCTGCCGTGTGGACGTCGTGATGTCGCGGAAATGGACCACGACGTCGGCACCGCGTGCGCCATCGTGCGCTATCCAGTGGTGCTTTCCGATGATTTTTTTTGGCATTGACTGCGCTAAGGCTCCGGACCCTCAGAGCTCAGGGCACACGGCGACCGTCCTACGCTAGAATTGGACCAACCTTCCGCAGAGTCGTTCGGCGACATGCGGTAGGTCGCCGTCGGGGCAATGCTGTGGCGTTCCGCGTTTCATTCACGTTCGTCACGAGGAGTGGTCCAGATGTATCTTCAGATGTTGCGAGGTCTCGAGATGTCGCCGAGAGTAGCTTCGCGCGGGTGCGCGGAGGCAAGCCGTGGGGCCCGTGCCTTGTCAGCAGGGTCTACACGACACCGCATTAGCTCCGACTATCCGCACAGTCTCCAGTTTCGTCGACATCGAGGCGGTGTCGGGAGGCTTTCGAGTCGAGCCTCGGCTTCGGTTCACGCCGAGAAGTCTGGGGCTTCCGGGGCGCCCATCTCGTCCCTGGCGCTGCGCACCGGACAGGTGCTCCAGGAGCGCGATATCGTCCGTCACGGCGACAAGGTGGTCGTATGCGTGAGCGGTGGCGTGGATTCGGTCGCGCTGCTGCACCTCATGGTCGAACTTCGAGAGGAATGGGCGCTCGACCTGCACGTCCTGCATTTCAACCACGGGAAGCGCGCAGAGTCGGAGGAGGAGGAGGCGTTCGTCAAGGATCTCGGCGCGCGGCTCGGGGTGGAGACGCACGTCAGGCACCCGGCGGAAGCATTCGATAGTGTCGGGTTCCAGGCCAAGGCGCGGGCCTGGCGTAGGGACGAGGCGGAGCGACTCCTGGACGCGGTGGCGGGCCGGGTCATCTTACAGGGGCACCACGCCGATGACCAGACGGAGACCATCTTGATGAAGTTGATGCGGGGGTGCCACGTGTCCAACATCGCGGGCATGTCGCATCGAACGGGCAAGTACGGCCGGCCCTTGTTGGACGTGCCCAAGGATGAACTCCGCGCGTACCTCACGGCCCGGTCTGCGGAGTGGAGGGAGGATGCGTCAAACTCGGACACGGCGTTTCTGCGCAACAGGGTTCGCGCGGAACTCGTCCCGCTGTTGCGTGACTTGACGAACGGAGACCTGCGTTCGCAGCTGGAGGATATCACGGATCAGAGCGCGTCGGTCAGACGGTGGCTGGACACGCAACCTTCATGCGTGGTGGACGTTGGGTCGTCAGCGGTGGACCTGGCGCACGGCGAGGTGGACGTCGAGGCGTGGTCGAGTCTTCCCGAGCTCGCGCAGGAGGACCAGCTGTTCGAGTACGTGCGTCGATCGACGGGGGTGTCGGTGCGATACCACAATTTGCGCAAGGTGTGCCGGCAGATGCGCGGGGATTCGCCGGCGTGGGACTGGAGGCTGTCGAAGGAGTGGAACCTGGTGCGGGTGGGAGCCCGGGTCTGGACGCAGCGCAAGATGGGGGCTGACAAGGGCGAGGATGAACCGTCCGTGCCGAGCACCGGCGAGTCCATGGAGCGGGTGGTCGTTGAGCCTCGGGGCGTCGTCGTGTCGCATCCCAAGGGTTGGAGCGTGAGGTGCTTCTGGGAAGATTCGGTGGCGGTGAACGCGGAGTCCTCCGGGCCCGGCGTGGTACTCGCGAACCTGCCGGAGAGATGCGAGCTGAGTCTTCGGACCCGGCGCCCCGGCGACCGATTCTGCCCACCGACGAGGACGACGAGCGTCAAGCTGAAGGACTGGATGCGGGCCAACGACTTCCCGCTGCACACCAGGGACCGAACCCCGCTGGTGTGCGTCGGAGCCGAGGTGCTCGCCGTGTACCCGGGCGCGGTGGCTTCGGCGGCGACGCCCGGCGGTTCGACGTGCGGCTCGGTGCTGCGCGTGGTGGTGGACAGCGTGACGCTGTGACGTCACGTACGGGTACGTTCGTAGCTAGAATTACTTGTATTCGAATAGGTACAGGGCGCGAGGACCTCTCAGTCTATCAGGTTCCAGAGATCGTTCGCGAGCTGGTAATCGGATCTGTCCCCGACGGCGTAGTCGATCACCTGCAGATCCTTCCCCTCGTGCGCGTTGACCCGTCCCTTGATCTTGTCCGTCGTCTCGTACTGCCACGAGATCTTGGATATGTGCGCGTACAGCGAGAGTTCGTGCTTCGCCCTGGGCACGTCGTCCATCTCGATGGCGTCAACCTCTTGTTTCTTCACCTTGAGGTTGGCGCCCTGCGACTTGAGCTCCGCCTGCATGTGCTCCAGGGACTGAGCCTCGGCCTCCATGTGGGTGAGGAACTCGCCCGCCGCGCGCTTCTCCGCCTCAACCTGCGCGATGCGCTTCTGATGCTCGGAAGGTGACTCCGACGGGGTCGCCTTCGTCTCGGCATCCGCCACGCGCTTCACCATCTCCTTGATGACCGTCTGCATGTGTGCCTCGCGGTCGTCGCAGAGCTTCCGCACCTCCTTGAACTGCTGGTTCAGCGACCTGACCTTGACCGCGTCCTCGTCCGTGGCGTAGATGCGGCGCATCTCCTCGATGAGCTCATGGCACTCGGCGAAGGAAGCCTCGGGAGCCATTTCTTCTTTCCCGGATTTCTTCAAACGGTAGGGCACGGGCGGCGACGGGTGGTCGCGCTGCGTCCACTAGAGTCGCGGATCTGGTCCACGAAGCCCTTCACGGAATGCGTGGAGGTCCGCCGCGTCGTTCGGGGAACGCGCTGTGTGTCAGGCTGCCGCGTGGGTTCCCCCTTTGTTCAAAAAAGCCACCAACAGAAACGGGCCCATCTTCTTGAAACAACGGTCCGATGTCAACCTGAGATTGTCAACCTGGATTTCGTGACTTCACGGGGACAACCCGGTTTTGTCTCGGACTCGCTCCACGAGATCCCGCGCGGTTCCGGCACAGTCTGAGCGCACGGTGGCGGTGCCGAGGACGTATCGAGGCTATTTCAAGCGCGTGAGCGACGCTCGTTCATACGTTCGGTGCGTCCGACGTCCCCATCGACCCAAACCGAACGTCGGGCCGCGGACTTTTTTTTGGTCAACGCTTTGGGCATCTTTCCCGTGACGAAAGATCGATTCCCTGACGGAACCCTCTACCCGACCACCTCATTCCCACAGGCGATGGCTGCGACCGGCAGAGTGAACGTGTTCGCGCGCGTTCGCCCCGGCGTGGCGCGCGAGGATGGCGACCAGCACTGCGTGGACATGAACGCAGACACCGGCAAGTGCCTCGTGAGGCTCCAGGATGGGGACGCGGTGGAGCGCGTCCTCGCGGGGGGCTCCGCGGCGATACGCACGGTGGAGAAGGAGTACACGTTCGACGGCGTGTTCGACCAGGAGTCCACTCAGAAAGAGGTGTACGAGGACGTGGGCAAGCCCGTGCTCAAGGATGTGCTCCAGGGGTACAACGGGTCCATCCTGGCGTACGGCCAGACGGGCGCGGGTAAGACGCACTCCTTGCTCAACAGCGGCATGGGCATCGACGGCAAGCCGGACCCAAAGCAGGCCGGCTTGCTCCCACGGCTCGTCGCCGCGCTCTTCGTGCACGTGGGCGCCGACGTTAAGAACGTGTACACGGTGGAGGCGAGCATGCTCCAGATTTACAACGAGCAGGTGGACTGCCTCCTCGGCGACGACAGGGAGAAGGCGCAGGGTTTGGCGGTGACGGGTAAGTCCGAGGTGAAGGGCCTGGCGTGGACCAAGTGCGGGACCCCGAACGATTTACTCCAGTGCTTCCAGAAGGGTCGCATGAACTTGGTGTACGCGGAGACGAAGATGAACAAGTCGTCCAGCCGCTCGCACGCGGTGTTCCAGATTAAGGTTTCCAAGCGGCCGAGGGCGCTCGACAAGACGGGAACCAAGGGGGGCAAGGTTGAGATGAAGGCCACGTTCGGTAAGCTCACCGTGGTTGACCTGGCGGGTTCTGAGCGAATCAAGAAGAGCGGCGTGACTGGAGCGCAGCTCAAGGAGGCCACGAACATCAACTCCAGTCTTCTCTCCTTCGGCAACATCGTCCAGGCGTTGGCTGAGAAGAAGAAGTTCATCCCGTACAGGGACTCGAAGCTCACCAGGATCTTGGAGGATTCCGTCGGCGGCAACTGCAAGACGAGCCTGTTGGTGTGCGCATCGCCGTCCGCGGAGTCGTCCGACGAGACCGTGAGTACCCTCGAGTTTGCCTCCCGCGCCGCGCGCATCGAGATCACCGCCACGATCAACGAAGGGGTGGTCACCGTCGACGCCGCCTCCCTCGTGGCGGACATGAAGGGCGAAGGGCTGGACACCGCGCTCAAGCAGAAGCATTCGGAGATGATGGCCATGGAAAACAAGCTCAAGGCTGACGCGCAGAAGGAAACGTCGCAGCTCAAGAAGGCGAAGGAAGATGCGGTCAAGGCGCAGCAGGCTGAGAAGGCCAAGGCTACCGAGGCTGGCAAGCTCATGGAGAAGTGGCGGGTCAAAGCCGAGGAGGCTGGCAAGAAGATTTCATCCCTGGAAGAAGCGGTGAAGGAGGCTGCCGAGGCCAAGGAGGCCAAGGAGGCCGTCGCCAAGGCTGAGAAGCAGGTGGCCGACCTCAAGGCCCAACTCGCCAAGGAACGCGCCGAGCGCGCGAGGGAGGCTGACGCGGTGGCGCAGGACCTCAGGACGCAGGTTGAGGCTACGCAGAAGCTCCTGGAGGAGGCCAACGCCAAGACGGAGACGCTCGAGGGACGCGTCAGCGAAGCCGACGCCCTGTGCGCCGCGCTCAACAAACAGCTCGAGGAGTCTTCCGCGGCGCTCGATGCGGCGCAGGAAGAAGCCGTCGCCGCGCTCGCCAAGGCACACCAGGACAAGGCTGAGGCGATCGCCCAGGCGGTTGAGGACAAGGAAGATGCCCTCCGAGCCGCCGAGGCTGAGGCTTGCGAGCGCGCCGAGCAAGCCGCCGAGTTTGCCAGGTGCGAGGCCGAGGCTGCCGCGGAGGTTGCGCGCGAGGCTCTCGAGGCGGACTGGGGTATGCGATTCGACCAGGCTAAGCATGAGGGTTCCACCGAGCTCTCCGTCGCCGTCGCCGCGGCTGCCGAAGAGCTCGAGGCTGCCAAGACTGAGGCGGCGACGCGGCTCGACGCGGCTAGGTCCGCCGCGGAGAAGGAGCTGTCGTCGGTGAGGTCCGCGCTCGAGGCTGACCTGGCGACTCGCGCGGGGACCATCGCCGCGCTCGAGTCCACGGCGACGGAGCGCGCCGCGCGTATATCCGCGCTGCAGAAGGAGGCTGAGGAGCTCAACGCGCAGATTGAGTCCACCCGCGCCGACTTGCTAGCCACTCGAGAAAACGCGGCGGCGGAGGCTGCGAGGTTGGATGCGGCGCACGCCACCGCGCTCGCCGCCGTGGAAGCCAGGCGACGGGAGGCGATGGAGGCTGCGGAGAAGCGCCAACAGGACCAACAGGAGAGGCACGAGGCGGAGGTTGAGGCGCTCGAGACCAGGGCGACGCTCAAGGGGAAGCGGCTGTCGTGGGCGTTTAGCGCGTCCAGGGCTCTGCTCGACGAGACCAACGCCGAGCTGAAGCGCGACTGGGAGGACATGAAGCAACGCTTCGACGCGAGGGAGAGCCGCGCGGACGACGTCGCTAACATCAAGGGGCTGAAGCAGGAGGTTGGGGTGCTCGCGCAGACCTGCGCCAACCTGAAGATTGAGAAGACGCACCTCGCGCTCGAGCTCGAGAACCGCGACGTCACCGACGCCGTCTTTGGCAACACGGGGGGTAAACGGCACCACGCGGGGCCGAAGAACCCGGCGTCAGCCGCGAGGAACGCGCTCGGGCAGGTCGCCACGCCGTCACCGAACCAGGCGAGGCGCACGGCGACCATCTCGAGCCGCAACAGGGAGCTCGCCACCGCGCGCCGAGCCAAAACCCCAGCCAGCGTCCACCGACCCACGCCGCCGAGCAGCAAGGCGCCGGTGACGTTTCACAGCAGGGACACCTTGGGGGGAACGCTGAGGTTCTCGAGGGACTTTCGTGGATCCTCGGAGAAGCTTCCGGCGATCGACGGGGCGTTGAACGCGGGAGGGCTGAGGTTCTCCCGCCTCAACCAGCTCCCCGCCGGGAAGATGCGTTATTAGAGTTAAGTGTTAGCCGGGGCGACAGGGGATCTGAGATGACCGTAAGATAATAAAAAGCGACTTGTAAAATATCTTCGAGCCGCGTCTCGACCTTCACACCAAACGCTCGCCTGGATATCCGACCACATGGCGACCACCTGTGCATTGACCATCACGACCACCATTCGCGCGTCCGCGACGCCGCGACGCTCCTGCCGCGGCATCGGCTCACCCGGCGTCCGCGGCTGGACCGCGGATATCAAAAAGCGCCCCGATCTGGTGACTCGGATCTCCAAAAAGCAACAAAGGGGCGATCTGACGAGCTGCTCCGCCTCAACCTCGCACGACGAGCTCGTCCATCACGACCTGTACGCCCTGCTCGGCGTGAGTGACACCGCAACCTTCGACGAGATCAAGGCCAGCTACAGGGAGCGCATGAAGGCGTGCCACCCGGACATCGCCGTGTTTGCGAATGGCAACGAGGAGGACGCGGCATCCGTGTCCCAGCTCTTGAACAAGGCGTGGCACACGCTCAAGGACAAGGGCAGGAGGGCCATGTACGACTCCGGCCGGGTTTTGTTCGGCAAGTCCAGCATGTTCAAGGACCCGTTCACCGGTGTCCCCCTCAGCAAAAACGCGAGGCCCGACCTCGACGTCACGCTCTTCGTCGACGAGGGCCGGTGCATCGGATGTCACCAGTGCAAACACGCCGCTCCCAACACGTTCCAAATGGAGCCCCACTACAACGTCGCGAGGGTGGAGACGCAGTGGGCGGACAGCGAGGAGGACCTCGAGATCGCCGTGGCGTGCTGCCCCAAGGACTGCATCCACACCGTGCCCAAGGCTGACATCGCGCTCCTCGAGTGGATCCACAGGAGCCAACCCAGGCAGAGGATCGTGGCGTGCTCCGCCGAGTCCATGGGCGGGAAAGCCCGCGGGCTGGACGAATCTCCGTTCGTCGCGATGGAGCGCTTCGAGCGCAAGCGCACGGATATCATGAGGGACGCGGAGGAGACGGCTAAACGCGCGGCGAAGAGGGAGGAAGCCGAGGCGGCTATGGAGATGGTCAGCAACGTGGTCGGCGTATCCAACTGGTTCTTCGGCCGCCGCCGACCCGACGAGAAGCCCGAGGAGGAACCCCGCGCGCCGTCGTGCCCCCTCCCCACCGTGTACGTCAACGAGTCCCTGTTGCTCCCGCAGTTCTCGTCCATGATTTCCGAGCCCGCGGTCGACGAGTCGGTTTGATGATGCGATGGTCTGCGGTGGTCTAAAAAGGTTTGGCTTTGTGAGACAAACTACGAAACGCTCAGAATTCATCCTCGTCCTCGTCCTCGTACTCCACCTCCTTCGCCCCGTCCTCCCTCGTGCCCTTGTCCCAGTCCTTCATCTTGTTCCGGCCCATGAGGTACCCGTCGGTGAGCACGTCCCACTTTCCACCCTTGGATTCCTCCTTGTTCTGCTCCGCGTCGACGCCCAGCAGGTGCGCGGGCGTGGCCTTGCCGAGCGCCGACGCCCTGAGCTGCGCGAGGAACTCCGCCTTGCTCATGTCCTTTTTCTTGGCGCTGCCTCCCTCGGCCTTCTTCTCCGCCGCCGCGCGCTGTGCCTGGGACACGGCGTTGAACAGCCGCACGACGCCCCTGGTCGCCGTCTGCAGCAGCTTGCGCTCCAGCTGGTCGCTACTCGGGTCCGCCACCCCTTTGATGGGCACGACGTGACCCTTCTCGCGGAGCTCGAGCTTGCGTTTCTTCTCCGCCGCCTTGACCTTCTTCTCGCGCCGCGCCTCGGCCTCCTGCCTGCGCTGTTTCTTGGTCTTGGGGAGGACGTCGCCCGCGCCCTCGCCGTCGGCTGCGTCGCCGACGAGATTGCTGAAGGCTCTGGCGAACCCGAACATGTTGGCGCCGCCCTGCTCGCCGCGTGACGCCGCAGCCGCCGCAGCCGCCGCGCGCTCCTCGTCGTCGCCGCCTTCGCCGGCGTCGTCGCCGTCACCGCCGCTCACGTCGTCGCCGTCGAACTCATCTTCGCCCGCGCCGTCCGATGAGTCGTCGCCGCCCTCGCCGCCGAGCTCGAGGTCGTCTCCCTCGAACTCCTCGTCGTCGAGTTCGTCGAGGGACTCGTCGTCGCCGTCGGACGCGGACACGTCCTCCTCCTCATCGCTGGCGGCGTCTTCATCGTCGTCGTCGTCGCTCATGTCCTCGCCGGACTCGTCGTCCTCCTCCTCGGAACCATCCTCGCTCATCGGCTCCTCCCCGGACGCCTCCTCCTCAGACGCCTCCTCGGACTCGCTCTCGGGCTCGGACTCGGACTCGGGCTCAGGCTCGGGCTCGGGCGCGCGTTTCCCCTTCTTACCGCCACCGCTGGTGGCGGGCGCCTTCCTCTTCGGTGCCATCGTCGCCGTCGATACGCGCCTGCACTAATGCCGTCCGCACCGCCGCCGCCGACGAAAGAAGGCGGCTTGGTATCGAAGCAATCGCAGATCGGATCGACTCTCAATCCATTTTCGTGGCTCGCACGTCTCAGTTATCGAGGCACGAAGGCACCGCGGTCTCGCCGGCATCCGAGATGGGTGGAGGCTACGGGAACGACAAGGCGCCCTGGCGATTCACCGGCAGGGCGCTGTACCAGCTCAACCTGGTCAGATCCTCCGAGGCCCGCAAGCACGTGCCGAAGGACCTCAAGCTCGTCGAGCTCTTCGGATGGACCCTGGGCGGTGTCTACCTGGCGAGGTACGACGACTCGCCCGCGGGAACCTTCGACGAGATGGTCGCCCTGAGCGGTCTGGTGTGGAACCCGCCCACGTCATGCGCGTGGGCCGCGAGGGTGCTCGTGAACAGCAAGACGGCGAGGCAGCACGGCGTCAAGACGTGCGGGCTCCCCTCGCACTTCGTCGACTTCAACGACGAGCTCGATCGCCAGCCCGAGAGGCACGGGTGGTGGAAGGACACGAGGCCCACGTCGGGGCTCGTGCGAGCCGAACGGTTCGTCAAGGGCGGATGGAAACACTTCCTGCGCCGCGAGGATAAGGCGAAGGGGATGAAGGAGACGAAGGGCGGAGAGAGGGTGGTGGTGAGGGACTCGGGCGGCGCCGAGCTGTGCTCCCTCGCGCTTCCCCCCGCGGCGCCGGCGCTGGCGGGACCCAAGATCAAGATGTTCCTCCCCAGCTTCAGCGGCCGCACGGACACGTGCCCGGACCTGCTCAAGTACTCGCTCGAGCTCAACGCCAACGTGCGGTTGAGCCCGCCCGTCCTGTTCAACGAGAACGCCGAGGCCGACCCGGCGGAGAAGAGGCGCGGGAAAAAGAAGAAATCCAAAACTCCCGGGCTCGTCGACAGGGCGCTCGGAGCCAACCAGGGCGTGAGACGGTTCCCGCCCAAGCTCGCCGTGGCGTCCTTGACCGCGTCCGATACCGTCCCAGCGTCCGTCGTCGTGGACGTCGAGTCACCGGCCGTCTTGGCGGAGAGGGACGCGGCGCTCGCGGGTATCCTCGGCGGGAAGCCTCTGCTGTGTATCGCCTTCGACTCCATGCGCATGGACGTGGGCGTGCCCACGGTGGTGTCCGCGGGCAAGTGAGACGGCTTTTTCTGACGCCGTGTACATATGTCATATCACGAATAATGAATCATAATCAATCATTGGAACTTCTTCGCGGGGGTGCCGAGGGAGCGGCGGTTGCTGCGCCTGAACCCGTGCACCTTGGCGACTTCGTCCCTGTCCACGTACCCTTGCTTCATCTGCGCCATCTGCTCCACGCACGACGCCGCGAAGTAAACCACCACCACGGTGATGAACATGCCCCACACGTCCGACAGGGAGATACCCGCCGTCACCGCCTTCGCCGCGGAACCCTTGGCGCCGCTGGACATCTTGTTCAACGCCTTGGCGGCGCCCGCGTCCAGAATCTCCCGAACGCCCCACCCGCGCGGGAACAGCTCGGCGATGAAGTGCACCACGGCCATCCTCGGACCCTCGCTGAACAGCGTGGAGAACACCGCACCCTGCGCCGGTGCCTTCATCAGCGCCTTACCGATGAACGTCGCCCCGAAGAAGTGCCAGAACGGCATCATGAAAGTCCCGCAGCAGATGCCGCAGAGGTCGAAAGCCGCGTTTGGCCAGGCGGCCATGGCGACCAAACCCCAGAACCCGTGCGCCTTCATGAACCCGATCATCCACACCTTCCACTCGTGGATGTTCTTCTTCACCGCGTTCATGGCGCTCCTGTCCTCCGTCTCCAGCTCCAACAACTCGTCGTTCTCCTCCCCAGCCTTGGCGGCGAGGAAGGAAATCCAGTACGGCGGAATCTCACCCGCGGCGGTGCCCCCGCCCCACAGCACGCACGCAGGCAGCACCGCCAGCCACACGTTCATCCACGTGGCATCCACGGTGGCGCCGTCGCACTTGAACAAGTCCTCGCCCTTCATGGCGAACCAGATGTTCTCCCTCGTGTCGAACCCGACGTACCCGCACTCCTCCGCGCTCCTGCACGTCTTTAAGATGTGCGGGAAGAGGAAGAGCAAGCCGCTGTGCATGCCGGTGCCGAGCCCGATGGACGACAGGACGCCGAGGCCGACCCACCACACGACGAACTCGGTGTTGTACCTCACGTTCACCACCGCGGGGGTCCACGGCCCCTCAACGCTGGCGAGGTAGGCGTACATAACCGTGGAGAGTATGAGAGGGTAGAAGAGCACGCGGTGGTGGATGAGCCAGCCGAAGGATCTTCGGCACCCGTCGAGGCAGACCTGGGCGAAGAGCGTGATGACCTTGAGGGGCCTGCGGACGATCGTGATGGTCTTGCGCTCACGCATGAGCTCGCGCTCCAACTCTCGCTGAGCGTTGCTCGCGCGAGGCGAGGGCGCCGCATCGTACAACGACGGGTGGACCGTCATCGATCTTCGGAAGGGGTCCTAAGATTAAGCCTAACGGTAGGGAAACGCGTTTTGCGGTTCCGAGATCCCTGCCAGACCCAGGCGGTGATAAGCTCCGAGCGACCTTTCCACGAAGCAGATGAGCCTATTAGGGTCACGACCAGCGTCCGATACACGTCGGTGTGTCTTCGTGCGGTTGGGAGACTCTTGTGGGTCCAGGCCCGGTTCGGCTTGTTAAAATATTCCAACCGGCGCCTGACCGGAAACTTATTTCTGGGACTTTCTGGGAGGTGGAGACAGAGCACAAAGCACCTCGTGAGCATCCTTGAGTTTGTCCGAGATGTCGTCCTCCGGCATGTCTCCGTTCTATCCGCTATTCATCCTATCGGCTCCCACGCTCCTGATCGCCACCGCGGTGCGTATCGAGTCCCGAGCTCCCTCCCCGAAGCCCGCCCCCAGATCTGCTACGAACCTTCCCTCTGACGCAGATCCCCGAACCCCTTCCTCTCCCTCCCCAGGCTCTCTCCTTGCACCAGTTTAAGATGTTCTACATCGCCTTCATCAACCTGGCCAACGAGAGGTCGGGAAATGCCCTGTGGATGATGGTTCAGCCCTTCATCAAGGATTTGGCGCGGGTGATGGAGGGTGTGCTGGGCAACGCTCATAGCTTCAAGCCCGGGCTCACCCACGTGATGCTGACGGCGCTCATGCTGGCGATCATCGTGTCGCTCGAGAGGGTGAGGAGCGCGGTGGTTGCATCGAAGCGTGGCTCGACGCGACTCGACTGATACCAGCGCGCACGTTTAGCCTTACTATTCGTCTTCATTACAATAGCGATGACATACCTTCCACGTTATTACTTTCGGGCAGCCCGCGGCCGACCCCCTCGCGGCGGCGCACCCGGGGGTCTTGGAACCAGAGGCGGCGCACCCGACGGGGGCACGGGCGTCGGGACATGTTTGGTCGATCCCTTGTCATCGATGACGAGCCGGTCCACCCTCGCGCTCGTGTCGTCGTCCAAATCACCCCCGTCGCCGTTGACATCCTCCGACTTGAGCGTCGCCGCCATCGACCTCAGCTTACCCACCCGACCCCTCGCCAGGGGCTGGTCGAACATCCTCTCCACCTTGACTATGTGCTCCGCGCGTTCCTTCTCGCCCTCCCACACCTCCCGCAGCTTATCTCCGTACGCCGTGAGCTCCTCAACCTCCGGCGCGGGCGCCTCCACCCTCTTACCTCGATCCGCCTCGTCCTCCAGGCACGTCTGCAGGTACTCCACGTCGTCCAGCAGCGCCACCCTCTCCTCCGCGAGCAGTTCCTTCAGGGGAATTGCAACCTTATCCACGTCGAACGCGTTGATTTTGCCCCCGAACTGCTCCACCGCCGCGACGGGGTTGCCGAGCGCCGACCCACTCGAGCCCCCCGAGCCCACCGACGCCGCCGTGCCCGGCCTCGACGACGAAGCCGCGACGGAGCTCGCGGGTCTCGACGGCGGGGTCCTCGGCGTCCCCGCCCTGATCGCCGCGGCGTCCGCGACGCCCGTGACGTAGTCCAGCATCTTACGCTCCCGTGTGTCGCCCGCCATGAGCTTCTCCGCGCGTTTCGCCGCCGCCGGGTCCGCCGACGCCGCCCGGGCCCCGGCCTCTTGTTCCGCACTCTCCACCATCGGGTCGTTCACCGTGCCGCTGCCGATGTCCTGCCACCTGATCTCCCGCTCCTGCGACGAGGCGCTCCCGGTGCTCCCGGGCCGCCCGCTGGCCTCGGCGTAGTCCCCCGACGCGCACCGCTTGATGCTCTGCACCAGCAGCCGGAGCTCCCCTTCGATGAGAGCCCGCCTCGGGTTGTCGTATAGTCGCCTGGCGTGCGCGGTGGCGTCGGTGCGCTGCCTGACGTCCCCGATGATCTCCGCGAGGGCGTCAGCCTCCATCATCAGCTGATCGTTTTCCTCTATGGCGCTCGATCCCAGCGCGCGGCGAACCTGGGAGACGGGGACGGGGATAGGGCTCTGGATGAGAACGGGGTGCTCACTCGGGGTGACGGTGAGAGAAAAAGTTCCTCGGGGGCTCACCTCATCGACCTCCGCCGGGTTGAGCTTCTCCGCTATGACGGTCCACAGGAGCTGCTTCACCTGACGCAGCTCGTTCGCGGGCACGGAGCCCACCCCGAGCGCGTCCCCGGCCAGCGTGTCCATGCCGGCGCGGGGTCAACTCTGGCGCATCTTTAAAAATATTCGAGCCAAAAGCAGATTGGTCGCCGGTTGGTTTCCTACGTACCACTTCTTCCGGCGTGGAGGTGGGCGGCACGGCGGAAGGACTCACCGGTGAACCAGGTGAACCGTATCGCGATGACCGCCATAGTGCGCCTCGGGGACATCCTCCACGGCGCGATATCCCGGAACGACGTCGCCAAGGCGATCGAGCTGATGGAGCACGGCGCCCCGGTGAACGAACGACGCGATCACGGCACCACGCCCCTCCACTGGGCCGCCTCGGAGGATTACGTGGATATCGTGGAGGCGCTGCTGGCACACGGCGCGGACCCGAACGCGGCGGCATCCGACGGGTGCACGCCGCTGCACTACGCCGCGAGGGAGGACGCGGCGGGCGCGGTGAGTGCGCTGCTGAGGGGAGGCGCCGACGCCGACGCGGTCAACGCCGGAGGTCGACGCGCGGCGGATGAGATATACGACGACACGGACGGCGGCGAGGGCGAGGACATCGCGCGTATGCTGAGGAACGCCCCGTCAGTCGGAACGCCCGGTGCACCGCCCGAGCTCACCGCCGCGTCCACGTCGGGAACGGGGACAACGACGAAGAAGCCGGCGGCTCGGGCTCGACCCGCGGCTGCAACGGGGCTCCTGGACACGTCCGTCTCGCCCCTGGAGCTGGCCATGGCGGACCTGGCGGCGTCGCTCGGAAGGGAGAAGCTCGGACGGGAGCGGGGTTCGGTCGAGGCGGGGACGGGGGGTGCCGACGGGGGTGCCGACTCACGGGGGCCGACTCAGTTGTCGGGCTCGGGCGGCGGAAACGAGGCGGGCCCCGGCCGAGTGCTCGTCTCGAGGCCGTACGTCCCCGCCGCGGACCACGACGCGGCCGCACCCGTACGTAGTGAGGCCAGGTCAGTCACCGTCAAACTGGACGCGGACGGTAAGTTACCTGCGGAGATGTACGCGGACATCAGGCGCGAATACCTCGCGTCCGGGGGCCCGCCCGATAGACGCGGCGAGGTGGACGGCGGCTCTGGGTACGACCGCATACCGGAGGTGGCCAGGTCCAAGGCTGACGAGCGCAGACGGATGGACGGGACGTCGGTGAGTGCGATCGCGTCGACAGAGGAGAATTAGCATGTGTCATCGAGTTGTCATCGAGTTGTCCGTCAGTCCTCAGGACCCGTCGCGTCGCTTTGCAAAAGTTTTCCCACCAAAACTGCGTCGCCGTTTTTGAATGTTACCCAGTTCTTCGCGCGATCGCACGCGGCGACGATGTCGATCCCCATGTCAGAGCGACCGGCGGCCATGGTGTCCACTTCCGAGATCGAGTTGGCCCCCGCACCCACGAGCAGCGGGTGAGTCCCGCCCCGACCCTGTCCTCGCAGGGACCCGCGACCCGCGCTTGTTGACTCCATTTTTCCGGTCGTTGACGTCCCGCGCCCCTTCCCCGTACAGGATGGAGCATCCGACCGCGGCTGAGACCGCCGCGAACGCGTCCACCGACCTCGGCCCTCCCACCGGGTGGACGGCGGTCAAGCAGAAGATCGTGTCGTGCTTCTGGGAGGTCGAGGAGCACCTCGCGGACATGTTCGGCCTGAACGACAGCAAGTACCAGTTCGCCATCGACGAGTACATGCAGAAGAAGCAGGAGGAGGAGGATCGCGCGGAGTTTGAGGAGTGGGAGAGGCAGCAGGAGGAAGAGAAGGAGAACGAGCGTCTCGCGGCGGAAGCTGACGCGCTAGAGGGGGGCGGCGACGGCTTCGAGGAGGTGCGACTCACGTCCGACGCGGGCAAGGAGTAGGGATCATCTCAGATCCCACCAGCCTCAGGGTGCCTTATTCCTTATCTTGTCAATGCAGCATCTTGCCAATACAGAGGTCAACACGTCAGTAAGTAAGTCTACGCGGGCGAGACGGTCGCCTCCGCCACGAGTCGGACGCGCTCTTTCAGCGTGTCGTCCATCCCGTCGGCGCCGCCCAGGCACACCTCGAGCGCCGCCGTCGCCGCATCCGCCGCGCTCGCCTGATCCCGCATCCGTTCCACCCCCTTGCGCCTCGCCCGATCGATCGCGTCGTCCCGCGCCTGCTCGAACTTGTAGATCTCGTACTCGTAGTCGAACCCGGTGCTCGCGAGCCTGCGCGCGGCGCTCATGGCCTGGTCCACGGGCAGCAAACCGTCGCCCTCGTACACCATCCAGGTCAGGAGCAGGAGCGTCCTGGGCTCCTTCTTGCTCGAGTCGCAGAGTTCAGAGAGAGCCTCGCCGTACGCGGTGCCCCCCGCGGCGTCGAGCTTGATCCTGCAGTACTCGTTGTACGATAGGCTCTCCACGCCGATGCCGCCCTCGGGGGTGAGGAGCTTGGACACCAGGCTCACCACCGGGATGGCGCCCTGGACCTTCTTCGCCAGCTTGCTCATGGCCTGATTGGATTTAGGTTGGATGGTCAGGCACGATCGTCAGGGGAAACCGCATCGGTGGGTGACGCGATCGGGAAATGGGACGCGATGGGTGGGTGTCTCCGACCGGTTCGGGTGCGACAGGATCCATACACACGCGCGGAACCGAGCGTACCTTGAACACGTCGTCCTCGGCGGCGCGCACGACGAGGGAGGCCCGACGGGCACCCGAGGTCAGCCGGGCACCCCTGACCGCCGAAGTCGGGGGCGCCAGGCCGACGCGCGCGGTCCTTCCGGAGGCGGAGAGAGATGGGCTCGCGGATGCGTTCGCACGAAGGGTCGCGGACGTGAGCATCGTCGCGTGCATGGTTCAGATCGGGACGCGCGTGCCCGGAGTTGTGTGGCGGACGGGGACACGACGAGTCAGATTGTTCCAGAAATGTATTACGACGGCGGGTCAACGAGTGCCTCTTAGGACGCTACCGCTCGACGAGCACGACTGCCGACATCTAAACTTCCTACTAAAGTACATCACGCGTCTAAGGAGTCGAACAGCCTGTGTCGCTGCGGATCGAGCCCGCCACCTCCTCCCGAGGCCCCTCCTCCTCCCGAGGCCCCTCCTCCTCGCGCGTTTGTCCCCGCCGGTCGCTGTGCAAACTTGGTCCAAGGATCCACCGACGTCACATCCTTACCCACCCCGAGGTGCGCCCACGGGTCCTCCACCATGGACCTCTTGACGTAGGCGCTCGGGTCATCGCCGCCGTTTCCTCCTCGTCCACCGCCCCTGCCCCCGGGGCCTCGGTCACGCTTGACCCCGCGGTTACCTCCACCCCTGCCATGGTTACCGCCGCGACCTCCGCCGAAGCGCCCGCCATTCATGGGGGGCGGGGGAGGGTAGCCACCGGGCGGGGGAGGGTAGCCCCCTATGGGCGGTGGGGGCAAACCGCCGCCGCCGCTCTCTCCTCCCATACCAGGAGCGATTTGCGTAGGTGGCGGGGGAGGCGGCGGGAACGGCCCGGGATGAAGCCCCTGCGTAGAGGGTTGATTAAGCCCCTCTTGCGTCTGAGCAGCCTTCAGGATCCTATCGTGGACCTCCCTCGACCTCGCGTGCGTCGGGGGCGCGACCTGCGCGGGCATCAGGTGACTGGCCATCGGCTCGCCGTCGATATGCGAGTGATCCATGTACGAACCCGACGGTCCGAAGCTTCCGTCGACCAAGGGATTCGGGAGGATCGGTTTCAGATCGGTCGCCGCCCCTTCGCCGGGAGCCGCTCCTCCCGAACCCCCATCTCCGGAATCCATCCCCGCGCGCATGGCCTTAAGCCTGGCGACGCGTTCAGCCCTGGACTCGACGGGCTCGTCTTCCGCATCCATGTTTCCCCACGCCTTCGCCGGGCGACGACACGAACTCTGAGTTTTTCAGATTTGAGTTCAAGTGACAACAACAATCTTGACATTACGAGCTAATACACACACAAGCGCGCTCTCCTCTCCTAACCCTCCAATACAGCGTCGTCCTCCTCCGGGAGCAAGTTAAGTCGAACGACGGTCGCCCCCGAGCCCCCACTGATAGCCTTACCCGCCCCAGCCTTGGACGGCACCGCGTTGTTGTTCCCCCCGGGCCCGCCGCCCGGACCCGTCCTGCTGGGCCCCGAGCCCTTCCCGACGCCCGCGCCCAGCCGCGTGGGCTTCGAGCTCGAAGCCTTCGCCGGCGACGCCCTGTACGCGGTGCTCTCCACGTTCATGGCTGTCCACGTCTCCTGGTCCTTGATCCTCATCGCCGCCACCTTCTCCCGGATGTCAACCTCCATCGTGGACCTCCACAGCTGAACCCCGCCCAGGCTCCCGTCCTCCTTGACCTCCTGCGCGACGTGAGCGGACTCGAGCACGGGCGCATCGCCCTCGGGGCTGACGGACCCGGGGATCAGGGTGATGGTCTCGCTCAGGAGGACCCGGCCGGTGTCGGCCATCACCTCACGGACCACCACGTGGTCCCAGGACTTCTGGTCGTCCAAATTCGGGTGCTCGGACGCGAGGAGGACGATGGGGTAGTAACCCTTCGGCTTTGCCTCTTCGCCTTTGTTCGCGACGCGCTCAAACTTCACCACGTCCTTTAACCCGAACGCCTCCTGCACCCTCTCGCCGACGAAGGAGAGTTCCAAAACCTTGCCGTCGGGAAATGTGGTGGACGAGCGGAGCGTGACGGTGCCCTGCGGGGTGATCTTGACCTGTCGGATTGGGATGGAGTGGGTCAGCATCTCAAAGTCAGCATCTCGGTCGTGGGTTTCAAAAGGTGGAGGGGCGGTGTGCCCACGGGCGGGGTCTCACCTCTCTGGTGCCTTTGAGCTGGATCCTCGGCGTCTCGTTCATGTTGGCGTGAACGTATCGTACGCTGTCGTCCCATTTGCCCACCATCTTCTCGAACACGGGGTAGGCCGCCTTCGGATCCCCAGCGTTGGCCAGCACTTTGGCACCCCTTCGGGGCGTTTTGGCAGCCCGCGCCCCCGGCACGCCAGCCTTACCTCCCGACCGCGCCGTGCCCCTCAGGGCTCCCGAGCAGCACGGGGCGAGTGAAACGAGATGGGCGCGTGGAATCGACATCGCGAATTCGTGCGATGATCGAGTGCCGCGCGTAGTTATGGATAAGGGATCTCATCGCTTTATTGACCGCGAACAGAACTCGTCGAGCCCACGCGGAACTTTCTCGAGGGGCGCCCTAGGTCCGCCCCGACGCCCAGAACCGCACGCGCGTCGTCGGGTTCGAAGGGTCGACCCGCCAGGATGTCGACCCTCGCCGCCACCAAGGCGGACGGCTTCTACTACCCGCCCGATTGGACCCCCGAGGGCGGCAGCGCGAGCCTCGCCCGCAAGTTCAACAAGAATGGCAGCCTCGGCAAGCGCGCGAACAAGCTCAACGAGGGGAAGCTCACCGTGCGGTTCGAGATGCCCTACAACGTTGGGTGCCGGCGGTGCGGCCAGATGATAGCCCGCGGGGTACGGTTCAACGCCGAGAAGAAGATGGTGGGCAAGTACCACAGCACGCCCATCTACGCCTTCACCATGCTCAGCAGGTGCTGCGCCAACCGGCTCGAGATCCACACCGACCCGAAGGAGGCCGAGTACATCATCGTGAGCGGCGCGGACAGGAAGATCGGAGGCGCGGGTGCCGCCACCCGATACAACGACCACGCCAAGGCGCTAGACGCCGAGGGCACCACCGAGATCGAGCTGCAGTCCAGGGAGGATCGCGACGCCATGATGGCGGACCCGATGGGACGGCTGGAGCGAACCGTGGGAATGGTCCGAGCCGCGGATGTGACGGACGGCGACGACCCGACGAACGCGTCCACACGCGCGCCGGCCACGTTCATCGAGCTCAGGGACCAGTCCAAGAACAGGTGGAAGGACGACTACGAGGCCAACAGGACGCTGCGACGGGCGATGAGGGGACAGCGGAAGGAGATCAAGGCGCTCAAGGAGGAAGGAAAGAGGCTCAACCTCCCCGAGCACGTCAAGCTGCTCCCGCGGTCGGAAACTGACGCGCACGAGGCGAGGGAGGCGTTCAGGCGTAAACGGGGACCGGTGCTGCAGGTCGCGGGCGTCTCGGACGCTCCACGCCGCGTCGCCACGAGGGCTGAGATCGAAGCCTCCTCCATATTCTCCGGCCCGGGAGTCGCAGCCGCGGTGGCCAACAGGTCGGCTCCCAGGCTCACCGCGGGGAAAGCCGCGGGGTACGCGCCGACGCAGATGGGTGGCGGGTCACGAGGGCTAGAGGCGATGCGAACCGCGGGGAAGAGGTCGTCCGCGGACTCGAGAGCCGCCAAGCTCGCGAGGCTCAGGAGGGACGGGAGGTAGAATATTTAGTAACGAAGGTAATCTAGTTTAGCACCATCGAACGATGTTCATTCACTCCGCGAGGACGATGTCGAGCGCCTCCGACCCGACGGGCTCCGCCCCCGCCATCTTCAACGCGTTCCACAGCAGACCCGCGACGCTCTCGTCCGCGACCAGGTTCGCCGCGGCCAAAAAGGTTCCATCCTCGGCGAGCAGGTCGCCGCCGTACGCCGCAACCACGGGGGTGTCCTCGAACCCGAACACCGCGTGCGTGCCCACATCCTGCTCCATCACGCCGGGCGCGCCGCTCCTCACCAGGAGCTCCGCGGCGTCAGGACCCACGAGGGACAGCAGCGTGCACTGCTCCGCGAGGTCCGTCACGGCGTCGCCGCCGTTTGCCATCAGCTTATCCGCCACCTCCACCGGCGCCGTCACGAGCATGCCCCCGCCCATCACGTGCGCCGCGATCCTGCCCCCGTCCATGTCGATGGGCATGCCAGCACCGGGTTCCTTGGACATGAGCGCCTCGATGTCCTCGCCCGTGGCCCCCGCGGACTTGAGAGCCGCGACGGCGTCGGGTCCCGCGAGCCGGAGGATCTTCCAACCGCCGCTTCGGTCGACGATGCCCACCTTGGTTCGCAGGATCTCAGCCTCCGCGTTGGCGTCGCCGAAGTTCAGGGGAACGCCGTCGTCGTCGAACACCGCGCCGGACTCCTCCTGCAGCCCCTCGAGGTCGCCGAGGATGCTGGTGGGCATGAGCGCGTCCAGGTCCAGGCCGAGGGCATCGAGGTCGAGGTCGTTGGACCGGAGCGCGACCTTCCCGCGAACAACGGGGGTAACACGACGCGCGGCGGTGGCGCGGTGGACCAAAGACGGTACGGTGACCGCTACGCGAGCGACGCTGGCGATCGACATGACAGCTGTGTCCGTGTGTGGTGCGCTGAACGTATGACACTACCCCGAAAAACCTTAGCAACCAAACCGAATCTGCCGGAGCGCTCCTCAGACATCAGACACACTCGCGGGCGCAGACACGCGGGTTTCCGAGATGGTCGCCGAATCCGCACCCGCGCTCGTCGTCGTCGGCGAGTCCGACGGCGCCGCGGCCGCCCTGCTGTCCACGCTCGTGCACGGCGCCCGCGGGGGATCAGAAGGGGCGAACGAAGCGTCGTCGGACGACCTCGAGGGCCCCGGTCCTCACGCGCTGCGTCTGGACACCAAGTACTACACCGTGGACGTCGCCGCCACCGTGCACACGCTACCCGACGAATCAAGTACCGGAGATGGGAACACCCACGGGGAGTGCCCGGAGGCTGTCGTCGCGGTGTTCGATCCCACCAAGGATGGATCGTTCGCGAAGATCACCAAGTGGTGCCAAGCGAGGGACCCGTCCTGGTCTCCGGAGATTAGGCTGCTGGTGTGCAGGTACCCGACCAAGGACGCGATGGACGCGGAGGCTCCGTCCAGTGCGGATAAAGCGGACGACTGGGCGGTGGAGAACGGGTACGAAGCCGTGGCTGTGATCGCGTCGGGGGGCGCCGCCGACGAGACGCTCGAGTTGCGCGGCGACGCGCAAGGGACGCGGCGGGTGCGAGCGGCGCTGGAGGCTCACATGTGGCCGGGTCTGACCATGAAGCGGGGTGATGAGGCGTCGGCTTCGGTCCTCTCGGAGAAGGAGGAGGCAGGTGGGACTATTGAGGAAGAGGACGAGACGCCCGACGGTCCGGACGACGACTTCGAGAGGATGCTGGGGGAGATGACCCGGGTGCGGGCAATGGGAGCGAACGCGTCGGATTCCGAGAGGCGCGCGATGGCCGCCGACGCGGCGATGATGATGATGAGCAGGTTCGGCATCTTCGAGTCCGACGACGATAGCGACGAGGACGAGGGGGCGACTGCCGGAGCGGCGTGAACGTAGACGAATCGGTTAGAGTATCAAAAAAACTTCCGGTGATCACCCGAGCGCCGCCCGAGCTAGGCCCAGCGCGCCCGCGCCGGCTCCCCCCGCGGCTCCAGACACGGAGTAGTGCCCGAGCCTCGCAATCTGCGACGCCGATGCCAGCGGCACGGAGTATTTGTCCGTCCCGCTCATCGCGGTCGCCAGCGTGAGCTGACACCGGAGCACGTCGGAGCCCGTCAGGTCCAACGCGCAGTTATCCCCGGTGCACCCGCAATCCGTCTCGGACCCCGCGCAGGAGGTGTACCCGCCGCCAACCTCGATGCACAGATCCCCCCTGGCGCACGACCCGCACCCGAGGTCGTGCCACTGGAGGTACTGCAGCCTCCCCTCGTCGAACCGCGCCACCAGCGTGAGCGAGTTGACCCGCCCGGGCTGGATGCCGCCCACCACCGCGCTCGAGGACGTCGCCCGGACGATCCTGGGCTCCGAGCGGACGCCGCCCGCGTACGCCACCACGGTCATGATATCCGCGCCGGCGACGGACGCGAGCACCTCGGTCTCCTCCGCCTCGGACCCGCGGAAGAACGTCATGTCGTCCAGCTTGGGCCTGAACGTCATGGACGCGACCCCAGCGGCGGTCAGGTTCGTGCGATCCGCAGACTTGCACGGGTTGAGCGTGCCCCAGTCGGAGAGGGCGCCGCCGGGGTAGTACGCCAGGCCGATGGTGAACCCGTCGCCCTTCGCCAGCTCGGGCTGGGACGCGCACGGGTCGTAGAGGCCGGTGCAGGAGACGCCCTGGAGGCACGCCGCGAGCGCGAGCACGCAGACGATGAGGGACGTTGTTGCCCTCATATTTTTTGATCTGACCGCCCGTGAGATCTGACGGCCGAGATCTGACCGCCCGTGAGACGCAAGAGCGGAGGGTGCGACCGCCGAACGCGATTTAAACGCTCGTACGCGTGGGTTGTACTGCGCGGGAGCGAGCGAACCCGAACGATGTCCGGCCCGATGTGCCAAGACAGTGACTGAGGCGAAGCTCGGGCCAACGTCTACTTCAAAATATTCTCGAACGAAAACGATCGGTGAAGACGGGGCTTTTCTCGAGGGGGCTTTTCACACGCACTCCGCGCCGACCCCCGAACCCCCGTCCTCGAATCGCGTCAATATGCCGCCTAAACTTAAGGGTATCGATCCCGCCGCACCAGATCCGCGGAGGAACCCCGCGGAGGATGCCCTGGCTCGCCTCGCTGTCGACGGCAACCTTTTCAAAGACCAAGTGCTCGCCAGGCTCGACCACAACGACCGTGCCTCGCTTAAGATGGTCAACAGGGACCTGAGGCGCGCGGTGAACGTCTCTGGGCTCCAATGTGTCTTCTCTGTCTCCCGTTTCGTTGGGTCCCTCGATCGCTTCGAATGGATGATGGCGAACGGCGGGTACGGCGTTCACAGGTCTTACCCAAGAGTGTTCCAAGGAGAGACACTGAACCTCGTCTTCGCGCGTAGAAACATGGATGTGATTAAGCGTCTCAAGTCTGCCTATGCCGAGAGCAACGAGACCTATTACGGTGACCAAGGTATAAAGGGCCATGGTATCAGTGTAGCTATGTTCCCCATCGCTGTCAGACACGGGAACAAGGACATCGTTGACTGGTTGTTTGACGGGGGCCTTTCTGCTCTGCACACCACAGTTTGGGAGGAAGCCGCTCGTAACGCTGCAGCTGGAGGATACCTCGACATCCTCAAGATGTTTGCATCACGCCGAGGAGTTTATCCGCCGGTGTATGCTGACGCGGGTCACGCGCTGCGAGGAGCGATGATTGGAGGACACATCGATGTGTTCAAGTGGGCGTACCCTTTGATTCCGCCTCGGATCAAAAAGGATAAATCCCACCTTTACTGCGGCAACCCAGCTATCACACTGGTCGTGAAGCATGGTCATCATGAGATGCTGAAATACTTATTTGAAAGTATCGATGAGGTGCGTACTAAAATACTCACTTCGAAGCTGATAACCGCGGCAGCTGCCGGGTGTGGTGACCTCGAGATCCTGAAGTGGCTGGTGGATAACGGCAGCCCGTGCGATGGATCCGCGTGCACGTCCGCCGCCTACGGTGGTCATCTGGAATGTCTCCGGTATCTCGTAGAGCAGAAAGGTTGCAAATTGAATGAAAGGGCCTTAGAAACCGTGACATCCAAGACTCACTTGCACATCCTCCGATACGCCATCGAAAGCGGCTGCTGCAAATGGGACCCGGGCTGGATATTGAGACACAGGATATTGGAACCATGGGAGTTTGGATCTCATGTAAATAAGCTCGCAGCAGAGGGTAAGCTCCCGGAGAACTTCGAGACAGACCTCGAGTGGATCAAGCAGCGTGCGCACCAGAAGGTCGCCGACGATAAGCTCAAGGAGGAGGCAAAGGAGAAGCGCGCGGCGAAGAAACGCAAAGCCGCCTGAGATGAGCGCACATCAAGATTTTCATTCACGGCACCAACGTTATACGCATCTACATCAGCCCGAGCTCCTCTCTCAGCCCATCCACCGAGCACCCCCCTTTCCGTTTCCCCGCCCTCTCCAACGCCCCGCGAACCTTCTTCCTGGTCGCGTCCATGACCTGGCCAAACTCCATGTACGTCGCGCCGCGATCTAACCACTCACGGTCAAGCGCCTCGAACCACGCCGCGTACACCCGCTCAAACGCATCCTTAACCCCCGTCTGTTTACGCAGCATGTGCGTGAATGCCACCGCCGCCGGGGTGTTCGGCGCCGGTGAGTGCACCGCGCCTCCCTCCGGCACGACCCTGTTACCGCCGCCGCCGCCCCTGCGTTTGGGCCTGAGCTGCAGCTCATCGCACATTGCGTGCGTGACGTTGACGCCGGCGGCGGCGAATGGGTACTCCCACTCCGACCGTTTACCGTCCGTCTTTTGCATCAGTGCGTCGTACGTGGATCGCTCGTGCTTCGCGAGCCACACGAGGTTGTGGAGGGAGAGAAGCCCGCCGCTCCTGAAGTCCGTCGCCGGGTCCACGCCTTGCCATCCCATCGTCTTCCAGGTTGGGGATTTGAGCGAATCGGGCGCGGCCTCGTTCGGGAAGGTGAGCTTCCACAGCTCGGTGAGTGACGCGGCGTGCGATGCGTCGCTCGAGTCGTACGGGACATCGACGTGTGCGGCGAGCTCGTCCAACCGTTTCCGTTGCGTCGGCGTCAGCCTGGGCGAAGGTCTGTCGCAGAGGCCGAGACTGGCGAGCAGGCTAAGGAGCCAGTACACCCAGTCGAAGGGCGCGTCGCCGTCATCGTCGGTTGCCATGGGGGCCGAGCCGTACCCGGCGCTGTCTCCGCCGAGTAAGGGCTCGGAAAGGTCCTCGGAACCCTCCCCCGATCCCCGGCGCTGCCGAAGCTCGCTCATGCGTGGCAGGCGCCCCGAGAGAAGTGAGCGCTACGGAATCTGACGAGCTCGGTGTTACCTTCGTACCTCGGTCTCCTCGTCCGAGGCTTCAGTAGTCCAGTGCGCACTAGGCGCATCTGGCGGGCGCCAATGGCGACGCAGGCGGAGGCGCTCCTCTATGAGGTGTACCTGCACGCCGAACACGAGGAGGTCGGCGAGACACCCGCACAGGTGAGCCGACCCCCGGCAGATCCCTCCGCCCCGCAACCTGCAACCCTTCGGGGATGATGGCACCTTTCGAAATCCGACGCGACCTCACCGCCCTTTCCCCGTCCCGATCCACACACAGGCGGTCGCATCGCTCCTCGGGGACGACAGCGACGATGAAGACGACGAGTTACCGCTCAGCAAACGCGCGGTCAAGCTCGCGGGTAAGGCTGCGGTGGGCATCTACGGCGCGGTCAGAACATCGATCAAGTCCGCGGTGGCTCGCGTGGGCGGGGGCGACGACGCGATGCGACCGCTGCTCGTCGCGTCCGCGCGGGGCGCCGAGGTCGCCGTCGCCACCGGCGGCACCGTACGAACGTTCAGGGACGAGGACGACTTTGAGAGGCTCCTCGGCGCGTTCGAGGCACCCGCGCCGTCCACGTCCAAGGGATCGGCCGAGGATGAGAAAAGTCACCCGGACCGGAGGGTGATGCGCGCCGCGTGGTCCTCCGACGGATCCGCGCTCGCCCTCGCGACGTTCGGCGGCGACGTGCACGTCATCACGCGCGTCGGTAGGCTCCTCCTCACGCAGCACGCCAGGTCCAGGCCGCGGGGCGCGCGGGGGTGTCCCGCGGGGCTGGCGCTGGCGGCGGCTCCAGGCGGAACGCACGAGCTCCTCGTGCTCGGGGGCGGCGACGCCAACGGCGGTGCGCTGCACGTCCAGCGCGTGTACGACCTGACCCTGGACGATCACATCACGCAGCAGGCGAGGGACGGGTCGGGGTTCGCACGGGTCCGCACGGTTCGCCTCCCGGGCCTCGGCGAGGACGGCGCGGGGGTGAGTAGGGGCGCGGGGATCCGTAGGGTGCAGGGCTGCGCGTGGACGGAGAGGAGACGCGTGTTGGCCGTCGCCGGTGACGCGCCCTCCTCCAACCCGATCGCCGGTGACGCACACTCCTCCGCCCAACCCGGGACCACGCCGGTGACGCGACGAGCGGTGTGTACGTGCGCGGTGGGGCTGTGGAGGTACGGGGGAAGCGGGGGTGACGGAGAGACGCCCGTGCCGATTGCGATTGTCGCCGCGTCGCCGCCGCCCGCGCCGGGTCTGTCCAAGGATGGCGCGTTGGAGTTTATCATGCAGACGCTGGGTGCGCCGCCGCCGAAGTGCCACGTGGCGATGCGCACCGGCGATGACGAGGGCGATGAGGATCTGGATCTGGCGGTGGTTGACCCGAGCGGGACGCTGCGGGTGTGGCGCCTCCCCGCCGGATCGTCGAACCTCGAGCCCGTTAAACTGGCGGGGGAGGACGACGATTGCGTCGGTAAACGTCGCGTGTGCTCGGCGACGTGGTGGTCCAAGGGGCGGCTCGCGGTCGCGCGGCACGACGGCGACGTCATCGTCGCGTCAGTTCCTGACATGTCCAACGCGCTGGGCGAGGAACCCGAATCGTTCGACGGCTCCCCCGCGCTGGCGACGTGTCCACGGGCCACCGACGACGGCGTGAGCCAGCGCGTCGTCGTGCTGGAGACCCCACCGCCCGAACAAACTGGCGGGCACCGGTGGCGCATCGCCACGCTCAACGCCAGATCGCCGCGGGAGATGCTGCGAGCGCACCTGGACGCGGAGGAGTGGGGCGCGGCGGCGCAGCTCGCGAGGGCGCACGGCCTCGACCCCGACGAGGTTCACAAGGCGAGGTGGCTGGCGTCACCGCCGGGTAAGGAGGCGCTCAACGACGCGCTGGCCAAGGTGACGGACAGGGCGTGGGCCGCGGCGCAGTGCGCGGCATCGGTGGCGAGCACCTACGAGCAGCAGAGGTTCGTGTTGGTCTACGGGTTGAAGGAAAGCGAGAGACGCTGTGGAAGAAACGGTGCGGACGACACGGGGAATTTCGCGTGGAACTGGTGGACCAGGCTCCGGCTGACGCTCCTGGCGCAGCTCGATAGGCTGGACACCCTACACGCCGTGCACCTGGGTAACCACGCGCCGAGGGCCTGGGCGGCGTTTCGCTCCGAGTCCATCGGTGACGCGGCGATTGGGTTCGCGGCGGCGGGTAACCCGAGGGCGGCGGAGACCATTCTGCGGCGGCATCCCCGCGCCGGGTCTCCATCCCTGCTGGACACTCTGGAGGCGCTTCCGGAGACGATGTCGCCGTCGGAGTACCAGGGTTTGATGCCGTGGGCGCAGCCGTGGTGCGGGGCGGACGCGCCGACGTCGACGAGGGGCGCGAGGGTTCCCGACTGGGTGGAGGGGTCCGCCGCCGCGCGTGCACTCGCGAATGAGGCGGGCTCAGTCGATCCGGTTAAATGGGACGGGATATCCGCCGCGGCACTCGCGGTGAAGGATGCGCATCCACCCGCCGCGTGGCTGCTCGTCGCCACGGAGGAGATGGCCCGGTGCGGCGGGTCAAAGTGGGAACCCGCGGTTGATAGCGTCGACGGCGGCGCCGCGGCGTGGGCGTCGGCCCGCGCGCGACGAATGGATGACCTCGCGGGTGCCGTCGGACCTGCCGCGGAGCTCCTCGCTGCCGCCGCATCCGCGCTCGGGCCCTCGGTCGAGGGCGACGATGAGAGCCCGCTGCAGGCTCAGGCCCGCGCGGCGGCTGAGCTGGCGTCGGCGGTGTACGACGCCGACCCGCCGGATCCAGCCGCGTCGTGGGAAACCGACGGTTCGCCGCTCTGGTCCGCGCCCCTGGCCACCTACGTCGACGCGCCCGTCGCCGAACGACTCGCGTCGTTGCTCGGTGACGCGTCGACCCGGCCGGAACGGGTCGCCGGCGCGCTGGCCACGAACGCGGTGGGCGCCGTGTTGACCGACGAAGGCGGCGGCGGCGCGCTCGTCGGGTGGATCCGCGAGGTCGCCGCCGCCGGCAGGGTGGACGTGGTGGCGGCCGCGGTGCAGGCTTCATCCCGCGATGATGACGCCCTCAACGCGCTGGGAGGGTTCGCGGGGCTCGCGGACGCAGCCGCGGCGGCGGTCGAGGCGTGCCCCTCGGGAGACGCCGCCACCGCCGCGTCGCTCGGGGCGATGCTCGAGGCTCTCCCGCCCCAAGCCGCCGAGCAACCCGGGGCCCGCGCGGCGCTCGCTAACGTGGCCGCGTGCCGCGTGATGGCCGCCAGGGGTATCGCCGCGACACCCGCCGAAGTTGCCGCCGCCGCCAAGGATGCGGCAGCGTCGAGGGACTTTGTCAAGCGCGTCACCGCTCGAGCCGTGCGCGAGGCGTCGGGGGGCAAATTCTCTGACGGGGGAAGTGCGTGGTCGCGTAAGCTCTGGTCCGACATCGCGGCGCTCGCGGCGCCCCACGGCGCACTCGGCGAGCACCTATCGCGCGAGGACGCCGCGGCTGACCTCCTCCGAGCGCAGCTTCGCGTTGGAGGCGGCGCGGAGAGGAGCGTCTCCGCGAGGCGGGCGCTGCAGAACCTCTTCGGCGGCGGCGGCGGCGACTCGGACATCGGCGTGGGTGCGGCCGTGGGGGTGGTGGCGGGATCCGCCGCCGGTGAGCTCGTGTCCGTCGCGGGTACCGTCGCGGGTGCGGTCGCGGGACGCGCGGTCGGGGCGCTTGGCGCGGCAGTAAAGGACGCCAGAGCCGGCAACATCAAGGGCGCGGTGACCCACGGGGCGGGCGGCGCTCTCGGTGCCCTAGGGGGGCTGGTGGGCGGCCTCGGTGCCGCCGCAGCCGAGCTCGGGGGGCACGCCGCGGGCCACCTCGCAGGTAGCTCCGCGGACTGGCTCCCACCCGCGCTCCCGGCGAAGGTTGCCGAGGACGTCGTCGCGGAGGTTGCGAGCGAACACCTGTTCTCGGCGGCTTCCTCCTACGACGCCGCCGTCGCCCGAGCCGAGGCTGTGCTCAACTGCGTGCCCAACAGGGGCCGCCGCGACGACGACGATGAGGACGCGGACGGCGTGTGTGCCCTGCGGGACGTGGTCGCCGCGGTCAAGCAGCTCGCGACGTTCGGAGTCGACATGGCCCCCGTCACCGCGCGCCAGACGGCGGATCGATTCGAGATTATACAGCGGTGCTTATCCGAGCGTACAGACGCGTACAGACGCGAGGATGAGCTCCACACGCTCGCCATCAGGATCGGCTTGAAGGGCACCCGCGCGACGTACGAGGTGTCCGCCGCGTGTGCCCGGGCGGCGATGCGTTTTAGCGACGGAGCGTTCGCGACGGCGTCTGCGCTTCGACTCGCGGCGGCTTCGTATGAGCCCGCGTGGGACGTCGCCGCCGCCGTGGCCGAGGCTGTGGACGCGGCGGATGCGACGGGCGGTGACGGTTCGTGGAGGCCGCCGGGTGTGGACGCGCGCGCCCGGCTCTTGTCCTTCGCGCTGGCGCACTGCGTCCCGGAGCGCATGCCGGACCTCCTGGCGTCGTGGCAGCGGCTGGAGGCGGCGCGGCTCATCGCCAATGCCGGCGTGGAGCCCCCGCGGTTCGCTGACGGCGTGGGCGGGCCCTTGGACAAATCAGCGCGCGCGGATTTGATGCGCGCGGCGCCCAAGCTGACGCAGGCGCAGGCGGCGCGTCCCAGGCCTCGGCTCAGGGCGCTAGCCGCGGGACCCCTTGCCTCGCTGCTCGCCGCCGCGACCTCCGAGGGTGAGGATGACCGCGCCCGGGAACGAAGGCAATCAGCCGCCACGGCTCTCGCGTACAGCCTCGGCCTGCAGGACGTCGCGGTATCGGACGAGGTCCTCGCGCCCCTCGCGGTCAACGCGGCGATCAACTCCGCCGTCGACGCCCCTCCCGAGGAGCCCCTGGACGAGATGCAGGTTCCCTCGTGGGCCGGGCCCGCGCTCGGGTTACTCGTGGGTCTCGAATCAGCCGGATCCGTCGGTAAGTGCGTCGACGCGTTGTCCGTGGCGAACGGCGTGGACATCAAGGCTGTGCTCGCGCTGGGCGCTAAGGCTCACGATATGCGCGCGGGAAGAACCGGGGACGACGCCGCCGAGAAGGAGGGATCGATTCGGTGCAAGTCGAAGCTTCGCGCCCTAGCCGACGCGGACTGGCTCGCGAGGCGCCTCGGAAAGACCCTCGTGGACCCCGGTCGGTTCGTCGCCGACGAGAGCGGCTACCGCGCTCGATCCATCCTCGCGCTCGCGGCGCTCACGCCCACGCCGGAGCTCCCGGCGACGCACATCCGCCGGCGAGCGTTTGAATTCGCAAAGTCGTACGGCGGCGACGCGGTTGACGTGGCTGTGGCGCACGCGGGCGGCCTCCTCGCTTCCGGTGCAGTGGCCGACCTAGAAGCCGCGCGGACGGAGCTCGTGGATGAGGCGTTCGCGGTGGACCCCGACCGGGCCATCGCGGGGTTAAAGTCGCACGTGTGGCCAGCTTTGCCGACGGACGACGGCGGCGAAGAGTTTGCCGCGTATTTCAACCTGCTGGCGGCGACACACGTTTCCGCCGAGGGAAGTCACTCCGCCGCCGCCGCGACTTGCGCGGCTGCGGCGAAGGCGGCGCGTGCGCTCCACGACGCGGCCCCGCGGCTGTCGCTCGCGTCGCTCATCGGACCGGACGGCGGCGCGCCCGCGGGGGGATCGACGGAAGCCTCCCACGCGACGGCGGCGGCCATCGCCATCGACGCGCACGCATCCGGCCCACATGGAGCCATACGTTTCCCTTCCGACGCCGTCGCCGCGCTCGCGGAGGCGGTCCGCGGCCTACCCGCGCCCGCGCCGGGTTTCGACTCGGACGCCGTCTGGCTCTCCGCGGTGTGCGCGGTGCTGTCGCTGTCCGTCCCCGGCGCCGTCCGCCCCCAGCCGCGCGACCGGTGGACGGCGGCGGAGACGGCGCTTCCCACCTTACCCCCGGACGACATCGCCGCGGTCGTGAGGTGGTGCGCGCTGGACGGTGCGCACCCGATGGGGTGGCCGGACGCCGGCGGTGGCTTCGCGCGGGAGGCGTCGCTCCCGCTCAGGATCGCGGCGCTCGCCGCGGGCGTCGCCGCGCTGGACCGCGCCGACGAAACTCACGCCGAGACGCCGGCGCTCAGAAAGTCCCTCGCGCGTCTCAACGTCGTGGTCGCCGTGCGCGACGCCATGCCCTCTCTCGGTGCCGACTCGCTTCGCATGCTGGACGACGAGTCATTCGTCCTCGCACGAGTCGCCGAGCGATGGGCGTGTGCGGGTGAACCCATGGCGCACGTCGCCGGGCTATGCGCCGCCGGACGGACGTACGGGCAGCGGACAGATGCGAAACACGCGGGGCACGGGGGTGGTGATGCGGACCACGTGGACGCATGCGCGAGGGCGCTCGATGCCGCGATGCGACACGCGTCGGCGGCGTTCTCATCGGACGAGAACGGCGGGACTGAGTCCAGGACCGCGGCGGTGGACGCGCTCCGATCCATCGTCGCCGGCGTCCTTCGCGACGGCGGCGGGAAGAAGTCACCGGCGCTCGACTCGCTGCTCGGTGACGAGTACCCGTCGTCCCTCGAGTCGGCCCGGTCGTCCGCGTTCATGGAGCTCCAAACATTCGCCGACGAGTCGTCCGGGGCGCCTCGGGGCGCGCGGGGCGCCGCCCTGGAGCTCCTGGGCGAGGTTGCCGGCGGCGAGGGATCATCGGCTTGGCCCGGGTGGCGCCCCCCCGGCGACGGGGAGGACGAAAAGGATACCAATGAGGATACCAACGCCAATGAGGGCGGCGCCGGGACGTCGTCGTCGTCCGCGGCGCGTCTGCTGGCCATGCGCACGGCGGCAGCGGCCGCGCCCCTCGGGACACACGGCGTGGAGATTAGCGAGTCATCGGTGGCGGACGCCGACGCGGCGGGGGCGTGCTTCGACGCGCTCCTTCGCGCCACGCCGGATGATCGGATGGCGCATGATTCGTGCACACTCGCGCGGGTGTTGGTGTTGTGGGAGAAGTCCGCGCGATGGGCCGCGCCGTCGTCCGCCGCGCCCAGGCCCATGCACGCGCGGTGGTACGCCCTGATACACCGCGGGATAGTCGCCGGAGCCGCGGACGCCGCTCTCGAAGCCGTCGCGGTCGCGGCGATTGACGACGTAGTTCAAAACACCTTTACCTCACAGAACACCGCCCTGGAAGAGGAGGAGGACAACGACGAGGGTTGGGGCGAATGGGGCGATGAGAGCACGAGTGTGAAGGGTGCGGGCGAACCGGGTGGACCCACTTTGACGGGCGCGGTCGTCTCCGAGTCGGAGGCGAAGTCGCTGGTGGCCGCCGCCGCGAAGAACCCGGCGGTCGCGGCCAAGGTGGCGCTCGCGCTTCCGTACCCGTCCCTTCGCCCCGGTGCCCTCGCCGCGCTCGTGAACGACGGTGATCTGGACGATGAGCTCACCGCGTTGATCCTGCGCGCCGAGGTCATCCCCTCGCTCCTGTCCACCCCGGCTCTGTACCAGTCCGTGTGCGACGCGGTGTCGCGGGGTGAAGACGCGGCGACTGTCAAGACGCCTCACGCGGTGGCGTCCCTGTCCGTCGCTCGGTGCCACGCGGCGGCCGCGAGGTTGGCGATGTCCGCGGCGGGTCTGCACCCGGCGCTCTTGACGAACGATGCGGGCGTGGCTGTGCTGGAGAGGTACCTGCGCGCGCACAGTAAGAGGGTGGCGGACGTGGACGGCGGCGGGAGCGAGGCGATGCGAGCCAACCGCGTCTCCGTCCGCGGGAAATGCGCGGATGGGCTCAAGGCGCTGCTGGCTGATCTGAGATGATACGGTTGTCGTTAATTTATGATGATGATGATGATGATGATGAATAATGTACACCGGCGATAGACACTAGCGAATTTATGATGCGAGGCTATGTACACGCGAGTCGAGCCGGTCCCCTAAACCCAAACCCGACAGATTGTTACTTCCAGCGGCCATGCAGAGGCGCCGCGATCGCGCCTCTCAACCGAATGATCTTCTCCTTGCGATGCATCCACAGGGAAATAAGGAAGATAGCGACGAAGATTACGGGCATCGCGATGTTGAGCAGCAGAGTCATCGCATCCACGGGATAGCGTATCCCCTCCCTCAGGCACCCCTCGACGATTTCGTAGTCGCCTTTTCCGTCTGATTGAAAGCTCTTCTCCGTGAGCCAGACGGATCCCGAGCCTCCCTTCTTGGTGTCGCAGTACCTCGGGAACAGACCGATGGCGGCAGTGGACAGCATTAGATAGAACAGGATGTAAGCCACGAAGTACAGGAAGTAACCGAAGATGATGATCCACTTGAAGGTGGCGTACCACTTCTTGAAAAACTTCTCATCCTCCCTCGCGTCCGAGGCGCACATGGAGACGTAGGAGCCCAGAGCGATGGTAAGCGATATGGACATGATGGTGGTGGACCACATGCCTCGTTCGAGCATGGTTCCCGACGGCGAAAAGATGTTGTGCACGCCCTTCGGCGAGGACGGGAACGCATCCTCCACCTCCCCCGGGAATTCTTTGTGGAGCTTGTAGTACCTCACGTCAATCTCCGCGAGGGCTCCGTACTCGAACGCCGCGATGAAGGAGATGCTGAAACCGAGCGTGAAGGTGGTGAGCATGAGAAGGTTATTCAGCAGGCCCTCCACGTCCTCGAACGATGTCTTGACCTTGGTCTCCACTTTTTTAATCACCTGGGGCCCCGCGGGAGGGGTGCTCGCCCTCGGGCCTGATGCCGCGGCTGGTACCACTTTCGTTGAGGACATTTCGTTGACCGTGGGCACTTTTGCGATTCGTTCGCTGGCTTCCGCGACGACGTGAGCGGGGTTTGCCGGTTATTATATCACCGCGCGTGCACCCTCAATCACGAATGTGGACCTTGAATACCTCGAAGATGCCTGTCGGGGCTTCCTCGGCGCTGCTGGTAGTGCCGCCGGGACCTAGGCACCCTCGCGCGGCACGGCCGAAAAACCCGAAAAAAGGGGATCAAAAGATAGTCCCCCCGGATGAAAAACTGCCGTGATAACGCTGCCGTAACGGACTGGTCAACAACGGGCAAGATCAACAACGGCAATCCGAGGAAACAGAAAACGGGCACCTTCGTCTCTCGGAGGGGTCATACGCAAGAGGGCCCTGACCGGGGATTCCTGACCGGGGTCAGTCGCCACGGGCGCCTCGCACCTCTCTTAGATACGCCATGACATCAGCGGCGGAGACTGGTTAGCCACCCGGGCCTTAGTCATCGACGCGGTGAAGTAAAGCAGGCGTCGACGCGATGGCACCAAAGCCGAAGCTCGACCTCTCCCTGAAGCTGCCGCCGAGGCCCGATGAGCCCGAGACTGCGGAGTACTACAAGCGCAGGCTCGCCGAGGAAGGCCCGGAGTTTGAGGGTTACGAGTCCACATCGTACGCGGCATCCACGTTGGCCGGACACGTCGACGATGTGGGCCTCTACGACCCGTACTCGCCCCCTCCGGCGGCAACCGCTCAACGAGCGGGCACCGACAAACTCGCGTCGAACGTCCCTCTCCCGGTGGCGCCTCCCCGACGCGACGGGAATCAGGACCCGAGGGCCGGTGGACCGTTCAGCGACGGCATGAACGCTTACGCCGACGCCGAATCCATCGGGGCGTACTCCGGGGACGGCGCGTGGGCCCAAGGTGGAGGCGGGTGGGGCACGATGGTCCGGGGGGGCGGAAGCATCATGTCAGAGGCATCCGCGGCCAAGCCGGTGATTCGCGGCGCCTTCTTCATGGCTGAGCGAAGACGCGACGGGGATGAAACCCCGGGACGCGATCCGTACGCATCCGGAAACGCCTTGTCCCAACACATCGACGACGCCACCGGCGCGTTACCCACGCCGCTGAGGGACGACCGCGAAGGGAGGGGCGGCGGCGGCGACGCAAACAAAAGGCGGGGCCGGGGTCGCCGAGCGCCGCGTCCGCGGGACGAGGATATCGACGATAACGTATCGTTGGGGTCCATGACGCCCAGGTCCGGGGTGGAGGAGGTGGCCGCGTTCGTCAAGGCTCAGAACGACGTCGAGGAGGACGACCCGGCGGAGGTGGCGAGGAAAAAGTCCAAGAACGGTGCGATGACGGAGCACGAGATTTCCGTGTTTTACGCCACGGCGGAGCGGCGGGCGCTAGTGACCACCGGCCTGCCCCCGTCGAGGCTCCGGCACCCGAAGGCGCTATGGAACGGAGATAGGCCCGCGCTGTGCAGGCTGACTCGCGCGGGTAAACCCGAATCGAGTGGCGCGTGGGAGTGTTTCCTATCGCGCAACTACACGGAGGGGTTCAAAAAGCCAACCGCGTTTGCGTCGGCGCCACCCGCGGATGTCCTGTGCAACTCGTGCGGCGACGTCGCGTGGGACCCGGTGAGGGACGTAGCGGGTAAAGGATCCTCCGTGTGGTGCAGGGCGTGCCTGTGCGCGGTGCGCGGGGAACGGACCGGGGAGACTGCGCCGGAACACGGCGAGTGCGTCTCCGTCGTCGACTCCCTCAAAGTCGTCTGCCGCAACGCGCTGGTACCGACCAGGACCCAGGGGCGCGGGGATGGATCCATTTTGTGGCGGATGGACAAGGCAGGTTGCCCCGACGTGTGCCGCCTGGGTGATAGGCGAACCATCGAGACGAACTGCGCGTACGCGGTGGAGGAGTGCTGCCTTCCGAGGGGCAGCGCCAACCCGGGCGACTGTTGCCGGCGGAGGGTCCGCCGCCGCGACATGGCTGAGCACCGGAGCGGCTGCGACCACCGCCTGGTTAAGTGCGACCATTCTGGGTGCGATCGCATGACGCAGGCGAGGTACGCGGCGTCGCACGCGAGGCTTTGCGAGAACCGCCCGTTCGCGTGCCCGAACCGGCCGAGGTGCGAGTGGATGGGCACGAGAGCCGGCGTCGAGGACCACCTCACGGAGTGCCTTCACGAGGTCATCCCGTGCGGCTTTGTCGATGGGTTCAAGGATGAATGCGCGGGTACGTGCGCGGTGACGCTGCCACGGGTCCAAATGATGGCGCACAAGGAGGTGTGCAGGTACCAGAGCGCCGAGTGTAAGCACTGCGGCGAGTCCATGGCGCTGCGAAGGCTCGGGCAACACGAGGCGACGTGCTCGGCGAGATTTTACGAGTGCCAAAACTGCGCGCAGAGGGTGCACAAGCAACGAAGGCGGCAGCACGACGAGACTGTCTGCCCCGGCGTGCGGGTGGAGTGCATGTACCGACGATACGGCTGCGACGGAAAGGTTTTGAAGTGCGACTACGCGAGGCACCTCGTGGAAAGCTTCGACGATCACGCCGTCATGGTGCTCCGCAACGACGCAAACGCGTGGACCGAACCAAAGGATGCAAAGACCCACGAAAGATTGGAGCCCTCAGAGCCATTGGAGCCATTGGAGCCATCGGTACGCTCGAACCCCATCGGTAAACAGGATGGGTTCGAGGTGATGGTGACGCGCCACGAGCTCACCCGCGCCGATCTCCGCAGGGTCGACGCCGCCAGCGAGTCCCTCAGCGCCGGGTTGGACTCGACGCTCGCATCGTTGACGGAGGAAATCGCCCGGGTCGAGGATGAGGTTTACGTGGACGCCACCGCGCGGCTGGCGCTCGATATGCGACGCACGCGTGAGCACATGCGGACGCTGGTGAAAGAGACGGACGATGAGGTGCGGGTGTTCGAGTCCAAGCTCATGGATGAGACTTTGGAGTTGTACAACGATTCGGTGGCCATGCGCAGAAAGGCGGAGAAGGAGCTCGCGGTCAAGACGCACCTGGATGACTTCGTCACCGGGTACGAGGGCAGCCTGAGGGAGGTTCGCGCGGAACTGGGTGACCTGGCGAGAGACGTCGGTGAGTCAACCCTGCGTCTGTCCACGGCGATATCCCCCGCGCTGGAGTTGAAGGATACGATCGAGCGGACGCTGGTGGCGGGGCTGGAAGGTCTGGACGCGAGGATCGCCAACCTGGAGTGGCGGGGCGCGGACAGGGCGGCGATCGCGTGGGAGAAGACCCAGGACGCGAGGGAGAACTTCAGGGCGAGGTGTAAGCCGCGTCTCAGGCAGCAGATGAGACTGGAGGAGAAGATGGAGCTGTTGGAGGGGAGCAAATTCGTCACCCCCGACGAGGACGCGGGGCTGCGAGCCAAGACGTACAATTTGGAAAATACGCCGCCGGACGTTTCGCCCGCGCGGATCGCGGCGGCTGAGGAGGGGGACGATGCGGCCGGGTCTGAAGGTGAGCCGACGGTCCCGCCCGCGCCCGGTACACCCCCCGAGACGTCCGACGGTCTCTCCCTCGGAGGCGTTTAATCAATAGAACTTAGAATAAGATTAGAAAAAATAACCGTTGCCCCGACGGCGTTTTCGCACCCGTATTATATTTTCTCGGCTCGTGGGAGGGCAACAACGACACAGACCCGAGACGCGTCTGGGGCCATGATGCGCACCGGCGCGCCGTCTGCGTGGCGCGGTGATCAGATCGTCCCCGATATCGACGATTATCGACCCCCCGGCGACGGCATCCACCATCCATCTCGACGAGTGGTGCGCGCCCGACCCTTCCGCCACCCCGAGATTTTCCCCGACCCGTTGTCCCGAGGGTGCCTGACCGATGCGCCCTCACCTTCCGTGCAGGTTGACGAGGGAGATACGTACAAGCTGAGCAAGGCGGAGCGCGATGCCATCATGGTTCGTACCACCGCAAAGACCCGCGCCGAGAGGATCAAGCAGGTCCGCGAGCAGGAGAAGCTGTGGGCGCGTCACAAGGCTCGCGAGTATCGGTCCAGCGTGAAGGATCATCACGCCGAGCTCAACGCGCAACTCCACGACGGCTGGGTCAAGGCCAGGGACGAGAAGCAGAAGCAGCTCGAGCGCGACTACAGCAACGCCGCCGCAGGGATCGGCCGCGCGCAGCGAGCCGCGCAGAGACAGGCCGTGGAGGACAAGAGGGTGCGCGCGGCGAGGGCCCAGAGGGAGGCGCAAAAGTTCGACAACAAGCTCGTCGCCCTTGAGCGGTTCGAGACGGCGCTCAAGAAGGAGTACGAGCGACTGGACGAGCTGGAGTCGCCGCTCTTCAAGGCGAGGGATCGTCGGAACAAGGTTGAGCAGCTCGCCAAGAACGTGAGGACCGGCATGCGGGACAAGTGGGAGAAGGATGAGCGGGACGGGGTACACACCAGGCGGGACGCGATGAGGACCATGGCGGAGGCCGGCAAAAGTAGGAGGGTGTACCGCCCCGACGCCTTCAAGATGACCCACTTCAACGACATCATGGCGGGCCCCGCGCCGGGTCCCAAGCAGCGGATGAAGTACAAGGAGAAGATGGACGGGGGACCGGGCGCGCCGACGGCTTACGCGGGTGACTGGTTCCCCAGGGACGCAGCCGGTGCGTACGTCGTCAAGCGCGAGCAGGCGTTCGGCGCCAAGCTCAAGGCTGAGCGGGAGCAGGCGCGGCTGGAGGATGAGCGCTTGGAGCTCGCTGAGCGGACCAAGAAGGAACGCGCCTTGTACATGAAGAGGTCCGCGAAGGCTATCCAGTACGAGCGGGCGGCGCGAGATGAAAAGCCTCTGAGCGCGCAGTCCGCGGAGATTCGCGAGGAGGGCAAGGAGAAGATCAAGAACATCGGAAAGGTGGACGCCGCGGAGGAGGAGAAACAGGCACGCGCGGCTCAGCAGGAGATGGAGAGGGACTTTCAGTTCAAGGATATCGACGAGCCGACGGGTCCTTCCGCCTCGGGTCCTTCTGTCGGGTTTGACGACGCGGCGCCCTTCGAGGGTATGTTCGATGAGAAGCAGGAGGACGCGCGCCTGGACCAGATTTTGTCGCAGGGCCTCGACCCCGACGACCCTCTGCTCAAGGTTCTCCAGATGGCCAAGGAGGCTGTGCCCAGGGGCGCCGCCGCGGAGAGACTCGCGCGCCACGGCGTGGTGGGGTCGACCATGGAGGAAATCGCCGCCATCGCGCACGGCGGCGACGACGAGTACGAGGACCCGGTCTGCCAGCCCGTTCCCTTCCAGGGACCCGCGCCTCCGTCTCCGAGGGTCACCGCGCTCTCCGAGGATTCCGACTCGGACGACGAGGACGGGTACACCCCCTCGGGCGGCGGCGCCGGCCTTCCCCCCGGCGAGAGCAACTTTTACTCAGACGCGCAGCTCGACGCCGCGCTCGCAGCCGTCGCCGCGCGAAACAACACCCCGTCCAGGTTCGGGATCACGGAGGACGAGGACGAGGAGTCCGCCGCGCGTCGGTCCGCGGAGGAGCTCGACTTTGTCTCCAGCGCGCTCCAGGACGACACGATGAACACCACCGGCGTGTTCAGCCGGTCGGGCGACGAGGAACACGATTTCCGGGACTTGCCGGACCAGGGCGGGTTCGGCTCACCGGAGGAGCGCTCGCCCCGCGCGGCCGGGGCCGGGCCGGTGTCCGAGTCCACTGCCGTCGTTTCGACCGTGCCGGGCGCGAGCTCGTCGTCGGGGACCGCGGAGGAGGAGATGAAGGCGTCCCTCGCGGCGACCACCAGAGCTATGGACCGCGTCACCGCCGCGGCGTCCGCCGCCGAGTACAACCTCCACGCGGCTTCGCTTCTCGCGTCCGCCGATACCGGCATGCCCGGCCGCGTGGAGATCCCCGAGCTCAAGCCGCTGGATGCCATCCTCGGCGCGCTCGGGAAGCAGGTGGAGGCGCTCGACGCCGCGGCTGCCGCGGCGGCGAGGGCAGCCGCCGAACCCTCCGCCGGCTCGTTCACGTCGTCCGATATCATCTCGCAGGCTGAGGCTTCGTTGGAGGGAAGGACCCCGGGGCTCGGGTTCGAGTACGACGAGACGGTGTCCACGGAGATGGGCGATACCAGCGCCATGTACGCCGCCGCCTCCGCCGCCGCGCTCAACAGCGCACCACCGACGGAGGCTAGCGCCCACGCGGCTACCCCCGGGGGCGGCGCCGACGGAACCCCCGGCGGCGCGGCGACCGCCACCACCCCGCAGAGCGCGGGGGGCTCGGACTACAAGATCGAGCCGCAGAGGGACGCGTCCGCCGCCGTGGTCCATTCCGCGACGCCCGCGGGTATCGGCCAACACCAAAGAAGGAACTTTCTCAGCACTGAGCCGGAGATTGCTTCAATCGCGGCTAAAATCGCGGCGGCGGCGTACGCCCAGAACCCGGGCGAGGCTCCCGAGACTGTCGCCAAGCGCGTCGCCGCCGCGATGACCGAGGCGCTCGAGGCGCAGAAAGCGACCCGGTCTCCAAACACTCGGGTCGACGCGCCCGGTTCACCGGCGCTTTGGGACGAGAGCGACGGTAACGTGGACTCTTCGTGGGCGCGGGCGCTCGGCGCGCTGGACAACGAGTGGGCCAAGAGCGTCGTCGACATCGCGCCCGTTCCCAAGACGACGTCGCCGCCGAGGTACGACGACACGGGCTACGACGATGAGGAGGAGGAAGAAGAGAGAGTGTCCGAGGAAGAAGAGAGGGCATCCGTGTCCACGCTCGCGCCGCCAGTGCGCGTGCCCTTGGACGCATCGGATCCCTCGTCGACGCGTCCGGAGGGTGTTCGGGTGGGCGGCGGCGGGTGGGGCGGGCTGGACCGATCCGCCGACACCGAGATGTCCCTGTCGCTGGATGGCAGGTCGCTCGCCGCGCTCGCCAACGCGTCCTTCGACGTGCCGACTGACGAGGAAAACGACATGTTCATCTCCGATTCCGACGTCGAGGGGAGCAACGCGTGGGAAGACTTCAAGACGACGGTGTTCACGCCCACCCGCGCCAAGAGGGCGCCGGCGCCCCAAACAACCGCAAAGGTCAAGCCGGCAAAGTCCAAAAAAGGAAAACCGCCCGCGGCGCCTGCGTTCAAGGCTCGTGTCCAGAGGCTGGCGGCAAAGGAGCAGGCCAAGGCTAAGGTGTCCGAGCCCGTGAGCCCGGAGGATGAGGCGGCCGCCGCGGAGGAGAGGATGAGGAAGCGCAAGGAAGCCGCGGCGCTTCGAAAAAAAGCGGCGGCGTTTGACAGGAGGAATCGCGAGCACCTTCAGAAGCTGCAGACGCTTCGGAAGAAATAAAGAGCCGGGACGGACGTCTTAGACCTCGTCCATGTTCCATGTAATTCATTAAACGTAACTGACCGTGTCATTGTGTGCGTCGCGGCGTGCTATGTCACGTCACCTTCTTTGCCACAGCCGGGTCCTCGCTCACCCTCTCCGCCAGTGGCACCTCCGGCAGAGCGTAGTTCAGCTCGGACGGATACTCCTTCGAGCCCAGCTCTTTTTTGTACTCCTCATCGCTCGGAAACTGCGCCGACCACTCCTGCTCAAACTTTTTCTTAGCCTGGTCCTTGAGCCTGTCCACCGCGGGCGCCCACGAAGCCTGGTACTTGGTGTTGAGGTTCTTCAGGTGCGTGTCCAGTTTGGACAATCCCCACGACGTCCACGCGTTGACCGCTCCGTCGATGTCAAAGGACTCGGAGGAAACATCGGATTCGCCATCCGAGGCGACATCGTCGTCGTTATCGCTCCACATGCCGTACTCACCCCCGGATAGTCCGTCCCAAACGTACGAGGTGTCAGATTCGGAGTCTGCGGCGAGAGAGTCCGCGTCGGGCTCGGTGACTTTGGGCTCGGGCTCTTTGGGCTCTGTGACTTTGGGCTCGGGCTCTGGTGTCGTCTCCCTCTCCCGCTTGACCGCCTCCAGGTGAACCTCCGCGGACTTCAGCGACCGTGATAAGACGTCCACTAGCCCCGCGCTGGTCTTCACCGTTTCCACCGGCGCGGGCTCGGCGAAAACGGGCTCGACGTCGGCTTCCTTTGCGGGTGATTTTTTCCTCCCCTCCAGCACGGCAGCCTCCAGTTCAACCTCCGGGCTGTCTCTCACCTTTCTCTCAAACTCCTCCCACTCTTTCTCCACGTCCACTTGCCCATCACCCCCCGCGGCTGTTCCCTCGACGTCCGTATCCACATCCTCATCCTCCAGGCTCCACTCGTCCGCATCGTCCTCGGTCTCACCCCGCTCCGCCGCCGCGACTGACCTGAGCGGCGCGAGCACAAACGTGGAATCCCCCCGCGGCAGTATCACCTTGAGCTCGGTCTTTGGTGGAGCCTCTTTCGGCGGCGGCTGCTCGGTGGGTCTCTCATCGGGCGTATCTGACGATTCATCCTTCGATGCGGTTTCGTCGGCGGCATCCCTCGGCGGCGACCTTCGAGTTTTGGCCCGCGCGGCGTGATGCGCCCTGAGGACTTCCCGGAGTTTCGCCAGCCTGGCCCTGTATTGGTCAACCTTGGGCCGTACCGCGTCCGTCTGCTCCTTGTTCCGCTCCAGCCGCAGGTATACCTCGAAGTATCGTAACGCTTTGGCGTAGAGCCCCACCGCGCTCTCAAGTTTCCCCGCGTGGTCATCCTCCACCGCCTGACGCACCGCCTTGGTCCCTTCGGTCCGCGCATCGTCCGCATGGCGTCGCAGCGCATCGGCAGCCTTCTGCGCCGCACCCTTGTCTACCCCGCGGGGTTTGGGTGCGGTGTTGGCGTTTCGATTCGCGAGCGGTTGCCGCGAAGGCTTTCGTCTGGGTTCCAGCGCGGGCGTCGTTTGGTGAACCTTGGACGCCCGCCCGCCCGACGCACTCGGAGTCACCGGATCTTCATTTTCGCGCGACGACGATGCGACGTCCGTACCGCCCGTGCACCGCCTCGGTTTGATCCTCGGGATCAACACCGCGCGTGACGCGCCCATCGTGACCCTTCTAAAGCCCCTCGAAGCTTCACCCCGCCTCGATGGAACCTCCGTGTCCCCCAACTATGGTCCTCGAGATCTGGTGTCGATCCTTCCGATGTAAATTAGCTGTCGTGTCGGGATTCGTACCCCTCCGTTCTCGGCCAGTCTTGGTCAGTCCCCAAGCGCACAGGAGCGATGAGTGGCTCGCGCTTCAGCGGCATCGCGGTGGCTGCCGCTAATCGCAGGGCTCTCGAGCGTCAGGAGCGTGAGGATGTCATGCGATCCTCGATCACCGCGCCCAAGCAGCTGAGCCACAAGGAGGAGACCATCCTGGCGCAGCTGAAGGCGCAACTCCTCGGCGGGGGCGGCGGCGGCGGGGAGGCGAAGAAAACTAAGAAGAAGCCCGCCATCGAGCCCGCACCCGCGGCGCCCAGGGAGGACATCAGGCGATACAACGACATCGAGGACATCGAGGGTGACGATGATGATGAGGAGGATCACCACGGGGACGATCACGCACACGCGGCGAAGGTCACCGCGCCGCACGAGAAGAAGTACATGAGCCATGCGGAACGTAAACGATTGAAGAAGCAGAAGAAGGGCGGTGGTGGCGGTGCGGGTGGCGGTGCGGGTGGGGCGGGTGGGAAACCCGAGAAGTCTTTAACGGTCAGTGAGGGTGGCGTCAAGAAAAAGAAAAAGAAAAAGGTCAAGGAGGGCGCCGTCGCAGCGCCGGAACCCGCAGATGCCACCCATCGGAAAAGGAAAAAGAAATTGAAGACGAAGCCGACCAAGGCGCCGCGGGAGCCCGCTTGGCCCCCGCCGCGCCCGCGGTGAGACGATGTAATACCATCTTACGTGTACTAAAAGAATACCGCATCAGTACTTTGGCTGCGCGCTCTTCCCACTCCACGGATCGGTCCCGAACTTCATGGTCCACTCGTTCCAGTCCCCCCTGACCGCGCTTCGGCCCTCGTGCATCACCCGCGTACCCGACGACACCGGGTACCCGCTCACCGCGCACGCCTCACTCTTTGACTTGCACCGGCAGCAGGTCAGACCGGCGACGTAGGTCTGCCCTGCGCACTTGTCGCACGTGCGCGTGGGCAAGGTCTGCTCCACCTGCTGGTCCATCGACAGCGCCAGCACCCAGTCGCGGACCTCCTCCCGCGTAGCCTCCTCGACAAAGTGCTGCGTCGGGAGGGGGAAATCAATGGGGATGTCGGTGTCCTCAAAGTCCACGTTGTCGAGCTCCGACGCGTCACCGCCTTCGTCCATGAGCTCGGTAACGTCCAAGTACCGGTTGAGGAAGACGAACGCGAGGGATAGTTCCTTCGCCTCGCGGCACGCCATGCCAGCCTCGAAGAAGGCCCTGTCCGCGGGGACGAGCCCGCAAAACCTGAGCAGCGACGTGGCAGCCTTGGCGCTGAGCGCGGTCATGTCGGCGTCCTTGCACTTGGCGCGAATTAAGGCTAGGTTCGTCGCCTCCAGGCACCGCCTCAGGTCCGCGAGGTGCTCCGCGTTGATCTCGGGCGTCGCGGACATGGTGGACACGAGCGACGTCAAAAACTTTTTGAGCCCCTCCTCCCCGTGGCCATCCTGCGCCCCGCCCAACACCTCGCCCGCGACCTCCTTATAGAGCGCAAAGTACCTCGGGTCCGCGGGTGCGCCCCTCTCCGCGAGTATATCGGCAGCCGCCTCCGGGTTTCCGCCCCGTAGTTCCATGGTGGCGTGCTTGATGGAGTAGGACGCGGCGACATCCGGGCCCAACTTGCCGGCGAGTTCGTGCGCGCCGTCCCAGTCGCCTCGTCTCGCCGCCTCCTCCACGGCCGCGGCGGACACGTCCCCACCCGCCGTCGATCCTTCGGCCGCCTGTGAGCTGTTCTTGAACCCGACGATGTCGCGGTTGGGTTTAGCGGACCCGGGGCGCGTGGGTTTACGCGCCACCTGAGGTTGTTGAACGCCGGAGCGAGCGTCCACGCCGGCGCTGGAGAGGAGCTCCTCGGCGCGGTCGTCGCGGCCGATACCCCGGAGCCTCGCGGCGACCTCCTGCACCACGGTCCTCGCCTTTCCGGGGACGTTACCGACGGCGACGCGAACTGCCGCGTCCCACGCGTTCTCCAGCGCGCGCTGGTCCTTGGTGATTCGTGACGTGAGCTCGAGGTAGGCGTCCACGGCGCCCGAGTAGTTCCCCTCGCGCTCGAGACGCCTGGCGCGGGTGACGCACTCGTGCTGCGCCTCCGCGTCGCTCGACGAAGCCTTGGCGGGTTCTCCCGCGCGAGATTGCATCTCGAGGTGGATCTCGCGAACCTTACCGGGCAGATAGTCCGCGGCGACGCGCAGGGCATCGTCCCAGAGCCCTTCGTCCGAGTACATCTTTATGGCCGACTCGGGTTTCTTAGCCTTGACGAAGGTCGCCTCCGCCTTGGAGTATTCCTTCTCCTCTTTAAGCGAGGTGGCGCGCGATACGAGCACGTCGGTGGCTAGTTCCGGGGCGTACTGCTCCGCGACGCGGGACGCCGCGTCCCAGTCCTTGTTGTGGACGTGCATCTCGATAGCCTCCTTGGGCGCCTCGGCTTGGATAAACTCCGCCTCCGCCTCCTCGAACCGGCCCTCGTCCTCGAGGTACATCGCTCGCTTTTGATGAACGTCCCTCACCTTGTTCCCGGCACCCGCCTTTGCGAGCTCGAAGGCGTTGTCGAACTCCCCGGACTCGCACGCGTAGTCGATGGCTTCCTCCAGCAGGTTGAACTTGCGAAGTAAGCTCGCGCCGGCGTCGCCGCCGAGGTGGAGGCCCCACTCGTACGCCACGCGCTTGGAAGCGTTGGCACCCCCGTTCTGCTTCGCCACCCTCACGCCGTCTTCCCACATGTCCGCGGACTTGTACATCTGCACGGCACCCTTCCAGTCCTTACCCTCGAGGTACCTGCGCTCAGCCTCGCGGTAGTTTCCGTCGGACTCGAGCTGGCGCGCGAGGTGGATGTGGGTCTCGCCGAGGAGATCTTTGCGGTACAGACCCACCAGCCGGATCATCTGGTCGAACTGCCTGTTGCGCTTGTACATCTCGATCGCCAGGTCGTGCTCCTTGACTGTGAGGTACATCTTCTCCGCTTCTTTGTACCGAGCGGAAGCCTCGAGCTCCTTGGCGCGCTTCACGTACAGCTCGTTGGCGTCCGAATCGGTCATGTATCCCACCGCGATTTTATGCGCATTTTCCCACTTGTCAGCGCGGCAGTACATCTCCACAGCTTCGCCAGCCTCGTCCGCGCGGAGGAAGCAGCGCTCGGCCTGGTCGTAATCCCTCGCCTGCTCGTAGTGTCGACCGATTCGCTTGTAAAAGCCCTTGAACTTGTCGTCGTCGCGGCCCCTCTTGTGCTCGTGTTCGATGATCTCAAGCGCCTTTTTCCAGTTTTTGCACTCGACGGCGGCTTCGATGGCTTTGATGCCGCATCCCGCCTCGATGAAGTGATTGATGGCGGCGTCCTGCTGCTTCATGTCCACCAGGTGATCACCCCATTTTTCCTCGAGCGAGCGGACCTCCTCGGCGGAGGATCCACCCCGGCGGCAGAGCTCGAGCGCCCTCCGGTACGAGTGCCCGCGAATGAAAGCCTCTTTTGCCTCCTCCGGCCGGTCGAATGCGTCGAACAACTCACCCGCGCGCTCGTACATGTCCCCGCGCTTGAGCGCCGCGGCGATCTCCTCGACGAGCGACCGGTCAAAGTCGGTAGATCGCGCGTGGTTGGCGATGACGACCGCGGCGGCCCGGCCGGGTAGTCCGCCTCGGAGGTAGAAACGAATGGCGCCGAGGTGGTCACCCTCGCGTTCCTTCACCGCGCCCGCAGCCTCCTCCTGGCCGGTCTGCTTGAGCCAGTCGAGGTGCTCGCGTCGCAGGTTCTCCGCGTTGGGATGAGCCTTGCTTGTGGCGACCTCCACCGCGATGTCCAGGCGGTGCATATCGCGGTACATCTGAATGGCGGCATCCGTCTGACCGTTCTCGAGCAGCAAACCCTCGGCAACCTTCCACTGCTTGTCGAGCATCGCGAGCCGAGCCTTGACCGCGTAGTTGTTGAGGCCGTCGCCGCCACCCTCCATAGAGCTCGCGCGTTTGGCGTCGGCGATGATCGCGCCCAGGTACTGGGCCTTGGCGACGTCCCCGAGCGCGGCGCTGCACCGCTGCGCGACGAGCAGCCTCCTATCGTTGATGGCGGCGTTTCTCAGCTCGAGCCACATGGCCTCCGTCTCGGGTGTACCGCCGGGGAGGTTTTCGAGCACCTCCACCGCGGCGTCGTAGTCACCTTCCTCGACGAGGGAGTTGAACTCGATGAGGTGCTCGTCGAGCGGGTAGGCCTTTTGCGCCCCCCCCTCGTCGACGATGACTTCGGTCCGCCCCTTGCCCCGCTCGATATCCTCAACCTCGCCCTTGATTGGCACGGTGGTGACGCGGTCGGGGGAGTCGACGCTGTACCACACGCACAGGTTACCCATGTTCTGGGCCACGACGACGTCGCTGCCCGGGACCCACTGCACGTACGAGCAGTAGTTGAGGAGGGTGTGCCGAGCCTGGTTCTTCACGTCGTAGAGGTGGAGCTGGCGCTTCTTGTCTCGGAACAGCACGTGCGTGCCCCTCGCGTTGAGCTCCAGCCAGTCCACCTTGGAGTCGTGCGACACTGTGGCCACGTCTCTGGCGCCCGTGAGCTCGTTCTCGGCGCTCAGGTCGGTGACTCGCACCGTCTGCCCGTCGATGAGGTAGGCAATTTTCTTACCGACGCGGGCTCGACCCCGGCGGCTCTCTTGCACCCTGACCGAGAGCAGGTGCTGCTTGGTGTGGGTGGTCCGGCACGTGCCCAGCACCCTGTTCACGCCGTACTCCACCACGCTCACCTCCCCGCGCGAGTGCACGACGCACACGCGCTCGGTGTCGAAATCGAACTTCTCCGCCCCGGTCCATACCCACGGCACCTCGGCGATCTTCTCCGCCTCGAGGTCCCCGACGATGAGCGAATCGGCGGTGTGCGCCACGAGGAACCGCTCCTTGAACACGTTGAGCTCCGTGAGGTCCTGCCCGTTACCGGCGGACACGCTCATCTTGCTTCCATCCGCCAGCGCCTTGACCACCACGGAGCTCCCGCTCGTGTACGTAAACTCAAACTTATCCGCGTACCTCTGCCGCTTAACACAGGCGTCGTATATATCCACCGTTCCGCACAGCGCACCGGTGGCCAGCCTGCTCCCGTCCGGTTTCCAGCCGAGCGCGGAGACCGTGTACAGGTTGGGCACGTGCTTGGTACCGGCCTCGACCCACCCGCCCCTCTGCTGCGAGTAGGCGAAGAGTTGGAACGCGTCAAACGAGCCAACCGCCACGGACTCACCCGCCGGTGAGAAACTGGCGGATGCAAACTCCCGGGCGTTCTCGTCGCCGGAGTAGTCGAACACCTGCGGCCTGGCGTACTCGTCGCCGCTGTCGTCGTAGAAGCACACTTTGCGGTCGGCACCCGCGGCGACCACAGCGTTTCGTGCGCCCCACGACAACGCGTACGGCGCACAGCTGTGCGTGAATAGTTTCCTGGCGGCTCCGTCGGCAAAGTCGAAGGTCCAGACGCTTCCGTCGACGTGCCCGCTGCATATCTTCTCGCCGCAGGGGCTGGACGCGAGCGCGACGACGTAGGCGCCGTCGGGGTGCGCGTAGAGCGTCGCCGCCTTGTTGGTCTTGAGCTGCCCGACTTTCACCTTTCCCTCGGTGAGCCCGAAGACCACCTCGTTGTGCCTGCGCTGCGGCCATGTGAGCGCGGTGACTGGCTTGGACTGCAGGAACTTGTTGCAGATGGACTTCTTGTCCCCCCAATCCAAACCCAGCTTGTACACGAACACTATGTTGTCGCTCTGCGCGATGGCCAGCTTGGCGGAATCGGGCGAGAACGCCATGCCCCTCACGACGAAGTTTTTAACACCGTCGGGCTGCGCGGGCTTGGTGGAGAACTTGTCCTTCCGCTCGCCGTGCTCGTCGAAGAGCTGGACCACCCTATCGGTGGTCACCGCCGCCATGCGCCGGGAGTTCGGGGACCTGCGAGTTTGGGAGCGGTAGAGACGGGGACGGTCAAACCTTTTTCCTAACGTTGGCATCGGGTGCCCAAAAGATGCCTTTTCATCCGCGCCGAGGACGGGGGACACCGGCGGGGGACACCGGCGACTCACCATGTTATCGCCGTCACTTTCTTGATCCCATCGTCCGCCTGGAGGATGGTTTTCAGATACTTGAGCTGCATCTTCCCTGGACACCCACGCCGGTGGCCGCAGCTTTCTCTGCGAGATCTCTCTCAGTTCGTCAAGTCTCCAACGTCTTTTAGCGGAAGTTTCGAGCTTCGGCAGAGCGGAAACGTCGCACAGCCGCCATGCGCGTCACCGCCTTGCTCGGGGCCGCGCCCGGTATCGCGAGTCACGCACGAAGATCTTCGGGATCGATCAGGTGGGTCGCCGCGGCGCAGGCTAAGACACAGGAGGATCCGGCGGTGCCGGAAGCAAAGCTCCTCAAGGTCAGGGACAAGGGTAAGCATCTCGATAGGCCGTGGGACCTGACGTATCTGCGGAACAGGGGCAAGGTGACGAGGGCTCAGAAGGAGGCTTGGAGGACCCTGTGGCCTCAGTACGGTATAGACGTTCAGACCCACGCGGGTGGGGGCGAGCCACCGCCGAGGATCGACTTCCGGACAGTATTCCCGGACAGGCCGGAAGCGCCGCTCGCTCTCGAGGTTGGGTTCGGGCTCGGGCACTCGCTCATGGAGATGGCCGCGGCGAACCCGGATAAGAACTTCGTGGGCGTGGAGGTCCACAAGCCCGGCATCGGTGCCGCGCTTCAGAAGATCCAGGCGCGACGGGAAGATTTAGGAGACGAGTGGATCGATAACGTAAGGGTGGTTCGCATGGATGCGCTCTGGCTCATCCGCGATTTTCTCCCTCGCGAGTCCCTCTCCGACGTGTGCGTGTACTTCCCGGACCCGTGGTCGGACGCACAGGCGCACAGGCGCATAGTCAACCCGTTTCTCCTCGCGCTCATCGAGCCGTGCATGGTGCGGCACGGCGGTCGGCTGCATCTCAGCACGGACGACGACGCGTACGCAACGCACGTCGCCAAAGTCATGGCCGAAGCCGAATCAAATTGGACCGTCGCGAACGAGGCGCTGCTCGGGCGGTCGGGATCTACCAAGTACGAGACGCGAGGGCGCGCGTTGGGCAGCGAGATTCGAAACTTTTGCTACCGCTACGTCGGTGCATCCTTAGAGTAGTCATCAGTCACTAGCTAGCGCGCGGTCTATTAATAGCTACGGTTTTAGTTTGGAGTTCGTCTCGAGGCGAGTGGAAGCCCGATCGGCGACTGGTCTGTCGGCGTCCACCTGGGCATCACCTGCATCATCCTCCGCTCGAATTCCTCGTCGGTCTCTTCGAGCAGCGCGTCGAGAACCTTCCCTGGGTCCACGTTCTCGTCCGCATCGCCCGCGTCGCCGTCCTTTGTCGACGGGAGCGAGGCAAACGCGGCGCTCCTTCGAGCCTTTCTCGCCGACTCGCTCGTGTCGGAGTCCCTCGGAAACGAAGGGAAAGGGTTATACCCCGCGGCGGAGAACCCGGGCTGGGAGTCGTCCCATATCTTGGTCCAATCGTCGCGTTTGCGTTCAATCTCCTCGGCGCGTTCGGCGACGCCGATTCGACCCCTCGCCTCGTTCAGGACGCCGAGCCTGTCCTTCGCCACCTTCAGGCCCGACATGGCGTCCTCGTTGGCCATGCGCATACCCGCGAGCCTTCGTTCGGACTTGAACCACTGCTCCTTGGCCCTCGCCACGCTCTCGGCATCGCGCTCGAAGACCTTCTCGCCCCTGGCGATGAGAGCCTTCAGGCCCCGGACGCGGTAGAACGGATCCTTCTTCATCTTCTGGTACCGCCGGCGCTGGATGAAACCCTTTGCGATTTTCTGAATCATGAGCGCGGCGGCTTCTCGCTTGGCGGTGCGTATCGCCTCCAGTGCGGCGCGTTCCTCCTCCTCCGTCGGGCCCTTATCGGATTCGTCCTCGTCCTCGTCCTCGGAGTCTGCGCGCTCGGAATCGTCGTCGGAGTCGCCGGGCTGGCGTCGCATGGCGAGATCGTGGAGGTTGCGAATCTCGGGAGCGTCGACGCCCACGCGGCGCATGGCCGCCAGCCTCACCTCCTCCAGCCTGGCCTGGGCCTCAGCCTCGGCCCTGGCCTCGTCCGCTGCGTCATCGTTGGTAAACTCGCCGCTGCGAACGCCCTTGACGAACCTTCGCCACCTGCGCCAGCACACGATCGTGTGGGAGAAGGTGGCAAAGTCCAGCGCCGTCATCGGCTTGGCGTCCTCGTCAACCTCCTCCTCCTCCTCCTCGATCGGATCGCCGTCGGGTCCGAACAGGTTACGCCGTCGCAGCTGCGCCTCCTTCTGTCGCCTCGCCTCCTGCCGCGCTCGCTCCTTCTTGCGAACGGCGTACTCGTCAGCCTCGCTGAACCCCCACTCCTTGTCCGCGCGGCTCCTCCGCTCGGCAGCCGCGTTGGCTCGCCGCAACTCCCGGACCTTCTCATCGTCCATGCGCTTGAGCTCCGCGTTCCTCGCGGCTCGCAGCCTCTTTGCCAACGCATCCGCGCGCGCGTGACGCGCCGCGACCTCGGCGAGCGCCCAGAACTTCCAGTGTTTCCACGCGACGACAACCTCCGGGTCTCGCGCCACCGGCCTGCCGAGTGCCAAAACCTTCCAAGCCTTCCACGCCACCACCGCGCACTCGTGCTCCACCAGCGCGCTCACCAGGTGGGGCGCGTGGCGGCGGATGTGGACGAAGTGGCGCCAGTGTTTCCACGCGAGAGCCACGGATGGGCCGGTCGCGCGTGCCGCCATCGTCGCGAACGCAGCCTTCCGCGCGTCAGCCTCGCTCGGCACCACCGTCACGTAATTTCCGTACGCGTCGAATACCCTGGGCGCGGCGCCCGCCCTGCCCCTGTGCGCGGGTGTGGAGTCGGCGGACGTGGCGTCGCGGAACACCTTCTCAAACGGCGACTCGTGATCGGAGAGCGCGGATCTCGTCTTGCGGTAGGGCGCGAACGTTGAGGGCGGGTCGACCTCGAACGCCGACGCGAGCCCCTCGATGCTGACTTTCGTGGCGCGAATGGCGTTGGCCACCTTCCGGCTGTCCACGATGTTCTGCCAGTGCCGCCATCGTTCCTCCAGGATATCCCGCCGTCTAGTCACGCGTATACCGACGACGGTGCGGGGAGGGTAGAGGCTCATCCCCGGATATGAGGCCCCGCTCCCCGGGTAGTGCTGGATGCTCTTGTTTTTCTCGAGAGCCATACCCCTGGCGGGAGAAAGAGAGATTTGTATGGCGGAGAAAAGAAAAGAAATGCTCTTAGAAAATAGCAAATTTCTTTTTATTCCGACTAAATAGTCTGGTAGGATCTGGCCAATTCGTATTTCCATGACACCTTCCAGTCATAGCATAAACGTCATCGAAGGAACTTTCACTGCTGTCATCCCGACGTTATCGTCAGAGAACGGAGAACGGTGAATTCAGAGGGGATGGCGGCCGTGACGGAGGCGGCGTCGGAGGCGCGCGTTCGCGTGCCGGATACCCCGGAGGATGCCGGGGAGCAGGGTGACCCCGCCCTGGTCCCCACCGACCGACGGGAGCTGCGCTCGTGGTACCTTTGGGACTGGTGCGTGACCCGACCCTCCGCCCGGTGAAAAGACACACCCAACCACCAAAATCCCTTTATCTTCCCCAAGTCCTCGACCCGACGTTGACCGCCCTCCTGTCCATCCCCTTCGTCCTTTTCAACAGCGGAAGCAGCCCTGTCGGCGCCACGGCCATCTCCTTCTGGTCGCTGCTCATCACGCAGTACGCAAAGTACGAGGCGGCCAAGAACCCCGAGGGGATCGTGTGGCGCGAGACCCACGTCGGGGGGGCGATTTGTGCGGGGACGTGCGACGGCGTGGCGTGCGAGAGGTACGGCCCGGAGTTGAAGTTCGTGCGTCCCGAGGGGATGCCGGACAGCTGCCAGTGGTTCCCGGTCAACAAGGACCTGGACACCGGTCAGGACTACAGCAACACGGTGGTGCTGAGCAACGTCGCGTCGCAGCTGGGGTGCGGCTTGTTCCTCGTGTTTCTCGGTTCGCTCGGAGATTTCGGGTCGATGCGCTGGAGAGGCCTGGCGCTCGGCGCGTGTGTCCTCTCCTTCGCGCCCTTCGCCGCCGCGTTCATCTCAAAGACTGAGGACTACGCCTGGCAGGCTGTGCTCCTCGTATCGGTCGTCATAGCCCACCTGTGCGCGCAGCAGATGTTCGACGCGTACCTACCTTTGCTCGCGAAGTCACACCCGAGATCCGTCGCCGCGAGGGCGGCGAGGGAAGCGGGTTTGAAGGACCAACGTGGACCGCGGGCGAGCCAACATGGAGGCAAAGGGATGAAGGACGAGGTCAAGGAGAAGGAAGAGGTTGACGCGGAGGCGCCGGTGGATCACGACGCGAAGGTATCCGCGACGCGTCAGGAGGTGGCGAGCGAGCTGGCGTTCTTCGCCCCGGCGATGGGGTTCGCGTGCATGACGCTCATAACGCTCGTGCAGATGGCGATCATATTTAGGACCAATCAGCAGGACGCGAAGGACGATCTCCCGAGGCAGGAGGGAGACCCAAACAACGTGGGCCGCGGGTTGAGGCTGTCGATTGTAATCGCGGGGGGGTGGGCGATGGTGTGTTGCTGGATCGGTCTGAGGGGCTTGCGGATCAGACCCGGGCGACCGCTGCCGTTCGGAAGAGAATCCCAGACGACACGGTGGGCGTCCATGTCGAAGCTCGGCTTTCGAAGGACCATGATGACGGTGCGGATGCTTCGCGCGCAGTCCCCCGAGCTGCTCAAGCTCATGCTCGGGCAGATCTTCTCCACCACCGGCAACGGCACGGTGGTGACGTCGTACGTGGTGTTTGTTCAGCGCGAGCTGAACGCCGACAACGTCGATATGGTGATCATCGTCCTGATCGGGTCCTTCTCCGCGTGCGTGGGCCTTCTGTTCTTGATGCCGATCGCGAAGAGGCTGCAGGGGAAGGAGCTGTTCTGGATGTTCATGGCGCTGAAGGCGGTCACGCTGGTGTGGCCCACGTGGATGGCGCTGGGTTTCACCGAAAAGTGGGAGATGTTCGCGCTCGTGGTGATCGGTGGCATGCTGAACCCGAGCTTGCTGCCCATGATTCGGTCCATATTCCAGCAGGCATGCCCGCAAGGGTACGAGGCTGCCATGTTTTCGCTGTTGGGCATCTGCACGGTGGCGTTTATATGGATCGGAAGCGCCGTGCTCGCCATGTTGCTCACCGCGACGGGCAGCATGCGGTGGGGAATACTGGCGCAGACGTTCTTCACGTCGATCGCGCTGTGGATATTCTCATCGTTCGACTTTAAGAAGGCGCAGGAGGACCGAGTTCGCATCGAGAGCGGGGAGCACGAGATTGACGGCGTCGGTGAATTCGACGAGCTGCGGGGCGAGGGCGACAGTCGCGAACCCTCCAGCCGCTCGCTCTCCCTCCAGGACTCGTCCAGATAGATTTATCACGATGCGCGGGTGATTGTTTACATTAGCTATATGTTTTGTTGTAAGAGTTAGTCTTCAAGTAAAGACGCGTCTGCCGTGCGCCGGGTTGAGTTTTAGTCTGTGGCTCCTCGAAGGTACTCGTCGACGCCGATGCCCCCCGGGTCCTCCTCGCGGACACCCGCGATGACCCCGTCCACCGCCTTGTCAACGATGGTGTCTACGTCCGTATCCAGCCCGACACCCTCCTCGGCGACCGCCGGGTCCCCACCCTCGGCGCCGTCGAGTTCGTTGTTCCCCTGGAAGTCATCCTCGAGTTCGATGTTCAAGTCGTTGAGTCCGAACACGCTTCCCTTCCGTGGCGCGTTCTTTTCCGACCTCGGGTCGAACGGGTCGACGCGGTCCTGGGGCAGCCTCGGCAGTTTGGACCCGCACTTGTACCCAAACTCCGGGTCCCTCGGGTCGCACGGCTCCGCCAGCACCTCGGCTCCGATGATCTTATTTATCCGAAAGTCGCGCTTGTAGTAGTTGTCCAGTCGCTGCTCGTCGTACGTGGACTTGTTCTCATCGCTCTTCTTCTTCAGGGACTGGATGAGAGAGGACTCGTTGGGGTCCACGCCGCTGTACTGGGGGCCCGGGCCGGATGCGAGCGCGACGTCGGGGCGACCGAGGGAGACCGCGAGTCCGAGCCCGGCTGCGAGGGCGGTGAGAACGATCGGCCGGGAGGGTTCACCGGACTCGACCCCCGCGGGCGATGAGCACGCCCCGCGGCTGACGCGGCATCGATCGTTCGTGCGCACTACCGACGGTGCGGTCGGGACTCTCGCGGAACAGCTCGTGATGAGGCTCATCGGCGCGTGTGACGACCCCCTGGTGTGGTGCGGATGGATAACAGAGCTGACTAGTTAGAACACTGGTGACAAAGCTGCTACACAGCTTCCTAACGTCTCGTCAGTCGGCACGCGCGACATGGCGTGCGCAGCCCCGTCGACGGCCGGCCTGGCGAATGCGGCGATCTGCGTCCGCCCTCGCCAGCCATCCCGGCCCGCTCGCCAATTCCCGCCCCCCGGACGTGCCGCGTCTTCTTCTCGGATAGCATCAGGTGCGACGTCCACGTCAACGAACGCCGTGGGAGGCGACGATGTGACCGTCGAGCGTGTGGTGGTGCTGGGCGCGGGAGCCGCGGGGTACACCGCCGCGATATACCTCGCGCGGGCGAACCTCTCGCCTCTGGTCCTGGACGGATCCACCGCGGGGTCCGGACGAGCGGAGGCGCCGACCACCGCCGGGCAGAAGAACTCCCCGACGGACAAGATGAGGACGCAGGCGACGAGATGGGGCGCCCGGTGCATCGACGGGGACATCGAGGCCGTGGACCTGACGTCAACACCCGTCGTGGTCACGCTCTCCGGCGGTAGCCAGCTTCGATGCCACTGCGCGATACTGGTGAACGGCGACGGCTCCACCGACGGCTCCGCCGACGCAGACGCCGCGAAGATGCCCGGGGTCTTCGCGGTCAACCCCGGCGACGACGAACGGTCCGCGGGTCTCGCCGCCGCCGTCGACGCGGAGCGATGGCTACGGTCCAGTGGTCTGGTGGTCGACGAAAGTTTCCCTGACGGTACTCAGTCGCCGCAGTCGTCAAAGACCGAGACGGTGAACCCGGCTAAACTTGACGCGGCTGTGCGGGGGATGACACCGGTGGACGGTGAGACACGCGGGGAGACACCGGTGGCCGGTGCCGTGGGATCATCCGGCGGGAATGAACCGGACACCGAGGAGACGTTCGACCCAAACCGGACATCACACGTCGGTCAGTACGCCCTCCGCAGGCTGTACCGGGAGTCCACTCGTTCGGCGCTGGTGGTTCTGTACACCGCGGATGGATGCGGGCCGTGCGGGCGGTTACGACCCATCATTCGGCGGGTGGTGGACGAGTACGCCGATTCGGTTCACTTCGTGGAGATCGACGTGGACCGGGACAAAGACATCGCGGAGGGTGCGGGGGTGCTCGGGACGCCGTGCGTGCACGTGTTCAAGGCCAAGGAGAGGGTCGCCGTCGTCTCCGGGGTTAAGATGCGGAGCGCGTACAGAAAAGCCATCGACTCGTGCCTGGAGGTTGATTCCGTGGCTGAGCCGTGAGTGGGACCGCGTGTGAGACGATTAGCTAGCTAGCTAGATACGTAGCTGTAGTGGACGAGGATGCGACGAGGATGTGGATGCGACGAGGATGTGGATGCGGCGACGCTCGGAATAAAGATTTGTCGGTGCTGAAAACAAAAATATCTCTTGGAAGCTTCATGGGGCAGCCCCTGCCCCGGTGTTTGGGCTATTTTCGCCCGTTCTACATCACCACGCACGTTTTCGTGCAGCTCTCCACCTTGAGGTTCTTCATGTACGCCTCCACCACCGCCTGGAACACGTCCGTGACGTCCCCGTCGGGGGTGACCTCGGAGTACCCCTGGCATCCGAGTTTCTCGGCGAACGCGCGCCCGTCCTCCTCGGCGGCCTCCCCGAACAGGCTCTTCTCCCTCGTCTCCGTCCTGAGCCCAACGAGGACGACAGGGCACAGGCTCTCCGTCGCGCCGCCCCGCATTCGCTTCCGCCCGAGCTTCCGCAACTCCGGCAGCCAGAGCTTCTCGACGTTGTGCATGCTGTCCGGGTCATTCACGGAGAAGGCCACCAGGAAAACATCGACGTCGAAGTAGGTCAGGGGCCGTAGCC
>Ga0302114_10000074_pt1 | contig 70301 bp, 39 predicted proteins | sample AG5_Surface_MG_FD_203107 | JGI IMG/M metagenome (GOLD analysis project Ga0302114, IMG submission 203107) | Marine microbial communities from Western Arctic Ocean, Canada - AG5_Surface | ecosystem: Environmental > Aquatic > Marine > Oceanic | place: Canada: Western Arctic Ocean | collected... | reverse complement strand
GTTGGATCCTCCGCCGCGGTGCTCGCGAACCCTCGCCGGAGGTGACGCGAGATCGGTGACTTCTCCGATCTATAGAGAGCCGATCCATGGTTTCCGAGCTGACGAGGCGCCCACGAGCCGACGCCGCGGAGCGCCTCCGCGCCGCGCGCGGAGAGCGTCGCCGCGGCGGACGCGACACTACGTCTCATGGTTACCTCCGAACGGGACACGCGCGATCGGTCGCGAGTGTCTGTGAGCACGCGAGTGTGACGAGCACGCGCTGACAAGGACTGCTAAATAACCCTGTATCGGAGAGAGCAAACGGGCACAGAGGGATTGGATTATTTAACACCGCCGCCCGGCTGCGATCCTCGCACGACGATTCGAACGAGTGCAAACAAATAGATGTAATCGAAACACACGCCGCGCTAGGAAAATTCGATCCGTCGCCGCGGTGACCCCGGGGGCGAGCACCGGTCGCCCCGCACTAACACTTAACGACGCCGCCGCGTCAATCGCCAAAAGATATTTCTCCATCCACATCGCCAAATCAAAAACCAAAACCCGCGACGGATCGATCAGAACCTGAACGTCTTGGTTCCGTCCTCGGCGGTGGTCACGTCCACCCCGAGCAGCGTGTCGTTGTTGGCGTCCAGCATGCACGCCTCGATCTCGTCCACGTCGCCGGACATCTGCGATTGGGTCATCGAAAAGGTTCAGTCGCCGATTGCCGCCAACCGCCAAAGTATCTATCTCGGGGATAGCGGAAAAGATACGGTGTGGGTTCGGGAACGCGCGCGGGGTGGTGACGGTGGGAAACGGCGGATGAAGGGTGAAAGGGACGCACCACGGCGGCCATGCAGTTGTCGAGCACCCTCTCCGCGGCGATCTCCTTGAGCTTCTCCTGCCAGAACTTGTCACCCTTGACCTGCGGAGTCTTCTGCAGGTTGTCGATGACATCCGCGCGCTCGGACTCGTCCTCGAGCTCGAGCAGGCACGCCTCCAGCTGGTTCTCGTCGCCGTCGGCCATGGCCTCGAGGCACGATTCCATGATGCGCTCGGCGGTCATCTCCTTCGTCTTGGCGTCCCAGTCCACGTCCTTCTCCTTGGGCTTGGCGGCGAGCGTGACCTGCCGGGGGCGGGTGGCGCGGACGTTCGCGGGGCTAAACGCGACCGATCTGGAGGATGCGACGCGAGATCTGGACGCGCGGACGGCGGCTCGCGGCGCGAGAGCCGCGGCGGGGGCGACGATCGAGCTCATACGTGCGTTGAGTGACGTTCCGTGCGTGTGTGCCGATAGATTCGCGCCGTGAAGATGCGCGGGGACGCTTGTGAGCCCCAATCGTCGCCGCGGAACTGAGTCAGCAGCAACCCAGCAGCTCACTGCAACGAACTTGTTGATCTTTGTACGGTGCCCAGTCTTGATCCACCTTCAGGGTACGCCGCTGCTGGCTGGGCCCATATTCGAGTCAAACTCGGCTTTGACGATGAGCGCGTAAAAGAATATTACCACTGGAGTCGACCCCGCCTCCGTCACTCCAAACGGCCGCATGAGGGCCGTGAGTCGCGTCGCTCCCGCGTGCACCACCACCGCCGTCGCCGTCGCATCGTCCGTCGCCACCTCCGCCACCCGCGGCACCCCGTCGGCCGCGATGGCATCGGCCACCGAGCCCACGGACGTGGCGATGATATCTGGCATCAAACGACTGGCGGAGACAAAGCGCGTGTGGCTCCTCGATCAGTTCGGCGTCCTCCACGACGGCGTGACCGCCTACCCGGGCGCCGTGGACGCCGCCCGCAGGCTGCACGAGTCCGGCGCCAAGCTGTACGTCATATCCAACTCCTCCAGGCGATCCACCAACACCCTGCGCAAGCTCGAGCCAATGGGCTTCGACCCGGCGTGGTTCTCAGGCGTGGTGACGAGCGGCGAGGTGACGCACCAGATGCTCGCGTCGCGCGGCGACAAGAAGGAGCTCGCCGGAACATCCGGAGCCTCCGACGGCGAAGAGGACGACTCCGACGACGAGTTCTGGGCGTCACTCGGTAAGAAGTGCCTGCACTTCACATGGTCCACGCGCGGTCCCATCCCGCTGGACGGGCTCAATCTCGAGACGGTCACCGACCCCGACGAAGCAGACTTTCTCCTCGCGCACGGAACCGAAGCCGTCAACGGCGCGGGCACCACCGACGAGCAACGCGCACATGGCGCCGTGGACACCTCCCTGGACGTCATGCGCGAGCTGTTAAAACGCGCGGCGGCACGGAACCTGCCGCTCATCGTCGCCAACCCCGACGTCGTCACCGTCGGCGGCGACGCCGGTCTTCTCCCCATGCCCGGCACGCTCGCCAAGTGGTACGCCGAGATGGTCACCACCGACGGCGCCGTGCGGCTCATGGGCAAGCCCGATCGCATCATCTACGATCGGGTGCTGGAGATGACGGGTACGGGAGATACTGAAGATACCAAGTACAGTCCCGAGGACGTCGTCGCGGTGGGTGACTCGCTGGAGCACGATGTCGCCGGCGCTAACGACGCGGGCGTGGATAGCGTGTTCGTGTGCGGCGGTATCCACGCGAAGGAGCTGGGTATGAGGCGGGTGGCGTCCGCGGCGGAGGTTGGCGACGGGAGCGGGGTGGCGCCGCCGGATAAGGGTAAGATACTGGAGGCGGCGGAGGAGCACGACTGCGAGCCGGATTACGCCGTGCCGGTTTTCGTGTGGTGAGTTAGAGCGGCGAGACTTTTACGAAGGTGACTCTTATTTAATAGAGAGGGGAGCGGGGGGGGCACGACGCCGGATGCGTGACGGTCGATGAATAGAGTCGAATATGAATACGAATAGAGTCGACGAATGTTGAGCAGTTGAGCCGCACCACTCACTCACGGTGCCCAATCTCGCACGAAAGGACAGCCTTCATCTCGACGACTCGACTCACGTCCAGCCACATCCTGCCCGATCCTCCCTCCCGATTCGTTCGACGTCGTCTGTTCGCGTGCGTCATCGCTGCGCGCCGAAATCGTCGAACTCGGTGTAATCGTCGTACGGGTTGGGCGACGCGTTGAGCAGCTGCGTCGCGCCTTGCGCTTTGAAGTTTTTCAGTTTCAGCGGCAGCGGCTGCGATTCCGCGACGGTTATCTGCAACGAAAAGTCGTTCACCCCCGGCTCAAGCTTGTCTATGCTGCCCACTCTCCCGCTGTTCAGCACGTCGTCGTTGGCCTGGTCTTTGACGATGCCGTAGACGTCCGCGTTGAACACCGGGTCTTTCGTCGGGTTGGTCGCCTGTCCGGTTATTTTCATGCATTTTGCTTTGTAGGTTCCGGTGCCTGGAACGCCGCCCGCGCGCCCGCACGTCTCCTGGCCGAGCGTGGCCTGGTCGATGGCGATGGTGACCGTCTTGGCGAGCGCGGTCGGGGTGAGCGCGGAGAGGTGGAGCGCGAGCGCGGCGCCGAGCGCGACGGACAGCACGCCGGGGCGGCGCTCGTCGTCATCGGGGGATGACGAGGACGACGACGACGCGAGCGCGGGCGTAGCGGAGCGCGGGGCGATTGGGGCGCGGGGGCGAGCCGGCGTGGGGGCCTTGGCCCGGTGGATCGCGGCGATGGGCGCGAGCGTGACGAGCATGACGGTGGAGCCTCTCACTCGCGCGTGTGTGTGCAGAGCGCCACTTGCCCAGCAGGGATAAGGGACCGATAAGGCTTCAAAATACACGTCCATCTTGACTGAATGGCGCATGTTTTTCGTCAATATATGTTTCTAATTAATAGAAATATGGAAGTCTCTGACTGGTTTACGCTGAGTCCATCGGGACTGGAGCGTACTCATATGGTTATTTAGTCAGACTTTGCGTTTCGACTTTGCGTTTTTTCAAAAGTTGGCTGCGTTCAAATCTTGCCTGCGCTGACGCCCGGCAAACGCGCCGATACCATGGCGCCCGCGATGCTCATGCGGCCCGGACCGTTCGCACTCGCGAATCGTGTCTCCCCCGACGCGCCCCGACGCGCCCCGCACTCTCCGCGCCTCCCCGCGCGCCTCAACGTCCGCTCGTCCACGCCCGCGGTCGTCAACACCGTCGACGCGTCGACCAATCGGACCTCTCGCGTCTTCCGGGTCCTCAGGCGCGCGCGCGTCGTGACGCGCGCCGCATCCACCGGCGGGGTGTGGCAATGGTGGCCCTCCGCGGACGCGTGGGCGGTCGACGCGGGGTCCGACGACGCCCACTCGACAACCGATGTGTCCATCGGTGGAGGAGAAATCGAGGCGGCAGCTTCAGATCGCGTCAACTTCAGTCACGATAACCCGTGGCGCACCGTCGCGCTCATCCTCGGCGCGATGCTCGTCGCCGCGCTCGTCCACCCGCCGCTCGCGTCCGCGTCGTCCACACTCATCGCGTCCATCACCGCCAACGTCGTCACACCCGCGATACTCGTGGGATCGTACCCGGCGGTGTCCTATCTCGTAGCCGGCGTCAACGCGTGGGCAACCAACGCCGTGGGCGTGGCCGCCACGCTCGTGTCGTCCGCGGCGAGCGCGGGCGCGGGGTACGCGGCGGCGAGCGCGCGGGCGCGGGTGGAGATGGACGCGCTCAGAACGGAAATCGCGCACATCAAACGGGACGTCGCCGCGTCCTTCGGAGCCGCCAGCCCCGGAGTACAGTCGGCGGTTGTCGCCTCAGCCGCGGGCGCGGGTGTCGGCTCGGCCGCGTCGGCTTCTACCGTTGAAGACGCGAACGTCAACGCGGCAGCCGCGACGGCGTCGGCGACGGGGGATCCGCCGGTGGTGGACGCGGAACGACGCGCGCGCGTCGAGGCTGAGCTCGCGGACCTGCGCAGACAACTCGCGAGGCTGCGAGCGGTATGGACGCCGGAGGCGGACGAGGTCGTCGACGATGCGGGGGCAGAGAACGCGGATGGGACGGATGTCGGTGGCGGGTCTTCACCGGCGGTCGCCGTGGATGTCACCGGTGACGTGGACTGGGGCGCGGTCGCCAAGTCACGCGCGCTGTGGTCCCCGGGTGCCGACGACTCGAGCGGCGCGGAGACGTCGTCGTCGTCGCCGGCTCTGGGCGCCGACGACTCGACTGACGGTACGATCGTCGTCGGCGCGGCGGCGATGGACGAGGACACCGCCGCGCGTATCGCCGCGGAGCTCGCCGCGCTCAAGTTGGAGCTCGCGGGCGTCCGGGCGTCGACGGCGGCGGATCATTCGTCGGTTCCCGCGGGTGAAACCGCCGACATCGCGGCGGGTGGGGAGATGGCGGGCTCGGGGGCGGGGGCGGGACCCGGGGTCTTGGGTTCGGGGCCAGGGGCGGGTTCCGTCGACTGGGCGGCGCTGGCGAAGTCGCGCGCCGTGTGGTCCCCTTCGGATGATGACGGCGACGGGACCGAAGTCGACGTCGTCGGAGTTGCGTCGTCTGACGGATCGACGGCGCTCGGGTCGGCGGCGGGATCTGCGGTCGCTTCGGAGGATGCGGAGCGCGTGAGGCTCCTCGAGGAGGATCTCATGTGGCGCCGACGTATGGGGATGAGGGAGAACGCGCAGGACGACCAGCCCTTGGGGCACTGAGTTTTTCGATCGAATGAATGAAGATGATGGCCGTTCTCACTGCCCACCTTTGGATAGACTATTTTTCTTGCCGAGTCATCCGGGCGGTGTCTCGTGGCGCCCGAACGCGTCGGGGTCGAAACGCGCGTGCCCGAGCGGCGACGGGTCTCCCCGTGGTGTGCGCATGGACGGTCGGCGACGCGCGCGCCGATCACCCGTATCGGCGCGGCCGTTCGACCGGTTCTACACGTCCTTACGCGCGACCTTTACGCGACCGATGGGGTGACCCGATAACGAACAGAGAGTCATAACTGCGGCGCGGACGTGGTTCTACTGTTTCGTGCGCTTTTTCGAAGCTTTTGAGAGATTCAGGGGACGGGGAAAGTTCGGGCCTTGTTTTGCGAGCCGGTTTTGCGAGATTTGAAACGTGAAGAAAGTTCGGGTTTCGTTTCTTCAGACTGTGACTTCATAGGTGACGTCGATAATATGTCGTGCCCTTTCGCAGTTCTGAAGAGACGTCCTTCGATAACTGTCCAATCATTTCACGGTTCGTTGAACCCAGTTTTGAAAATCCACGTTTTTGCATGCGGACGTGGCAACCTGTGGCCAATCAGATCGTTTGCCGCGTTTACGAAGAGACGCCACGACCCTTGAAATTAACTGAAGGCCGAGCGATTACATTTGGTCACACGACCAAACATCTGTAAAAGTATTCGGTAACTTGACCGAAAGGTCAAATTCCAGATCAAGTTCGCGCCTTTTCGCCCAAACCGAAGGTCGAAAAGAAGGCTGCTCCCTCTGTCAATGTCACTTTTCCCTGCGCTCGCACGCCGAGTCGCGACACACACAAAGTCTTCACCATGTCTTCTTGGTGCACCGCCGATGACACCTCGGCCCTCTCCGCCTCTGGCCTCGCCCAGTCTGCGAGTAAGTGCCCCCCCGCGCGCCCTCCGCCCGCCTTTCCGGCGTTCCCCGGTTTTCGGGGAATTCTACATCCATCGCGCGACCTTTCGGAGCGCCCGGATCCGCGCGCGCGCGCTCGACTCGACCGCTCTTCGCCACAAACGAGGCGAGAATAATGGTCAATCGAGCGTCGTGACGCGGAATCTCCGCCTCCACGCGCGAGATCTCCCCGGAGATCCAGCGCACTCGCGTCCTTTCGGGGACCCGAGAAGCCCGCCAATTCCCACCAAAAACCCGAAACAAAAACCCGAACTCACCTTCGCGCTCCTCTCCTCGCAGTCGACGTCCTCTGTAAGGGCGCCGCCGCCAGCGGCCGTTCGCTCCTCGCCACCGACTACACCAACGATGAGATTGACATGCAGATCAGCTTGATCACCGGCTCCCAGGACATCTCCTACATGCTCATCTCCGGCTTCTTCGTCTTCTTCATGCAGGCTGGCTTCGCCATGCTCTGCGCGGGCTCCGTCCGCTCCAAGAACGTCATGAACATCCTCATCAAGAACGTTCTCGACGCTTGCATCGGCTGCATGGCCTACTTCTGCTTCGGCTACGCCATCTCTTACGGCACCAAGTCCTCCTCCTCCTTCTCCGGCGAGTTCGCCGGCGAGGGCTACTTCTTCCTCGCCAAGGGTGACCACGACGAGGCCTTCTCCGACTGGCACGTCTTCTTCTTCCAGTGGGCCTTCACCGCCGCCGCCGCCACCATCACCTCCGGTGCCATGGCCGAGCGCACCGCGTTCCAGGCCTACATCGCCTACTCCATCATCCTCTCCGGCTTCGTCTACCCCGTCGTCGTCCACTGGATCTGGGACACCGCCGGCTGGCTCTGCAACTGGAAGACCGACAAGGATGGGAACGCCGATATGCTTAACGACGTCGGCATGCACGATTTCGCCGGCTCTGGTGTCGTCCACATGACCGGTGGTATCGCGGGTCTCATGGGTGCCGCCATCGTCGGTCCCCGTACCGGCCGCTTCGACGCCTCCGGCCGCCCCATGGCCATGCCCGGCCACAACGCCGCCCTCGTCGTGCTCGGCACCTTCATCCTCTGGGTCGGCTGGTACGGTTTCAACCCCGGCTCCGTCCTCGCCATCACCGGTGCGGCGGCCGTCGACGTTGCCCGCTGCGCGGTCACCACCACCCTCTCCGCCGCCGCCGGTGGCATCGGTGCCATGGTCCTCAACTACTCCCTCTACAAGGTCTGGGACCTCGTCGCCGTGTGCAACGGCTGCCTCGCCGGTCTCGTGTCCATCACCGCGGGTGCCTACGTCCTCCAGCCCTGGGCTGCCATCCTCGCCGGTCTCGTCGGCTCCGTCGTCCTCTGGGCCTCCTCCAAGCTCCTCCTCAAGCTCAAGATCGACGATCCTCTCGAGGCTTTCCCCGTCCACGGTGCCTGCGGCGCCTGGGGCTGCATCGCCGTCGGCCTCTTCGCCGACCAGGGACTCATTGGCTCCTACATGGGCGCGGAGACCAAGGCTGACCAGAAGATCTACGGTGCCCTCCTCGGCGGCGGCGGCAAGCTCCTCGGCAACCAGATCCTCGGTATCGTCATCATCACCCTCTGGGTCGGTACCACCATCGGCGGTCTCTTCTTTGCCCTCAAGACCGCGGGCATGCTCCGCGCCTCCGCCGAGGAGGAGGCTGCCGGCCTCGACGAGTCCAAGCACGGCGGCTCCGCCTACAACATGGAGCCCTCCAAGGCCTAAACTCGATGTACGAACGGACGAACTCGATGTACACGCACTCTTAACTTTTTTTAGTGAAGCGCACTTCTGGGAGCCTCGGTCGACGCGGGCCCGCCACTCCATCCTTAATAAGGCGGAGCGTCGCCGCTTCTATTTATTAGTGCCCTCTTGTAATTATGAAAGACCTGCACCACTCGTCAACTCTCTCTCTGTCTCTCTCTCTCTCTCTGGCGTCAGAACGCGCAACCTCCACTCGGGCGAGGGCCGTGTCCGCAGCTCGGATTCGGCGAACGCTCCGACTCCCTCGGAACAGAACCGTCAGGGGGAACAGTCGTCGTGAAAATATCGAAGACGCGACCCTTCAATCTGTGAAGAGACGGCACTTTGGGCAATCGTCGTCAGAACGTGACGCGCTTCCTGCGAGGCTTCGCGCGCGACTGTTAAAGATGGCTCACCGTTCAGATCGACACGGCGGCGCAGTCAAGAGGCGTGGCAAGGTCCACGCCGCGACCCCGGCGTCGACCGAGGCGCGCTCGAATGACGCCGCGACGGAAAAGCCGAACCCCTTGGAGAAATGGTGGGCCTACCGCGCGCTGATGCGGGGGTTGAAGGTCTGGGACGCCATGGCGACGTGGAAGCGCTACGCGTGGATCACGCTCGTCCTCGCCGGGCCGTATGTTGGCTGGGTGTTTTACTTGTGGCTGCGCCTGCAATCGGGCCTGGAACGCGCTCCCGTGGGCGTCGACACTCCGCGACCGGTCCTCATCGTCGGGACCCAATCTTCCGGAACGACGCAGATGTCGCACCAGCTCGCGAAGATCGGCCTGGAGGTTGGACACGAGACCAGCGACACCACGTGGGACTTCGCGCGCGACGGCACGATCTCTTGGCTGCACGGGATGCGCTTCATGCCCGGACGCGCGCCCCCGGCCACCATCCGAGGCATGTGCGTCAACTTCCGACCCAACTTTGGCTTACACCCAGCCATGTTCAGGCCCCCGACGCTGGGATGCTCCTACAGGAAAACATGGGACCACTGCTGGAGCACGGAGTGCGCGGGCATCATCATGCGCGAGTGGGGATGCGCCGCGCGGGGTACATGCGAGACCCCGTTCGACACCTCCCTCCTCCAGCTCCGACACCCGCTTCGCACGATGGAGTCGTTGGCGGTGAAATTCTGCAAGCCGGGCGAACTCCCGGGTACCTTTCGGGATCCCCACAGACACTTCCTCGAGACCGCCGCCGCGCTCTGGCCGGAGGTGAGCGACTGGAACACCACCGGGTGCATCGACGCCGTGGGGTGGTACACGGCGCTGTACACACGCGACATGCTCGACGCCAAAGACGCGGGTCTCATCGCGGATGCTTACAAGGTGGAGGAGACGCCGCCGTGCGCCGTCGCCAAATCCGCGGGGCTCTTGCTGAACAACGAGCGCGCCGCGAAGCGATGCGATACGTACTGGGAACGCGTCGCGGCGAAGGAGGCGAACGGTAAGTCTGCGCCCACGGCGAAGGGCAAGAACATGCGTAACAAGGGGCGCGTCCGCCTCGAGGCGAGCGACGTGTTGTCGAGCGAGCTTCGGCTTAAGATTGCGGAGATCGCGGCGCGGTCCGGCTACGAGCTCTGATCGTGTCTGCTCTCGTTTTTAATACATCTACGCCACACGTCGAAGCGAGCGGGTCATCGCGCGGAGGGTTTCCCGCCGCCGGCGCGCCTCGGCGCTTTGGCGGCGGCTTTGGCGGGAGGCTTCTTAATCTTCTCAATCTTTTCGGCATCCTTCGCGCCGTTCTTCGCCTCCGCCTCGGCCTTCTCTCTCGCCTTCCACGTCGCCTCGTCCTCGTCCCGCAGCAGCCGCGGCGGGTCGGGTGTCAGCGGCTCGGTCAGCGCCCATGGGTTCAGCGATCCCTCGAGTCGTTCCTCGCGTTCAGCCATCTGGTCGAGTCGCCTGTGCAGATCTCGAACCTCCTCGCGCGATCGCTGGAGTTCCTGCTGCCGGCGCGCGGCGATGGGCCGTTGCGCCTGGTGCTGGCCGCGCACGCTGCGGCCTCCTCGCTCACCTCGGGACTGCGCGACGGGCGCGTTGGTGAGGGCGACGACGCCGTCGACGCCGTTGACGTAGGCGAGCGCGGCGAGCGCCGCGACGCAGGCGATGAGAGCGGTGGCAGCGACGGTGGCGCATCCCGACCAGCGCGCGCTTCCCGCGCGAGCCCTGCCTCCTCCTCCTCCCATGCCGCCCCCCATGCCGCCCCTCTTCGCGGCGTCCACGACATCCTCGACGTCGCGCTGCAGACGCCGCTGCTCCCGCGCGAATTCCTTGCGGAACACCTCGTTCAGCGCAGCCTCGCGCGTCGTCTCCTCGCGCAGCTCCTCCAACGCCGCGGGCCCGTCCGGCGCGCGGTCGCGTCCCGACCCGGCGGCGCCGTAGGACGTCCCGACGCCCCGAGCGGACGACGACGACATGCACGCGGTGAACAAGCCTCCACGAGCCATGGCCGATGCGGGTACTTCTGGTCAGGCGGCACGCGCTCGGTCGATGTGCGATGGTTCCGCGGCCTTCTGTAACCGATATGAAAGCAAAAACCGGAGGCGCCAATTCCGAGCCAAAAGAAAAAATCGACAGACAGCTCGGCCATCAACGAAGAGCGACGACTACAAGTACGATCTGATTTTATATGTTACATCCTATGATACGCGTGGTGAAGGGCGACTGACAGTTTGGCCAGTGCCGCTATTTCTCACCCTTTCTCACCTTTTGGCAGCGACTTCATCGCCTTGCGTTGCTCCCACCACGCCACGTTGCGACCGATTGAATGCTTCCATTCGCGCAAGGTATCCGGCGCAACCTTAGCGTCCACCAGCTCCTGCACCATCGGCACCACGAACATGTTCACGAACCCGATCTGCGCGTTGGCCAGAGACTTGGCGGCGTGCAGCATACCCGCGCGTTCGCCGAGGTTGGGCGGCGGCGACGCGCACATGGGCGTCACCGGCATGCCGAGCAACTCCTCGCGCTTGCCTTGCGCGTGAAACTCGTGCTGGAGCTGCTTGGCCCACGCGTGGAACAGTGGGGAAGGCCTCGCGGTGTTGCTGATGTCCGCGAGGTGGAGCACCGCGGACACGAGGCAGTCGCACGACTCGTACGGGTATTCAGTGGTACCGATCATCGCGTCGGTGGCGTCGCTCTCGGACCACCACGGATGATTCTCGTCTGAACTCGCGACGCGGGCGCAGTGCTTAAAGTCCTGCATGAGCGCCGCGTGGTTCGCCATGTCCGTGTGCAGCACCCCGTGCTTGATCATGCGCTCCAACCGTGTGCGCTGGGCGTCGCGTAGGCCGCTCGAGGCGTCCGTGGACGGGTTCGCGAGTAGCGCCAGCGCGATGGAGAGGTGTTCGTTCTCGTTGATGCTAGAGCCGAATCGCCGCGACTGTTCGTCATCCTGCGCCGCGCGGAAGGCGTTCGTGACGCCGGGGTGGTAGACGTCGTGGATCGCGGCGCACAACACCAGCGCGAACGCCTGGACGTCGTCCAGACGCGCGCGTTTACCCGCGTGTAACGACCCGTCCAGCTCCCTCGGCTCCGGCTCGGCGCCATCCGGGAGGACGTGCGGGTGCAGCTCGTCGAGGAGCACGCCCGCCGCCTGTAAGACGTCGGCGGCGTGCATCGGGCCGTGGTATATACCGCCGCGGCGCATGTAGAGGCAGTGCAGGCCCGCGAGGAACGCGGCGCACGAATCGCGCTCCACGCCGAGCCTGTCGAAAATTCCGTGCCGGTCCAAGATGGCGACGCCGACCGCCATCAGCGGCCCGCCGCCCCTCTCGCCGCGCCGTTCGGGGCCGATGTCCTCGGCGAACTTGAAGAGGTCGAAGCCGCGCCACGTGTGCACTCGCAAACGCAATGTCTCCATCGCGGCTGGGCCGTAGTCCGGCGTGTCGTCGTAACTCGCGGCGGCGGCGATGGCCACCACGGATTCGATGTCGCACTCGGGCGGCGCACCGGCGATGATCGACATCCGATCGCGTTCATCCTCGTCCGGGGAGTCGTCCTCGTCGTCGGGGGAATCCTCGATGACGACGCTCTCGTCGTTTCCGTTTCGATCGGCGTCGGCATCATCAGCCTCGGTGATCTCGATGCCTCTGGACGCGGACCCGGAAGGACGGCGCGGACTCGACGCAAACTCCGAGAGGGTCGAGCCGGAGTGCACGGACGAGTCGGGATCGTCGGCGCCCTCACCCTCAGTCGCGATCGGTCGCGGGGACTTGTTGTTGACGCGCTCGTGCGCAATCTCCGCCGCGAGCTCCGCCGCGGAGAGGTGCGCGCGGTCCACCGCGAGCTTGTTCTCCTTTCGAACCTTCCCCGCGTCGCGATGTGAATCCGACGACTTGGACGATCCGTGCGATCGCCCGCTGCTGTGGCGGCTGGACCGCGACCGCGGGTTACCACTCTCGGAAGACAGCGAGCTGCCCTGGCTCGTGGTGCTGCCTTTACTCCGCATGGTGTTCATTAAGTACTGCGTCCGCATGGTGTGCATCTTGACCTGCCTCGCGGCGCTGCAGTGCTCGAAGCACATCAACACCAGGCAGAAAACAACCGGCACCTGACCGCTGTTGTACTCGCGGTTGATGGCCCGTTGCAGCCGGTCCAGGTGGTGCCGAACCTCGTCGTCGCCCGCGTCCGCGTCCAGGGTCTTGACGTCCTCGACGATCCGACTGAGCACCTTCACGGCGTCCCACAGGCGGGACCGGGCGGCGGGTGAACACTGCGCCGTGCCGATGACGTCGAGAAGACGCTTGAACACCTCGCCCCTTCGGCTCTTGTACTGGTACGCGTCGTCCGCGCCGTCGTCGGAGCTCATGCTCATCGCGGAGCGGCTCGAATTCCCACGTCCAACCCGGCTGCTCCGCCCGCTGCTCCCTCGTCCGCCGTCGCGAGACCCGCGCCGCGAATCGTCCTCGCTCGACGGAGCTTTCCGCGGCGACGACGACTTTCCCTCTTTTCCCTCGTCGCGGAGCTCGCCGCGGAGCTCGTTGTCGGAGGTGGTGGAGTCGATGCGGTCGAGCCGAGGTTTTCGTTCAACCCCAGTTCCGGGTTTATACACCGGAAGAGAGCCGAACGACGTCTGCCTGGCACCCTGCACCAAATCCGCCGCGCTCGTCCCGCCGCGTTGCGAGTTGCCCCGCGAAGTTGACGGTTCCGACGCGGAATCCGGGGCGTTGAAGTCCGCTTTGCTCCCGGTTCGTCGGAGAGCGGACGCGATGGGTTTGGCGTCGACGTTGGGCTCGTGCCTGATGGCCGGGGACTTGGCGCGCACGTACCCGTCGTCCTCGTCGTCGTCCTCGTCGTACTGCGCCGCGAACATCTCTCGAGCGGCGGCGGCGGCGGAGGATAGCGGAGTGGGCGCGTGTACCTTGGGCGGCGCCGCTTGTGCTTGTTTTTCCTTTTCCTTTGCGGGCTCCCCTTCGCTTTTCTTGGTCCCCCTGCCGTAGTAGGACGCGCGCTGGCCGAACCTGTTACCGGCGCGGAAGGATCCCTCCTCGGATCCCGACGGCGTGATGGAGTCGTGGTCGTCGTCGTCGTCCTTCGGCGATTGCGCTCTCTTCACCGCCGCGCCCCGCACCGACCTTTCCTCCACCGCGTCGCGCACCACGTTCCACTTGCTACCCTTCTTGCCGCCACCGCGCCTCGAGTGCGAGTTGCCGCTGCCCGTGATCCCGAGCACGATGCTGGCGAGTTTACTTCCGCTCTTCCCGCCGTAATACTTTGACGATCGGTCCATCGAGCTCGTCGAGTCCTTCGCCGGCTCCCACGCCCTGGGAGGCCGCGGGCCCGCGAGGGTGTCGTACACCACCGCTTCCTTCTGCGCGTTGACCGCGGGGAACTTGGCGGGCTTGAGCGCGGGCGATCGCGCCTCAACCAAAGGCGTCTTCTGCGGGAAACCCTTGAGCTCGCAGAAGCCCCGAGCGCACAGCGCCAGCGCGGATTCGCTCGTGCCCGTCTCCATGTCGAGGCCGCCGACGCCCCCCTGCCGGATCCACGCGCCGATGTCCCGCTCGCTCTTCTGCTCCAGGGTAGCGCGGAGGTTTGAAAGCAGGTGCATCGCGGGTTCACCCGCGCTGTCCCCGCCGCCGCCGCCGCCGCCGCCGTCGATCGACGGCCTCACCGGCGAACCAATCGCCGCCGCCTCGCCGCCGCCTCCGTGATGCATCTCCTTCATCAGCATCTGCGTCGCCGCCTTGCCGGCGTTGACGACCAAGAACCACGGTACGTTGAACGTGCCCATCATGGTGTCGATCGCGGTCTTGCTCCGCTCGCACCACAGTTCGCGATGCTTCAACGCGTCGGCGTCGGATGCGTCGTTGGGGAACCAATGCACGGCGCCGCGGAACCTTTCCCGGTCCTTCCACAGGAGCGGGACGCCCTCGACGAGAACCTGGCCGCCGTGCGCGCACGACATCACGCGCGCGGCGAGGTTCGCGAGGGGCCCGAAGTAGTCCGCGCGGCCAGTCTCCAGGAGCGGCTTGCGGAAGCAGTTGTTTCCGTAGGCTATCCCCATCGACACCCGCAGACCCCGCTGGCCGGATTGGTGCGCCGCGAGCTGGGACGTATCGGTGACGAAGTTCACCTTCTTGAGGCCCTTCGCGCGGGCCTCCTCGCGCTCTTTCTTCACCGCAGCCTCGGTGCCTTTGGCCTCCTTCGCCTCGGCGTCGAGCAACTCCTTCGGCCACCCGCCGGAATCGTCGCGAGCCGCGAATTGCGACATCATCGCCTGCGCGTTGGTACAGAAGCCGATGGCGTTCTCCATCCTGGTGAACGCCAGGGTGAACTGCCCAGTCTCCGGGGACTTGCACTCGTACCCGGCGTACACGGGAAGCAGCGCGCGCGCGATGGAGGCCCACCGTTGCCGCGCCTTCTCCGCCGCCGCCGAGTTCAAATTCTTGGGCAGCCGAGGTTTACAAAACACGATGGCCACGCCCTCGGACGGCTTGGGCGAGTCGTAGTAGCCCGGGGAGCTGCACCGCAAGCTGCGCAGAGGCGGGTACACGCGCTCGTGCAGTATCCTGTGCGAGACGTTGTATAAGCTCACGTCGTACTCGGCGTTCTTGTTCGAGTCGCCGGTGCCGTCGGACAAATCGTCGAGGAAATCAACTCGAATCTCGGAAGCCGTCATCGACGTCGTTCGGGACGCCGGTTCCAAAGGATGGTCCGACCCCAACGAATCCATGATGTCTCGGTGTTGTTCGAACCGCACGCCGTTGCAGGGTTCCAACATCACCGTCTTGCACCGGAGTTTGTGCGCGCCGAGGTCCACCGGGGATACCCCCTCGGGCAGCGCGTGCTGCACCGAGAGCCAGGTATCCGCCGTCACGGACACCTGCCCGGGGTAGATGGTTCGCATCAGCGTCTCGAACCGTGGGAGCCGCGCGGCGTCGCTGAAATTGGAGTATCGAATCGGGTCGCCCGGTGCGTACACGTGTCGTAAGGTCTCCGTCTGGTCCTTGCTCAGCGCCGACTTTTTCTTGCCGCCGACGAAGCCGAAGGCGGAGAGCACGCGCCCGCCGACACCGGCGCTCGACGCGATCGACCGCGCGCCGCCGCCGCCGCCGCCGCCGCCCGTGGTCGAGTCCGTCGAGCTGTCGTCGCTCGCGGCGGACGATTCAACCCCGCCGAAACCCAAACCACGCGCGCTGTGGTTCAACTCGCTGTCGCCGGCGCCGTGACCTTTGAGGTGCGGTCGAGCCGCGTTGTGGACCGAGGGTGGAGCGAAGGGAGGCGGCGCGGGCGGGTCCGTCATGCGCATCCCGAGATCACCCTTATCCGCGACGCCCTTCTCGTCGTAGTAGTCCATGTGCCTGCACATGTCGCGCAAGTCATCGCCGTCGTTTTCGTCCAGCGTGATGACCATGCACGACACGGTGGGACCCCTGGCGAGTAACTGGCCGCTCCGGCTGTAGTGCGGCCGTACAGAGTTTTCCAGTACGTCGTTGTCCCACGTGGCGTACATGAGCGAGACCTGAAGCGCCATGGAGAACCGAACCGCCGCGGATGCCTCCGGGAAGCAAAGCGCGTACGTGTGGCTGGGAATGTCGGCGTCTTCCCGGAGGGGAACCCCGCCGAAGAGCTGAAGCAAGGCGCACACGTGTCTGTCCATCACCTGCTGAAAATTCGAGGTGAGCCACACCTCCGCCCACTTACTCGGACGCACGCCGTGCACCCTCGCCATGACGACGGTATCGCCCCGTCTCGACGCCACCCGAATCGAGGGCTTCTTCGGGAAATCGAGCCCGTGCCCGACGTCGAGCTTGACAGTCCCGCGCAGCATGGGCGGAAACTCTCGAAGGGGCATGTATGAAAACGTCGGCGGCTGAAGCTCGTGCAGCCGGCTCACGACGTACTTATCCTTGCCACGGCGCCTCTTCTCCGTACCGTCGTCGCCGTCACCGTGTCCCCCCTTTCGACCGCCCTTACTCTTAGTCTTTGAACCCATCGCCTCCGCAGTCAACTCCGTAAACTGAAACTGCCCGAGGTCGGAGAGAACCGCGAAGTCGCAATTCGCGCGTTGCCGCTCAAACTCCGCGGTGGCCGTCTCGGAAAGCACGATCTGCCCGCCGGCGGCGCTGTCACCGATGACACGTGTCATCACCACCGCAGGTCCGTCGTATTTCACACGGCCGTGGTCCTTGTCGAACGTCCTGGTGAATCCGCGCAGGTCCCAAGCGCCGACTTGGCCTCCTCCGGCTCCGGGATCGTCCTCGTCGCCGCGGGATACCGACGCCGCGTGGATGCCCATGCGCACGCGCGGACCCGCAAACTCGAACGGCGCCCGTTCACCCGGCTTGCTCTCGTGCGCGCCGCACTTGGGTAAGTCCAGCGCCACGTTACTCCACTGCGTCCGGAGCAACGTCTCCTGGCCTTCCAAACAAAACCGAACCGCTGTAAAGGTAAATAGAACACGCCGTCAGTCACGTTGCGCATACGAGAATTATAAAAAACGTACCGTCGCCAATCGTCGGGAACACCAGCTCGAACGCGTCACCTTGCGTCGCGAAGATGTACCCGTTGTGCGCCAGCGCCGCGGACGACAGCACCTCGTCGTGCTTATCCTGAACCTCCTGGTACAACTCCGCGTTCTCCGCGGCCATCGCGGTGCTGCCCTCCATGTCGGTGCACACGAATACCACCTGCCTCGAGCGGTGGATCCCGCCGCCGTCGCGACCGCGCCAGTCCTCGGCGGAATGACCCCTGTGATCCCCTTCGTCGGAGACGAGCGAGTCGACGGACCCGCGCCGGGACCTGCGGCCGGAGACGGACCCGCCGGAGCGATGGGCGAAGTCGTCGAGTAACGAGGTGGACCCGGCGTCGTCCTGGTCGCTCGCGAGGGCTCTCAAGACGAGGTTCATCTGCCGGGTGCCGTCCGCCAACAGCTGCTGTCGCTCCTTCTCCTTCGCGGTCTTGTCCTGCTTCTTCATCTCGCGGTAGAACGCGAAGAGCACGCCGGCGAAGACGGCGACGACGCCGCCGACGATGCCTCCCACCAACGAGCCGTCGTCCGCGACGTCCGTTCGGGGCTCGGTGGGGATTAAAATTTCCGGCCCCGACACCTCGGTGACCAACCCCGCGGCGTTCTTCGCGCGCACGTGTATCGCGACGTACCCGCTGATCTCCACCCCGGCGTCCGCGTCCACCGCCGCGACTTTCATCGCGTCGATCATCGCCGACTGCGTCACGCGGATCTTAGTGGCATCCGCTCCGATTGATTCCCACGGGCTCAGCTGCGAAGTTGTCCGCACGCTCGCCTGCGTCGACGCGGTTTGGCCGAACGTCCTGTACACGTTCGCGGCGGACGCCAGTAACGATCGTCGTCGTCGTTTGTTGGATGCATCCGCCGGGACGTAGTACGACAGCGGCGACGTGAAGATGGCGTACGAGTAGTTGGTGACCCACGATTCGCCCTCGTCAAAATTCCAGCACAGCTCCAGGCCCCACTGCGTGCCGGCGTCGGCGTCGCCGTCGTTGATGGCGTCGGAGGCCGATTGAAGGTTCGTGCGCGACGCCTGGGTGTTCGGCAGCAGTGAGTGGAGGACGCCGACTTGTTCGGGACGAGGCGTGGCTGCGTCGACTGTCATTGCGCCGTTCTCGTCGCACTGGTAGTTCGGTATGAGCGACACGAGCGCGGGCGGGGTATCGTCCGCGATGACCTTCGCCGAGCTCGTGTTCTTCGTCGTCGCCGAGCCGCCGCTCGGGGTGTAGTCAGCCTCCACGGTGACGTAGTACCCGGTCCCTGGCACGAGCGCCAGCCTGGTGACCGACGAGTTGAACGTCGCTTTATACTCCGCGATGCCCCCCACCGTGTTGCCCGTCTTCGCGGCGTTGAGGTCCGGTATCGCCGTGAGCGCGCGCGCGTCCACGGCGCCGGCGCTGGTGCCGAGGCCCCATCGCATCGCCGTCACGACGTTCCCGTCGACCCAGTCGGGTACGACGGTGAAATCGAAAGTGTTGGTGTTTGTGATGAGTGCGGGGGCGGTGACCCCCGCGTCGACGCCGCCGCACGCCGCGCATACCGCCGCGATGCACACCACCGTCCAATGTGGCGTCACCGACACTGGCCGGCCCATTTTCCGGCGCCGCATTGTCGCCAGCGGCCCGCCGTGGGTGTGTGTCGGTCGGCCCGAACCTTGGATGGGAAAGTTCAGATTCGTCGCGTCCTTTCGCGCCGGAGGAAGGGCACGGCTTGAAAAAGCCAATCGAAAATTTTTAACCCTCAGCCATGAAATTTCGCGGGAAGATCTTTCAGTGAACAAATAGAACGAAGATCTTTGCGTTAATTACAGTATACGGGTTGCATTTATGAAGAAATAGCCGGATCCGTCGTCACTAACGACCGACACCATGGGGCCCGACGCGGAATATACGGTGCACACGAATTTTACACCCAACCGAACCCTGTTGCAAACCCCAATTAAACTAACCCTCGACCACGGGGGCAATAGTTAGGCATTACAACCCCATGTTTAATATATGAAGAAATAGCTGGACTTTGTATGGGACACGGTAAGAGAACAAGGAAACGAACTCGAGAGAGTTGCGTTGAGGTCCAGCATCCGCTGGCATCGGTATCTTGCTCGGGAACCCGTTAGGCGTGACTCATACGACGGCGATCAGCGCCGGAGTGCGGTCATGGGGCCGCCGGTGGCATCACCCGCGGCGCGGGTCACCGCACTGGGTAGCCGCGAGAGCATTCACGGCTCCGCGCGCGTCCGCGACGGGGTCCATCGCGCACATCGGCGCCACAACGGCAAGTCGGTTCCCGCGCGATGCTTCAACATCGGACGCGCCAACAACAACCGAGCGTCCAGCGGCGATGCTTCTTCCACTTCCGAATCGGGGCTGCTGCGCGTGGTCTCGCACCCGGCGGTCGCGCCCGTCGCCGACACCGTCGCGGCGAACCCCGTGGTCGGCCTCGGGCTGACCGCGGCGGTGGGCGTCGCCGCCGCGGTCGCCACCACGATGGGCCGTGGGGGTGGCGGAACCCAGGCGTTCATCGGGCATAACAGCGCGCGAGCCGCGACGTCGCGCGCCGCGCGCGCCGACGAGGACTACGTCACCTTCTCCTTCGACGCCGCCGACGACGGCCCGGGAGGAAGCGCGCCATCCGCCGTTGACGACGATCCGGTACGGGATCCAGCCTCCGGGAAGCCACCGCCGTTCCCGAGCCTCCCCGATCGATCGAAAGAAGAACAGATCGCTTCATCTTCTTCTCCTCCTCCGGGACCGTCTCGATCGGACTCGCCGGTCGTCTCCAATGAAAAGGAGGTAAAGGCGACGACCATCTACGACGAGGAGGTCGCGAAGAACCTCGCGGCGGAGGCGGAGGAGGAGGCACGGTTCGAAGCCGCGCTGGCGCAGGGCGGCCGGTCGGATGGAGCCCGAGCCGAAGAGAATGCCAAACTGAAGTCGTGGAAAAAAACGGTGGGCGACGACGCCGGCGTGGTCCCTTCTTTCCCGCGTCCGCCTCTTCCTTTGAACCCGATCGCCTCTTCCTCTGAACACAACGCCGTTCGTAACGCCTCGGGCGGGATATCAACCGGCGCGGAGGAGAAGGCTGAGTGGTGGGACGTGGACATCGACGGCGAGCCGTACAGAGCGGCGCCGCCGAAGAAGAAAAAGCCGGCGGATGTCAAATCTCAGGAGCGGCGGCGCGCGGCTCGTCGCAAGAATCGCATCTCGTACCTGCGCAACAACTCGTCCGTGCGGCGGGGCTCGCCCGGGGACCAGGCGAGGAGCGCGGAGGTCATCCGAGCGCGACTCGACCCGGCAAAGTCGGTTCGCGATCGGTGAGTATATTTCTATTTTGAGTTTCTTTTTATTTTCGTACGGGCAATTGTACTGACGGCGTGTTTTGTTCAACTCTTCATACAGGGTGTTTGACAGCCGGGAGCTCGGGTCGGCGACGTACGGGATGGCGCTCGCGGCGCTGTGTCGCGAGCAAAACTTGAGCGTCGTGGCGGGGGAAGGAACGTTCTCCGACGTGTACGCAACCGTCCGGACGGAGCTCGACGCCGACGCGAACGCGTCCACACCCTCGAGCACCTTCGGTACGTCTATATTTGTATTTCCGTATGGGCAATTCGAGTGACGTCGTGTTTTTTTACGAGTAATTCTTTCACAGGGACGTGGAGGAGCGGCCCGGACGATATCGAGCGAGCGCTTCAAGGGCGAAGTTTCGCGACTGTCCCGGCGGTGATGAAGTGTTCGGTGCCGTTCCCTGGTGTGATCCAGGGCCGGCGCGTGGGCGACGGCCTCGCGATCGGGGATGTCGAGGCGCGGGTAAGTTTATTTAATGTCTGTATATGCAATTAGTATGACGTCGTGTTTTGTTCACAGGTCCTCGCGACGATCCCGCCGCACCCAAACGTCGTGACACTCCTCGCCGGTGAGAATTACTTTTTATTTCCGTATGCGCAATTAAACTGACGAGTGACATCGTGTTTTGTTTACAGCGTTTCTCAGCGAGGAACGCAACGAGAGCTATTTGCTCCTAGGCGACGCGGGGGTTAACTTGCACGCGTCGCGCGAACGCGGCGAGGTTTCTCCAAACGCCGTTCGGAGGCACGCGTTGAGTGTCCTACGCGCGCTGGCACACGTCCACGCGCACGGTGTGGTGCACAGGGACGTCAAGGGTGGGAACGTACTCGTCGGGGTGGACGGTGAGTTCTTTTTAATTCCCGTACGGGCAATTAGTATGACGTCGTGTTTTTGGTTATTTTTGGTTATTTGGTTATTTTTGGTTATCTTTGGTTATTTCCATATGGGCAATTAGTATGACGTCGTGTTTTGTTCACAGGCGAGGCGACGTTGATCGACTTTGGCGTCGCGAAACACGCGTCCGTTCCTGACCAGTTCCCCGCGGCGCGCTACGGCACGCCCGGGTACCAGGCCCCGGAGCTGCTCATGACCGACATGCGCGCCGCGGAACGCGACCAGAAGCTGTACCAGAAGGTGGACACATTCGCCATGGGTAAGTTCATTTTTATCTTGGTACGGGCAATTGGACTGATAGGACTGACATCGTGTTTTTAAAACAGGGTGTACGCTGTTCTTCCTGTGCGTCGGTCGCGAGCTGTACGGGTCGTCGGACGATAAAGGTCAGCGGGACGGCGGCGCTCGGACCAAGACCAAGAACAGGCTCGCCAGGCAGCAGACCATCGTCGACGTCTCCATGGACCGCGGCGAGGGATTCGGGGGTGGTAACATAAACAACGGCAACAACACGACCACCGAGGACGCGTTGAGCTTCGGCGCCAAAGCCGGCGCGTTGTCACCGGCGCTCGGGGGTCTTTTACAGGCGAGAGCGGCGGCGGCGGCGCTCGAGGATGACGAGACGGAGAGGGACGCTGACTGGAAGATGCTCGTGTCCATGTGCGAATTTCCCGGGTACGAACCGCGCACCGAGTCTGAGCGTTCATACGTGTGTCGACAGTACGGGCTGGACCCGGCGGCGTTGCCCGGTGCGGCGCCGGCGCACAGGGAGAGCCTGAGGGCGTTTGTGAAGCGGAAGCTGTGCCCGCGGCAGCCGCCGGGGTTCGCGGATCTCGTCGCGTCCATGTTGGCGCGGGATCCGAACGAAAGGCCCACCGCGGAGGAGGCGGCGCGGTGGCCCGGGGCGTGGGAGGAACTGCGGTAGTGATTGCATCCATCCATCGTGCTAGCGCGAATTGATCGTACGTATCGAACTAACATCATAACCTCTCTAGCTAGCTAGCTAGCTCGACCCTCTCTGGCTGGCTAGCCGGCTAACTAACACTTAGAAGTAATCGGATTTGAACACCGCCCTGTCGAAGTCCACCTTGTGCTTCTCCCGCGGAGCCGGTTTCACCACCCCGGTCGCGTCGGGCCTGACGGCGACGCGGTTCAAGCGCGGGTGGTACGGCGGCGCCATCACGCACCTCTGCGCGTCGCTCATGCCATCCAAGTAACTCGCGGGCCACCCGTCGTCCATCGCGCCGCGTCCGTAGCTCATGTTCGCGGGGCTGAACCGGTAAATCAAATTTCGCCGCTGAGCGTCACCCTTCCACGGCAGCGTTCCGTGCGTCGTCGCCTCGGTGAATATCACCACGTCACCCGCACTCACCGCCGGCTGGTACGAGTGCTCCGTCGCCGTTTCGTACCGCTTGATCGATGGCGGGCACACGAAGTTGCTCTTGTGTGATCCGCGGACGATGGCGAACCCGCCGTCTCCCTCTTCGACGTCGGTAAGATGCACCGCGAACGCGAGCAGGTTGCAGCGCATCTTGCCGTGTCTAAAGTCGTACCCGAGCGGGTGGTTCCAGTTGCCGTCGTCCAAGGTGGACCCTCCGTGAAACTCGAATCCTTCCGCGCCGGGATCTTGCATGATTAAGAGCGGGTTATGGTCCAGCCGGTAGCCCGGGCCGACGAGTTCGTGGAGGTACGGCACGAGTTTTGGATGCGCGAGGACGGAACGGAAGGGATCGGCGTGGGGCGTGTCCCACCCGAGGAACCCCGCGAGGTCCTTGCGGCCGGTCTTGCCGTCGCCCGATAGCGGTGTCTTGGCGGCGGTGAGCCTGAGTTGGCCCTTGCGCTCGTGAATGAGGTGCGCGTGCGCGTCGATGGCGTCGTGGAACGCCTTCAGATCTTTTTTCGAGAAGACGTTCTTGACGATGACGAAGCCGTTGGTGTCGAAGAGGAACTTGTCGACGTCGGAGACGGCGTGCTCGGACTCGCCGGGGAGTGCGCCGAGCGCCTGCGCGTCGTGGCACATCCCGGACGCGCGCGTCCACGCACTAGACGGGTGGCGGTGCGGCGCGTGGTGCGAAAGGGCACCGCCGGGTAAGGACGTGGCACCACACGCTCCGCGGCGAGCGAGCGCGGCGGCCGCGGCTCGGAGCATGACGCGTTCGATGATGGGAGCGTTCTTCGACGATGCGACACAGGCACGGCGGGCGCGGAGAGTGACGATGCGCTCGACGACAGGGTTCGTGCTCACGAGCGCCCGGAGGAGTGACACGACGGCACCCCCAGTGGATAAAGGGAAACATCTTTCAGTCAAGACCACCAGTTTCACAAATCTCGGCTCGACAGCTTGTATTACAAAGAGCCCGTCACACTAATACACGCACAAAGTACGCCACCCGCGTCGTTCGTTCCCCGTCAACGACGACACCACGACGCCACGGGTCCACCACCACTTCCACGCACTTCTACGCCGTCTTCTTCTTGAGCGGCGGCGCCATCCGGTACACGTTCATCGCCGACAAGAAAACGCCGAGCGCGCCGGTTTTCCTCTTCGACATCGGGATCTGCTCGAGCAGCGCCAGCGCGAGCAGCGCCTGCGCGCCGCTGGTGACCACCCCGGCCATCACCCCACGGGCCACGCGCGCGGCGTCACGTTTCCGCGCGGACGCCGTCGCCACAGCTGTGCCGTCTTTCGCGCGTGAAGCGTCGCTCTCCTCTTTGTTCGCGTCGGTCATCTCGTCGAGCGCCGCGGTGAGCTCGCCGGTCTGCGCGTACAGCCCCGCGCACGACGCGATGAACCAGCCCCAGAGCGAGATCTTCTGCATGTTCTTGGCGAAGGCGGCGTCCTTCACGACACCCGCGCCGTGCGCCCACACGACGTGGTCGCATCCAAAGTAGAGCGCCATCCCGATGTTTTTAGCGTACTCGACCGCGGCGTTCACGCCGTTGGCGGCGAAATCGGGCGGGGACCGGAGGAACGGAACCAGGATCTCGACGGGCTTGTAGAGCCTGAAGGGCTTGCGCGCGGCGCCCAAGGACTTCTGAATCGCGAGCGCGGTACCCGGCTCGCCGCCGGACGCGAACATGGCCGCGTACTGGAGGAGGGCGATAGTCTTGTCCTTGCCGTCGGACTTGGCGAGCAGGCCCTTGCATTGCTCGTGCAGGGAGAGGACGAGGTCGACGGACATGGTGCGCGCGGGTGTGAGTGGGGTTTGGGTGCCGTCGGCGGATGCGGATGCGGCGATGCCGTCCCAGCCAGTGTGGGGCTGTCCCCCGAGGGTCACCGAGGTTAACAAGCCAATTGGAGGATTGTGGGCGAAAGCGACCGAAAATGGGGCGGGACGAGTCATCCTTGAGTTAAATTCCCATATAAATCCTGTATGAGCATTTAGAGTGGTGCAATCCCCAACGGTTCCCCCAAGATTTTTTAGACTCGCTCGGTGGATGACCCCCGCGCTCGGGCAGATCATCCCGCGCGTTCGGCCGTATCGACGCAGGGTAGCTCCCCTTTCACGGGTTAGCACTCACCTCACCATGGTCCTCTCCAAGGCCCTCCGCGCGGCGACGCGCGGCGTGAGCACCTCCGCCGGGGCACGCATGGCGCTCCCCGCGCTGACCACCGCGGTTCCAAAGCCGTCCATGATGAGCGCCATCTTCGGTGGCGTCTCCAGCCCCGCCATGCCTCCGATGGACCAGCCCGTCGCGGGTTTGTCCATCCCGGAGCCCCCCGCCGCGCCCGCCGCCGCGCCGGTGACCAACATCACCACGCTCAGCAACGGCGCCAAGATCGCCTCCGAGGACACGCCGGTGAGTAGTGACTCGACCCACGCGATGATTGCACGTTCGGATTGGACGCACAAAACCCCAGGCGGAAGCGCGGGACGGGCGGGCGTCGACGCGGGCCTTCCCGCGATCGCGGCGTCCCAAAACGCGCGTCGACACCCGCGTGGGTCACCCACGTCGGCGTCGGCGTCGTCGGACCCGCGGTCGCGACTCGCCCGCGCGCGATCACCACCCATCCCTAGCGTCCCCCACCCGCCCGAGAACTCGAAACAAACCCGCCAACTCCCAAAATACCAAAATAAAAATAATCGCCGAAACAAACGCTGACCGATCGCTCCTCCCACTCCTCCCTACCAATCCACAGGGCGCGTCCATCGCCGTCGGCATGTACGTCAGCTCCGGCTCCAAGTGGGAGAACCCGTACGTCTCCGGCGCCTCACACCTCCTCGAACGCATGGCGTGGAGATCCACCGCCAACCGAACCGCGTTTCGCGTCACTCGCGAAGCCGAGGTGATCGGCGCGAACTTGCTGGCGTCCGCGTCGCGCGAACAGATGGCGTACACCGTGGACTGCCTCCGCACTAACCTCCCAGAGGCCGTCGAGCTCCTCACCGACGCGGTGATGAACCAGAAGCTCGCGGACCATGAGGTTGCCGACGTCGCGGCTGAGCTCAAGAAGGAGATGGCGAGCCTCGCGGAGAACCCCGCGCATCTGATCATGGAGGCGGCGCACTCCGTCGCGTTCACCGGCGGACTCGGGTCGCCCCTCGTGGCGACGCCATCCGCGCTCATGCGGCTCGACGGCGACACCCTCGCCTCGTTCGTCCAGGCGACGTACACCGCCCCGCGGGTGGTGCTCGCGGCGAGCGGCTGCGACCACGGCGAGCTGGTCTCCGCAGCTGAGCCGTTGCTGTCGATGCTTCCCCCGGGCCCCGGCGCGCCTTCCGCGCCCACGACGTACGTGGGCGGGGACTACCGCGTCGGTACCGACTCCCCCCTCACCAACATCATCCTCGCCTTTGAGTTTAAAGGTGGCTGGAAGGACCAAAAGGGGAGCACCGCGATGACGGTGTTGAACACCCTGATGGGCGGCGGCGGCTCTTTCAGCGCGGGCGGACCGGGCAAGGGCATGTACAGCAGGCTCTACAACAGGGTGCTCAACAAGCACGCGTGGGCGCAGAACTGCACCTCCTTCCACAGCGTCTTCGACGATACCGGGATCATCGGCATCTCGGGCGTCGCGGAGGGGATGCACGCGGGGGACATGGTCGCCGTCATGGCCAAGGAACTCGCCGCGGTCGCCAACGGCAAGATCGACACGAAGGAACTCGCCCGCGCCAAGGCCCAGACCGTGAGCTCCATCCTCATGAACCTCGAGTCCCGGGCGGTCGTGGCTGAGGACATCGGGCGGCAGATTCTCACCTACGGCGAACGCAAGTCCCCGAGCGAGTTCATCGCCGCCATCAACGCGCTCACCGCGGCGGAGATTAGCGCCGTCGCGGCGGAGGCGCTCAAGTCCAACCCCACCCTCTGCGTGGTGGGCGACCTCACGGCGGCGCCGCGATTCGAGCAGGTCAAGGCGCTCTTCTGATCCCAGTCCGACGATTCGTGGATGGAGAGACGCCTTGTACTGAGTATTATATGAACCTTCAACTTGTCGTTAAAACTAAATTCGTTTTCAAAAGTTCTACTTGTACCCGCCGCTACCGATACTACGACGTGTCTCTCGCTAAGTGTCTGTCATCCCTTGATGTTGAGGAACTTGTTTCGCTCGTGGAGCGCCCTGCCGTACAGCTTCAGGTCCAGCCCGTCCACGCACCGCGCCACCCTCGCGCGCAGGCACGGCGTACCGTCCGGTCCCCGCCCGTCCACCTCGCCTATGTATTGGTACATCGAATCGATCTTGTGGGGATCGGGCGCGGGGACGTTGGCGACGTCGACTGCGATGGACGCCCCGTCCAGTGCGATCGTCGCGCTCGCCGCGGCCGCATCGTACGCCACGAGCCTGTGGATACGTTCGATGGTGAGGGGGGGGATGGTCAGGTGAGTGGGGGGACGGGATGGATGGGACCATGTTCGCGAGATCCAACGAAGGGGTGCCCATGTTTGCGCGCGGGGATGGAGGTGGGTGCCTGTGGTGGTCGTCGCACCTGCCGATGGTCCGCACCGAGCGGTCGTGCATGTCACCCGCGGCCTTGGCCAGATCCGGAAGGTGGATGATCTCGCCGTGGGGCACGGTCTCGTCCATCGCGACCGCTCCCTGCGCGTGCGTACAAGAGTGTCAGTCACTTTCGTATTTTGACGAAAGAGAACTGAAAAAGAACACCGTCCGAGAAAAAGCCACGACACACCAACACTCGCCCCCGCACCGCCTCACCATGCAACCCAGGAACATCATACAGACGCTCGATACGTACCGTCCCACCTTTGATCCCGGCCTGGACGTCGCGACCGTGGTGTTCTCCCACGTGCAGTGCGTCAAGACCCGCCACAGCCTCGCCCTGGTGAGCAAGTTGTGGAGGGACGCCTCCAAGCCTGCCGCTGCGTACCCTCTCAGGTTCGACTTCGGCGTGTTCCCGGACATGGATGAGTACCCTCTCAGGTTCGACATCGACGCGTTCTGGCATGCTGACGTACTTCGGCGTGTTATAGTACTGATGGACAACGACGGAGCTCTGTCTCTACCCTACGAGAGAGTCGTCGGACTTCTTGGTGAAGCTGCGAAAGACGTATGCCGCGACGCTGCTTCCCTGGGGAGTGTAAGGCTGCTGAAGTGGACGCGAGAGAACAACCGTGCTTGGAGTGTGTACACGTGCTCTTCCGCAGCCCGTAATGGACGATTGCTCGCTCTCCAGTATTTGCACGAGAACGGGTGCCCTTGGGACAAGTGGACGTGCTCTTCCGCCGTCCTACACAAACACTGGGACTGTCTGAAGTACCTGGTGGATAACAAGTGCCCGGGGTGGAAAGAATATGCCGAGGAATACGCGAAGCACCTCCGATGAAATGCCACTCATTCGTTCTAACACCCGCTAATCATCCTTCGCCTCCGCCTCCCCCTCCCCTTTCACGACGGGAACGAACCCTTCGTCGTCCTCATCCCGGTCATCCCCGTCGTCGTCGCCGCCACCCGCGCCGTTTCCGTCATCCGCGTCGAATTGCACCAACCTCCTCGCCGCCATCGCCTTCACCATCGCCGCCTCCTCCTCCGTACGAATAAACCGCGCCACGTCCTCGTCGGGTATCGCCGCGATCGCCTCCGCGTCCGCCTTCTCCACGCCCTCGCGAGCCACGCGGATGCGCTCCATCGTCGCCTTCTCGTCCCCAACGTCCCCGGCGTTCGCCGCGTCCGTCTCCGCGGTGAGCAAAGGATCCCGGCTCGTCTCCGCATTCCACCGCTCCATCACCCTATGCGCAGCCTCCTCCGCCGCCTCCATCTCACCCTGGTACGTCACCGGCGCCTTCGTCGGCTTGACCACACCGCTTCCATCGACGACGATGTCGGTGAACAACCCGTCTTCTTCCACGACGAGCCGTTCCGGGACACCCGCGAGGAGCAACTGCTGGATCAGGACGTCGCTCCAGCCGCTGGGTAGCCCGCTCCGCTTCGGGTCCACGTTTTCGGTTCCCTCGAGAAGCCTCGCAGCCGCGGGCGGCGGCGGCTTCGGCGGCTTCGGCGGCGCGATCGCAAGCCTGCTCCCTTCGTCCTCGTCGTCGACGCCGGAGAAACCGCCGAAGCCGCCCGTGCGTTTACGCCGGCGTCTGGGCTTGAGACCGCCGCGGTTGGGCAAGTTTGTTCGCTTAGCCGACCTCGGGGGCTTGGCAACCGCCAGCTGGAGCGCGCCGCCCGCCCCATCGATCCCGGGTTCCTTCGGCGGCATTGATCCCGGTCCATCCATGCTCGTGGCCAAAGCATCTCCGTCGTCTCCATCGTAGTCGTCGTCGTCCAGCAGTGAGCCGGTCACCTTGCACCCGTCGATCTTCGCCAGCCGAGCCTTTCGTACCGACTCCGCCACCCTGTAACTCACCGGCATGGCTTCCAACTTGGCGAAGTCCTTCCGCTCGATGGCATCCGCGAGGGACGCCAACACGAGGGGTAAGAACGTGTCTATGCCTTTCGAATTGGCACCCTCGCCCCACGCGTACGAGCGCGCAAACTCGCTCAGTTCCCGCCGCAGCGACGCGCTCGCTCGTTTCGTGGACGATTCACTAGCCCTCGCGCCTTTAGCGAGCGCGGCGGGCTCGAGCGCGATACCGCGACATTGCGCCGCCAGCCCGAGCGCCGCGGCGACCATCGGGAACGGCCCTCGACCCGTCATCAGCCCGCGCGTGTCGGCGAAGGTGAGCAGGCGCCGGGCGTCCTCGATGACGGGCGCGAGCTTAGCGCCCCTGTCCACCGCGGGCGTCGGCTTGTCCGCGTTGTTGACACCGCCGGGCCGCTCCACGTTCAGCCGCGAGCGGCGCACCGGCGCCGGCGCGGATGGCCCCGTCTCGTCGTTATCCGCTCCGGTGGAGGAAGCGTCGATGGCCTCGCGTAGTTCCGGGATGGCGGCTGCCGCGCGCGCGACGAACTTGCCCGGATCCAGCGGCGGAACTTTGAGCTCGTGAAGAAACTTGAGCCGATTGTACACGCGCCCGAGCGCGAAGACGTCCAGCTGGCACGCCTCCGCCACGTCCCGAACGGTGATTGGCAGTTGGTTCTGCCTGCTCGCGGCGTAGACGCACGCGCCGGTGAGCATCGTCGTCCACTCTCCGTCACCCCACCTCCCGTCGCACGCTTTGACCACCAAAGCCTTGGCGTCCGCGGCGGCATCTTTCGACAGCCGCAGCTGCCCGCACGCGAAGTTGACGGATTTCGTGATGTTCTCCATGTGCGTCGCCTCCTCGTCCCTGAAGAACTGCTTGGCGATGTGCGCGCCGACGCCGCTCACGCCGATGGAGAGCCCGCCGCGCGCGGCGGCGAGCTGCCCGCCGCGGTCCTCGTGGACGTAGGTACCCATGGCGCCGGCATCTTCGGTCCATTGGACCTGGGACGTGAGGCCGCGTTCGTTGACGACGTGCCCGCACGCCGCGCAGATGTCGCAACCGAGGTCCTCCTCGTGCTTGATCTGTCGTCGAAGTGGGGGAGATGGTGGGTTTTTGAAGGGATGGTCAGAAGGGGCCCCTCGAGAAGGACGGGTGGAAGGTGGTGGAAATAAATCGGGCACCCCCACAGCTGTGCGATGGCGGGAAGGACCGGTCGACGCGATGATGAGGGCGTCGGTGCGATGTATCGGGGTCGTACCTCTCGCTTCCCGCACGCGGGACATTTCGACTCGTCCACCATGACGCCAACCTCACGCCGCTGGCCGCCTCGCGACCTCGAGGAGTGACGCGGCGTCGCTGGACAACGACGTCTCCGCCTCTCGATTCTCGCGAAGTTTCCTCGGATCGCCTCGGACTCCGTTCAAACTGGAAAAAGTGACAGGCTTATCCCTCGCGCCGCAAACCCAAGGGCGCCTCGCGGACGCCCCCTCGCGGCACACGACCCGACCGGATCGACGCACACTCGCGTATCGACCGCTCGACCCCTTTCGTTCTCCAGATCCACGGCGCACAGGCCTCTCAGGTACCCTCCAAGCCCGAGAGAAATAACGAACGGACGGCGATCTCAGATCCATCCAAAGCCACCATGGCGGTCCCACCTAACCGCAACGACAGCGAACGTTCGATGAACGTCTCCTTCGATGAGAGCGCGGGTGCCAGCGCATCGAACAAGGAGCGCTTCGAGAAGCTCAAATCGAGCCGCCAGAAGTACAAGGACCAGGCCACCGAGGCGAAGATCCGATGCGTCAACCTGACCAGGCAACTCACCATGCTCGTGCAGCAACTCGAGTCCTCGGCGAACAACAACGGAGCCAACGCGAACCAGTCATCGGAGGGCAAGGCGAGGATGGAGGCGGAGATCGCGGAGCTCAAGGCGCGGCTCGCGTCCGCCACAGCCACGGTGGACAAACTCGACGATCAACTCGCGGACTGCGCCAGGCGATTGGCCGGCGCGAACGCCATGCTCGCGGATGCAAAGGCGGCCGCGAAGGAGTGGCGGGTCAAGGCGGAGCGGGCGAGCTCGATGGGTGTAGGTGGTGGAGGCGGTAGTTACTACGAGTACATGTGCGGGGCGGTGCTCGGGGCGGGGACCATGACGGCGGTTGGGTACGTGGCGCTGACGTACATGATGAAGAGGTGACGAGCTCGGTGACTTTGACGCGCGAGGGAGGCGGTTAGTGAAGAGGCTCGCGTTCGAAGTGAAGGGTGCGGATGAGGCGGCCGGTTCGATGATTAGTTTTTTTATTCATCTGAGGTGCTTCGCGTGTCTCTTGGCGTATGTCTCCCACCCCGGGCACTTGTTATCCACCGCGTACTGCAGGCAGTCCCAGTGGTTGCCTAGGGCGGCCAACCGGCACGTGTTCGAGTCCCAAGGGCACCCGTTCTCGTGCGAGTACTGGAGAGCGGGCAGGTGCCCATATCCGGCTGCGCAGTAGCACGTGGATGAGTTCCAAGGGCACCCGTTCTCGTGTAAGTACTGGAGAGCGGGCAAGTGCCCAAACATGGCTGCGGCATGGCACGTCTCCACACTCCAATCAAAGTTGTTCACTCGCGTCCACTTCAGCAGCCTTACACTCCCCAGGGAAGCAGCGTAGTTGCATACGTGGTCACATACGTATTCCGTAGCTTCACCAAGAAATCCGACGACTCTCTCGTAGGGTAGAGACAGGGCTTCGTCGTTGTCCATCATGTATATGAGAAGATTAAGCCGCGTCTCATAATCCATGTCCGGGAACGCGTCGAAGTCGAACCTGAGAGGGTACGCGGCGGCAGGCTTGGAGGCGTCCCTCCACAGCTTGCTGACCTGGGCGAGGTTGCCGCGGGTCTTGACGCATTGCACGTGGGAGAACACCACGGTCGCGACGTCCAGGCCGGGTTCGAAGGCGGGACGGGTCGTATCGGGTGCCGACATGTCGCTCTGGGTCGACACGGTCGCGCGCGAAGGCGAGTGGGGGAGCTGCCTTTCTGCGTCGTCGTGGCTTTTTCTCGGAGATAAAAAAACGAGGGCAGGAAAATTAAGTTGGGGAAATAGGCGTGATTGTCAAAATCATCGTGACTGATTTCTACTCTTACGTTCAGCGCCAAATGGTGTATGTCTGATTTTTCCACAGAGCTACCTGGAACTTCGCGAGGAGATTGCGCACAAGTTCGAGTGCAAGCCGGTGCAGGTGCTGCAGGTGTTCAAGGAGCCTGACATCTTGATCGCGGACGACGACGACGTGAGCAGGCTCAAGCCCGGGACGGTGCTGGAGGTGAACATCAAGAACTTCTCGGGTACAAATCGGCGCAGCAGGGACTGCCGGCGCCGCCGTGATGATTGTTACCTTCGTAGCTCCTAACCGTATCTAAATAGTAACCGTACCCGCGGCATTGTTCACATCGTGTTACAATCTCCTATCGCACAACACGCCTACCCTGAGAGTATAGTATAGTCCACGGTCACGCCGCTATCCAGTGCAACTTCGCAGCCCGTGAGCTGCCCGATCTCCGCCGGCATGCTCGTCAGCTGATTGCCGCGGAGGGTCAACGTCCTCAGCTCCGTGAGCTGCCCGATCTCCGCCGGCAGGCTCGTCAGCTGATTTTTGTCGAGGTCCAACTTCTCCAGCAACGTGAGCTGCCCGATCTCCGCCGGCAGGCTCGTCAGCCGATTGCCGTCGAGGACCAACTCCCTCAGCGACGTGACCTGCCCGATCTCCGCTGGCAGGCTCGTCAGCTTGTTGTGGTCGAGGTACAGATGCTTCAGCGATGTGAGCTGCCCGATCTCCGCCGGCAGGCTCGTCAGCTGATTGTTGTAGAGGTACAACTCCCTCAGCGACGCGAGCTGCCCGATCTCCGCCGGCAGACTCGTCAGCTGATTGTGGTAGAGGACCAACTTCTGCAGCGACGCGAGCTGCCCGAGCTCCGCCGGCAGACTCGTCAGCTGGTTGTAGCCGAGGTCCAAATACCTCAGCGATGTGAGCTGCCCGATCTCCGCCGGCAGGCTCGCCAGCTGGTTGCCCCTGAGCCACAAATGCCTCAGCGATGTGAGCTGCCCGATCTCCGCCGGCACGCTTGTCAGCCGATTGTTGCTGAGGGCCAACCACTCCAGCGACGTGAGCTGCCCGATCTCCGCAGGCAAACTTGTCAGCCGATTGTTGCTGAGGTTCAACCTCGTCAGCGACGCGAGCTGCCCGATCTCTGCCGGCAAGCTCGTCAGCTGATTGTATTCGAGGTCCAATACCCTCAGCGCACTCAGGTGCCCAACCTCAGCCGGCACCGTTCCGGTCAGGCCGAACTCATCCAGCAAGAGCTCCACCACCCGGCCGTTTTCAATCGTCACCCCTTCCCACTCCTCAGGTTGCTCATCCTCCAGCCACCTCTCCTGCAGTTCAGGGCACATCGCACGCCATGTCCGGAGCACTCCGACGTCACCCTCATCGTCGAATGTTCGTGTCCCGTCGTCCTTCGACGGCTCCAGAAGCTCGCGACTGTCCCACCCGTCTGGCGTCACGCCAGGGTGCTTGTCCAGCCAATCCTGAACCACGTTTCTCATCGCCCAGTTCGTCATCACCTTTGCGCTGCTCAGGGCGCAATTCGTGAGCGGGTCCCTGGCCCCATTACGCTCAAAGTGCGATAAAATGGCGATCCTCTCGTACGTGTGTCCCGATACGACCGCCATCACCGGGTCGCGGAACACGGTTCGCGTGATGGGGCACATGAGCACCTCGGGCTCGGCGTCGAGATCTGCGTCGAGAGCTGAAAGATCGCACTGTACACTGACGGTACGCAGCGTTCGCTGTACGTGTTCCATCTGCGATGAGGTGGACATTTCGCGCCGCTTGAATGGTGCCTTCGATCGGACGTTCCGGTCCGCCCCTTGCTGCGCGCTCGGCACTGTGGACGAGGTTCCCTTGGACGGTTACTTTCCATCTCTGATAGTCCTCGGAATGTCCGTGCGTTTTCAGTGGAAAAAGACATCTATGACTAGTATCCATATGAAAACGAATTGAATTAGGTAATAGCACGGGCGAAATCATCGTACGAGAATCAGTGCTGAAGTTGTCGACAAGAAAGTTTTTGGCAACATCGCATGCCGCCTCTTTGCGAGCGCGCCGACGCCTCCACACTTCACGGACTGCCACGAAACTTCGCCAGGATGAAGCTTACATCACGGCGCGTCGAATGCATGTCTTAAAAGTAAAAAAAAAGAATCGCTGATCCCGGCAGGGATCGAACCTGCAATCTTCGGTTCCGAAGACCGACGCCTTATCCATTAGGCCACGAGACCCTCCTGACTTGAATGCAGTCAGCAGGTTTCTTTCTCTCGGGTATTCGTTTGAACCGTGAAAGGGGTGTTGATCGATGAGTACACGCAAGAAATATGTACTCGGTCCTTTTCGCCCTTTCACTCTGCATATTCTGAAAGGCACTTTGTGAGAATGCCGATGAAATCGACCGGCGAGATGGGTCAAATCGATCCGACATGGGTCAAACAGACTGAAACTAGAAATTCTGTTGGTTTTCACGAGAACGAGGCGAGAGGTGACTTGCTTGACCAAACCAGTTCCTGGCGCGCGCTGCAGTCGCTGGCGCGACACGGGGGACGAAATCATGCCCCCAGGGAATATCGTCGATGGACCGCCCGACGGTGCCTCGGCGGGAGCACCAGCGGGCGCCACGTCGTCAGGCGGCGGAGGAGGAGGCTTTCGGATACCCAAGATTGCCTCGTCGTCCCAACCGCCCGGCCCACCGCCGCCCGGCGGCGTCTCCGCCGCCGTCCCGCCGTCCAGCGGAGCGCCGCCCCCACCGCAGCCTCCTCCGCACCCGATCCGACCGCCGGTACCTCCCCCCGGGGCGCCGCGGGACGACCGATACGCCCGCGGACCCAAGGAAGCCAAGGACTCATCCGCCGCCGCCGACTCATCATTGACGGAGGACGAACGGAAGCTCCGCAAGCACAAGGGCACGCGCAAGCACAAACACATGCTCGTCCTCGACCTCAACGGCCTACTAGTCGACCGACGCATGTCCCCGTTCGAGCACCCCGCCGACGGCACCAAGGTGGCACCCGACGCCAAGTTTGGCAAGTTTTACATCTATAACCGCCCGCACATGCATTCATTCGTGGAGTGGACAATGGAACACTTCACCGTCGGTGTCTGGTCCAGCGCGCAGCACCACAACGCGCGGACGCTAGTGAACCACATATGGGGTAAAACGCGAGATAAACTCGCGTTCGTGTGGGGACAGGACAGGTGCACGCACGTGGGCGCGATGGACCCGCACGCGGGACACAGGTCCAAACCCATCTTACTGAAAGATTTAAAATCCCTCTGGGCGACGGCGTCGTACGCGCGGTTCGGCCCGAACAACACCTTGCTCTTAGACGATTCGCCGTACAAAGCCGTGATGAACCCGCCGGACACCGCGATCCACCCGGCGGAGTACAAGCTCACGGGCGGGGGCGGGGACACTGATGCCGCCGGGGACGAGGAGCGATTAGTCGCTGAGAATTTGCTGGGACCCGGCGGGGCGCTGCGGGAGTACCTCGCCGCGATCAGCGCGTCGGACAGCGTGACTGAGTACGTACGCGCGAACCCGTGGCACACGCGTGGACCCGCCGCGCCGGCGAGTGACGAGGACGTGATGACAAAGGCGAGGAAGGGTGGCGAGGCTGTCGCGGCGGCGGCGGCGGCGGCGGCGACGGCGGGTTTCGACGCGAACGAGATCGATTTAGGGGGCTTTTCCGACGACGACGAGGTCGGTGGTTCGAATCCTGTGCGGGTCGATACTACCGTGGACGATCCGGACGGATGGGGCGGGTCCGGGGACGAGGGTGACGAGACGGGGACGAACGGACGGAAACGAGTCGCCCCCGAGGAGGAGACAGAGACGGTCAGACCGGAACCTGATCTCGGAAAAAAGAAAAAGCCTAAGCGGGTCTTCACCGGATCCGGCGCCTCGCTGTTCATACGCAGGTGGGCGTGGAAGCGCGAGGCGAAGACGGACGAGGAACGGTTCGTGCTCCCGTACGAGCACGAGTGGTGCGGGGAAAAGATGAGTTTTACGCAGCGGCGCTTCGACGCCGGCGGAGCGAGCGGCGGTTTCGCGTCAACCGTGTGGGATTCGGCTATCGTCCTCGCCAAGTACGTGGAGAAGCGTCGGGATTTGTTCGTGAATAAGAGGGTGTGCGAGCTGGGCGCGGGGTGCGGGCTTGTGAGCTCGGTGTTGGTCAAGGCTGGCGCGGCGCGGGTGGTGGCGACGGACTTACCGGAGAACCTTCCGCTGCTTCGAGAAAACTTGGAGAAGAATTGCGGCGAAGGGAGATGGGACGTGAAGGAGCTGACGTGGGGCGTGGGCGCCGCGGGTGCGCTCGGCGAGACGTTCGACATCGTCGTCGCCACGGACTGCATGTACATCGCGGAGGCTGCGAGCGATCTGGTGGACACTCTCATCGCGCTGGTACCCGAGGGCGGCGAGGCGGCGAGTGATAAGTCGCCGCCGCCAGTGTTGATGAGCTACGGACGGAACCGGCAGGGCGAGGGCGACTTCCTCGCCGCGTGCGACGGGTTAACGTCGGGAAAGACGCGGACGTTGACGATGGAGGACGTGGGGGAGTCGGAGCTGGACGAGCTTTACCAGTGCTCGGACGTCAGGGTGGTCAACGTGGCGATGCGTTGATAGCGTCGTCGTCGACGGGCGAAACGACATACAAGTACTTGTAACTCTTAAATTAGATTAACGTAAAACCTATTGACTGATACGGGGTCAACGGGTGTGCACGAGTATTCGGTCCGTTAAGGTTTCGACGTGGCCATGAACTCCTCGTCGAATGACTTGCGCGGCGCGGACTCGTCGGCGGCGGCGTCGGCGGCGGCTCCCGCGGATTTATTTTTGAGCGAGATCATCTTGGCGATTGCCGCGACCGCGACGCTCTTTTTTTGCGGCGATTCGGATCCTCCTCCCTCGACCTCGACGTCGACGTCGACGTGCTTGAGCTCGATCGATTTGGACTTCCACTTCGACGCCAACGCGCTCAAGGGTGCGGATTGTTCGAAGATGCCGGCCTCGTCGTCGTCGTCATTTTCGTCGCTTTGCCCTCGGGCGGATGGGGACTTGGACATCTGCATGCTGAGGCAGTCCATCCGGTGGTCGTCGTCGCTGTCGCTGTCGCCGTCGCCGGATCCACCGAGCGAACGCGACAGCGCCACGGTCCTCGCGGCGGCGCGGAAACCCGCGAGACCCTTCGGTTTCTCCCGCTCGGGTTTCTTCGTCGTTTGCTCCTCCTCTTCTTCCTCCTCCTCGTCCGTCAGGTCGCCGTCGGCGTAGGGCAAAGGGACGTCCAGCGTGGCTCGGAACATACCGCAGTTCGTCGCGTGCTCGTTCTCCACGCGGAAGTAGTTCCAGAAACATCGGCGGATGACCTCGCACGCGGACCAGATCGTCGCCCAGACCTCGTCCCCGACCGTGGTACTGTCCTGCACCGCGGACAGACTGGCGTAGATCCACTTGTTTCGCAGCACGCTGTTGAACACGACGGCGAAGTAGTACAACTCCACGCGCTTGCACATCATGCGACGCTTGAAAAACTCCAGCTTGTACCACCCGTTCTCTTTCTTCACCAACCGAAACACGGACCAGTCCTGGAAAAAGTCCCAGGCGGCGCCGTAAAGGATACCAGCGTACGACATCGTGTTGTACCAGACTCGCAACGCGCTCATGTTGTCCACGATCGCGCCGCCCATGCCGTGGTTACTGGACTCCGCGTACTTCAAACACAGGCCCGCGATGCCGGCGGTGAGACCCGTGGCGTACTTGCCCGCGTTGACCAGGTGGATCCATTGCGCCGTGTTATCCCGGTACCGCCGGAGCACCTGGGTGAAACGACACCAGTTGGGCCACAGGGATATGATCGACGCGTACTTGACCGCGCTCGTCCAGTTGCACGCGAGGAAGAACACCACCAGTATATCGGTCATCGCCTTGGTCTGGGAGACGAACTGATCGGCGAGGAAGAAGTCAACCATGCGAATCTTCCGAAACGGAGCCTGCGCGGCTCTCGTTAACGCGTTGAGGAAAAAACGCCTGGTGCTGTCCGGCGGGTGCTGCAGGGGCTGGATCGCCTTCTGCAGCTCGGGGTAGCGCCTGTTCCGGATGACCGCGTGCGGCCACGGTGAGAAGAACATGAAGAACATGGCGATCATTGCGACGAGCGCGCCGACAAAGACGTTACCGAGGTGGTTAGCTCGCATGTCGCCGACGGTGCCCGAGCCGTCCGTGGGGTAGACGCCGCCGGTGTGCGTCGCCTCGCGCTCCGCGGCGTACATAAGCACCATGCTCACGACGCACCACACGCTCGCGGCTAAGGACCCCGCGAGCACCGCGCCGGTGGGCGACAGCTCGGTACCCCGTCTGGCTTGGAAGATGAAAGGCGCGTTGACCTTCGTCTCGATCCACGCCTGAGTCGCGACGCCGTAGAGCGCGACGTGCAGCGCGATGAGAAACGGCGCGCGGACCGCGGGGGCGACCGCCGCCATGGCGTCGCACTTGAGCGTGTCGTACCCGCTCCCGCCGCACGCCTCGGAGACGCGCGTGACGAGCATCGCGCCCAGCGCGAACGCGATGCCGAGCGCCAGCCCGGCTTGGAACCGAGGGCCGAGGCTCGACGGACGGGATCCGACCTCCTTGGTCTCGTTCCGGAGCTTGGCGAGCAGCTCGTTGCGCCTGCGCCTGACCTCGTAGAAGCCGAGCGGGCCGGACTTGGCGGCGGACTTTCGCCCGGTACGTTTGCCGCGGACCACACGGTTCCACCGGTCGGGCTCCAGGACGCAAATCACCTCCTCGACTTTCAGGTACGCCGATTCCATCGTCCCGCGCAGGTTCTGCACTTCGTCGTCGTGGAACACGCGGAGTTCTTTGAGGCCGCGCATGTAAGAATCCTGGGTCTGCCACCCCGTCATCTTGTCGTGCTTCTTGACAATTTTCGAGAAGGCTTCCATGTTGAGGGAGACGTAGGACTCGAGCATGTTGATGGCGCGGTATGATTCTTCGATCGCCTTGCGGAGCATGCGCGCGTCGTCGCCCGCCTTTTGCAGCGCCGCCTTCCGTGGGTCCACCTTCTTCTTACCACCCATCTTGCGTTTGAACGAGGACGCGACGTCGGTGAGCGCCCGCTTCAGGTCGCCGGCGGCGTCGTCGTCGGCGCCTTTCGGCATCTTCACCACCCGCAGCGCCTCGCTCTTCAGATGGCTCACCTGGCCGGTGTTCCGCGCCGCCGCGCCGCGCATGATGTCCACCCTGGCGCTGTAGAATGTCACCACGCGCTTGAGAGATTCGTCGAGCTGTTCGAAGAACCGCTTTTCCTCGCCCAGCGCCAACACCTCGTCCCCGGCCGCGGTGTGGTCTCCGACGATCGTGGTGGTTAAGTTTACCCCTCCGGCGGCGGCGTTCGCGCCGGAGTCGGTGGCCGCGACGTCGATCAGGCCGGTTCGCTTGACCGCCGCGTTCTCGCCGCTCGCCATTCCAATGCCGATGCTGGCCTCCGCGGCGGGCGCGTTGGCGGCGCCGCGCAGCGTCGGCTTCGGGGCCCCTCCGCCCGTCGTGGCGACATTTTCCTGAAGGTGTCGATCCTGCTCCTCGGCAGCCATGCGCGCGACGAGCTTGTCGAGCTGCTTCATCATGGCCTTGTACGGGACGTACTCGGTGGACCACTCCGGGACCTGGTCGTCCTCCATGCGCTTACCGAACCCCGGCATGGCGCACGGGTCGGGGCAGGTCCGTGGCGTCGGTCGCGCCTTGATTGGGTGGATTACAGTTATTTCATCGGAACCTTCTCATCCAAAACCGGAAAAACGTGCGCCTTGGTTCGGGCCAATGGGAGGGCTCGAAAGTCAAATTTCAGCGGGGGAGTCGAACATTTGAAGCTTTTTGGCTGCATTTTGGCTGCGCCAAAGACTCCCTTGACACTCACAGAAACAAACTTGGTCATTCACAAGGGGTGCTGCTAGCTAGCTAGTGTCTCGCGAGCGCTCATCGATGCGCCGCCAGGAGACCCGAGCTCGTTGCATTTGAAAAACAGATCAGAACATTTGTTCCGTAACCCTGAGAGCGCGGGTCACGGAACAAATGTTCTGAACGTCACGCCAACACGTGTGATAGATGTTTTGGCGCTGAAATCTTTACCAAATGCAACGAACCCGGGCCGGCTTCGCACTGGAGGGACACGCGCCGCGTCTCAACCACCGGCTCACACGGACACGTCCACGTTCTTAAACTTCTTCCAAACCTCCGCGTCGATCCGCTTAGCCATGGATTTGATCTGCGTCTTCGGACCCAGCTCGTACATCTCCGTCTTACCGGCGCTCACCAAACCGCGAACGGTGTCTTCCCACAACACGGGAGACACCAGCTGCTCGGCCAACAAACTCGGCACGATCGTGTGCGTGTAGAACGGCGCGCCGGAGACGTTGGAGTACACCGGCATCGTCATGGGCTTGAAATCGACGTCGAACAGCGCCTTGACGAGCGCGTCCCGGGCGGACTCCATGCGCTGCGTGTGAAACGCGCCGGACACGGCTAACACGGCACACTTCATCGCGCCGGCGGCGGTGGCGAGCTTGGTCACCTCTTCCAGCGCGCTCTTATCGCCGCTGACCACGCGGCCGGTGGGGAAGAGCTTGTTCGCGACCTCGCACACGACGCCGTCGCCCAGCGCGCGCTTAGCGTCGGCGACGCACCGATCGAGGACGTCGTCTTTGAGGCCGACGACGGAGAGCATGCCGTGGTCGCCGACCTTCGCCGCCGCCGCCATCGACTCGGCGCGCACCTTGACCACCTTGAGCCCTTCCTCGAACGTCATCGCGCCCGCGAACACGAGCGCGGTGTACTCACCTAACGACAGACCGGCACACGCGGAGCACGACTCCACGACGGCGGGGGAGTCGACGCGGAGCTTCTCCACCGCGGCGAGACCCGCGAGGAAAAGCGCGGGTTGCGCGAACTCGGTGGCGTCCAGCTTCTCCTTCGGTCCGTTGACGCAGACGTCGAGCAGGTCGTACCCGAGGATATCCTTCGCCTTGTCGCACATCTCTTTCACCGCGGGGATGTGCGACACGGACTTGAGCATGCCCACCGCCTGGGAACCCTGCCCGGGGAAGAGGAAGGCGACGGGAGAGTCCTTCGCGGCGGCGGCGCCGGGGACGGCGGGGACGACGTACTCCCCTTTGTCCGCGGACGCCGCCTTGGCGCCGGGAACGGCGGGTGCGTTCGCGGCGTCACCGGGCGGCGCCGCGACGGGGTCGGCGGGGGTACCGCCGGTGATGTCAACCGCCGGCTTGATCTGGAGCTTAGCGGCCAACTCGTGCGAAGCGCCGGCGGCCATCTCGTTTGCGATGAAAACGTCGCGAGCCGCCTTGCGCTTGGCTTTGAACTCTGCCTTTTCCACCTTGAACCGCTCGCGTCTGCGGTCCTCGGGGTACGTCGGCTTGTAGTGTTTCGGCCACTTGCGAACGGTGTCGAAGCCGTAGTCGTACACTGTCCACCATTCGCTGAGGTCGGCGTGGGGCTCCGGAACCTTCTGGACGTGAGCGTACTTTTCCTCCAGCGCCTTGATCTGTAAACAAAACACACACGATGTCAGTCTAATTGCACGTACGGGAATAATTAAAAATAAACTCACCGCGCCGCGGACGTTGTCGTCGTCGATGGACACCTGGACGGGTGTCTTGCGCCCGGGGTTGAGGTACGGGTCGTAGTCTTTGGTGCGGATGGACGGGTCGCCGCCGCGGGAGAGTAAATACTCGTAGAGCTCGAGGTACCCGTCGTACTGCGACAGGTAGGCAGCTCTGTTAAACAAACACGACGTCAGTATATCTAATTGCCCATACGTACGCAAATAAAAATAAACTCACCGGTGCAGCGGGGTGAACCCGCGCTGGTCGGACTGGTTCACCGCCTCCGGGCAGTTGTTGAGGATGTGGTGGAGCATGTCGAGTTGCTTGTACGTGGTGCTGAAGTGAACCGGTCCGCCCGCGCCGTTGTCCTGGGTCCAGTAGTACGGATCCGCGTTCATGATGAGCTCGAGCTGCTCGGGGTCGCCGAGGCGGAAGCAGGTGTAGAAGGCGAAGGGCTCGAACTTGGGCTGCGGCGGGTGCCGCCCGGTCTCTGTGCGCGTCGTGGAACGGGGGTGAGATGCGTTGAGTGAGGTGTGTCGTGTGTCATCATGTCATGGGGTGGCGTAGGGTGGACGATGGCGTGGAGATGCGTGGGAAAGTTCAGGAGCCGTCGCGTCGTCGCCTCGGGCAATCAGATCGAGATCAGGAATCGAGTAACGCGGGGAACGGCGCCGCGCGGGCGGGGGAACGTCGCGGGGTATCGGGCACGCACGGGTCATGTCGCGCGGCATGGCGGCGTCGGTACGGTGTGTGTGTCGCGGATACGCGGGCGGGTTCGCACACGCGTGGGCGCGGTCGACACTGACGCATCGGGCCGTGCGTTGTCGTGGCCACGACGGGTCACGCGGGAGGCGTTACCAGGAGACGAGCGGGCGCCTTCGAATCACAAAAAAGTTGCGACTCGTCATCATAACTCTTACTAAGCTCGCGTGATAATAACGAATGACCTATCTGTGCGCTACGTTGGAGAACACCGGCGTGCTGGGCATCCGCCGCAGCGGCGCGGACTCCGTCTCCGAACGCGCGCCAGCCCCCGTAGCGCCGTACGCGTCGCCACCGCCGCCCAACAGCGGAACCGACTCATCGTTAATACCACCGTTTGACGCGTCACCGCCCTCTCCACCGCCGTCTCTCAACACTCGCTCGCCGCCCACGCCACCCCCGGCCGTCCCGGCCGTCTCACCACCCACTCGTTTCGCCTCCAGCGCCGCCAAGTCCTCGCGCGATTTAACGTATTGATAAATCGCGAAACCGACCAAGTTGATGGCGTACCCGACTGTCTGCTGCCCCGTGACTCGATCACCAAACGTGCATATGCTGACGAAGACGATGCCGACGTTTCGAACCTGCCCCGCGGCTTTGAACGTCAGGGATCCGCACGTTTGAATCACGCCGAGTGTGGTGAGGATGACGCCGAAGCCCATGCACGAGACGACGATGTACGGCAGAGGGTTGTTCACCACTCGGCCGTAGTTTTCTGGCTCCGTCAGCGACTTCTCCTCGAAGATCGCGATGCCGATGCAGAGGAAGAAGAAGTTCGCCGGGCACGTGTAGAACAAGCCTTCGATGAGCCCAAACTGTTGCGAGCCGAGTAAGTGCTGGAAGAACACCATGCGCATGGCCTCCGCCATCTCTCCCACGACCATGAGCCCGATGCCCCACATGGAAAACGTCGGTTCGTCGAAGCACGCGATGATCATCCCAACCGACATGATCAGAACCCCCGCGAGCTTCTCGTTGGTCAGGACGTCGAGGCGGAACAGCACCAGGAGGAACAGGACGACGATGGGCGACAGCGACTTCATCATCTGAATGAACGACACCGACAGGAACATGTACAGTTCGTTGCCCGTCGCGTAGGTGATTGCGGTGAAGAAGCCGATGGGGAAGATGTTTCGTAGCCACAGCGTGAATGTCATCCGCCGTTCGAGCTTGGTGTGCCCACACGCGACCAAGGTGGCGGCGACGAGCCACGAGAACAGCGGGCCGGACGCCGAGAGCGTGATTGGAAAAGGGAAGTGGTCGTAGTGTAGGATCCAGTTGTTCAGGATGATGATCAGCCCGCTGACGAGGGACCACGCGAGGAGGAAGCTCAGCGCCTTGGCGTAGTACATCCACCGCACGTCCGCCTCGGACCTCGGTTTTTTCATCGCTTCAGTGTTACCGTCCTCCACGGAGACGTCCGTCTGTCCCGGGCGCCGCCCCATCGCGCGCTACGTACGTGCTCCTCCGTAACACGCCGCGCCTTTTTTTAACTCCTCGTCCCCTGGGTGCTCGCTCACACCAAGGCCGCGGCGGTGTTAGCGCGTCCCCTTTGAACCTCACCCGGTTCACGCCGCGTCGCCCGCGCCCGCGTCGCCCCTCGGATCGATCGACGCCGATCGAATGTCCCGGTCGAACGCCCCTCACGTCCGTCGCGCGCCCTTCGCGTCGCGACTGTGACGCCGCGAGGTAACCACCATTTTCGCGATATTCATTCGTGGTGTTCACTCAAGGCGGCAAAACATCGAGCTGGTCTATCGAACCAAATAGTCATAAGAGAGGCAATTACGATATGGAAAATAGGTCCTTCGATATTGCGCGGTGCCATCTAATTGGTCATACTCGGGTACTCTCAATTCAATCCTCGTCAGCCAGCAAATCGCAGCAAAACAAAACCCTTCTCGAGTTCTTTTATTTTTTCGCCGCCTTTGTGTTGTTGTTTGCCCAAGTTCTCGGGCCGACCCAGAGGGCAGTTCCAACCGCGCGTGTGCACCACCGCGCCGCGTCAGAACCGCCGCTAAAGAGAAACAGCGATCATGTCGGACTACGGCAGCGACGCTGAGGACGAGACCGAGTTCACCTGCGCCAACGTGCGTCCCCCGCCCCCGGCCATCGACGAGTTTTCAATTTCAAGCCTCTCGGAGTTGGTTGAAGCGTGGGGCGCTCACATCCAAAGTTCTTCCACCCGCCGGTTCGAGGGGCGCGCCGTCCTGATCCACGCCCCGATCGCCGTTCGTGCATCTCACCGTGTCTGACAAACCGTGTCTCCATCCCTCCCGATCGCAGCCCGCGGTCGTGGACAAGTACAAGGTCGCCGCCGAGATCGCCAACAGTGCGTGCCCCGCCTCACCGATCACCCATCGCGTTTTTTAACCCTCGCCCTCTGCTTTTTATTCGGCCGGCGTCGGTTCGACGCTTCATGGCGCTGACCTTCCCGTCCCACACCCCCGCCCGATCGACAACAGAGGCCCTCGCCGCCGCCCTCGCCGCGTGCAAGCCCGGCGCCAAGGTGGTCGACATCTGCAACCTCGGCGACAAGACCGTCGAGGAGGAAGCCGCCAAGTTTTACAACAAAAAAGACAAGGACGGCAACAAGATCGAGAAAGGTATCGCGTTTCCCACATGCATCAGCGTCAACCACCAGGTGTGCCACAACTCCCCGCCCTCCGACGACGCCGTCGTCCTCGAGGAAGGCCAGGCGGTGAAGATCGACCTCGGCGCGCACGTCGACGGCTACGTCTCAACCGTCGCGCACACCGTGGTCATGATGGGCGACATGAACGCCCCGGTCACTGGCGCGCAGGCGGACGTCATGAAGGCTGTCGTCACCGCGGGTGAGGCTGCCATCCGCAAGCTCCGCCCCGGCGTCGCGAACAGCGATGTCGCCAAGGCGATCGAGAGGGTGGCGGAGGATTTCGGCGTCCGCGTGGTGGAGGGTGTCCTCACGCACAACATGAAGCGCTACGTCATCGACGGGAACAAAGTCATCTTGAACAAGCCGTCCGCGGAGCTCAAGGCTGACGAGGCGGACATCGCGCTGAACGAGGTGTACGCCCTCGACATCGTCATGTCCTCCGGCGAGGGTACGCCTAAGATGATCGACGAGAAGGAAACCGCGGTGTACAAGCGCGCCGTGGAGAACAACTACAAGCTAAAGATGCAGGCGTCGAGAGCCGTGTTTTCGGAGATTCAAAAGAAGTTTCCCACCATGCCCTTCTCCATGCGCGCCATGGAAGGTATCAAGGGCGCCAAGCTAGGGCTCGTCGAGTGCTGCACCCACGAGCTCCTGCACAAGTATCCCGTGCTCTACGAGAAGCCCGGCGACGCCGTCGCGCACTTCAAGGCGACGGTGCTGGTGTTGCAGAACGGTAACGACCGCGTGACCACCTGGACGTGCCAGCCCTTGGAGTCCGCGCTGGAGCTGACGGACGAGGAGCTCAAGGAGCTCATCACCCAGCCCCTCAAGTCCAAGAAGAAGAAGAAGCCCAAGGCTTAGATCGCCCGTTGATCAAGTCGTCAACGCGGCGGCGAGATGGAGCCGTTCGAGCCAACCCCCCTTGTCAAATAAAAAAAAACACAATCAGTTTTCGAACATCAGTTTATTACATCGATACTATCAATAATAGAGTGTCCTTTTGAACAAAACAATAACACGCCGGGCGCGTGATTTACGCCACAAAGTCGGTGGTCATGCCGTCGTCCTGCCCGCCCGGCGCCCTCACCGCGAGCACCACCTTGCCGATCACCGTACCTTTCCCGTCCTTCTCGATGTCCATGCACTCGCGCCCGGGGTAGACGTCGATCACGACCGCACCCTTACCGCCCGCGAGCTGAATAGACGACTCCCTCGCGACGAGGAAGTACGCCCCCGGCGCCGGGGTGTTGTTCGCCTTGTCCACCACCAACGTCGCGGGCTCCTCGCGCTGGCTCAAATCGCCCGCGCCGGAGAGCTTACCGGTGTTGCCCACCAGGATGGCGAATGGCACCTTCGCGGACCCGAGCGCGGCCCACGCGGGCATCGCGACCCACTCCTTCGCCCCGACGGGCGTGAACGTGTTGAACACGCCGGTGCGCGCCACGGGCTGGACCGCGAGGACCTTCTCGACGGAGAGCGACTCCATCGGGCCGAGGTACGGAATCGGCCGAAACGCGAGCTCCTCGGGGTCGAGCCGCACCAAGTTTATGTTCGCCGCGTTATCCGCCTTGGCCTTGGCGAACAAACCACCCTCCATGAGGTCGCTGCCTTCCGCGAGGTCCATCTCCCACGCGTCTTTCAGGGCTTGCAGGCGCGTCACCGCCGTCTCGGACTCTGCGTACTTCTTACCCTTCTCCACGAGCTCGCTGACCCGCTCCATACCTTCGTACCGCTGCACCTCCTGGACGTCTCGCCACATCTTGAACGCCATGATCTCGCCCGGGGTGGAACCGAAGCCCTTCGCCTGCGAGTTGTTCGCCCTTCTGATCTCGTACGCCCTGATGAGCTCCTTGGTCTGCTCGGGGTCGAATTGTTGATCGGCGACGAACTCCGCCGCCGCCGGTCGTTCCTCGTTGGTGAGGTACTGGAGACTGCTCAGGCACGGCGCGCCGTTGTGCTCGTTGTCGAAGTACGACAGCTTCTCGTTGGGGAACCGTTCGTCGGAGATGAGGGAGCCGCGCGTGGACGTCCACGTCTGCCACAGGGACTGCTCGCGGGGCTCGAGGCCGGTCTCGTCGAAGATGTCGTCGGGGAGAAATCCGGATCGCATGAGCTTGGGTAGGATGGGCGCGAGCTGGTACCACATGCCGGCGCGGTTGCGGATGCGTAGGAAGGACATCTGGTTATCTTCTTTGAGGAAGCCTTCGGGATCTTCGTCGAGGTACGCGGAGGGTGGGCGGAACGGCGCGAACGCGGCGTTCGGGTCCTTCTCGGACCCGGGCTTGGGCGGGGCTTCGTAGCCGCCCGGGAGCTGGCCTGGGCCTCCGGTGCCGGTGCGCGGGTCGAAGCCGTTGGTGCCGCCGGGGTTGTTGGGGGACGGGATGCCCTTGACCATGCCCTCGTCGAACCTGTCGTCGCCGGGGAGGATGAGCCCGCCGCCGCCGTCGCGTTGTTTGTTCATGCCGCCGTCGCCGAAGCGCCCGGGCTGGCCGCGGGTGTCGGGGATGTCGGACTCGTATCCCGCTCGGGGAATCCTCTTAGAGGCGGCGGTCCTGCGCTTTTGCCCGGGGCGCGCGGTGGGCGCGGACGCGACCGCGACGCGCGCGGCGAGCGATGCGGCGACGCTCGTCATGGTCTTCTGAGGTACGATCTAACGAGCTCTAACGTGAGCCTCGTGCGATTGAGCCGTGCGTGAGCGCGGAGTGTGTCTGTCGCCTCCAGGGGCAATGATGCTGAGTGGATAAAGGCAGGGTCTCTTTTTCAACCGCTGGGAGGGCATTTCTCAGCGAAGATCCAGCTCGAGCAGGGTTTTGCACCCACACTTTCACCCGCACCGTGGTTCGTCATGAGCGGCGGCGCCTCTGCCATCAGCCTGCGCCCTGGCGGCGCGGGCCTCTCGCTTCGCCCCGGCGGCGCCGGCACCGGGGGCCCCGGTGTCTTCGCCGCCTTCGCGATGGGCTCCCGCCCCCAGGTGGGTCATCCCGACCGCGATCACCGCGCCCCGAACGCCGCCCCACCCGCACGAACTTCAGATGTGCCAACCGCGAGTGAAACCTGGGGAAAATAACGTCGCCGCGCGGCGGAGCCCCCTCGGCTTCCCGCGTCGTCGCTCGACGCGCCACTCGTCACGCGCCGCGTCCATGTCCTCCGTGACCCCATCGACTCACGATCGCCCCTCATCTCCCGTCCAACGAAACAGGCACCCTCCGTGGACTCCGCGAAGAAGCTCAACGCCGAGGACGTGATCAAGTACGACGCCGACTTTCTCAGGGCGTTCAAGGAGGTACGCATGCCTATGGGCAAACAGTCACAAAAATCTGAAAACTCGCTTCTTTCTCGTCGATCCACCCGCCCTCCTCCGCCCGAACCCTCCCGCCCTCGTACTCACCGTCGTCCCTTCCAACCGTTCGACTAAACGTCCGCAGAAGTACACGGAGATCCCGGTGGAACTCGCCACGAGCCCCGTCGAGATCGTCATCAACGAGGTCAACTCCGAGGCGCTCTCCGCCATGGGAGCCGAGGTTGACGCGCAGTGGGGCAAAAAACCCGACCAGCCCGCGGATCCCGCCGCCGCCGCAGAGCAACCGTCCAAGGGCGACAAGGACTGGAACGAGAAGAAGACCACGGATGCCGCCAAGACCACCAACGCAAAGGCGGGCGGCAAGAAGGGCGGCAAGGTGGACCTCACGCCGCTCCCCGAGGGCACCGACGGCGCCACGATCGTCAAGGCGGCCAACGCGTGGAGCCGGGGTGGCGGCGGCGACGACGACGGCTCCAAGGTGACTCGCGCGGTCAAATCCATCCTCAACAAGATCACCCCCGAGAAGTTCGACCGGCTGATGGAGCAGCTGCTCGAGGTTGGCATCACGACCGCGGCGGCGCTGTCGGACACGATTTCCATCGTGTTCGACAAGGCTATCTGGGAGCCCGGCTTTTGCGGCATGTACGCCGACGTTTGCCTGCGTCTGTCCAAGGAGCTTCCCGAGTTCCCCGGGGAGTCTTCCGATGGCAAGCCGATGACGTTCAGGCGCATCCTGTTGAACACCTGCCAGGAGGAGTTCGAAGGTGCCGGCCAGGCGAGGACGGAGCTGTCGACGATTACGGATCCCGCCGAGCGCGCGGCGGCGACGAAGCGCGTCAAGCTGCGCACGATGGGCAACATCCGGCTCATCGGCGAGCTCTTCAAGAAGAAGATGATCGCGGAGAAGATTCTGCACGCGTGCGTCACCGACCTGCTCGGCGCGCCGGGGTCCACGCCCCCCGACGAGAACATCGAGGCGCTCACCGGCCTCATGTCCACCGTCGGCAAGGACCTCGATAACAGCCCCAAGATGCCGAAGGAGATGATGGGCGGGTACTTCACCAGGCTGCAGGCGCTCGCGGACAACGAGTCCCTGGACTCCCGCGTCAGGTTCCTCTGCAACGACGTCATCGAACTCCGTAAGAGCGAGTGGATCCCCAGAGTTAAGAAGCTCGAGGCGATGACGCTCGGGGAGATCCACGCGGAGGCGGCTGCGGCGGGCTTGATGTCGCCCGCGGCGGCTGAGGAGATCCTCTTCCCGGAAGGACCCGGGGGTTCCACCAACGCCGTCGGCGGCGACTGGGAGATGGTGGGCAAGGACGGCGCCACCGGCGACGGCTCCTCCGCGCTCTCCGGGCCGTACGTCGCGGCTAAGCACAAGGCGGCTATGCCCACGGAGAAGGAAAAGGCGAAGCGGGACGCCGAGCTTCGTAAACTCGCCAAGGAGCGCGCCATGCAGGCCGTCACCGGCACCTCCGCCGCCTCCCCGTCCACGTCGGCGCCGGGCCCAGCGCCCGGCGCGGGCACCTGGGACGAGGAAAAGGTTGAGGAGAAGTGCGGGTCCGCCGTCGCCGAGTTTATGCAAGTCGCCGACGTCAAGGAAGCCGTGCTCTCCGTTCGGGAGATTCTCGAAAAAGCCAAGAACCCCGCCGCCGCGCTCGACGCCGTGCTCGGCGCGTTCGTCACGCACGTCGTGGACTCGTCCAACGAGAAGCACCGCGATCTGTGCGCCAAGCTCTTCATCCAGCTCCGCAAGGAGAGCGACGGGATGAACGTCACGGAAAGCGCGTTGGCGGACGCCGTCGGCGAGCCCGTGTCGGCGCTCGACGACATCGCCATCGATACCCCCATGGCGCCGAAGCTCCTCGGCGGGCTCGTCGCGTCGCTCATCATCGGCGACGCGCTCGCGCCGACGTTCATCGCGGACGGCGCGAAGGGTGTCGAGGATGTCCTGTACCGCCGCGAGTACGTCGCCGCGATTTTCAAGGAGCTGCGGGCCAAGGGGAAGAAGGACGCCAAGGCGTACGCGGCGGACGGCGGCGTCGACGTCAAGGGGCTCCTCGCGGGTGATCCCGAGTTTGACTCCCCGCTCGCCGAGTTTCTCGAGAAGAACGGCCTGAAGGAGCTCGCGTAACGCGACGGGGGGTCAATCGGGCATCGACGAATTGAGTCGACGATTCTTGCCGTCAATTCGCCGTTTTCTTCTTCTTCGAGGGGGGCGGATATAAGTAGAGTTTGCACATCTTTCGAGCTGTTATAGAAAATACTACACAGCGTCTATGAACTAAACGTACGGTGACCAGAGCGCCGCGGCTTGTTGATACGTGTTTTTGGTACAGTCGCGCGCCGGTCCCGTCGGCTCAGTTCGGCGGTACATCAGTCGGTGCAATTTATTTTATGATTCTCTCGTTTCGTCGCGAGCCGCCCGGGGCTCGCTTCTCGTACGGCGTTTCAGTCTTACATCGTGGTTCATACATGTCGTCGTCCGGCTCGTGCGTTAAACACACGCCACGACGAGCTCAGATGAAGGCGGAGAGGCCGTGCTTGTCCAGGTTCTGCTGGGTCTTGACGTCGACGTCGATAGCCTTGCCGACGATGGTGTTGGACATATCGAAAGATCTGCGACCGGTGGGGTAGAGGTCGACGGACTTGCGGGAGGATTCCTTGGCGCCCTTCTTCGCGGGCGCGGGGTGGTGAGCATCGCCGGAGATGCCCCAGCCGGGGTGGTTATCGGCGTGGGGGCGGTCCTTGGGGGCGTGCGCGATGTGCTCGAGGCCTGCGACGGGGTGCGGGAAGCGGGGCGCGGCATTCAGTTGTTACGCTTTTCGCGGGGAAAAATGCAGTTTGCCGGAACGCGGAAGTCGCATGATGCGGCGCGCGCGGGGAGTATCCGGCGGTCGCGCGCGCCGAAAACATCGGACGGGACCGGGATACGAAAGATGTCGGGCGCGTTCGAGGAAAATCGACGCGTTCACACGCGACATGAAGGGTCATTCGGGGACGAGTTGCAAAAAGCCACGTAAGAATTTACGACGATTGAGGATCTGGCGAATTACTCACCCCAGTCGCCGACCTTCTGAACTTGGTCTTCGAAACCCATGTTAGTTGGTTGTGTGGAGTAGTGCGGTGGCGTTGAACGCGGAGGTTGTGGGCGTTTGCGTGTCGCGGATGTGCGGCAGCGAGCGTGTTGAAGTGACGGGAACGCTTTTGTCTTCGCCTTTTGCGGATATTTTCGTTGACGTGGCATCCGAGTCAGAGAAATCGCCTGGCGTTCGCAAGTTCACATTGGATTTTTTTTTTCACCCTCGGTGCCCCAGCAGGGATCGAACCTGCAATCTTCGGTTTTTCACATGCAATCTTCGGCAATCCGCCTCGAAATAGAGGAAATGGGGCGTAGTGATATGGGCAATTAGACAGGCGTTAATCCAGAACTGTCCGGTTCGGGCAACAGGCGAGAGGGGAGAAAGTGGGTTCTCGGAACCGCCGGCGCTTCGACTGTTCGAGCGCTGCTCTCTCAGTTTGCTCGAAGGCCACGTCTCCACACGCGACGGCGACACCCTCGCGCGCTTGAATCGATACCGCCGCCCGGTAGGATGACCGGTCCGGGTCGCGCACTCGCGCGCGCGGCACTCGCCGCCGCGCGATCGTCCGCGGCCGCGGAGAGCGCCGCCGCGTCGACCCGCGCGCTCCCAGCCGCCGCGCGCGCGTCCCTCGAGATCGGGCACCCCGCCCACCGTCCCCGTCTGTGGACCCCGAACGCGTCAAGATCGTTCGCGTCGTCCACGAGCGGCAGCTCCGGGCCCGTCGGGTGGAAGTCTCTAGCCGCGATGTGCGCCACGGGCGGCGGCCTCCTCTACATGTACGACATGGAGAGGCAACGACGCCTCGAGTCCATCAAAGCGGGGCCATCCTCTGGCAAGGCGTCCATCGGCGGTCCGTTCGGGAACATGAAGCTGGCGAACGACGACGGCGCGCGGTGGCACACCGACGAGCTCAAGGGCAAGTTCGCGCTCCTCTACTTCGGCTTCACGATGTGCCCCGACATATGCCCCGACGAGCTCGAGAAGATGGCGGAGTGCGTCGACCTCGTGGAGAAGGCCGGTAAAACAATCTCGCCGGTTTTTATATCAATCGACCCGGAGCGAGATACCGTCAAGCGGGTGAAGGAGTACGTCAAGGAGTTCCACCCGCGGCTCATCGGCGTCACGGGCAGCGTGGAGGCGTGTAAATCCGCGGCGAAGCAGTACAGGGTGTACTATCACAAGACGGGCGACGAGGACGGCGACGACTACCTCGTCGATCATTCGATCATCATGTACCTGGTGGACCCACACGGGGAGTTCGTGACGTTCTACGGGAAGAACTACGAGGCGGCGCCGATGGCGGAGGCGATCCTGGAGCAGATGAAGCGGCTGGGGCATTAGTGGGTAGCGTGTTGTTTAATTTAGCCCGCATCGGAGGTTGTCGTTGTCAGTCGGTAATCTCGTGCACAGCTGTGTTTTCTCGTTCCCGCGTGAAGCTTTTCAGTGAAGTTTTCTCAGATTCTGTACAGACGGCGTCGCGCGTGTCGGACCGGCAGATTCGGGCTTCGGTCGTGATGAGCGACGCCGCGAGACTCGCGGGCGAGGCCGCCATGTCGCGCGCCTCGGAGGACGCGATATCCCCCGCGACGCCCGAGCCCGCCGACGCCCGGGAAGGAGACGAGCGCGAGGGCCCGTGCGATGACGAGGATTCCGTGGCTGAGGGTTCGCCGCGGCTTCCGCCGGAGCTTCCCGACGAGGTCATCGAGCGGATCCTTCGGCACGCGCTCGGCGACCACGCGGATCGTTGGAGTCTCGGCGAGCGCTTCCGCACCCCGCCCGCGCGGGGTCAGCCGAGGCCGTTCCGCCAGCCCCGAGGGCCACTGAGGCTCGTGGGAAAGCGGTGGCGCGACATGGTGGACGTCATGTGCAAGCACATCGTGGTGGACAAGGCGGTGATGGTTGGCGACGAAGCGCTAAACGGTGTGCTCAACATAGGGGCGCATAAGCGGGGCATCGAAACCCTGACGCTCGTGGGGTCGCACACGGAGGGCGGCGAGTTGAAGCTTACGATGACTAAACTGTGGGATTGGGGATTTCTGGCTCTCCATGAAGCCATTTCTCTGAAGGCGCTGACGATTCGGGATACGGGCATGAACTTGAACGTTATCTTTCAGTGCGTCCAAAATATATTACATAACGAAAGAGATGAAGACGACGATGGCGGCTCTCTGAGGTCTCTGACGATTGACGGCGACTCGCGCCAGTCTCGGGACAGGACGCCGCCCTTCGAGACGAGCATGTGTTTCCCGATTGAGAACGGACCGGAAGACATCGAAGAACTCACTTTGTTGCTCGAGCTTTCAAAGGACGGAGAAGGTCTCGAGGAGCTTCATCTCATGAACTTGTCGTGGCTGATGTTCTACCCTCTTACTGCGGCCGGGGCGAATTCGGATCACCTTCCTCGTCGGAGACACCGTTACACCCTCGAGCACAGGCATTTTGACCACTGCGGTTTCGCCGACGCACTGCAGGCATCTTCGCTGAAGTCCTTGACTCTCGACAGAGTCGGGCTTCACGATCGGGCAGCCGAACGCATCGTGGCAGCTCTGCCGCCCACCATCGAGGCATTCAAGATGACCTGCCATGCCATTCCAGAGGAAGGAGAAGAGCCCGCCTTCCTGCGAAACGGAGAACCTGACCTTTACAGGAATAACATCTTCAACCCGAAGCAAGGATTTCAAAGGACGTGGCCTCGTTTACTGTGCGAGCGCCTGGCTAAGGGCGAGCTTCCCGTGCTGAACGACGTCACCTTGCCCGGCGAGTACATCGGCGCGACGACGGCGTTGCTACTCGATGAAACGTTGAGAAAATGTGCCGGAGCCTCGCCCCCGAGGGAGTTCATGGTCACGTTCACGACTTTCGATGCGGAGGGTATCCCGACCGTTCCGGAGGCGATCCTCGGTCGCTGGCGATTACACAAGTCGAAGTACGCGGATGCGAGCCTCGAGTCAAAGGAGCTCGGAAGTGTCACCGTCTCCTCGACGACACCGGATATCCCCGAGGACGGCGAAGAAGACGGAGAGCCCCATCCAACATCCTGGTCTGAAACACGACTCGCGGTCGAGCTCGCGCATCACATGGCTCAGAGGGAGGCTTTCGTAGATACGCCACACCGGAGCAAGGATGACAAATACGACTCGCCGGAACTTATGCAGAAAAGAAATCACTTGGGGCGGAGCGTGCAGTTTCCCGAAACATCCGTGCCCAAGTCTCAATACATCGAGTGGACCGCCATGAGAATGTGGACCGCGCTGGGGTACGGCGCGCCCCGAGCCGCGTACGCCGCCGCCAGAGACTGGCTTCTGGCCAGGCCCAAGGATGACTCCCTGAGGAAACTCGCAGCACGAGCCTACCTGAAAGACTGGGTACTGGCTGGGGCACTGGGTCTGGTCACGCAGATCAAACCTGATCACTGCATGCCCTGCGGCTTGTGGGAAACAGCGACTGCTCTACGCCCCGATGCTGACCTCGATGACAAAATCACGACGCGACCGCAATTTCCAATCTTGCACGAACTGATCTGCACAGTTCACGGATTGGCGAGAAAGTTGGAAAAGAGGGCGGCTGTCAACGTACCAAACTCTGATTTCGTACCCGACGGGATTACGGTCACGCAGGCTGGATTACGCAAGTGTTCCTTAGATCCCGACCTCGGTCGAGCGCTCACTTGGCGCGGGTACTTTTGGCCCGGACAAGATGAGCACGCGTTTCATCGCGCGGTGATGTGCGTGCTCCTCAAGCATTGGATCACCATGGTGTTCGAAGACGAAGAGCTGCACCCGGGGCACATCGCCGATCACGTCGTCGAGGAGGTTGAAGAGGCGCTCTTCACGCAGCTCATAGCCTTCGACGTCGTCTCCGATGCCATCAACGAGTGTTTCGCTTGCGACGGTATGTTCAACGGTAAAGATGAAGTAAGCGGAGCGAACTATGATCAGCAAGGCATGCCACTCTTTAAGCGCGAATGGACCCGAGAAGGTCGGAGATTGGTAAAGGCACGATCAGGCAATGCAGACGAAGCGGATGTCTATACCCTCCCATTCAAGCTTCTCTGGGAATACCTCCATATTTATACTGGCCAGGATGGCTGCGCGTGGGCGATGTACGACGCCATCTATCGCAGTCTCGACTACCAACGGATGAGATTTGAGGGACCGAACACCACATTGAACTACGCCAGTTTCGATCGATGGACCGTGATTTTGCTGAACGTGGAGAACGCGCCGGCATGGATTCGGAGCGCACGTGGCCGGCCTTGGCCCGACGTGGAGGCGGCGCTACGGATCGCCGCGAGGGTGATTGCCGGCGTGAAAAACGAAAACGATTTCAGAAGGCCCGAGATTGAAGCCATCGCGGACATTCTCACAGGCGCAGCGGAGTTGTACCCTAAACATCCATGGCGCATCGATGCGTTCTCACACGAGGGGTCCACCGCCTCTTCTTCATCGGAAGCGATCAGAGAGCTCGACGCCGCCGTCGAGGCGTTCTTCAAACGAAGAAAATTTGCACCGTTGCCGCTGATCCGATCCGATCCGTCGCCTCTGATCCGATCCTGGGCGGAATGGTTGCACGCGATCGGCTCACCTCCCCCGCTGACGATCGACGAGGCTCGTGCGAAGAGCGACGAGCTCACCGCGGGCAACTCGGAGTACGAACGACTCGAGGCTGAGCTCGCGTCTGTTCAGGCGCGGATGGAGAAATTGGGTAACAAACTGAGAGGCGTTCACTCCGACCTCAAGACGAGCACCGCGTTTCACAAGGCTCCCACGATGCCGCTCCTCGATCACGCGGCGGAAAACTGGCGTCAAGCACGTCATCGCACGACCGTGCTCGCTCGTCGTGACGCCAAGCTGAACCCGGCGCAGCCCTGGAGATTGGACGCCTCCAGGCGCGACAGTTTCAACGCCTCCTCGTCGTATCGAGAGCTCCGTCGCCATCCATCCCCGCTCACCGACATCCCCGATGAGCGTCAGCATCTCCAGGAAATGGACGACGTCACCCGAGGCGCGATGGTGAAACTCTTCGAGCACTGCGACGCCGCGGCGTCGTACGTCGAAGTCGACTCCCGGTCCGACGGTGAAACCGCCGGTTGGTCCAGGGTGGACGACGCCCACGGATTGAATTTGCAAACGCTGACTACACCGCACGCCGCGGTGCTGGCCGCGTACGTGCACGAGCGCGAGGAGAATGAAGAACAAGAACGGGGCGAGTATGTCGGGTCCGCTCGTCGAAGCCTTGGGAACGTGTTGCGGGTGCTCGGCGTGTCCGGCGACGGGGTGTACGGATTGCTCGGGCTCATGGACCGCGCTCGTGCCGCGAATGATGCCAAGGCGGCGGGCGGGACGGTTGACTTTTTCGTGGACGACATGCTCGCCGCGAGTATTCCCTGCCTGTACACCGGCGACGACATCGGGAAGGTTGACTTTAGGGACATCTACGGCGAGTGGGTGCGGCGCGGCGGGGAGGATGAAAATACAGGGTCGGATGACGTGACCGAGACACGTACGTAGAGTTAGACAGTTTAGGTTTACAATTGGAATTCCTTTTTGTAGCCAGGGTGAAATGCATGCAATCTCTGATCTGCTAATGCGTTTGCCCGCAAGTGGACGTTGCTCCGAGCCAGCGTCGGCAGTGCCGCCGACGCGCTCGTGCACGTAGCGCATCGCGTATCGCGTCGACGGCAGCAATGGCGGAAGAGGAGGCTGAAGATGTGCCGGCGGAGGTGAGCGCGCGTCGATCTCCCCCGAACCCCGCGCACCCGCGCACCGCTCCGCCCGTCGGATTGACCCACGCCCAACGCCGAATTGGGATCTCGCCCGTCTCGACCCGACTGACCCTCCTTTTCCCGCCCGACGCGCAGCCCGAGGAGCCGTTCCCCGAGTTCAACCTGGAATGGCGCACACTCGCGGTGGTCCTCGACGCCGGCACCCAGGCCGGCGTCGACGCCAACGCGGTGGAGGCGGCGCTGATCGACCCGGACACGGTCCCATGGCCCGTCGTGGACGGCCGGCTCAACTGCTTCGGGCAACTCACACTCGCGGAGATGACCGAAGCCGCCGAGGCTGCCGTCGCCCCACCGCCCGAGACCGAGGGCGAGGGCGAGGCCGAGGCCGAGGGCGCCGCCGCCCCGACGGAACCCGCCGCGGACGCCGAGGATGAACCACACGATCCGTGGAAAGATGTCCAGCTCCGCATCGTCGCGTCCCGGGAAGCGCACGCGGCGTCGGAAGACCCGGACAAAGGCACGTGGACGCTGGACGCGGGATGGAAACACGAGCTGTTCAAGGCCAAAAGCGAGGTGGACAAAGAGGCGTTCAGGCTGGACCTCGGACGCAGGCGGCGCCGCGCGTTGGCGGAATCCACCGCGCAGCTCGCGGCGGCGGAGGAGGAGATGAAGATCAGATCCCCGAAGCTCGACGCCGCGCAGAAGGCGCACGAGGCGGCGCTCGACGCGGGCGAGGAACCCCCGCCTCCCGAGGAGGAGGAGCCGCCGGAGGAAGGCGCCGCGGAGGAACCGGATCCCGACGCGCCCGTCCCGGAGTCCGCCTTGCAGCAGGCGCGGTGGGCGTACGATAAAGTATCGCTCCGGCTAACGGAATGGCGCGAGAAGTTCATCGCCGCGAAGAACGACGTGCAGGCGCCGTGCCGCGCGACGAAAACGTACGTGCTGCAGGCGGACATGGGCGGTACCGGCTCGGATAACGTGGACACGCTCTCGGAGCTCGCGGCGGGCGGGTTCCCGATTCGCGCGTGCGTGCAAATCGCGAGAGCCCCGTGGGCGCCCCCCGGGCCCCACTCCGATTACTTCAAAAAGCCCGCCGACGCCGGCGACGACTGGACCTCGCCGGAGCCCCCGGCGCCGGAGCCCGACGACGCCCCGGGTAAGCTCACCGCCAAGTTCATCGAAGCTCGCGATGCATCCATCGAGGCGTGCGACTGGGACCGCGGGTGCAGAGCCATCGCGTGCGTCCACGCGAAATTTCCCCGAGACGCGGATCCCGCGCTTGAGCCCGCGGATATGGCCAAATACGTCGCGGAGTACGTCGGGTACCTCGCCGTCGCCGACATCGAGTACCAGCGCTGGCGTCGCGACGACGCGTCCTTGTCGCACGTCCCCGCGTGTACCCCGGATGTGATTGAAGCCACGGATAAGCGCGTGTTCGGGCAGTTACTCGCGGGTGTTCCTCACGAGCGAGCCACGTGCGCGGTCGTCCTCGACGCGATGATCGGGCAGGTGTGCGCCAACGTCGCGGTGGCTGCGATGGGCGGCGAGGATGAGCTGCGAAAGGCGAGGGATGAGGCTGCGGCGGCGGCGGCGGCGGCGGCGATTGCCGACGCTCTCGGCGGGGTTAAGATCGCGTCGCTTCCCGAGGTTAACAACGGGCACACGCTCTCCACGACGACGACGACGGTGGGCGCGTCGTTGGCCGCCACCATGGACGGCGGCTTGAACGATTCGCAATTCACCGGCGGGATGAACACCACGATGGGACGCGCCTGGGACGGCGGAGACAATTCAGGCGTCGTGCTCATGCAAAACGGCGACGCGGCGACGACTCTGCGCGCCACCTACGGCCCCGGCTTGTTCGCCAGGGCGCTTCGAGGCGACACCGCGGTCCCACTCGCGAGTGTCGTCCGGCTCGACCCGGACGAGGTGGAGGCGCGGATGTCCGCGCTCATGGCGTCCGCGTGCGCCGGAGCGGATAGGCTGTGGATGCCGCGCGTGCCCGAGCTCGACGACGACGGATACGGCGCTCGTAAAACCGCGCTTCGCACGTTTTTACCCACGCCGGAGACGCCGCTTCAGGTTCTCGAACGTCACGAGATGCTCACCGCCGCCGCCGCGATGCTACCGCCCGGCGCCCGAGAGGAGCACGGGCTCGAAGTTCGCAGGCGAAGGCACTGGGAACCCCTGACCCGGGAGGCGTACGCTAACCTCTACAGTAACGCCAAACGAGACTTGCGCGGCGAGGTACGGCTGTACCACGCGCCGGAGGATGCGCTCGTCACCTTGCTGCACGCGCCGTGCACCGAGGAGACGACGACGTACGTGCTACAACGGGCCGTCGACTTTCGCGAGTACATGGAGCGGTACCAGGACGCGGTGTCGAATCGCAAGGCTGACGAGGCGGAGGTGGCGAGGCTGGCGGCCGAGGCTGAGGCTGCGCGGATCGCCGAAGAGGAGGAAGCCGCGCGGCTCCTCGCTGAATCCTCGATGCTCACGGACGAGGAGGAAGAGGCGGCCGCGGAGCTCGCGGCGGCTGAGGCTGCGGATCCGGAGCCCGAGCCCGAGCCCGAGGAGGAGGAGGAGGACCCGGATGCGTTGAAAATCGGGTACGACGACGGCGAGGACCCGCCGCCCGAGCCCTTCACGGACCCCGCGATCCCGCTCGTGTTCCTCGACCGCGTCGGGTACAAGGGCATCGAGACGCGGCTGGAGCGATTAAGCGGGAAATACGCGCGTCGGTACCCCCGGCACGGGTCGATCGTCTCCGTGGACCCCGACGGCACGACCTCCGTCGTCGCGGGTGGCGTGACGCTCGGGTTCAGGGCGGCGACGGCGGACGGCGCGCTGACCGCGACGCTCGCGGGGGAGATCGGCGCGTCCATCACGATCACCCGCGCGCCCGACCCGCCGGCTCCGGAATCCGAACCGACACCCGACGATCCCGCGGGCGAAGACGGAGCCGAGGATGGAGTCGAAGAGACGCGAACGCCGCTTCTGGATGAATCCGGTAACCCCGTCCTGGACTCCGAGGGTAACCCGACGTACGAGACACCCGAACCCCCGCCGCCGCCGCCGCCGCCGCCGATATCGGTCCAATACGTCACGCCATCCGGGCTCTGCGTGCGGGTCTCGTCGGAGCGGACCGTCGCGCAGAAGAAGCCGGACGTTTCCGGACCAGGCGTCGCGGGTTCCGGCGGCAACGCGTCGGATGCCAAGTCCGGCTCGCTCAAGTTCGACGCCACCGAACTGTCCCGCGCGGTGTTGGGAAACGGCGCCGTGGTTCGACACATGTCGGACGACGGCGTCGTTGTCATGCTGCCCGACGGCGGTTTGTGCGAGCGGCCCGGACAGCCCGACGAGGCAACCGGCCGCGGCGAGTGGATCGGCACGAACCTCGCCGGAACCCGTTGGCGACAGCCGGATTCGTGGTACGGCCAACCACGGGTCGGATTCGAGCTCCCGGACATCGAACCGCTCAAGGATGAGGAGGGTAACGCGGTGGTGGACGAGGAGACGGGCGCCCCGAAATTCCCGCCGAAGGATGGAGAGGAAGGGTACGTGCCCCCCACCGCGCTGAGGGATCCGGAGACGAACGAACCGGTCATGGACGAGGAGGGAAACTTCACGTTCCCGCCCGACATCCTCATCGTCCCTACGCCCACGTGGGTGGACCCGGTGCCGTCGGCGCACATCACCGACCCGGACACCGGCGCCGTCGTCACCTCCCGTTCAGACCTCACGCTCGTCGTGAACCATCCCGCGCCGTCGAGACGAAGACTCGTGGTTCACTCCGACGGTACCAGGGTCGTGACGGACCCGGCGGGCGGGTGCGAGTGGCGCGTCGAGCGCGAGGGATTCGCCGCGGTGCACGCGCCCTCCGATCCCGCCGCGCCCATGCAGGTGGACCTCGGCGCGAGCGTCGGTTCTGTCGATTCCCACGGGCGAATCGCGATCACGCTCCGGGACGGAAGCGCGGTGGCGGCGGATGCGAGCGCCGTCTCCGGTCACGTCGCGTACGCCCCCGCGACGTCATCCGCGGACCCGGCGAGTGCCGCGCTCGACGCCCTGCGCGGCGTACGCGCGCCCGGGGTTTTCGTCTTTGACCTCGTGACGCGGAAGATTCTGTCGCTCGGGGATGACGACGTGGACGGGTTCACGGTGAATGCCGACGGATCGTTCGCGCCGCCCGAGGCTTTCAATGGCGACGACTCGGCGGCTGAGCCCGAGGGTGCGGAGGGTGCCGACCAGGGTGCCGACCAGGGTGCCGAAGACACCGGCGATCCATCGAAGACCGCGACGCCTATCGAGACGCGCGTCTCCCAGGAAGAAGGTCACGTCTCGGCTCCCGAGGTGAAACCCCGGTGCTTCGCGGTGTACCCCGACCAGGAGTGCTACTTTGAAGTGCTGTCCGAACCGGCTTTCGCGCAGTACGCCGACGCGATGAGCCGCGACGCCTCGTGCGCGGTGACAGCCGGGCCGGTGGCGGGGGGCGAGCCCGGGGTGACGAACCATACCTACCTCGCGCCGCTCGAACCCCCGCCCAAACCGAGCATGCTCATCGACGCCGACGCCGTCCCGGTGGCGCCGCCGCGGCCGTCGAGGCCGTCGTCCGCGGGGCCCACGCTTCCGTCGCTCAAACTCCCGTCCAAGCCGACGTTTCCGGCGCCGCCCGACGCGATGCTCGTGCCGCGCATCGCCGCGTTCGAGGCGCCCAAACCGCGGCCCGCGCAGCCCCACGCCGCGTTTGTCTTTCGACAGATCGTGGAGTACCCGCCGTTGACGGACCAGTTAGCGACGTGGCTCGACGATTCACTCGCCAAGTTCAAGACGCACTCGAACGCGGATGACTCGGTGACCCCCGACGCCTACGTCCTCGACGACGCGCGAGGCGAGAGCTTCATCGCCGCCGAGCGGACCCTCGCCGACAGGATCCTCGCCGCGAGGGTGGCCAAAGAGGAGGCGTACACCGAACGCGTCGCGGCCGAGGATGCGACACGGTTGGAACGCGAACGAGCGGAACACGAGGCGGCGATGGAAGCCGCCGCGGAGGCTCAAAGGAACCTCAAAATCGCGCCGCCCGCGAAGCCGAGGCGCCCGCGGACGCCCCCGATGTTCCCGCCGTGCGGCTACTTCGCATCCGAAGAAGGCATCGGGTCGTACGACACGATTCGGAACATGCCCGGCAATCCGCACGGGCCCATCCGTTCCATCCCGTCGCCGACGAAGCACCGGCTACACCCCGCGGTGAAGCTGGCGGACCCGGAGCCGACGGATCCGCGCTTCGACGAAGCGTACGCTGCATCCTCGTACACTCACGAGATTGTTTACGACGACGAAGGGTACCCGATGACGGGGCACACCGGGAGGAGTTCGAGCCGTGAGTTCATCGGCGCGGCGGAGACGCTCGGCCGATCGACGACTGGCCGTGATCAAAGCGGTTCGGCGACGAGTCGATACGGATCCGAGAAGATCCGGCCAGAGACGGAATATCTCAACCGACCGGAGGGGTACCTCTACCGCCGCCGCGAGGAGGAACGCGCGGTGGAGGATGCCACGAACGCCGCCGCGCGCGGGCCACACCGCGGGCGGACGCGCGTCGATTACACCGGCCGGCGACGCACTCAAACGACGGCGCCCCGGACCGCGTACTATAAAGAAAAGGCGAGCCCGATTCGCAACGAACGCTACGACTCCGTCCCCGGGAACGCGCGCCGGCCCGTGCGCACGACGTCGACGGCGTTGGCGTCGCACAGGGGCGGCGGGAGGGACCCGCGCGACGGCTTGAAGGACGCGTTCGAGCTCTCGCCCGCGCACGTGCACTTTGGCGTCGTGGAACGCGACGGGATGCCGATCGTTCGCGGCGCCGTCTTGACCAACGTCGGCGTCGACGTTCAGCGCTTCTCGCTGCGCCAGCCGGAGAGTTCAGGGCCGTTCAGGGTTGAGTTCAAGCCCGGGATGGTATCCCCGGGTCTGGCGGCGAAGCTCAGGGTGGTGTGCGACGCGCGAGGGGTCGCGGCGGGGGACTACGTGGGCGAGGCGATCGTGACGACGGAGCGTCAGGTTTTCGTCTTGAGCCTCTCGGCGCGGGTCAAAGGCGGCGGTTCCATCGATGACTCCGGGACGCTCGTCAGGACGCGCGGTGTGGACGGCGTCGGAGGTGGGGGCGATACAAGCGGTGGCATGCGACTGGACGAGACGGTCTCGTTGAGTGCCATGCGGGGCGGGAGGTGAGCGGATCGAGGTGAACTGATCGGATCGATCGAGTGCGCTCGACTGGAAGGTTAGTTTGCGCCCAAGCCAGACGACCGTTTTTTTGAATAAGTGTAACCTCGCCTCGCACTTTTTATCATGTGTAACATCGGATCCAAAAGGTCGGGTTTCATCGGGTTCACGAGTAAAAAACCGTGTTTTTCCCTGTTAGCAGTCTCCAATAAAAAATTCAGTCGCCAAAAAAATGCGTTTCTTCATTTGTGTAACCTCGATACAACTCGTGTAACATCGATACGGACTAAATTGGCAGAATTACCAAAACATTTGATTAACTTTGGTCACATGACCAAATGGACATCAAAAAAAATCACGCCATCGTCAGGATCCACGTTGTTTTTCTGTATCGAACCCGATGGATACACCATCGCCGTCGCTCGTGTCGTCGCTCATATCGTCGAGCGGAGAGCTCACGAGCAACGCTTTTCGATCGCCGATTGAAAGGAGTGTTTCTCGTCAGACGTGAAGAACACATCAGCGCGTTTAGGTACGTGAACGCGCGACACGCCTCCACTCGGAAGGCGAACGAACTATCCAAAAGTTCGGCCCTGATTTGGTAGTTGTGATCGACAACCCACGTCAACCATGATGGGCTCCGCCGAGACGCGTCCGCTGCTGGACGAGTTCTCCCCGCTGGTCGAGCGCAAGCGCACGAACGGCGTCTGGGGCACTCGCGCCAAGTACGCGCTCGCCACTCTGGCGCTCGTCGGCGTCGCCGCCTTCGCCGGCGTCGCCGTGTTCCCCGGTGCAGCCGACAACATCGCCACCCTCGGGGACAAGTCCGACTTTGTCGCGGAGGCGCCCAGCCATCACAGGTCCTCCACCAAGTCCCACTCCAGGCTCTACGTCCCCCGCGGCTCCTCCAGGCTCGGCGAGGAAGCGGAGCTCCCCGCCCCCGCCCCCGCCGCCGCCGTGCAGCAGGAGCACCCCGCCGCCGAGCCCTCGCACGGCGAGTCCGCCGAGGGATCCGCGTTTGACGCGGAGATCGCGCAGCTCAAGGCGGACAAGTCCGCCCTCGAGCAGACCAACGCCGACCTCATGACCCAGATCGAGACCCTCGTCGCCGACACCTCCGCCCAGGACGCTCTCAAGAAGTGCCAGGCTGACATGCACGACGTGCAGAAGGAGGCCAAGCAGGCCGCGGATGATCTCAACGCGGTCGAGGAGGAGATGATCTCCGAGCGCGAGGCTCACAAGAAGGTGGGCAGCTTCAACTGCGGCCGCGTCCTTCCCGGTGAGGACCGCGACGAGAAGCTCGCCCAGTGCGACAAGGAGATGCGAAAGCAGCTCTACGAGCGCAAGAAGGCCAACACGCGCAAGTACCAGATGCGCCTCCAGAACGACGCGCTCCACTCCGAAATCGAAGGACTCGAGAGCAAGCTTCTCGAGCTCGACGGCGAGGTTCGCATGTGCATCTCCGACTCCGCCGCCGCCGCCAAGTCTGCCGCCGATGAACTCGCCGCCGCCAACAAGCAAACCGAGGAGACTCAGGTCGCCATGGGCAAGGTTGAGTACGAGCTCGACATTTGCATGAACGGCAAGAAGATCTGCGACGGAAAGGTTCACGACATGGAGGGCGAGCTCAAGGACATGGAGGCTCGCGAGGACAAGTGCGAGGCCGACTTCGCGGAGGCTTCCAAGATGTTCCAGGACACTCACGCGTCCAAGGACGCAGCCACCCAGCAGCTCAACGCCGACATCGAACGCCTCACCCTCGACAACAAGAACGTCAAGGACAAGCGCGACTCCCTCGAGAAGGACCTCAACGAGAAATTCGCCGAGGTCAAGGCCCTCAAGGAGACCGTCAAGCAGAACCAGGCCGCCGCCGAGGAGGCCACCAACGAAAAGGCCGTCTGCGCGGCTGAGAACAACATGATCTCCGCCTCCATCGATCACCTCAAGAACGACGCCAAGCGCATGGAGCAGACCCTCAACATGACCCGCGAGTCCAAGCTCGCGATGGTCGACGAGGTGATGCGCCTCAACACGAAGATGGAGGAGCTCGAGGGTGAAATTCTCGAGGCTGACAACCATCTCAAGTCCGTCGTCAACGCGTCCGTCGCGGAGAAGCAGGAACTCGTGGGCAAGGCTATGGAGAAGGACGAGCAGATCGCCTCCATCAAGACCGAGGTTGCCTCGCTCAAGGCTGCCGTCAACGTCTCCGCCGCCGCCGAGCTCTCCCTCCAGGGCAGGCTCGCCGCCGCTCAGGACAAGGCTGCCGCCGCGCAGCTCGACCTCGAGGGCCAGGTTACCGAGTGCCAGACCGCCGCCGCCGCCGCGCGCGACGCGTTCAACGAGAAGCACGCGGACAACTCCGAGGCTTCCCAGGAGCTCAAGGGGCAGATCAAGGAGCTCGAGGCCCAGATGGCCGCCGCCGCCGAGGGATGCAAGAAGGGCAAGGCTGAGTGCGAGGCTGAGATTGCTTCGCTCCACGACGACATCAACGCCAAGTCCCAGGAGGTCCAGGCCGCGCTCGCGCAGGTCGATGCCAAGACTGCCGACATGGACGTTTGCTACGCCGCCACCGACAAGCTCCACACCGAGAACGCCGCGCTCATCGGCTCCATCGATCAGTACACTTCCGAACTCGAGGCCAAGACCGAGGAGAGGGCCCTCTGCGAGTCCGGCAAGAACGCCATTCTCGAGGACAACAAGAAGTGCGAAGCCTCCATCGAGCAGTGCGAAGCCGACGGCGCCGCCGAGCGCGAGGTGCTCCTCAAGAAGCACCTCGATGCCAACGGCGTCAACCAGCAGCTCATCACCGACCTCGACAGGACCCAGAACGAGGTCAAGAAGTGCGTCGCCGCCAAGACCACCGCCGTCGACATCGCCTCCGCGTGCACCACCGACGTCGATGCCGCCCAGGAGAAGACCAAGCTCGTCCAGGCTGACATGACCGAGCTCAAGATGCAGCCCTGGTGCCAGCCTCCCAACCCTCCCGCGCCGGACGCTCCCGCGCCCCCGCCCCCCGCCAACCCCCCCGGCTCCAAGAAGTTTGACGAGAAGATGCCCGTCGCCGAGAAGAAGCTCATCGCCGAGAACGTCGCATCCGCCAAGGCTGTCAAGATCATCGACGCCATCATGCTCGGATCCGACATCACCTCGGACAAGGTCAGGCCCTTCGTCAACCTCGACAAGCCCTACAACGACGCCACCGTGTCCTACGTCTTTGCTCACTGCTACGCGGATGAGATGAACATGATCGCCGCGGAGGTCACCGTCGAGGGCGGCAAGGCTTACCTCACCGCGCAGGGCGAGGGCGTCCGCTCCACGCAGAACTGCAGGGATCAGGACCTCGACGCCGCTGAAGTCACCGCCGCCTGGAAGAACCAGCTCGGCGAGGACGACGCGTGGACCGAGTACGGCTACATGCCCGGCGCCTCCCTCGGCGGCGTCAGGCTCGTCGACGCTAAGCACAGGCTCGCGCGCGAGATCAAGGCGGCGATGCCCGTCGATGCTCCCGCCGCCATCGAGGAGGAACACCACGGCCGCGCCCTCCTCGGAGGGGCCCCTAAACCGGTGCACTGCAGCTACAGCTGGAACGCATGGAGCACCTGCGCGCCCCTCAACGGCGTCTGCGGCGCAGGTACCCAGTACTCGTCCATCCGCGTCCGACAAAGCTCCAGGAACGGCGGCAGGAGCTGCCCCGGCACCCGGTACAATAACTGCAACGCCGGGGCGTGCCCGCCTCCTCCCTCACCATCCCCGCCTCCCCCTTCCCCCTCCCCTCCTCCTCCCTCTCCTCCTCCCCCCTCGCCGCCGCCTCCCAGGGCTAAGCTCGGCCTGGGCACGGTTGAGTACGTCATCGTCAACAACGTCGGCGGTCTCGAGGTGGGCGCCCAGGGCAAGCCCATGTACACCCCCTCCGACGCCTTCCTCTCCGTCCCCGAGGTGGCGACCATGATCGTCGGCGACGCCGTCAAGATGGCCAAGGCTTACAAGAACCCCTCCGCCACCGAGGATGAGGCTTCGTACCTCTTCGCGGCGTGCGACGGCGACGATCTCAATATTGTCAGCGCCAAGGTCACCGCCGAGCACGGCAGCGCCTTCATCACGCTCGGCGAGGCCAGGTCCAAGAAGATCCCTCGCTCGAACACCTCGCCCGGATGCTCCGACGCTTCCCTCACCGCCGGCTCCGTCGCCGGTGCCTTCGCCTCCGGCGACGCCGCCGGCGCCGCCACCGTCGCCAACGTGTACTTCACCCAGGCTGAGGACGGCGACGAGGTCACCGACATGTCCCCCGTCGAGATGGGCGACATCTCCTCCGTCAGGTCCGTCGAGGTCAAGTCCGCATGCTTCATCGGCTCCTCCATCGGCGTCTCCGAGGAGGGCTGCAGCATCGCCAAGGCGTTCAAGACCTCCGAAGCCACCGACGGCTCCGTCGAGTACATCTTCGCCACCTGCAAGGATGAGCACATGACCATGGTCTCCGCCAAGGTTGCTCTCTCCGACGCCCCCGAGGAACCCGAGGATCTCGCGGTCATGGACGAGGAAGAGGACCAGGAGCCCCTGGAGGACGAGGAGACCGAGGACTCCGCGCCCACCAAGAGGAAGTCCAGAAAGACCCGAAGAAAGGCCCGAAGGACCAAGAGAAAGGCCAGAAGGTCCAAGAGAAAGAAGAACTTGAAGAAGTTGTTTGGCCGCCGCCTCACGTTCGCGAACCTCGTGCCCGACATCTCGGAGATGATGGACAAAATCACGGACGGCGCCGCGCTTCCCGTCTGGGTCACCGACAAGGCTAACGTGGCCACCATCACCGTCACCGGCGCCGCCACCGGCAAGTGCATCGACGGCGCCATGACCCCGGCGACCGTCAAGGCTGCCTTCAACGCTGACTCCGCCGTCAACTACGGCCCCGCGCTCAGCATCGGCCGCTTCGCGTGGACCGACCACGACACCACCCAGACCGACGTCATCGACGCGGTGAAGACCGCGATCGAGAAGCCCGAGCCCGAGCCCGAGCCCGTCCCCGAGCCCGCCGCGCCCGCCCCTGTCGAGTGCTCCGGCCGCAAGGTCACCGCCAAGCGCATGGACCCCAACGGCCTCGACGGCCACGGCTGGGGCATGAACCTCGAGTTCATGTGCGGCGACTCCAAGGTGAGCATCGGCGGCAGCCGCGGCTCCCAGTCCGCGTCCGCCGTCGTCAACACCCCCATGTTCGAGGGTGACTGCGCTCCCCGCGTCGACAAGTCCAACTGGCTCGGCGGCTACTCCTACGGCGATTTCTTCCACATCACCGTCGGCGAGTGCCCTTCTGCGTTCTAAACAAATCGTGCGAAATCACGAGCGTTTGACACCGAGAGGCGGTTTTTTTCACGCGACCTCTCCCTTTTACGATGAATCGAGCGCGCGCGCTGGGCGAAACGAGCTCGCGTAAGCGAGCATTGCCCACACGCCGTCCTGTTTGCCTTCTTCTCGCAGGCGGCCGGCGCGCGCCCCTTTTTTGGATGACGGCGTTTACTTTTTAATGCCGAGTTTATTATTTCATTTAAAGCTAACTCTTACCTTCATTTAAAGACGCCCCCGGCGTATCGACCGGCGAACCCCAGCACCGCCTCCGCGCACCTCTCCGGCTCGTCCTCGTGCACCGCGTGCCCCGCGTTCGGGAACAGCACCGCCTGAAACTTCCCCTGCATCTGCGCCACCGTCAGCGCGTCGTCCAGCCTGTCGTGACCCGCCAACACCAAGAGCTTTGCGCACCGCGCGGATAAGAATCGTTCGCTCATGCCGGCGTACCATCCCTCCCAGTACCTCGACGTCCTCGACACGTCCACCCTCCACTCGTATCCGCCCGAGGTGGCGCCAATCGACGGCACCACCGTGCACGGCGTCGAGGCTCGCGCGGACTCGAGGTTCGACGTCGTCCGGGCGACTCGAGCGCACCACTCGATCGCACCCGCGATTGACGCGAATCTGCGGGGCCTCGCGGCGACTGCGTTTCGCATGGCGACGCCCCGGACGGACGCCAACGCGGTTCCCTCGACGACGTCGATGACCACGACGCCGCGCGTGTGACGTACGAGTTCGAGCTGCGCCACCCTCGCGGCCACCGCGCCCCCCATCGAGTGCCCGACCAGCACCACCTTCGTCTCGACCGAGTCACCCGATCCGTACAGCTGTGCGCACACGTCCGCGACGTCGCGCGCCATGCGGTCGAGCGAGAGGTCGTCGTCGTCGCCGGTGCGCGTGGATCCGTGACCCCGGAGGTCCATCGCGTCCACGCGCGTGTTCGGTCCGGCGCGATCCGCGAGTGCCCGCGCGAAGAGCGCGAAGGATGCGCCCGCGAGTGCGCATCCGTGCAGGCACAAGATCGCCACGGAGGGATGGGGAGGCGCGCCTTTCCCTTCCGCGTTGGTGGCGTCAGCGTCCACGCGCCGCGCGCGGGCGGTGCGGACCCTGAACACCGAGTCGCCGACGATCACGTCCGTGGACTCGTCGAAGTACGCGCTGAGGTCCGCGGGCTCGAACAGCGCCGCGCGATCGAACGTCGTCGTCGAGGACGAATATGATGTCGACGCCCCATCGTTCGCGTCGCGCGAGGCCTTTGTGCCCTGGCGAGGCGGGGGCGGCGGCATCGTCGCCGCGGACG
>Ga0302114_10000073_pt1 | contig 72533 bp, 64 predicted proteins | sample AG5_Surface_MG_FD_203107 | JGI IMG/M metagenome (GOLD analysis project Ga0302114, IMG submission 203107) | Marine microbial communities from Western Arctic Ocean, Canada - AG5_Surface | ecosystem: Environmental > Aquatic > Marine > Oceanic | place: Canada: Western Arctic Ocean | collected... | reverse complement strand
TGGGGATACGGATGAGGGCGTCGTCGTCTCGATGGAGTCGACACGGCTCCCGTCGATGTGCGCTGGCCGCCACGCTGTCGCGCGGGAAAAAGGAAGGCGGGGGGCGCGATTTGCGGGCACCGCGCGCCGCCGTGCGGGACCGGCGCGCGATTTTGACCGGACAATCCCTCGGAAAGGACGCGATATCGCCGCCCGCGCGAACGTTCGGGGAATCGACGCGGGTCAGACGCCGTCGCGGCGGCGCCTTTCGGCCCCGCCGAAGGGTCGACATTCTTTCGCACGTGTCGTCGTCATGCTTTGTGAAACGCACCACTCGCGGCTCGACGCGCCCGCGCTCAGGCTCGCGGGCGTCTGCGCGTTCATGTTCGGCAGCAGCGCCCGCAGCTTGCGACAGGTCTTGCCTCCCGAGAATATCATGTCGTATCGCGTATCGATAGGCCTCCTCCGCCGTCGCCTCCTCCTCCGGCCAGACGCGCACCTTTCTGCCGATAAAGTGCAATCTTTAGACGGCGTTCATGCGGGATTCTGCGAATCGAACTTCGGCGTTTTTGAGATTCGCATGTTTGGTATGGCCATGTTGAAGTTTCAACTATTTGCGTGTGCCGATGGACTGTATCTAATGTTAACACGCACAGCAGACCAGTCTCATGTCACCGAAGCTCGCAAAAATTGGGAAAACCAAAGCTCGAAATGAACACCCACCAAATCATATCAACGGCCCCCACCCCATCTCTCCATCAGTCCGGGGGCGCACCAAACGGCGGGTGCGGTCGCGGCGCCACTACACGCGACGCGACCGCCAACATGTGGCAGGCGTTCGTCGCGCTGGTCCAGCTGCTCAAGCTGCTGGACCACCTCGCGTGGTTCCTCGGCCGCGGCATGCTCGCCGGTACTCTGTGGACCATCTTAGCGTGCTGGAAACTCGCGCTTCGATGTCTCGGCGTGGACGTCGACCGCGCGGCGCGACGGCGGGAGGATAAATCCGCGCGGGGCCTGGACCCGGTATCGCTGGCCACGACGGAAGTACCCGAGCGCATCGTGCTCTCGAGCCGCGGGGATCCACACAAGCTCCGTGCAAAGATGCGCGGGTGGATGAAGTGGCGAGCAGAGTACCACATTGGCACCATCCTTCACTCGCCCAAGCCGTCGTTCGAGCTCGTGAAGGCGTTTTACCCGCACGCGTTGCACGGACGAACGCGGCGCGGGCACGCGATACAGATGGAGGCGCCAGGGCAGTTCTCCACCCTCATCAAGGCGCTCAAATCACGCGGCTTTGCCGACCCGACCCGCGCGGTCGTCGAGGTAAGTCTTTATTTTTATTTCGTATGGGCAATTGTACTGACGTCGTGTTTTGTTCACAGCACGTTTCCTTCGTCATGTCCTACACCTTCGCCAACGTCGACCCGCGTTCGCTTCCGAACGGCCGAATCCTGCGAATCATCGACCTGTCCCGCATGGACATCAACGACACCACGTACGAGGCGTTCATCTTCCTCAAAGCCATGGCGGGCGCGGTGTCCATCGCCTTTCCGGAGCGGGTACACCGGGTAGTCGTCGGTGAGTTTCTTTCTTTCATTTACAGTTTCTTTTTATTTGCACACGGGCAATCAGACTGACGGCGTGTTTTAACTCTTATTCACAGTCAACCCGCCGTCCGGCTTTGGGGTACTCTGGTCCATCTTCTCCCCCCTGGCGTCGCCGTCCACGCTCGCCAGGGTGAAGGTATGCCGGAGTATCGAGGAGTCGAGGTCGGTGCTTGGGGAGGACATGGATCTATGCGACATACCGAGGGAATACGGCGGCACGTGCAACTGCGGCGGGGGCGGCGGTGAGTTCTTATTTTTATTTGAGTTTCTTTTTATTTTCATATGGGCAATTGGTCTGACATGGTGTTTGTTTACAGGTAATCGATTGAGACGATTCGGTAAGTACGGCGAGTGTCCGTCGGCTTCGATGTCTGGTTGTTGGAGGGACAGCGCGTTGGAGCGGCAGCTGTGGAGGGACGCGGATGCGCTCAACGGAGAAGGAGGGGACGACGCGTCGGGGGAGTCCAGCCATCAGGAGCGGGGACGTCCGTATGGGCAAACAGGCAAGAGCGGGTCCGGGCATCATGATTCGTCTTTGCATGGCCGGAAGCAGCGCCGGGGTTCGAGCGGGATCAAGTCCGGTCGTAAGGGTGCCGAGGGTGCCGTCTCGTCGGGCGGTAGGAACGACGTCGCAGCGCACGAACGACGGAGACGTAAGGCTGTGGAGAAGGGCGAATCGTCTGAGCCGTCCTCTTCCTGGTTCTGGTGACGAGTGGTGTAATAAGAGTTATTAGCGAGTCGAGGGAAAAAGTGAGTGAACCATATCCACGAGCGCGATGATGATGCTCGCCGTGACGGACGCGACGCGGTGCCTGACGCGTCCGCGCGTATCGCCGCGCGCGTCGAGGAATGCCGCGATGCCCGCCGCCGCCGTCTTCGTTCGTGCACGATCGTCGGTGAAGCACGCGTCGACGCGTCGGGCGACGGCGGTTCGAGCGACATCGGACGACGTCACGACATCATCGGAAGACGAGGCGAAGCGGCGATACGTCAACTTCACCGGCTTCCCTTTCCCCCTCGTCCCTTTCCTCTCCAGACGCACCGTGCTGCGCGAGGTGGTCAAGGGCAAGGTCTGGACGCTGGAGCAGGAGCAAGGCATCGGGTTCGACCTGGGCGTCAGCACCAACGTGCGGTGCACGATCGTCAAGATGAGGGACGGGCGGCTCTGGGTCCACGACCCGGTGGCGCCGACGGTCGAATGCCTCGAGATGATCGAGTCCATAGGCGGGGACGTGGCGTACGTCGTGCTGGCGACGACGCAGTACGAGCACAAGGTGTTCGCGGGGCCGTTCGCGCGCAAGTTCCCGGGCGGTACGTTTCTTTTTCATATTTCCACACAGGCAATTGGACTGACGTCGTGTTTATTTGGTGTTAACAGCGGAGGTTTGGATCGCGCCCGGGCAGTTTTCATTCCCGCTCAACCTTCCGAACGAATTCTTCGGCATCTTCCCAACCGGAACCATCGCGAACGAGGACATGCCGTGGGCCACAGAGATCGACACCAAGCTACTCAAGCTCCCGAGTCTGTTCTGGGGCAACTACACGTACTGCGAAGCCGCGTTTTATCACGCCGACTCCAAGAGCGTGTTAGTGACGGACGCCGCGGTTTTCGTTGACCGGAAGCCTCCGGATGTAATTCCGTACGACTCCTTAGTGGACCTCGGCGCGGAAGACGGGTTCACGATATCGCTGTTAAGGGCGGTGGACTTCAGGGGCGGGCGGACGCTGCCCGGGGCGGGTGCGACGCGTGACGATCCAAAGGGGTGCGCATCCGTGGGTTGGAAACGCATGGTGAGTTTATTTTAATTCTCGTACTTGTATGAGCAATTAAACTTACGTCGTGTTTTGTTTGTTACAGGCGCTGTTCTCGCTGTTCATCGCGCCGGACGCTAAGAACATTCTGAAGCCGTCGAGCTCGTTCGAGGGCATGGCGGGTAAGTTCGTGGTGTCGCCGATCGTGTACGAGATCGTGTTTCAGTTTTACAGGAGTGAAGTGCGTACGTGGGCGGAGGACGTGGGGCGGTGGAGAGACGCGCGGCGGGTCATCTCGGCACATTTTCCCATTTGCGAAGGGAACAACAATATGATTGTGAACCCTTTCAATCGGGGCGCATCGCCGGTGGCGCGGTTCGTGCGCGCGTTCGATTGGGCCAAGAGCACGGATGCGGCGCCGGTGGAGTACGTGGACAGGGACGACCTCGCGTCGTTGGAGTTGGTGGTCGGAGCGCTGCGGTTTATTCGCGCGGTTCCCGTTCCGACCGAGTGAGTAATTAGAGACGGGGAGCTAAGAGTTGGTGATTAACGAGAGACGGAGCTTAAGAGGTACGAAGGCAGTGAGTAACGAGAGACGGAGCTTACTCGTATCTTATTAATCGTTCCATTCGTGCCGATTCAACGTAGCACTAGCGCCCGCTCTCTCTCCTCGTCACTTGTTCGTCACGTAATCAAATCATCGATCATCCATCGGTCGATCAACCCCACTCGTCGCCGCTGTCGTCGTCGTCGCCGCCGTCGCCCCCCGCGCCGAGCGACATCGCACCGTGCCGCCGGTTCCACTCCTCGTGAAAGTCGATGTCCGCGCGCGTCACGCTCGGCCGCACCTGCTTACTCGCGCGTTTGAAATCAACAAGCTTGATCGGCCGCATCGCCGACGGAGTCACGCCCTCCGCCCCACCCCCCTCACCACCCTCGCCGCCCGTCGTCTGCTGGAACAGCTCGCGGAGCGGCGCGCGCGCCGCCTCCTGCACCAGGTGCTTCATGTCCGATCCCGAGTACCCGTCCGTCTTTTCGCAGATGACGTCGAGGTCCGCGTCCGACAGCCGATGCGTCACCTGTGAACAAAACACGGCGTCAGCATACCAATTGCCCGTACGAGAATTAAATATAAACTTACCGACTCGTCCGCGTCCAGGATGTTCGTCACGATCGCGCGCCTCGCGTCGGCGCACGGGAGCGGGATGTACAGCTGCTTCGCGAGCCGCCGCCGTGCGCCGTCGTCAAGCTCCTGCGGCCTGTTCGTAGCTCCGACGAGCAGTAACCGTCCTGTAAACAACAGTCAGTCAATTTGCCAATTCGTTTGAAAATAAAAAGATTTCACGCACCGTCGTCGCCGCCGAGGCCGTCCATCTGTACCAAAAACTCCGTCTTCATCCGCCGCGAGCTCTCGTGCTCCCCATCCGACTTGCGCGCGCTCAGCAACGAGTCGATCTCGTCGACGAATATCACCGCCGGCTCGCAGCACCGCGCCACCGCGAACAACGCGCGGACCATCTTCTCGCCCTCGCCGATCCACTTACTCGTTAAACTCGATGCGGAGATGCTGTAGAGAAAAAACACAACGTCATTCAATTGCCCATACAAGCACAAGTACAAGAATAAATAAACGCACCTGAAAAACGTCGCCCCGCACTGACTGGCCACCGCCCTTCCGATCAGAGTCTTACCCGTCCCAGGCGGACCGAACAGGAGTAACCCGCGCGGGACCGACCTGGCGCCGCGGAACAGCTCGGGCTTCATCAGCGGCCACACCGCGAGTTCCTGCACCGCCGCCTTGGCGTGCTTCAACCCGGCGATGTCCTTCCATCCAATGGACGCGGGCGCTTCCAAAATTTCAGAGACGACCCTCTCCACGATGTCCCTGTCCATCTTGAGCAGCTCGTCCGGGATGGGTTCATCGTTTGGCGCGAGGCGGCGCATGACCTGCTCGCTGAACGGTGGCTCGTCGTTGGCGTCGTTCGCACCGCCGTTCGTCGTCCGCCCGTTGTTGCCGCCGTTGCGTTGCTGCCCCCCGTTGTTGCCGCCGCCGCCGCCGTTGCGGGGCATCTGTCCGCCGTTCGGGCCTGTGAAAGCCTTGCGCACGTACGGGGGAACGAACCCGTTACGCGCGACGGTCGTCGACGCGCCGCCGTGGCCGCCATCGTGCGGCGCGGAGGGCACGGAGCCGCGGCGCGGCGCGGCGGCGGCGGCGGGCGGGACTCCTCGCCTGGCGTTTTCCGCGTCTAATCTTTCACCCGCGCTCTGGAACGACGCGGCGTGGTTCTTATTCTCGCGTCGCTCCGTGCCGCCGCCGCGATCGCGGTTGTTCACGGCTTTGCGCACCGGGAACGTGTCCTCGTCGTCGCTGAAGGATTGGGTCTGCTGCTTGCGACCGGCGGACCAGTCGTGCTTGGGGGCTTTCGGTTTGGGGGATGATTTACGGTGCACAGCTGTGGTGTTCTCGCCGCCCGGGTCCCTCGGCGCGGGTGCCCAGGATCGCTGTGCGGGGCGCGGCGGTGGGTCGTCGCGCGCGCGCTTGGCGGCGGGCTGCGGTGGGGCGGACGGGCGCGATGGAGCCGTCGATGACGACGCGCGTTTGCCCTCCAGATCGCGCAGTTTCGCCTGCACGCCGGCGAGCAGCGGCCTCAGCACCTTCTCGTCGGCGCCGCGCATCTCGGGCTCGAGGAGGCATCGGAGTTCCGTGTAGATGCCGTGCGCATCGTCCCATCGCCCGGCATCGTACGCCGATTGCTGAGCGGGGTGAACGGGGGAGGGAGGGATCATCAGTACGCGCGAAGGGGCATCGATCGGTCGACGGTGGGAAGAACGTGGGCACCCCCAGCTGTCGAGTTTTTGAAACGGGAGCGATGGACGCGCGGGCTCGGGCGCGGGCGGCGACGTCCACGCACCGACTTGGCCGCGAGCTCTCCCAGCCTCGCGATCTTCGCCTGCTCATCCGCCGACGGCATGGCGCGTCACGTGCGATACGCGCCACGTGCGGGGCTTTCCGGCGCCCGTTTGAAGTGATGCCCGGCCGGTGACGCGACTGAGATCTCATCGACGAGCCCCGCGACACACTTCAGACGACGAGCGCCCAATTAGTTAACTCTCGTATCCGCGACGCGAACTCCGGGCGGCGCAGTGCACTGGACATCGCGCGGTGGGGGGGAAGCTAGGGTGCACGATGCGACATAAGGGGTTGTTCAGCGCTCGCGCTCGTCGCCCGCGCGCCGCGGGGCTCCGGCGGTCGGTCCGCAGGCTCTGCCTCTGCCTCGCCGTGACGATGCTGCTCTGCGTGGCAATGATCGGGTACCGCGTCGCTCCGCTGGTCAGGAGCTACGGCTACGAGTTGTTTTACTACCTCTTCGCCCCGGGGTGGCTGCGATGGCTCCACGAACCCCCGCCCCGTGTCATCATCCCGCGCCAGGGCACCAAGCCCGGCTCGCGACCGGTAGGAACCGAGCGATGGGGCGACTACACGATAACGCGCGTGTCCACATCCCCGAACGTGACTCTCGTGCACGACTTCTTAACTCCGGAGGAATGCGCCTTCTTACGGAACCTCGGGAAAAGGTTGAAGATGGTCGAAGGGACGAACTTCCCGGTGACGAACGCCGCGGTTGGCGCCAACGGGTTGTTCGCGTCCTTTTACGCGTACGTGTACTCGCTGGTACGCACGAGCCACGGGGAATACGCTGATTACCACAAAGTCGATGAAGGCGATCGGGCCAAGGTGCTGGCGATCGCGCGTAAAGCCGAGGCGATCACGGGGCTGGAGGTGGGCAACTCCGAGGTTCCGTTTCTGCAGCACTACAAGGCGTCGAACCGATTCCGGGCGCACTACGGTGAGTGAGAGACGCGTCGATCGACCGATCGATCGAACCAACCCATCATTGATTGTTTTTTTTAGATTCTAATGACATCCCCGAAGCGACTAACTCCTACCCCTAACCCCTGACCCCACCCGCAGACATGTACAACGTCGACATGACGAAGCCGTTCCCGTATCGCGACAACTACCGGTCCACGACGCTGCTCGCGTACCTGAACGACGTGCCACCGGGCGGCGGCGGCGAGACGGAGTTCATGATGGCGACGCCGCGTCCGTTCACGGTGCCCCCGCGGGAAGGCGCGGCGTTGGTGTGGGCGAATTGCGAACTGGAGAACGTCCCGACGATCGACACGAGGCGCCCGGGGGATGTGTGGGATGAAGGACGGTGCATGGGCGGCGCGGGTCCGCACGATATGGCGGCGTACTCGCCGGGTCCCATGCCGGGTGAACACGCGCAACGGCCTTGTTGCGTGGGTCGGGAGTTTCGGAGCCTGCACCAGTCGCGGCCCGTCAGTCGCGGCGCGGAGAAGTGGACGATGACGATGTGGATGCACCAGCGGTTCACGGACGAGAGCCGGCAGTTCGCGGACGTGTTTGGGTACGATGGATTCCCGGGACAGTCGGCGAGTGACACTTAGTGAACACTTTTAGAGAGCGTGTACTTGTAGTTGCTGGACCGAGAGCAAATTAGACCGTCGTCTCACGATCAAAAGGACCTCAAAACTTCGATTGGCGACGACGAAATGTTGAACATCGAATCATCGCTGAAAGTTCAGTGTCTGGGTGACCTTTGGGTGGGAAGGGTCGCGGAGATATCGATTAGTTTTCATGACTGGTTCGCATACGTCCGATCCGATTTCGCGCCATTTTGGTCGATCAATTTTCTCCTCGACCGATCTCTGCGGACGCGAGGTCGTGACTGGACACCGCCCGGACACACACGCGGACGCGCCGCGGCGTATCGGATCCGATGTCTTTCGCCGTCCAGACCCCGAACAGGGGCGCCTCGCGCGCCACGGTGCGCCAGGCTGGCGAACTCGAAGCCCTCGGCGAGGGCGTGGCCAGGTGCGTGAAGCGCACGATCGACACATCACCCGCCGCGACCCTTCGCATCGCAATAAAGTCGCGGTTTTGCCCCGGGCCGACTTCGATGGGCCCTTTGCACCGCGAACGCTCACCTAATTCACCCTTAATTCGCATTTCAAACAGGTTCGCCGCCGCGCAATGGCCCACGAAGAAGGACGAGGACCGCGTGCACGTCTCCGGCGGCATCCCCGGCCTCTGCGACGCGGTGGTTCAACTCTACGACGGGCACGGCGGGAAACACGCCGCGCGCCATTGCATCCTCGAGATGGCCGCCGTCGTCGAGGAGTGCTTCTTCAACTTCAGGGACACGCGCAAGTACCTCGAAGACCGCGACACGCTCTACGGCAAGGTGGACGACACAGGATTCCACCCGAGGCTCGACGACGCCGTCGTCGCCGCGTTCGAGCGGCTCGATCGAGAGATCAGAGCCGAAGACGACTCGGGCACAACCGCCGCGGTCATCTTCCTACGCAAAGGCGCCGCGAACGTCCCGGGGTTCGCCGCTGGCGACGTCATCGTCAAGTGCGCGTGGGTCGGGGACTCACGCGCGGTCATGTTCCGCGACGGCGACCTCAACTCCGTCATGGACCTGTCGCGCGATCACAAACCCGAATGCGCGAAAGAAGTCGGCCGCATCCGACGACTGTACAACGAACTGGAAGGACACGGGTCGTATTCGAACCAGGACGAAGCCCTGGACGCGTCCGTCCGCGGCGGCAGGTCACCGGGTAAGTCATCACCGGCTCCAGGTGGTGGTTCCTCCGCGGAGAACAGCGCGAAGGGCGGGAACAAGAGCGGTAAGAAAACTCCGAAAGGAAAAGACGGGAAAAATCAACGCAAGGGAGTCAAGGTTGAGAAAGGCCTGCCCGAGGTGGAGATGACCTTGGGGCCGTCGCAGGTCATGGAGGACCTCGTGGACCTCGACGACGACGATCCCATGTGGGACAGCGCCGCGGAGAAGAGCCAAGGCAAACCACCCGAAGGCCCGGGGGCGTATCGCTCGCAGCTCTCGGTGTCGAACACGTCGCAGAGCGACAGCACGCGAAGCGGCATGGCGCTCGAGGGCGTGACCGAGGATACCATGGCGGAACTCCGCGCGCGACACGCGGACCAGTACGACGGGGACACCACGGACGAAGAGGTGGACGAAGAAGGCAACGCGCGGCGGGGTCGATCGATCCAACGCATCGGAACTGATTCAGCCGCCGGCGTCGTTGACACCGACGCGACGCATCAAGCTGCGGAGGACGCCGCGGAGAAGGCTCGTCAAATGGCGGAGGATCTCGACAACGACGAAGAGGTGGACATGCCCGCGCACGACCTCCCCGTGTTTAACCGAAGCAACACCAACTCGGAGGGATCCATGGAAGGGAGCTACGGCAAAGCTCGCATGTCCTTCGTGGGATTTTACAAAAACGATAAAGGACAGGCGCTGAGCAAGCCGCGGATCTTCTCCAGCTCCGGGATGTCGCACGGGGTATCCCGGTCCATCGGGGACAGAGGCGCCGCGCGAGGGTGCGTGGCGACGCCGGAGATAACGACGCACCGCGTGCTCCAAGGCGGAGGCGCTCGCATCGTCGTCTGCAGCGACGGGGTCTGGGACGTGTTCGACTCGCTCAAGGCGATGAAGGCGGTCAAGCCGTGCCGGTCGGTGGACGCCGCGGCGAAGAAGCTGTGCGTGGTGGCGAGGGAGAAACGGGAGTTCAGCGGGATCGCGCTGGACGACATCTCCACCATCGTGGTCGACATCGGGGAGTACGTACCCGCCGCGGGGGACGCGCCGGCGTGCGCCTGCGTGGTGCAGTGACACTGTCAAGTCATACACGACGCTTCGTTTTATTTAATGATTCGTCGACGTATCATCGTATTTATTAACGCTCTCGAGACTGTGAGGTCGTATCAGTCGCAGGGGCGGCAGAGGTTTCCAATGGCGCCGTCCACCATGAGCGTCTTGTCCAGCTTCGTGAACCCTTCGTAAACCGCCGCGAAGTGTTCGACGGCGTGTTTCATATCCTGTTAACAAAACATGACGTCAGTGGAATCGCCCATACGAGAATTAAAAATAAACTTACCGCGCACGAGGACATCTCGCGGACGCTGTGCATCGACAGCTGCGGCGCCCCCACGTCCACCGTCCGTATCCCGGTCCTGGTGGACAGAATCGGGCCGATGGTGCTGCCGCACCCGAGGTCGGAGCGAACGACAAACTCCTGTGATAAGAGTTAAAACAAAACACAAGGCGTCAGTCCAATCGCCCATGGTGGTGCCGCGCGAATAGGTAATTACGCAATTGGTAAATATAAAGACACTCACCTGCACGGGCACGCCGGCCCGTTCGCCGAGCTCGCGGAACAGCCACGCGGTGACCGCGTCCGTGGCGTATCTCTGGTTAGCGTTGTGCTTGATCACCACGCCGTCGCCGAACCGCGGCTTATGCCCCTGTAAACAAAACACAACGTCATACAAATTGCCCATACGAAAGTAAAAATAAACTCACCGGCTCGTGTTTGTCCGCGTAGTTGGGATGCACTGCATGCGCCATGTCGGCGCTGACGATGAACGAAGACCTGTGCACAAAACACAAAGCCTCAGATGTCCAGTTGCCCATACAGGTAATTACGCAAATAGGTAAATAGAAAGAAACTCACCGCCGAGATCGTTCGGCGCCGCCCTCGATTGCGTCGCCGCCGAGCGCCATGGACACGCGTCGCATGGCATCCTCGGTCATGGACGACCCCGCGCCCTGAGCGCTGTCGCTGCCGACCTCCTCGTGGTCGTAATGTACCAGCATCCGCACGCCGGTCTCCTCGCTCAACGACGACTTATCACCCGTAGATTTGACGAGCGCCGCTGTGAGATGAAACAAAACACGACGTCAGCACTCGAATTGACCGTGTGAGAAGTATAAAAAAAAACTTACCCAAGGATGCGTAGCATGAGGCGAGGTTATCGAGCCGCCCGCTGAAGATGTACTCGTTCCTCGCGCCGCCGATCGTGGACGGCTGGACGTCGCACAGCTGCAGGTCAAAGTCCGCCACGTCACCCACGTCGCAACGCAACTCATCGGCGATGAGTTCCAGGAGCACCGGGTGGTGACGGGTCGAATCTTTGTCGGATGATTCTTTGAGCTTCTTGGGATCGGGCTCATCTTTCGGGACGGACCCTGCGCCCAGGGCGGACTCCGTGGCGTCTGCGATGATGGGCGCCATGTGTTGCTGGAAGTTGACGGCGAATCCGTTGTTCATCTCGCGGTTGAGGTGGATCGCTAGCGACGGGATGCGCATGACGGGTCGGTTAATCTTGAGCAGCTCGTGCGTCACCGTGCCATCCTTCTTCTTGACCACGACGCGCCCGGCGACGCCGAGGTCGCGGTCGAACCACGTGTACCACAGCCCGCCGCCGTAGTTTTGCGTCCGAACCTGGAGGAATCGTTCGGCTGTGGACTTGGTGTTCGGCTTGAGCTTTGGGCACGGGGAGTCGGTGTGCGCGCCCACGCAGACGAACCCTGCGCCGGGGACGTACGCACCTCCCACGGCGAAGGCGCACACCGCGGACATGTTCCGTGTGAAGAAGTACTTGCCGCCGGGCTTCAGCGTCCACGCGTCGCGCTCGCTGATCTCCTGTCGTTCGTCGAGGAGATGGGTGGGGGGATTGACGGGCGTCAGTTCGATGGGCACGGGGGTCGCCTTGAAACCAAAAACCAACAACAAATCTTTATTCTAGGGATGACGGTGACGGGGCGCGCGCGCGCACCTCGTATCCGGCGTCGATGAGGCGCCTGCACGTGGCGAGCACGGCGTGGTACGGGGTCCACGCCTCGTTGAAGTAGGCGACGGCATCCACCGCCTCCTTAGCGGGTTCCGGCGCCATTTTGGAGAGCTGTTGTGAGTGTGGTGCGAGATCGGAAGAAGTTGAAGGACCTCCGCTTGCTCGCATCGATACACAGTCACGAGGCACGAAAATTGGCCTGTCCGCCAAGATGACCGTTCGTTTGATTCTCAAAAACCCAATTCTGACTGCTTCGCTGTGGTGATGTGGTGAAAGTTCCTCGTTACATTTAGATATTATTAAATAATCACCCTGACTGTCCACCGTACGAAGTACGCCATCGTTCGACGGATAACGAAAAGTAAAAAGTGAAAAAGAAGAAAGCGCCCCATCAGAATCGGACTGGCCCCTGAGACTGTTTGCTCTGTTCTCCCAAAAAATCCAAAAGTATCCCACGCTTCTGCGCGTGAAAATCACGAAAACTAACCCCGAAGAATCCCGTGCTCGCGAACCGATACGCCCGGCCCGGCGACGCGCCCCCGCACTTCCCACGAAGCGGTACCTACGGTATCAACCACCGCGCTACCTCGTGTGGGTCCCGGTCAATCCGTTAACGCAAGATGCAGGCCACGATCGCGTCCCAGTTCGCCCCCGTCGCGACTCGGGCCAATGCCACCGCTCGTGCGCAGAGGGTCGGCGTTCCTTCCGTGTGCCGTATCCGCGCCGCTGCCCCGGCGAAGCGCGCCGTCGCGCCCGTCGCGGGCGCATCCTCGCGTGCGATCGGATCCACCTTCGCGGGCGACCGCGCGCTTAACGTCGCGGTCGCCAGGCAGGTGACCCTCAAGTCGCAGCGCACCCGCGGCGTCGTACGATGCGACGCGCAGGCCGCCGCCGAAGGAGACAGGTGAGGAATATTCATCAATACGAAGGGGCATTTGTCGCTCGGACCGTCGGGGTTAATCCCGCGACGCGCCGGCGTTTCACGGCATCGCCGCGCCCGGGTTCGAGCTACATCGTGACCGACGTTGACCCACGAACACGCGCGCGGCATCGCCGGGGACTCGACGCCAACGCGCGGTCCCTCCAACGGCGCCGACCACCCGACTCCCCAATCCCGTTGGATCGACCAATCCGTTCGCCCGCCTCGGGAAGAAAGATTATTCCATCCTCAGGTTTTCAACGCCGAGTCGGACCGATCCCTAACCTCTCGTCCCCTTCCGTCTCCCCGCACGCATCAGCTCCACCCCCGCCGGTTTCCTGGCCAAGAACCCGGCGCTCGAGACGGTGATGTACTTCGCGCTCTGGTACTTCCTCAACGTCCAGTTCAACATCATCAACAAGCAAATTTACAACTACTTTCCGTTTCCGTGGTTCGTGTCAGCCATCCACCTGGCGGTCGGTCTTTTGATCATGACGTTCTTCTGGACCACGCGTCTGGTCAAGTTTGAGAAACCCGACAGCGAGTTTCTCAAGGCTGTGACACTGCCGTCCTTCCTACACGCGTTCGGGCACTGCCTGACCAACGTGTCCTTCGCCGCAGTCGCCGTCTCATTCACGGTGAGTTTATTTTTGTAATTTTCGTACTGTACGGGCAAAGTGACTGACGGTTTTGTTTAACTCTGATTACAGCACACTATTAAGACGCTCGAGCCCGTGTTCACCGCGGCTGGTACCTACCTGGTGTCCGGCACCGTGTACGCGTGGCCGGTGTACGCGGCGCTGCTGCCCATCATGGGCGGCGTGGCGCTCGCGTCATGCACCGAGCTCTCGTTCTCGTGGCTCGGGTTCTCCACCGCCATGGCCAGCAACGCCGCGTTTTCCGCCCGCGGCATCCTTAGCAAGAAGCTCATGTCGAAGATGAGCCCGCTGAACCTGTACAACTTTGTCACGATCGTGTCGTTGCTGTTCTGCATCCCGTTCGTGATCGCGATCGAAGGCAGCACCTTGGCCGCGGGCATCGCCAAGGCTGTGGAGCTCAAGGGGCAGAAGGAGTTTATCTTTGCGCTCCTAAAGGTTGGCGCGTTTTATCACCTCTACAACCAGGTTGCGTATCAAGCGCTCGGCAAGGTTGAGCCCGTGACGCACGCGGTCGGGAACGTCGGTAAGCGCATCTTCGTCATCGGGTTCACCATCCTCGCGTTCGGGAACAAGATCTCCCCGCAGACGGCGATCGGCTCCGCCATCGCCGTCATGGGCGCCGGTCTCTACGGTTTTCTCAAGAACAAGTACGCCGCCGAGACTCGGACGATCAAGAAGGATTGATTCGATCGGCGTTGTGGTTTTGGGTTGAACCACCCTGAGTAGACTACGGTGGGAGAGTCACGGGGTGTACTTACCCGGGCGCCGGATAGAGAGTCGCGAGGGCTGGTTTTGTTTGATGAGGGCCGGTCAAGAGGTGAAGCAGGGTGTTCAATGAGGTCCAAAGGGTTTTTGGTTTTTCAGAGGAGGTCGACGAGTTGCCGCCCGACGAGACGGTTCCGACGGTTTGGGAATCGTCTCGCACGGGCACCTGTAGAAAAATGCGGGGAGTAAAGAGCGCGCGCGGCGTACCGTAGCGGTCCGTCGGCGCGTACCTCGCGGCGAGCGAGAGCGAGCCAATAAAGGAAAACGTTTTTTAATGAGCATCGTTTTTCACTTAAATGACGCCGCCGCTACTCGTGAGTATCGTCACAAAATCACTGCGCGCCCGCCGTGCCGGGCTCCACCGGCCCTTCCGGCGTGAACCGGTACGAATCGCTCGGGAACTCCCTGTTCCCCTCCATGATCAGGTCGTACAGCACCTTAAGGCACCACTGCCTGTTGTGCTCTCTGTTGACGCTTCTCGAACACGTGATCTTAATCTGTCGCCGCTTAGCGTCGAATCGAGCGCCGCAAATCTCGGCGATGTACTCCAACGCCTCGTCCGACAACCCCGTCTCACCCTTCAACGCGTCGAGCTTCACCCGCAAGATCACCTTGCGGTTCATCGGGTGCTTCCCGTCGCCGCCCGCTTCCAGCACGTTTGTCACCTCCCACGTCAAGATTTGTTTCGCCCGATCCTCCTCCGACGTCGCAAACTCCGCGTCGTACATCTCGATGAACTCCTCGTCGCCTATGGCGGACACGTCATTGCCGGTGTTCGCCGCCCAGAGTTCCTTCTGGTGCCGCATGTAGTCCGCCTGCCATTGCGTCATCGCGCCCGCGTCGGTGTCGATCGTCGGGTGCGAAAAATCAGCCACGTTGTACAGGTTACCCCCCGGCGGGTCGAAATCCGGGTACGAGTCAATCTCCGTCAGCATCCCTTCGTACGAACCTTTCTCCTTGCGGTTGAGTTTCTTGCGCAGCCACCTAGGTTTCGTGAGGTGTTCGGGGAGCGGGTCGTCGACGCGTGAGTCCGTCGCGGGGACGTCGTCGATCTCGATCCCCGAGTCTGAATCATCGATGGGTCCGGCATCATCGTCGCCGGCTGTGTCGCCGGCGTCTGTCTCGTCCTTGTCGCTGATGTACGCGCTGGTGCGCATGCCGCGCGTGCGCAGGTTGAACGACGTTCCCTCGTGAATCCCCCCCGGGTTGATCGTCGTCCACGCGCGGAGGGCGCCCGATCGGCCTTCGCGAGCCTCGGCGACGTCGCTCGTCCTCCCGTTCGGTGCGTATATAGCCGCCGATTCCGCGGTGAGACGGTAGCCCGCGAGCGCGGACGTGGAGGCTGCGTTTGATCCCAAGGTGGACGCCGCGAGCCGCCGGAGGGTCATCGCCCTCGATGCCACCGTGCCCACCATGGTGCGTCGGTGCCGATCACTCGCCGCTGCGAGGTCGAGGTCTGATGAGTGGTTGGCCCTAACAAACCATCATCGTGGAAAGAAACGTGTCGCTCAGCGAGTTCACGATCAAAACTGACCGCTAACCGTACAGAAGAAATTCGTTTTGATCAATTACGAGCTAAATAGAGATCACTCGTTCACCGAAATGCCCGTGCCGATTGCAGCGAAGTCGCCGATCTCAACTTTGCAAGATCTTTCGCAATCCACCGCTGAGTTGTCAACTTGTCCGATGAGTGAGTGGCACATTCTCGACATCGATGCTCGCCGTCGCCCCCCGCATCGCGCCGACCGCGGCTCCCGCCGCGGGCCGCCGTTCCGTCCACACCCGCGCGCTCTTCACAAAGACGAAGCCCGCCGCCACTAAGACGGCCAAGGGAGCCAAGACCGTCATTCGCACCAAGACGGGCGAGAAGAAGAAACTCTCGCAGGAGGATTCGATGAAGGAGATGGGCGGCATCCTGTTCCAAGCCACCGCGCTCGGCCTCGCCGTTCCCGTTGGTGTCGTCGGACTCACCGAGGCGTCCAAGCAGCTCTCGGGCGGCAGCGACGACGCGGGCCTCTACGGCTTCATCCTCGTCGCGTGTGGGTTCGCGGGATGGTGGGGCAAGAAGACGGCCGATCGCGACGCCATCAAGAGCGAACTCGCGGCGAAAGGCCTGGACGTCAGCACCGTGGACAACGTCGCGGTGTTGAAGTGGCTCAAGGCGCAGGACGCGCAGGGCAAGGGGAAGCAGGCGGTGCGGGAGATCTACAGGGCGTACGAGACGGAATCCAACCCGTGGTCACCGTTCTTCAAGCCCACCGGCGTCGGCAAGGCGGGGCCCAAGAAGTAATCGCATTCGATTGTTGAGTTTCGTCGTGATTATCATTCCATCACACACCGTCGTCGCTCCGCTATGCGTCTATGCGTCCGTTCAATCCGAGCCCGCGTCGTGCCCAACACCCCCCGTGGGGACCCGCTCTCACGTCAGGTCCAACACCACCGGCGCGTCACCGGGCGCGGGTGGAGCTCCACCGCACGGCGATCCGATGGCCCCTTGAGCTCCACCCGCGCCGCCGCCGCCGCCCGATCCCCGCCGGGATGCGCGTTTCCTCGCCGTGCCGGGCGACGGCGTGTCCGCGCACAGGTCCACGGCGATGGGAGGCACCGCGCCCCTCCGTCCGGCACGTCTCCCTCCCGCCGCCTCCTGCGAACCGGGCGCGAGCAAGTTGACGAACAATGGCCCCTCCTCCCGAGCTCGTTTCGCCCGTTCCGCCGCCGCCGCCGCCGCCTCCTCCTTTTCCACCCGCTTGCGTTCCATCCGCGCGCGACGGATCGGGCCGATCTCACCCTCCGGCAGCTCCCCGGGCAGCGGCGCGATGTGCGGGGCCCCGGGGCCAGCCGCGCCAGCGGCGGGTCCAACCGCCACCGGACGGCCGCGCAAACCTTGGGGTCCCCCCGGCGGCGGCGGATTGTTAAAGAAACCCGCCTGGAGCAAATTCTCAAACTCGTCGTCGTTCATGCCAGGTATGTGCTGGATGTGCTGCCGCAGCGCGTGATCGCGACGACGCCGCGCGCCGCCCCTCGGCGCCGGCGGCATCGGCGGCGGCATCGCACCGCCATCACCACCGCGCCGATGAAAGATGGCGCCGAGCATGCCGCCGCCTACGCCCATCATCGCCGCGTTGACGACTTCGTCCAGCAAGCCCCTCGCGCCTCCGTCGCCGCCGCCTCGCCGCCGACCCGGTGGCGGAGCGGGCGGCCTGGGCGCCTGCCTCTTGGCCGCGTTGGTCTGCGCCGTCGCCCTGTCCTGCATGGCCTTCGCCTCCTTCTTCTGCCACTTCCGCACGTCCTTCTCGCCGATGGAAAGGTCCCGGAGCTCGGTGGCGAGCGCGGCCAAGAGCTCGCGCTGGCCATCCTCGTCGAACTTTTCAAAGTACAGCGCCAGGTGTTTGCACCGCCGGCGGTGCTGCGCGACGTCGAAAGCCTCCTTCGTGCCGTACACCGTCGCCGGCATGCCGCCCAGCGCCCGACCGCCGACGCCTTTCTGTTTCTTGGCAACCTTGATCGACGCCTGGCCTTCGGGGCACGTCCCGACGTGCGCGTGCGCGTCGCGGCCTGTGTGTATATGGTCAGTGATTGGTCAGTAATTGGGTGGTGCCTTCTATTTGGGTATTTGAGCACGGGTGGAATACTGTTTGGCGGTACGCACGCACCGCAATCCGCGAGGCAATACGCGCAGAAAGCCGCCGCACATCGCGAGCACTTCAGCGCGAAACACCCGTCAAAGTCCACGAACGCCTGCTTACATCGCGGGCACGCGAGCGTGAGCACCGTCTCGATGACGTGTTCCTTGGCGACGCGTAGTTTCTCCTCTTTCCCCGCCCCTAACGCCGCCCTCGCTCGTTCTCGCTCGAGCCTTTCGTTCATCTGAGCCTCCATCTCCTCGGCTACCGCCTTCTCCTTGAGCTTGGACCGCGCGTCGAGGTAGAGCTCGAAGGTTTCGTGCGTCACCTGGGCGGCGATGTCCTTGTCGGCGAAGTGCGCGGCGTCGCATCGGTCGGCGGCGGTGTTCGCGGCGGTGTTGCGTGGGCACAGGATCCGTCCGTCGGTCTTGGCGAGGAGCGCGAGATCTTTGCCGGCTTCGTTGCGGACGTGCGCGTCGAAGCAGTCGGCGCAGGTGTAGTGCGTCCGCGGGCAGCATATACCCTCGGACACCGGTCCGTCGGTGAAGCATATCGTGCACGTCTGCGTATTCCGGAAAGAGGGTGGGATGGGGGGCGATGGGGGTCAGCGTTTGAACTTCTCGGGCACCGTGTCAAAGATGGCACCCCCTTTGCGAGGGTGGTGACGCGACGGACGGGGGCGGGCGACGCCCGTGATGCGCGCGCGAACGCTCGGCGGGTGTGGCGCGTGTTCGGTCGGTATGCTCACCTTCTCTTCAGCCATGGCGCCGGTCGCGGGTGCCCTCCTCCTCGGCCTCACCCCTCCGCGCCTCGAAGTGGCGTGCTGTGCCTGCTGACTCGGTCGTATCGGACGTCGTCGCCCCGTCGGACCCCCCAACGAGTCGGCGCTTTTTGTTCGAGGTCCGTTCGCGGTCGCTCGATAGACGCCGCCGCGCGTGCGTGCACCGAAGACTCGGCGTTCGAGTCGACCAGCCGCGTCTTTGGAATCCAACCGAGCTTGGACCGCGTGACCTCCATTCGCCGACGAGACCCGCGTGGTAGCATCCGTGTGTAAGGACCGACGAAGCGATGAGCCTCGCCATCCCTATCCAACGCGTTTCATGCGCCGACGTTCGCACCGCCCGCCCGAAGAGGGATTCTGTAAAGGTCGCCGCTCGCGCCACCCCCGCCGCGCATCACAAGCGTGACCTCATCGTCGTCCACGGCAAGAAGAAAGGCGGGTTCGCCGCCGAGATGATGGGCGGCGGCGACGAAACCGCGGCGACGACGAAGAAGCCGACCGCCGCCAAGACCGCATCATCGCAGCCCGACGAAGTCTGCCCGTGCGGTGGATACCCAACCGCCGGGTTACCCTACGCCAGGTGCTGCAAGCCCTACCACAAGAACGAGACGTACCCGAGCGACTGCGTCACGCTCATGCGCTCGAGGTTCAGCGGCTACGCCAAGGGCGAGGGCGAATACGTCGTCAAGACGACGCATCCCGAAAATCCAATCTTCAAAGACGGAGCGAAAGCGGCTTCGGGTAAAGTGGTGAGCTCACTCGCGGAAGATGTCCGGATGACGTGCCGGAAGGTAAAGTTCTACGGCCTGGAGATCGTGTCGGACAAAGCGAAAGGAAAGGACGAGCACTACGTGGGGTTCAAGTACAAGTGCAGAGTCGTCGGGCAAAAAGGATTCAACGAACTCGCCGAGGAGAGTCACAGCGAACTCAGTACCTTTCGCAGGGACTCAACGGACGGTAAGTGGCTATTCCTCGACGGCGTCACCGGCGCCGTGGAGTAGAGACGTGCGTAATACGTGTATTAGAGTTGTTATACGTGTATTAGAGCTAATAACACGAGTATCAAGCCAGCATCCCTTGCAGGATGTTGGAGCATTCCTTGGCGACTCGTTTAACGTACTTGGCCGTCCCGGGCGTCGCGCCGTCACCCTTCTGGAGCCCTTCCAGAACATCTCCAGACTCGAGCGCCTGCCCAAGACTCGCCCGCAGCGCCCCCATCTCCCCGCCCCGCCCCAAACCCTTCTGCGCGATCGCCTGGAACACCGCGTGAACCTCACCGCGCTTGGAGACTGGCGACGATAAAATCGCCTGCAGCAACAGCCGGTGGTGCAGCCGCGCGCGTTCGCCGGTGTCCATCGCGCCGCCAAAGTCGATGACCTTCAGGGCACCGGGCGCGAGCGCGCCGGAGACGAGGAGTCCCGCCGTGAACCGCGCCAGGTTGGCGATGCGACGGACGGAAACCTTCGGCTCGTCAGCGTCCTCGAGTTTTCGGTCAAAGCCGTCGAGGTTTTTGTTCGTCGGCGCGACTTCCCGAATCTGGTCCCACACGCACAGCTGTAACGTGAGCCTGTGCCCTTTAACCCTCTCGCACAGCCGAGTCGCCAACACTTCGTAGTACGGGTTGTACGCCTTCTCCTGGAGGCAGCACTCGATGAGCACGCGCGGAATCTCCCGCTCCTGCTTATCCGCGAGGGGCAACTTGAGCAATCGGTCCAACGCGTCGGCGAAATCTTCCGATCCTGTTAAAGAAATACGATGTCATCAGTCGAATTGCCCATACAGTACGCAAAACAAAATAAACTTACCCATCACGACGCAGAAGATGGCCCGTCGCGCCTCGGTGTTCATCCGTAGCCCCTTGGCCTTCTGTAGAAGCTCGGCGCCTTCCTGCGCGGCGGCGGCGGCGGCGGTGGAGCTCGCCTGCTTGTCCAGCGCGCCCTGCGCGGCTCTCGCGGCGAACCACGCCTCCGTGCCCGCCGCCTCGGGGAGCCACCACTGGCCTTTGTGCTTGGACTCGTCGATCAGGCGCTCGTGGGTCAGCGCGCGCAGCGCCACGGCGGCGTCGCCGACGGAGTGCGACGCGCGGAGCCACTTGGCGAGCGCGGCGGGGAATCCCCACTGGTCGCCGCCCTCCGCGCCGCCCGCGCCCCCCGCGCCGGCGCCGACGACCCGCTTGTTATTCTTCAAGTCGACGACCATGTCCAGCATCAGCCTCGCGCGTTTCGTGAGTCCGCCCACAGCTGTGTCGGCATCCCCGTCGGCACCCCCCGCGCTGTCCCTCAGCTCCGCGACGCGGGTCTGGAGGCTTAAAATGAAATCCTTCATCCCGCCAGGATCTTCCGAACGTAACCTCGCACCCGCGCATCGAAGCAACGATAACATCAAAGTCGCGTCGAGCTCGTCAAGCGTCGACACCAGCGTGACTAACAACCCATACAGCACCTTGCTCGGGTATAACCCGCACGTGTGCAGACGTGCAAACACGGCGGCGAGGTTGGACGCCGCGCGCGCGTTCCCAGCCGCTCGAGCGGCTTCGAGCGACTTGAGAAGCTGGCAACCGAACCTAGCGCCGAGCTCCGGGCCCAACTCGCCGCTCACACCCGCTACAAAAGCCGCCAGCGCCGCGGCGTACTGTTCGCTCGCCCTCGGTCCGTCCACTAAGGCTTTGAGTATCTCTTTGGTACACGCGTCACCGACGGCGCGTCGTGGTATTCGGGCGGAGAGTTGTGCGATTTCGTTTGCGACGTTTGCGACGTTGGATTCGCCCATGCGGTTCATCAGCCCTCGAACCTGGTGGGAAGAAAACACGACGACGTGATACTAATTGCCAGTACAGAAAGATAAAAGATGAACCCACCTGGCGGGCGGCGTCGTCGACGGCTTGTTGAGCTTTGATCTCTTCCGCGGATTTACCGGCGGATTTGGCGGCGGCGGCGGCCATCGCGGCGCGTTGCGCGGGTGGGATGTACTTGCCGGCCGGGGCAGCCGCGGGGGCGGCCACCGGCTCCTCCTCCTCATCATCGTCCTCGTCATCGATTTCTTCTTCACCTTCGTCGCTGTCGCTGTCGTCGTCGTCATGGCCCATGCCGAACGGGTCCTCCTCGTCTTCGGAGTCGCCCTCCTCGTACTCCTCCCCGCCCTCGTCGTCGTCGTCGTCGTCGTCGTCGTCGTCGTCGCTGTCGTCGTCCGCGAAGGCAGCCTCCAGGGCCGCGTCGAGCTCGTCAAAATCCACCACGCCTTTTCCTCCGTCCTCACCGCCCTTCCTCGACCCCCCGGGCGCCTCTTCCTCACCCTCGTCCTCCGCGTCATCTATCGCACCATCGTCCTCGTCGTCGTCCTCGTCGCTGTCCATGGCGTCGCGTTTGCGGAGCTTCGCGAGTTTATCCCCGAAGGAATCCGCCGCCTTCTTGGACGCGTTCGCCAGCTGTCGTTTCTTCTCGAGCTCGTCGCCCCGCGCCAAGATCTCCATCCCGGGAAGCGAGTCGAAGAAGAACCCCATGCCGTCGTCCTCCTGACCTTTCCGTCCTTTGAGCTTCTTCAACAGGCGGCGTTGTTCAGCCTCGTCGCGCTGGTACGCCTCGTACGCGGCGCGGCCCATGCGCTGCTCGGCGGTGAGTGCGACGACTGGTTTCTTGGTGGGATCTTTTTTAGATTTGCGTTCACCTCGCGCGTCGTCGTCGTCGTCGTCGTCCTCGCGGCGGCGCCTCTTGGCCTTTGCGTCGCGCTTGGATGGATCCTTGTCGGCGTATCGCGGGTCATCCTCGTCGTCTTCGTCGCCGGCGCGTCGCTTTTTGGGCTTCTTGGGCTTGGCACCGCCCGGCTGCTGCGAGGACCCGCCGCCGCCGCCGCCGTTGCTCGTCGCGCCCTCGTCCCGGCTCTTCTGGTGCCTGGTGGCCCAGGACTGTCTCTGCGCCGCCTTGTCCGCCTTGGCCTGCTTGCGCATCGTCTTGCGGTCGAGCACCGACTTCTTCCCGGCGACCGGCTTGGGCCTGCCGCCCATCTCGTCCCATCCGCTCGTCCCGTCGTCGCCGTCGTCCTCGTGACGCGCGGCGATCGCATCCTCGATGGCGCGGCCGAGCGTCGGGCCGGGCTTGAACGGGACGCCGGGCTTGCCCCTACCGCGCCCGCCGCCGCGCCCGCCGCCACGACCGCCGCCACGTCCTCGACCTCCGAACCGACCCATGGGTGGGTGCGCGCGCGTAGTGGCGGGTGCCGACAAAGTTCAGGGGCGAGATTCATTTTCGGAGTGAGACGTCCCGTCGCTTCAGCGACTGTTCGTTTCCCGCACCCACGCCACAACCATGAGCGCGTGTGACGTCCACCCGGTGGCCGACGGCATCCTGGTCCCCGCTGACGCCCGCGGCCATGAACCGTGTACGTATCGTATCGAGGATGCGCACGGGCGATGGTGCGAGCGATCCGCGGGGGGGCATCCTGGCGCATGCGTCGGAGCTACCGATGCACAAAAGATGCCGGCGCTCCCGTGCGCCACCGTGTGGGGCCGGTGGCGGGAGGAGGAAGGCACCGACCGAGGCAGCTACGGCCACAAGAACTGGTTCAAGAATCCTCAGTTTCTGCTCGAGCTCGACGAGGGCTTCGTCGGCGAGTGCGCCGTATCGCTCACGTGCGGCCCACGAAGGCTGTCACCGTCACGCAAAAACGACGGTGGAAGACGAAAAGAAAATTCAGTCAACCCCAGCCCGACGCTGAGCCCACTCGACGGCGCGATCGGGTTCGCCATGTTCTACTGCGGCAGTGGGAAGCCGATGCGCGGTGGGGACGCGCACCACGTGAGTTACGTTAAAGGGTACGACAAAGTAACCGTCACGTTCGACTTTAGCGGCTTATGCGACTACGCCAAGTCGGCGGATGCTAACCAGTTTCGTGTGGTGCCGACGTGCGCCGCACCGGGCGTGGAGGGTGACTTCGCGCTCACCGTGCGTAGCCTCGGGACGTGTGCGGGGTTCACGCTCGAGCCCATCGCGCCGTGGTGAGTGATCCGGTGTGTGTGTTGTACTGATATTTAGAAGGTTCGTCAGCCGAGGCTGTAAAAAATGTGATTGTTATCGTTATGCGTGCTGCAATGCGCGGCCATCCAAAAGCCCGATGCCGCCTTCTCTCGTCTCGTCTCGTCTATGCGCGTCGACAGCCACCTGGTGTCGATACGTATACATCCCGCCCGTGTCCGTGTCTGTCGTCGCCCGTTCACGTCCTGTTCGTTTCAATCCCCGCGGGAAGACCCGGCCCGTTCTCACCAAACTTGAACTCGGGAGCCGGAGCCGGGGGCCTGGGACCGTGCGACGCCGCGGCGTGCGACGCGATGGCGCCCAGCGGGAACGGCGCGGCGACGGCCCCTCCCATGTGGTGGTGGCCATCGTAAGGGTTCATCGTGTTCGGGTGGTGGTGGGGCCCCGCGTAAGGGAACGCGCCGTAGCCGCCTCCGTAGCCGCCCGGCATCGCGGCGCGGAAGTTTTGGTATGGGTTAGCGGCCATGACCATCGAGCCCGGGTACGAGTGCAACGGCGGCTTTCGTCCCCCGCCCCCGCCGCCCATCGCGCCAGCCCTCGCCTTCCCCGCGGTTCTGCTGGTGTGGTATCCGCCCGCCATGCTGTAGAACGCGCGGGACTTGTCGTCGAGCAGCAAGCTGGAGCCGCCGCGGAACTCCCGAAACACGGAGAGCACCATCGCGCCCTGCGACGGCTCAACTTCCTGCCCATCCCTCGAGTTTGTCACCGGCTTCTCGTTGCCGGTGACGAGGCGAATGTGCCGGAGGACGGTGTTGGGAACGTCCTTGACCCAGTGCCACCTCACCCTGAACCGGCCGTCCGCGAGGGAGAACCCGTTCGGCGGAACCGTACCGCGTCCAGACCCGGCGAGAGCGCCGGGCGTCGAGCGCCGCCAGTGGTAGCCGCCGTCGACGTCCGAACGCAGGTGCGCGTCGCGCGGCGCGGACAAATCGAGGGACTCGACCGGCCCGACCATCTCCGCCACGCCGCAGAAGTGCCCACTGCAGTTCACGGAGAAGAACAGGATGATCCGCGGGGTTGGGCGATCCGCGTCGTCGAGCGCGTCGATCTTCGAAGGGTCCCTAGGAGGGAGTCCGTCCGCGGCGGAAACGTCGAGGGGACCCGCGGGGGACTGCGAGTCGTCGTCGTCGTCGCTCGCCCTCGAGATGTCGCTCGAATCCGGTGCGAGGTCATCCGTCGTCGTCTCGCGCGTATCTTCGCGTGTTGTCCCGGGCCCCGTGTTGACGATGAAGGCGCGGTTGAGATCGTCCATGCCGCACGATTCGTCCAGCGTCTTGGGCAAATCCCCGAGGGACTCCGCCTCGGGCTCGGTCTCCTCCTCCTCCTCGTCGACGCCGCGGTAGGCGGCGTCAAGCCGGGCGTTACCAGCCTGCGTGCTGGACCACCAGCCGTACCTCACGCTCCTGTGCACGTCATCCTCGCCGTGGGACTTCATGACGAAGAACCTGACGCCGTCGCTCGAAGACTCGAAGAGGTCCGCGAGGTCGGCGCCGTCAAACGCGGAAATCGGGGGAATCTCGAGGCGGTCGCCAACCTCCCGGGCCTCAGCCGCGGCGGAGCGCCAGAGCGCGTCGCGAAAGTTCGGGTCAGCCGCGGCGGACGATACCCTCGGGCCACCAGAGGACGGCGGCTTGCCGCTCGGTTTGGACGAAATGAAAGGTCCGCCGCCGTTAGTCGAGCCCGCGCTGTTCATGCTGCTCCTCGCGCTCCTCGCGCCCAACGTGGGAAACTCCTCCGCCCACCCGCCGTTGTAGGTCACGGGCTGGTGCGACGTCGGTCCCGATAGGCCGTAGTGGTCGCCGCGGACGTCGGTACCGGAGACGTACCCAGAGTTGAGATAGGCGGGCGGGGAGACGACGTTGGCGGGGGGAATCGGGACCATCCCGTAGCCGCCGTTGGAGTGGTACGGGTAGATTGGGCTACCGCGGTTGGCGCTCGGCGGTCCCGGTTGGTATCCATTCGGCGAGGGCGGCGAGTGCCAGCCGGGCATTCCGTAAGGGTACATCTGCGCGGACATCTGCGTCGGGGACATGAGCGTGGATGGGAGGGCGAGCGCCGCGTCGGACGGAACGTTGTTCGCGGCGGCCCACCTTTGAAGCGCCGACTCGTATTCTCGCGCGGCTCGAGCGGCGGCGGCGGCGGCGGCGGGAGTCGGGACGTCGACCGACCTCGGCGCGGGCGCGACGGGCGTCGACGCGCTCGCGGGCTGCTTTCCCTTCGTCGCCATGGCAGCCGCGGCGTACTGGAGGAAGCTCCCGCCGTGAGCGAGCGACGGCGCGTAGTTGACGTGCGCGGCGGCGGCTCCGCCGTTCACCGAGCCCGCGGGGGACGGCTGGTAGTGGTGACCGATCGGCCCCGGTGAGTCGTGAGGCGTCGGCGGCATGAACGGCGAGAAGCCGAGAGCGGCGCGCGGGTTCATCGGGCTGTTCGTGAGGCTCGATCGCGCGCTGCCGGTCCCTCCGTTGTCCACGTACGCCCTCGCCACCGGAACGTCCTCGGCGGCGATGTAAAAGTATCCCATCTCGTCGTTTCCGTACGCGTACACGCCGGGCTTGTGCTCGGTCAAGGTGGCTGAGACGGACGCGGGGAGAGGCGCGGAGATCTTCGAGATGGGCGGGTCGATCGTTTCGTCCGAGTTAACGAGCGCGATGGGTCCCGCGGCGCCGTGGGTACCGCGCGCGGCCTCCGCGCGGTCGTCCTCGGCAACCTCGCCGGGCTGACTCGTCAGCGCGGGAGCCGCGTTTCGACTCGCGAGATCTGGAATCGACGGCGACGCGGAAGCGCCGGACACGACGGCCGAGGGCGCGGGATCTTCGCCGCGCTCCGACTCTTTCATCGCACACGGCGTTTGACTCCCGTTCGCCCGCTCGTCACCCCCGGAATCTCTCGGAGCCGGCGCCTGCGATGCGGGAAAGCGCGTGGAAGAGCAGGTCAGAAAACCGGGAGGATAGTTCCGCGACTGCGTAGATTTCGAAACGCAAAACGACGGGGGCCGCGAGCTTACCTTCTTCGGCGCCGGGATGATCATGCCGGCCATCGCGCCTCGCGCGCGCCGCCGCGAGCAACGTACTGCGGACCCCTTCGACGGCGACTCACACCGAAACACGCGCGCGCGCGGTCCACTCCGCCCAGATCTCGCCAGCTGTGGGCGACGAAAAAGTCGTGTTGTTCGCTTCCGAGTCTCGAGATTCGGCGGACGAAGACCGTAACGGCCGACCGGTGATAAGTTAGTGATTACGAGCATCACTGCGTTTCAGTGATGATTTTGGGCGAGTTGTGAAATACAATGCCGCGGATAACGCATACACGAGATTCTCTAATTCTCGGGTCTTGTCTCGGTTCGTGAATCCGACTCTCCCGACCAGTCACCACGAAGGTATCTTTTCGCGGCGGCGGACGTGGTTGCACTGGACCCTGCTTTGGTATCACAGAGCGCTGGTATCGGCGATCCGTCGGTGACCGCGTGAGGACCGCAGGAGACCGCGCGAACGCTCAAACCCGCGAGAAGAGACGACCGCGCGTCTGTCGCGGCGTCGTGGTCGAGCGCTCAATCGGTGGTGGTTAAATCAAATCATCCTCTCCGAGGGCGCCTTCATAACATCGACAGGGCGAGATGGAGCCGAGGTCGGGCGACGCCGCCGCGCGTCGACCCCGCAGGCGGCGCAATAGGAAGAAGCTCGATTCCGGGGTGGAGGGCGACGCCTTCCTGCTGCAGGTCTCCGTCATCCTCTGCGCGTGCGCGGCGCTCGCGTGGTCGCTGCTGCAGGTCATCCTGTACCAAGGCGACGAGCCCGCGCTGGTGACCATCCCGCTGCTCTACATCGCCGCCGTGTTTCCCACCGCGTGGTACGAGCGCTACCGCTTACATCGCAAGCCGTTCAAGCACCTCGCCAGGGTGCACCTCACGATGGTCTGCGTCCTCCCCGCGCTCCTGCAGATCGAGAGCGGCGGGTTCGCGCGGTCCGGGGGGGTGATCTCGTGGTCGTCCGTCTCGCCCTTCACCGCCTGCGTCATCGCGAAACGGATCGAGCAGTCCATCAAGTGGGGCATCCTCTGGTGTGCCGTGATCGCGTTCGCGTACGGATACGAGGCGTACAACGAGACGCACGAACGGCACGGCGCCGCGCTCATCGCGCAGGCGTGGCACACGGGGAGCGACAACGATTTCCACGTCGTCGAGGTTTGGACCTGGCAAATTTACTTTTACGCTCTCGCCACGAAGGTTGGCGTCACCCTGAACGCGTGCCTGCTGATGTACCTGCTGCGGAGTAAGACGGACAACGCGGTGCAGGCGCACAAGATGCTCGCGTGCGCCATCATGCCCCCACCGGTCGCCAAAGAAGTTTTCGAGATTCAGTGGAAGCGCCTGCGCGAGGGCCAGCGAGCGTCCCGCGCGGCGACGGCGACTAAGCAACGATCCGGAAGTGTCTCGATAGTTTCCAGAGTGTTGAACTACGTCTTCGCGAACGCCGGCGCGGGGAGCAGCGGCGGGTCACGGAGCGGGTCCGGGTCGCGGAGCAGGTCGTTCTCCGGTTCGTCGTTCACGAGTAGGTCTTCGTCTAGTTGGTCGTGGGGGGGTATCGTTCGAGGCAAAGGGAAAACGCCGGGAGGCTCGGATCACTCGCACACCACCGGCGATTCGCACAGCGACGGCGCCGCGACGTCATCCCACGACGACGGCTTCGAGTGCACCGACGATGACTACATCGCGAAGAGGGAGCTCAGAGGATCCGAGGGAGATGCTCGAGGCTCGGGCAGGCTCGAGTCGATGTCGTCGACGCGGGCGGAGTTGGCGATGGATACCACCCGCGGGCTCGCGGATTTCGCCCCTACACCGACGCGGTCGAGCCTGGACGAGGTCAAGCTCGAGATTCCCGAGGACGATGACGTGGACGCGGGAGAAGGGGCGTCTGGGGAACTCGCGGCGCACAAGGAGCTCACCAACCTGCGACAGGTGCGTTTATTTTTATGTCTTGTTATTTCCGTGTGGGCGATTTGACTGACACGTGTGTTTTGTTCACAGGTGAGTTTCAGCGGGACGCTCGCGACGGAGCGCGTGTTCGAGCGCAGCGCCGAGAGCGAGAAGTCGCTTCGAAACCCCACGCTGGACCGCGCGCATCCGAGCAGACGGGACCGGCGGAGCATGGCGCACACCATCGCGCGGGATCACCCGAGCGTCACCGTGATTTTCATCGACATCGTGGGTTTCTCCAAGATGTGCGAGCACGTCAAACCCAAGGCGGTGCTGCGATTCCTGGAGCACTACTTCGAGCTGGTGGATAAGATGGCGGAGGAGCACGGCGTGACCAAGGTACGGACGGTCGGGGACGGATACCTCGCGGTCACGGGCTTGATGGCGGAGATGGGCGTCCCCGAGGATTCGCACCAGCACACGCTTCGGTCGCTAACGTTCGGCCTCGGTGTTTTGTTGGAGTTGAGGGACGTGGGTTTGAAGCTGCCGACTGGAAGGCCGGTGCGCGCGCGGATCGGCCTCGCCGACGGCAACGTCTTCAGCGGCGTCGTCGGCAAGACGTGCATGCAGTACGACATCTTCGGCAACGTCGCTAACCTCGCGGTAAGTTTTCATTTATGTTTTCATTGTTTTCATTTATTCCCGCATCGGCGATTAGACTGACGTCGTGTTTTGTTTACAGGCGCGCATGGAGCAGACGTGCCCGCACGACGGCGTGCACATGCCGGAGTCTAGCTTTGCGAAGATGATGTCGGAGATGTCGGAGGACCAGCGGTTGCTCTTCGAAGACATCGCGTGGACCAAGAACGCGGACGTGGAGATTAAGAACATGGGCAAGATCAACACCGCAAGTTTAGAGCTCGACGGTAACGTGGAGCACATCGAGCGGGTGCTGGCGGGGTGCATCTCGGACGACACGCAGCGCGCGGTGACGATGCACATCGGTGCGATGCAGGAGGCGTTTAGGCAGCTCACGTGGGAGAGCGGCGGTCGGATCGACGAAGGGGACGAGGAGGGTGAGTTTTTGAAACGACGGAGTTTGGAGTCTGAGGATTCGCAGCGCGCGGGTCTGGCGGGAATGTCGAGGGAACATAGCCTGAAGGAGGGCATGCGGCTCGCCACGAAACGAGACTCGGCGGATTCGCCGCGGTCGCTGCGGGATTGACAGTTTCAGAGTTAGTTTCTTCGTCTACAATGAACAGTGTATGTACGCTACGTTACGAACGAATAACTCTTAAATTCGAATTAATTCGAATACTAGTTTGGGTGAACCGCGCTCTTGTCCCGGGGCATGACGCGTATCGGGTGCGCCTCGGTGTTCAGAACCCACTCGTCCAGGTTGATCGTGTCCGAGTCGCTGAAGATGAGGTAAAAGTACTTTAGCGTCTCGGCGAGGAAGAAGCTCTGCATGGTGTTGTCGTGGCCAGGGTTGGGCGATCGAACGTCCTTCAACCCGACCCACCCAGTCTCCGTCCGGTAGTGCCGCCGCATGTTCTGGAACATCTCCCACGCCCACTCCCTGTACATCGGATCCCCAGTCTTGCGGTACATGTAGAAGATGGCCTCGATCGCCTCTGGCCGCTGGATATTAAACTTGCCGCCGACGTGCATCTTCTTATCCTGAAAATTGACGTACTCGGGCGCGATGCCAGTCGGTTGCGTGGAGTACATACGCCAGCACATCTTGGTGATCTCTGCCGCGACTTTCATGTACTCAGCCTCGTGTTTACTCCCGTGCGAGCCGAGCACTAACATCCCACCCACGAAACACGTGAGGTGATCCTGTAAACAGTAAATAGAACACGACGTCATTCTAATTGCCCGTAAGAGAATGAATGAAAATGAACTCTCACCATCTTGTGCACCGCGTGGTTCGCGTTGAACTCCGCGACGTACTTGGTGCCAGCCTCTTCGCCGTCGAACACCAGCTTGTCGATCATCGCGCGCATCGATTCCTCCCACATGTCGTGCCACCCCTTCATCGCCTTGGTCCGACCGCCTTGGACCCAAACCTTCAGCAGGTACTCGTACCAGCTGTCGCCCATCGCGCCAAAGGAGACGTGCGTGTTCTCCCACGTTCCCCTGTTACGTACACACGACGTCAGTCGAATTGCCTAAATAACACTTATACGCGAATTAAAATAAACGCACCTGTGCGGGTTGAGGTACAGCGGGTACAGACCGAGGGGCGTGCCGGTCTGCGTGCGGATCTTGCGAACGTACTCCACGATGGACTCGGCGAGGTCCCGCCACTCGCCGTCGCCCGTCCGTTCGGAAAGCGCGATGTATTCCATCTGAAGCGTTCCAAACTCCGCCAACGTCGACGCGCCTCGGCTCCACGTCGGATTCTTAGCCCATCCCTGTAAGAGTTAAACAAAACACGACGTCAGTCTAATCGCCCACCATTTTTGAAAATGCAAATGAAAATAAACTAACCTTCTTCAAGTTGACGATGTTGTACGGTATGCCAGTCTCGGTGCTGAACGCGGGCTTGAGGTGCCTGACGAGGTCGAGGCACTTCTCGAGGTACATCGGATCCCCGGAGAGATCGTGCGCGGCGATCAAACCCCTGTGATAAACAACAAAACACGACGCGTCAGTCTAATCGCCCGTACGAGTTACGAAGGTAATTAAAATAAGTACTTACCCAACGACGCGGATCGTAGTTTCGAACACGCTCGCCTCGTAGTTCCTGTCAAAGTGCAGCCGTTCAGATACCCAGTTCCGTGCCCGTGAGTACTGGTCCTTCAAGCCCATGATCCACAGCGTGTCCAGGGAGTCAATCACGGTGGCGCCAAGTCCTCCGAATGCGTTTTTACCGCGTTTGGTCAGCGGCTGGAGCTCGTCGTACCCTGTAAGAGTAAACAAAGCACGGCGTCATTCTAATTGCCGTTAACATCATGATTAAGGTAAACTTACCCATCGCGTATGTTTCGTACGCGTTGTAGGCGTCACGCATGGCGTCACGGACCGCGTCGCGTTTCTCCTCGTCCACGTACACCGTCGCCCACTTGGCGTTTGGTACCGTCCCAGAGTGCGCCACCTGTTGATTGAATAAACACGACGTCAATCTAATTGCCCATACGAGAATTAGAAGAAACTCTCACCTCTCCGTTGGGTCCGCTGTTGCGCGCCAAGGTTGATTCCTCCGGCCTCGGGAAGTCCCCTTCCGTCGGCATCTTCTCGATGTTCTGCGGCGCGGTGAGTTCCGCGAGTGGCGCCCAGTCGATCTTCATCGGCGTGGTGGTCCCGGCGGTGGTGGGGTAGTGGCTGGTGTAAGTAGTGGTCGCCGCCTTCTCGTTTGCCCACTTGATGCCATTTGAGTCGCCTGTGAACAAAACACGAGGGAGTCAGTCTAATTGCCCGTACGAAAATAAAAATAAACTCTCACCGGTGCCGATTGGAGCCTTGGCCTGAACGTTGGAATCGACCGGGGCGTCGACGCTGCCCTTGGAGTCACCGGCGCCGTCTGCGGGCGCGGTATCGAGCAGCTCCGGGATGGCGTCCACGCGCTTCGCTGACTCCTGGACCGATTTGCTCAGCCGTTGCACTTCCTGCGCGAGCTTGGCGGTCTCCTTGGCGATGGAATCTTGCGTCTGTTCCAGCTCTCGGAGCTGCCACTTGTCCCCCGGGGATCCGCCTCCCGTGTCGAGGTGGACGCCGCCGCCGGTCTCCGCGTGGCCGGCACGCATGTCCGCCGAGCGCGTGCTGGGCAGCTCGAGCATCGCGGTCTCCCTGTGGTGTGAACATCGTGGGGTATCGTCGGTGGGTGGATGACGGTCGGGAAGAACGGGAGAGCCGCGGGAAGAGACGCGTTTGATAGATTGACGGTGCCGATAAATCGAGAGATCGGGCCGCGGCTTCCGGGATGGGTCGGGCGCGCACCTGTAGACCGCCACGAAGAACACGACGGCGACGAGGCCGAGAATCGGGATGAGCTTCCCGGGCCGGGTCATGATCGAGGCGCCGTACGCCAAGTTGCCGCCGGGGTTGCCCTTGATGGTCCCTCCGCCGCGTCTCGGCGGGGTGCTGAGCAGCATGTTTGCGGGCGAATCCGTGCCGATCGGCTCGGCGTCGGTGGTGAAGGGACCGCCGCCTGCCTTGGGACGATGGACGGTCGTTCCGGTGACCGCGGGTGTTTACGGCCGTGCCGGTCGTACGTGAGAGCGGGCTGCGGCGGTCTGTCGGGTCGACGGAGCGCGCGCGGGCCGCAGTGGCGTCGCTCGGGCCCAAGTAAGACCAAAAAACAGAGGTTACACCCGGGTGTTTTGTCCGTCACATCAAAAAGCCCCTCCAAGAAAAGCCACGACTGAAAGCCACGACTCGCTCACTCTCACCCTCGCGACGTCGCCATCTCGACCTCGAGCGACATGTCGGTACCCGATACGAGGCGACCGATCTTCGATCCCGGCATGGACGTCGCGACCGTGGTCTTCTCCCACGTGCAGTGCGTCAGGACCCGCCACAGCCTCGCTCGGGTGAGCAAGTTGTGGAGGGACGCCTCCAAGCCTGCCGCTGCGTACCCTCTCGAGTTCGACGGGGTCGACGCGGGTTCTAGGTGCTGGCACGGAGGTCGATACATGTGGGACTTTAGGGATGTCATAGCCCTGCTGGACAACGACGAAGCACTGTCTCTGCCCTACGAGAGAGTCGTCAGACTTCTTGGTAACGCAGCGGAAGACGTATGTGACCACGCTGCTCGCCGTGGGAGTGTAAGACTGCTGAAGTGGGCGCGAGAGAACAACCGTGATTGGCATGAACGCACGTGCTATTACGCAATCATTGGCGGACACTTGCCCGCTCTCAAGTACTTGCACGAGAACGGGTGCCCCTGGGACTACATGACGTGCAATTACGCCGCCCATCGCGAACACTGGGACTGTCTGCAGTACGCGGTTGATAACAAGGCCCCGATGTGGGAGCATCACGCCGAGAAATACGCGGAGCACCTCAGATGAATACAAAGTACATTCTCGTCACAAACAAGTGTTACACGCGTACGTCCCACTCAGCTCAGTTCGAAACCCGCTCCACTCGTCACGGCGTACCGCACCTTCTCCCGCATCGTCGCCGACTTTCTGTAGTTTGGCAACTTCAGTACGTTGAAACACGTAGACGCCGACGGCAGCCTCTCCACGTCTTGCCCGTACCCGAAGAACGTCGCGATGGACGACCCGGTCCCGCCTGAAGCGGACTCGCACCGCACTTTATGAATCGTGAACGGCGGGTGTAAGTGCCGAAACCCCTGCACGGGCGGTCGGCTCGAGCTCGTCACGAACTTCAGCAGCGCCCTGTACACAATACACGACGTCATTCTAATTGCCGTATACGAAGGTAATTAAAATGTAACCCACCTCCGCTCCTCGGGCGTGAACTTGTGCTTGACGACGTCCCAGAACATGCACACGGATCTGCTATCCGACGCGTACCCGCCGCTGTACTTGGTGTGCCTCTTCAAGTCGTCCACGTCCACGTCGCCGTCGTCGTCGCCGCCTATAAGCCGCGACAACTCTTTAACGCCGAACAGTCGAAGCCACCCGGGCCGGATGATCCGAGATAGTCCCGTGACGAACGCGGCGTTGGCGTCGCGCCTGCGCCGGTTTAAGTGGAAGTCCGCCACCGCGTGGACGTACGCGAGCTTGGTCTCGTCGGTGACGCCGATGCAACCGCCGTTTGGTCGTAGCTCGTGAGTCACAACGCACCCAAAGTGTTCCTCACTGACGGTCCAATCGAGACACAGATCCTGTAAGTGTTAACACAAAACACGCCGTCAGTCTAGTCCAATTGCCGGTACGAAGCATACGAAAATAAAAAGTACTCACCGACACGTCTCCGTCGTACCTCAGCACCTGCGTCAACGACCTGTGCAGCTCTGGGTCCAGCCCGGGTAGGTCGTCAAGCGTGCGTTCTATACCAAGCACAGCCTTGGCGAAGAACGGCGCCAGCCGTACCTCCTGCAAGATGCCCTCGTACATACCCTTGCCCACGATGGTACCCACGAGCTCGAGCGTCGTCAACCCTTCGTGCGAATCACCCGCGGCTGTACACAAAACACGGCGTCAGTCTAATCGCCTACGAGTATACGAGAATTAAAAGAAACTTACCGGCTGCGGGGTAGACGTAGTTATCCACGCTCGTCGACGTGAACACCCCGCGCGTGGGGTCGAACCCGTCGTGGCACACGTCCGCGAGCAGCTCCTTGAACAACCCACCCGCGTCGATACCCGCCTCGTCACCACCCTGTACACAAAACAAACCGTCATTCTAATTGCCCGTACAAAGATTGAAAGAAACTCACCGCCGCGTTGACGTATCGCACCGCCAGCCTTCCTCTCGCGACAGGTCCCAGCGGTAAGATCTGCGCGATGGCATCCTCCAGTATGCGCCCGCGCCTGATGCGAACGTCGGCGACGGGGCGTACGTGCTGCCCGTTGTCGCGTTCGTTCGCCACGTCCACACCGCCCGCCTGCGGCCGGTACCCTGTGAGAGTTGAACAAATGTAATTGCCCACTATAACGAAAATTAAAAGAAACTACTCACCCGCGCGTTCCCTGTCGTCGCGGACCAACTGTCGGAAAATCTCGACTCGGTAGTCAAAGGTGAGCGCGTGCGGGCAATCGACTAAGAGCCCCGCGCCCACCGCCATCGCCGCGGCGTCCGGGATTAAATCGGGATTACCGTCGTACCCTAGGTGCGCGGTGAGCGCCGAGGCAGCCATTGGAACCGGTATGGGGTTAACCCCCGACGCCGGCGCGAGCCAAAGGCCGGACGGCGCGAAAGGCTTTCGGGAATCACGCGTCCGCAGCGCCTTGAGCAGCGCCGACGCGCTCGTCACCGCCATCGCGCGCGTCGGGTCCAGCCCTTTGCGACCCCTCGATAAGTGCGTCCTGACCACGAGCGTGTTTACGCACGCGCATATCCCCCTGTGAACAAAACAAGACGTCACTCTAATTGCCCGTATGAACATAAAAAGAAACGCACCGTTGCTCGCCGAGTGAAAACGGCCTTTGCTTTCCAAAAAACTCCTCGTCGTCGAGCACCAACAGTAAGTGCGCGTACGCCAGGCAGAACAGCCCGAGCGCCGGTACGTCCACGTCACTCACGTCGTACACGCCACGTGTCAGCGTCGGCGCGGTCCAAACCCCGACCCCCGCGCCCGGACCGGAGTCCGCCATCGGCAACTCCCTCGACGCCGGCAGCGCTTCCGATAAATAACTCCACAAAACACGAACCAACCCCGGGGCAAACGCCACCGCTCCGAGCGTCTGCATGCGACCCGAATCCATACCCTTAACTCCGTTGGTATTCGTATCCCTCAACAGGCGCCAGTAGAGCCTGGCGACGACACCGCCGCCCTCATCCGTCGGTTCGGTGTCGGTATCCGATGAACCCGCCAGCGCCAGCGCGAACCAAGTCTCGTCTAAACATCCGATCGCGCCTTTTCTTCTCGCCTCATCTTTTACCTCGTCTTCTTTGACATGTAAGCCACCCGGGCCCACGGCGTCTATCAGTGACACGATAGCGTCGACGAAGACGTCGCGGCCGACGCTCGAGGCGAAGTGCGAGAGTCTCCGCCGCGCGTCCGCGACCGACCGGCGGCTTCCGGAAGCGTCACCGGTCCAGCCGGTCGCCGTTCCGAGGATGTTATCCAGCGTCCACAGCGAATCTATCGGCGACATAGGTGAGGACGACGACGACGACGACGACGACACGCGGTGACTCGCCATCCGGTCCATCACACGCGCCGCGTCGTCCCCGCGACGCGTGTGCAGCAAAGGCACCGCGAACACCCTGGCGACCGCGGCGTGAACGCGGCGTGAGGACGAGTCTGAGGACTCGTCGAGACTCTCCAAAACGTCGAGTGATTCCTCCATCCGCTTCAACGCGACGGCGCACAGCTGTGTCGCGAACGGGTCGTCGCTTCGTATCAGCGCCGACGCGGCGTCGCATACCTTCGCGTGTAACCCCGCGCCCGCGTCCACGCGTGGGTCCAACAGCGACGCCACCGCGTTCATCGCCAAGTGTTCGGACTGACTCATCCATTCGTCATTCGCGAACTTCCAAGTCCCCGGGGTGTGGATGCAAAGCACGAGCCGCGCGGCGCACGACGACAGCGCCTCCGCCTCCTTCGTCCCTGTCTCCGAGCGCCGTGACGTGGCGTCGAGCGCGAGCGCGGTCAGGCGCCGCGCCTGATGGACCCACCGCGCGCGTGTGTCGTCGTGCGCATCGCCCGCCCGCGAGCACCAGTTCACGGCCGCGTCGCGGGATGCGCACGACGCGAGCACGAGCGCGAGCGCGCGGAGTGTTCGCAGCGGACCGAAGCGCGCGACCCCGCCGACGAGCAGCGGGGGCAGAAGCGTGTCGGCGCACGTGAGGGCATCCGGCGCGGCGGTCATCGACCCGAACTGCGCGTCCCACTCGGACATGACGCCGCGCCACCATCGACCCGCGTCGCGTCTCCCGCGCCAGATCTTTTGCACAGTCGTCGCGGCGTGGAGCCTGCGCCGTTGCGTCGCGCGCTCGCCCTTCTCCCGGTCCCGCCGCGCCAGGAGCTCCTCCTTGGTTTCACCCACCGTCTTGCTATTCCCGGCGTAGCTGACCCGGCTCCCGCCCAGGTTCAGCGGCGGGCCCGCCATGGCGCACCCAATTTATGAAGGCTTTTTTTCTTGGAGACATGGTAAAAGTTTTTAACAACGGTGGCGGAGTCTGGCTGGACCGATCAGGAAGCTCGAAGGCGCGCGTCACCGACTGGTGCTGTGAAGTAAAAATTCGCTTCCATTACAGTGCGACGTGGTGCCACGTCGCGTATAAGACAGATGTTCAAAAGAATCCGGGCGCGAGCCGTGGGAGTCCGCTAAGTGGTTAACCCTCCCCCCGCTTCGCGGGCCCGTAAATTTGCCGTGCTTCGCTTTGCTCGCCCTGAAAAACCAAAACTCTCAACCCAAACCTCCCACCCGTGTACTCGCGTGTACTCGCGGTGACATACACCCTCTACCGACGAACGCGTTCACCCGTTAACCCGTTCTTCACGGATCCGGCGTGACGTTAGGATCCGGCATGGCGTCGTTGCTGAAGATGTTCTTGCCGCTCTTCGGTCGGAACTGGTCGAGGTAGCTCGCGCTCGGCGGCGGCGGCGGCGCGGCGTAAGGATCGTACGCCTCCGGCTCCGCAACCGCGCCGGCATCCTCAACCGCGGCGTACGGGTCAGTCGCCGCGTCCATCGCGGCGTACGGGTCAGTCGCCTGAGCCGACGGATCAGTCGCCTGAGTCGGCGCGCCAGCGCTGAGGTAAAGCGCGTCGAGCGTGTTCACCATGTCATCCTGCATCGCGCCGTACGCACCAGCCGCCGCCGCGCTGGGGTCGTACTCGCCGATGCCGGGCTGCGGCACGGTGGGCGCGGTGGGGTCCACGACGTAGGTACCAGCCGCGGCAGCCGCGCGGAGGTGCGAAGGGAGACCCGCCGTCGTCGCCGCCGCCGCCGCCGCCGCGGGTTTGGGCTTGGGCTTGGGCTTGGGCTTGGACCAGTAAAGCACCTTGACGCTGTTGGGGTCGCACGGCCCGGCGTACACCTTACCGCCTTCGTGCACCGGCAAAGAGGTACCGGTGGGGCTCAACAGGTCGACCATCTTGTCGCCAACCTTGATCCCGCCGGTGAAGCTAGCCGGGATGACAACCTCCGGCCACGGGTCCACGGAGTAGTCACCGCAGTTGAACACCATCGCGGCGATCTCATCCTCGGTGTACCTGATCACGATCATCTGCTCGTTGGAGATGAGCGTCATGTCGCGAATGTCCTGCGTCCCCTTGACGCCAAAGACGGGGTAGTTCTTTCGTAACGCGATGAGCTTCTTGTTCAACGCCAGGCGCGACATGCCAACCGCGGGCCAGCTCGCGGGCTTGGCGCAGTCCAGCATCGGCCTACGCATGGCGTCGTCGCCGCCGGAGTGCTCGTCGGTGCCATCCTCGGGGCGGCCCTCCATGCCGAACTCATCGCCGTAGTACAGGCACGGGATGCCCTTCATCAGGATCAACGCCACCATCGCGTGGGTGTAGTGCGCCTGGTTGTCGAGGTTGGACGCGATCCGCGGAACGTCGTGGTTGCCGAGGAAGTTGACGAGGGACAGCCCGCTGAATAAGTTCGCCTCGCGCATCAGCGCGCTGTAGAAGTACCCGTAGTTGTGTTCGTTGAGCGAGTGCCAGGTGGCGTGAGACATCTGGTAGTTGGTCCCGGAGTGCAGCCTGTCGTTACCGACCCAACCGTTGTAGTTGCCGTGGATCATCTCGCCGACCAACAGGGCGCTGCCGTCGGGCCGCGCGTCGTCGCACACGCGGCGGAACTCGCGCCAGAAATCGGGGTGGATCTCGTGCGCCACGTCGAGGCGCCAGCCGTCGATGCCGACTTCTTTGAGCCAAAAACGAGCCGCGTCGAAGATGTGATTTCTCACCGCCGGTTCGTCCAGGTTGAGCCGTGGGAGCACCGGGTGTCCTTCCCAGCAGTCGTAGGAGAACCCGGTACCCTTGATGGAGTCCGTGGAGCACCAGCCCTCGTAGTCCCACTTCCGCGCGCCGATGTGAAACCAGTTGCCAAACTCGCTGGCGTGCGCGCCCTTCTCTTTGAGATCCTTAAAAGCAAAGTGCTGCGTGCCGGTGTGGTTGAACACCCCGTCCAGGACAACCTTGATGCCGATGTCGTGCAGCTCCTTCACAATCTCTTTGAACAGCTCCACGTCACCGAGGCGCCGGTCAATCTCGAAGTAGTCGAAGGTGTCGTAGCCGTGCGTGCCGGATTCAAAGAGGGGCGAAAAGTAGACGGCGTCGATGCCGAGTTCGCGAAAGTGCTTGTAGTGCGCCCTGATCTGCTTCAAACGCGGGTTCACCGCGAGCTTCTGGTCGTTCACGGTCGGCGCGCCAAAGTACCCGAGGGGAAAGATCTGGTAAAAAACCGCGTCCCTCGACCACTCGGGAAGTAAAGACACGTTCGGGGTGTTGCTCGGCCAATTCTCGGGCGCTTTGACCTTCTGAAACGCGGTCACCGCGGCGGGGACAGCCTTGACGCTCGGGTGGCCTTCGCCCCAGCTGTGCCACTGGGGCTTATCCTGGATCTCCACGGTGGAGTGTTCCGGGCCGGTGGAGATGATGCCGTCGGGTCCGCCCTGCCACCTGGTGTCGCCGTCGGGCGCCCAACCGGATCGAACCACGTACTTGTACTGGATCAGCTGATGCGCCGGGAGGTTCACGGTGACGCTCCACTTGTTGCCCTCGACCCAGTCCATCGGGATGCCGTTGACCGTGGACCAGTCCCCGAGAAGCGCGTGGCCGCCCGTCAGGCAGAGGTGATCGCCGAAGTTGGTCTCGACCTCGATGTGAAACGTGCATTTGTTGGGCGCGACTGGCGGGGGCGGCGGCGCGACGTAAGGCTCCTCTTCGTCATCCTCGTCGTCATCCTCCTCGAGGTCAACCTCGGTGCCGTCGGGCTTGATGTACTTGCGCTTCTTCTTCTTAGCCTTGGTCTTTGCTTTGGGCTTGGCCTGGCCGGGAACCGCGGCGACGGGCGCGAACTCGTCGCCTTCCTCGTCTTCGTCCTCGTCGAGTAATCCGGCATCCTTGAGCTTCTTCTTCTTGGCAGCCTTCTTGGCGGCAACCTTGGCGAGGACGCGCGCCTTGACCTTGGCGACCATGTCCTCGTCGTTGCCGAGGGCGTCGGCGGTGCCGAGCTCAGCCTCGGCGACAGCGGCTTCGGCATCCGCGTCCGCGCGGATGACCAGTCGGCGGAGCGGGCGGGGGCGAGACCGGAGGGTCATCTTGGCGGTCGGACGCCCGGCGCCACGTGGGATACGCGCGTCCGCGACGCGCGCGACGCCGCCCCGGCGGGGGATCTGTGCATCAAGAGCGGGTGATCGAGGTCAGTGGGGTGTTTAGCGGGTGTGCCGGGTGGAACGCGCGTGGGATGTACGCGCGATACGTCCACATGGACGCGCGGGTCGGCCGAGGGTTGGGGCAATCCCCCCGTCAGATTTCCTCTTTAACGGGAAAAAAACGAGGGTCGCGGGTCAACGTACCGACGCGCGGGCGGCGACGGGCGCGACGACAGGCGCGTGCGCGAGCGTCATCATTGTCGCAATGGTGTGTTCCGGCGACTGCGGGTCGTTCTCGGCGCGTGTGGTGTGATGAACGCGCGCGGGAAGTGTGGATAACTCGCGCGCCACCGAGGGACACGCGAAAAGGTGGAAAAAGCCGCAGAACCGCTGAATCGACATTCCGCGGCCCAGTCAGACCGACATTCCTGGCCCAGAGCAAACGTCGCGGGGAGGATTCGGAATTTCACCCGCGCATCGAATCCAATTTTGATTGATGACTGTGATGCAGTCTGCAAAAAGTGGAAAAGACGATTTTTTTGCACGGCGGTTCGGGCACATCAATCGGGGGTGCCCTCGGTTTCCGCGATTTATCAGCCGTGAACCGTCGCTGGCTCCAGACGACCGTCTATTTCCCTGAGTTAATTTCCCATTTGGATAACTCTTCAAATCCCCCGGGAAAATCCCCCGGGAGGTCGGTTGCAAATCCGAGAGTCAACATCGGATCCACCGCTTCGAGTGTTCAAAGTTTCATCATCAACAGAGAGCCACAACACGGTACCACCGACGATGATGGGGCGATATCGGGCCTGCTGACTGGTTCATCGATGGACGCGTCGGCGCTTCAGAGGCGGGTGGTGATCCACCTCGACCTGGACTGCTTCTACGCGCAGGTCGAGGCCAAGCGGCTCGGCATCGACGGCTCGGTTCCACTCGCGGTGCAGCAGTGGAGCGGGCTCATCGCCGTCAACTACCCCGCGAGGCACAAGGGCGTGAAGCGGCACTTGAACGTGGTGGAGGCGAAGAAGCTGGTACCCGAGCTGGTGTGCGTGCACGTGGAGACCATCGGCGACGACGAAGGGGGTGCCGATGGTGCCGACACAGCTGGCGAGGGAGACGCGATGGGGGAAAAACCGACGGAAAAAACCGACGGCACTTCACACGACAAGGAACGACGCAAGGTCAGTTTGAGACGGTACAGACGCGCGTCGTGGAGGGTCATGGCCGCGCTCGCCGACCAGTGCGAGCACGTCGAGCGCGCCAGCATCGACGAGGCCTACGTCGACGTCACGCGCGAAGTGGACGCCGCCATGGAAGGATCCAGCGAAGGCTCAGATTCAAACATCTCCGTCGAAGAGATGGTCAACGCCGGAGTCGCTTCGTCCGGGGCGGTGGTTGAACTGACACCGTCGACCAGCGAACACGACAGGCGACTCGCGATCGGCGCGTACATATGCGCCAAGCTCCGCGACGCCGTGTTCCAACGCACGGGCTTCACCATGTCCGGCGGCGTCGCGCACAACAAGATGCTCGCAAAGCTGGCGTCGGCGCGAAACAAACCGAACAAACAAACCGCGGTGAGTCACCGGGCGGTGACGGAGATGATGGAATCCCTACCGATGCGTTCCATCAAGGGCCTCGGGGGTAAGTTCGGGGAAAAGGTGGAGGTGATGTTGAAGAAGGTGTGTGGTGACGGGTCGGGCGTGGGGGGCAGCGGGCGGGGCAGTTCGTACGAAGGTGGATTCCCGGCGTCGGCGTTGTCGCGACTGGACCCCGAGGAGTTGAGCGCGGCGTTGGACCCCAAGAGCGCGGCGTGGCTCCTTCGCGTGGCGCGTGGCGAGGACATCGACGCGGTGTGCGCGAACGTCCGCGAGGGTGTCAAGTCCGTCAACGCGTTCAAATCGTTCCAGGCTGTGGACGCTTCGAGCGGCGTGCACCGGTGGCTTCGCGTGTTGGCCGGGGAGTTGGCGGAACGATTGGTGGAGGACCGGGTGATGCTTCGCAGGCAGCCGCGGCACCTCCGTCTGGAGTACCGCGCGGGTATCCCCAAGTCGGGGCGGAATGGGGAGCCGACGGATGTTAAATCCAAATCCCTGGGTTTTCCCCCGACGGCGTCTAACCACCTGGCGGCGGGCGCGGCGGCGTGGATTGCACAAGACGATAACGAGGAGGACCACGCCGCGGTGCAGGCGGCGCTCGAGGGTGCCGCCGATGCCATCGCGGGTACCGCGATCAGGGCGTTCGATGCGTTGGGACGAGACGCGTTGCCGTCGACGCGAGTGGGTCTGTCCGCGACGGATTTCGTACCTACCCCGACGGATGGGGGCGGCATCGCCAAATTTTTCGGCCGACCGGGTTCGACCGAAGCGGCGGGCGACGGATCCGACCTTGGTTCATCTCGGTTCCCCGGGCCGGCGCCTTCACCCACGCGGCCGGTGGAGAGGAAAGCGACCGCGCTCGATGCGTTCCTCGCGACCAAGGCGAAGACACCGGCGCTGGAGCAATCGGCGGAGGCTCGCGTGGATCCCACGGAGTGTTTGGACGGATTAGACCAATTAGAGGAAGGGTACGTGGCGTGTGAGGTGTGCGGCGAGAGGCACGCCGCGGGACGGGACGCGCAGGAACACGCGGACTACCACGTGGCGCTCGACCTATCGCGCGAGATGGGGTCTGGACCCGCGCCGGTTCATATCCAGCGAACGAACGATCGGCCTGTGATCGTGAACGGCGGGTCGGGGAAGAGGAAGCGACACGGGTCGGGGTCGGGGTCGTTCAAGGCCAAGTCGATGACGTCGTTCTTCACGAAGAAATGAGGTTTAGTGTTGTATTTCGAAAAGTAGAGAATATGATTCTTTCATCGACAAGAGCGTAGCTATCGTAACTAATGAAGAGCCATGTCCGATGTGATGCGTATCGATGCGCGTCATGTTGCGTGATCTTGAACAACATGACGCGCATCATCGCTGCGAGTGTCATATTTCACATCGGACATGGCTCCCCGGTTATTTACTCGATAGATGAGCTAAGTCGCGCCGTGCGGACCCGCGGATGTGATTGTGTGTTGGAAGCTCGACTTGTGTACTGGGGCGCAACACTTATCCCTCGCGGTGTGCTCGGAGGGCTCGAAAATCTTCCCACATCACACATACGGTGCATGTGTGATGTGCTGAGCGAGCGAGGGGATGAGTGTTGCGTCGTATCCGTCGTATCCGTTAGTTGAGCCTTCGGCGTCTTACACTATCGCATCCGCGTCGTCCTGGCGCTTCGATGGATGTCCCGGTATCACTTGGGCGCGAGCGGCATCTTCTGCGGGTTAAACTCCGGGGCAGTCGGAGGCAGCCGGCACAGCGTATGCCGCCCGAACACCTTGCTCGTGGAGTCCCGCCCGTCCATCGTGACCCTCACGGTCGCACCGTCATCGTACGAGGCGAGGACACCGACGATGAGCCAGATGCTGTGCTTGACCCCGCAGTGCTCAGCGAGTTGTCGATACTCCTCCGGGTCCACACACTTGGACGCGTCTGTACACAAAACAAAACACGAAGTCAGTCTGATCGCCCGTGTGAATGATACGATGGTCTTCTAATTAAAAGAAACTTACCGAGGCACGCGTAGTCGCCGAGTGCGAAGCTGTCCTTGGGCCGGCACTCGCGCTTGTGCCGCCACTTCCAGTGCCTCTTCTGGCAGTCAACGCTGCAGTAGCACGCGAGGTTGCACTTGGAGCAGAACTCGTGAGGTTCGTTGGGGAGCGCGCACTCGCCGCACATGAAGCACTGCACGCCGAGGGTCTGTGGAACGAGGGAGTGGTGGTGGTGAATGGTCAGTGTTTGGGTGTAAATTGGGTATTTGAGTATGGAAGGGAAGGTGCACTCAGGGGTCGCGTCAGTCGGCGTTTGTTTTGGAAAATCTTTTGGCAAAAGAAAGTGACGCGGGGTGTCTCACCTTGAGCATGGAGTCGATCTTGGTCTGTTCGATTCCGAGGTCGGGCGCGGCGACGAACAGGCGATCCATCGTCGGGTTTTCCATCCCCATGGCGTGCCTCCCCCTCAGCAGCGAATTCTCCCGTCGCATGGCTTCCCGCTGCGCGTCTTCGAGTTCTTTGCGTTTCCTGTCCTCCTTGGCCATCTGTTTGACCTCTTCCTCGGACCCCGGCGCCTTGGGCCTGTCCTCGGGGGCGGGACCCGGCGCGTCGACGATGGACGCGGGTGCCGGCGGCGGGAGGAACGGGACCGGCACCGTCAGTTCCTTGGCGCCCTCACCGACGATGGACTCGAGGTGCGACTTAGCCTCCAAGGCGAGCGCGTCGACGACTGTACACAAAACACACGTGTCGTCAGTCTAATTGCCAATACGGAAATAAAAAGAAGCTCACCGTCGCCCTGCTTCGGGGATAGGAGCTTGGTGTCCTTGGTGAAGCTCGTCGTGTCTTTCGGGTCTGGGCCGACGACGCGGGCGTCGCGGTGTTCCTTGGACATGGTGACGGAGATCTGGAGCGCGCGGCGGTGGTGGGTGATGGCGTCGGTGATGTTCGTGGCGAGGACGCCTATGGAGGGAAGGGGATGGACATGGGGGCGAGAGGGTGAGACGACGGGGCCCGAGCGTTTTCGTGAGGTTCGTGAGGGGACGGCAACGTACCGAGGACGACGGCGGCGCGCACTCGCGACGCGTGCTCCTCTTTCTCGTCGTTCATGATATCCTTCAGGAACATGATGTCCCGTTCGCCGGCGTCCAGGCCGGCGTGGGTCAGGGCGTTGGTGACCATGACGACGCAGTAGTATCTGAACGAGAACTCGCCGGAGGACCCGCCGCTCTGGCGATACGCCGCGACGAAGAGGTTGACGGCGTGCCTGTACTTGCCCTGCATGTACGCGTCGCCGCCCGCGTCGAGGCACTCGTGCGACCACTGATACTGCTGCTGGAGCGCCCGCATGCCCCGGTAGTCGGGCGGGTTCTCCGCCTCCTCCTCGGACTGCTCGAACTTGACCATGGCGCGCGTGAAAGTGAGCGTCGTGTCGTCCGAGAGGCGAAAGCGACTGCTCATCATCACTCGAGTTTTTTCAGGGGGAGTGACGCGACTGGTGTGAGACGAAACGGTATCTTACGGCTATCGGCGCGTGGCCCTATTGTCTCCCGGGCGGCGGCAGGGATCTGGACTCCGAGAGACACGCCGCGATCGCCTTCTCCACGTCGTTGTCGTTGCTCGCCAGCGCCCCCGCGACGTGCTCGGGGGCGAACCCCATGCCCGCCATCTGCACGAAACCCCCGCAGAACTCCACCACCCGATCCCTCTTGTCGCTGCCCCACATCGCCAGTCCCAGCGCGACCGCGTCCCGTGTGTGGCCCAAGGCGACGTACTCCGCGACGGCCGGGTCGTCCGGCGCGCCCGCGATCCGCCGCACGGTCGCCTCCAGACCCGTCGGGTCTCTTCCGTCCGAGGATGAAGGGGCGTCGACATCGCCCCCGCCCGCGGACGACGCCGCGTCGAGGCCCTCCTCGACGAGCACGCCGCGCTCGCGCGTCGTGTCGAAGTCCGCGGCGTCGCTCGACGGTGGCTCCGCGTCCATATGCGGCAGGCTCACCTGCGTCGTTCGGGGAAAGGGGGACGGAAAGGGTCAGGGATGGGGCTCGTAGTTCGGGGTGACACTCGGCACCCGGTCAGTGAGTGACAACGTTCGGATCGCGAAGGTGGACAAGGTTCGCGCGGCTCATGTGACTGAAAGTTTGGACGACGACGCACCGGGGGAGTGAGCTGGTACTCCTTCGGGATCCAGAGGCGCACGCCGGCGGCGTGGGACTGCTGCATGTTCGACGACACGCCGCGCGCGCCGTGGAATGACCCACGACGCCCCAAAGCGGTCTCGCCTGGACAAAAAATTCCAAGATTTCTGATTTTCATCAAACGTTAAATGTCTAACTCACTCCACCGCTACCTCTCACGCCGCGCCAGCAGCGCCGCCGCCGCGTTCGAAGTCCTCGGCGGGAACGCCCAGTTCAGCGTCCGTTCGATCACCCAGCACACCACCAGGTCGCACGCCATCACGCCGCACAGAGCGTTGGCGAGGTCACTCGGCATGAGAAACAGCTCCACGCTTTCGTTCAACTCTGGGACAACCTGCGTCGATATGACCCCCAACGCCGCATACGACACACACACGGCGTAAAACAGCGGTTTGTTCTCATACAGAGTAACACAGTGTGGAGCTCCGACGTAGTTGACCACCACCGTGGCTGTCTGTATGAAAGTGTTGACCAGGAAAGAAACCGTGTTGACGAGGTTTGGTGCGAACGGCGACTCCAGAGGGTGCACAAACTCGCCGCCACCCGTCGCGTTCGTATGGGCAATTAGACTTGGCGCATCGCTCGTATCAGTCACATCGGGCGTCTGTGTCGTGGCGGGTACCGTGTCGAACTCCGCCCCGGGTACCGTCGTATACGCCTTGGCCACGTCCAGGGTGTACCACAGCGCGGCGAGATGCACCGCGAACTGTAGAAACACGGATGAGAAAAAGTAAACCGTGAAGATCGTGCACCGGGGTTTGCTGGGCGCCAACGTTTGACTGGGCGCCGCGCGACTGAGCGCCAGGAACATCCCCGCCGTGATCAGGCCACCCACGGTCATCTGCGTATCTCCAAACTTGACCCCGTCCAGGAACTGCACGCTCATGACGTACGCCATGCACAGGCAATTCAAACCGAGAATCTTGAACATCTGCTCCGAAGCCACCAGCGTGGCTCGGCCTTGCCGCACCAGGTCGACGCATGGCGCCACCCCGCCGCTCCGCGCGGTGAACGGCGCGGCGAGCGACGCGTCACCGGGCCGGACGGTCAACGCGAGCCTCCCGCCCGCGCTGCGATCGTCCGCAGCATCCATCCGCGCCGTCAGCTCGGCGATGACGTCGCCGGGCTGGGAAGACGAACCGGCGTGTTCTTTCTCCTTCGTGTCTCCTTTCTCGTACGTATTCTTCGCAGTCGCCCGCCCGCTGGAAGATGAACCGGCAGATGAAACTCCGCCGTCGAGAAGCGCAACGCCGACGTGCGCAGCCTTCAGCGCGCCCACGTCGTTGGTCCCGTCGCCGCACATCATCGTCCGCAGACCCGCGGCTCGCATCGAGTTTACGATTTTCTCCTTTTGATCAGGAGCGGTTCGAGCGTATACCCTCACGTGCTTCACGCATTCCGCGAGTGCGTTACATTCCGTGATACGCTGCAGACCCTCGCCGCACACGGCGAGGTCGTGCGTGTGCGCGAGGGACGCGAACGACGCGTCACGAAAGCCCGCGACGCGTTCCCCCGTCGGCGTCGCCCAATGCCACTCGCCTCCACTCTCCGACGCCTCGAGGAGAACCGTGGATTGGCGGTTCGTGATGCCAACCTCGGCCGCCACGTGGCATGCGGTGAGCAGCGCGTCACCCGTGATCAGCACAGAGACGTGCGAGGACTCCGCCAGGACGCCGATGGCGGGTGCGGACGTCGGCTTCGTCGGACAAGCGAAGACGGCGAAACCGATAAAGTCCAAATCGCATTCGCATTCCTCCCGACGCATCGCCTTGACCGCGGATACGTCCTTATCTTCAGGCACCCGCTTGGCGCAGAGCGCGATGACGCGGTAGCCCCTCGCGGCGAGCGACTTGTGTCCGCGTTTGTACCCCCTCGGGAGCGGTTTGCGCAAGGTACGCTCCATGGCCTCCGGGGCACCCTGCGAACAAAACACGACGTCACTCTAATTGCCTGTAGTATACGATGATTAAAATAAACTCACCTTGGCGACGACCCACCGCTTGGCGCCCTCGAACCCTTCGGTGGATACGACGCAGGACATGCGCCGTAGCTCGGATCGGAACGCGTGACGCGTCATCACCCGCGCGGTGCGTCTCTTGACCGACGAACTCCCGCTCGCGGCGCGGTCCTGGGGAAGAAGCGTCCAGTCGCACCCGGCTAAACCCGCGCGTTCAATCGGGTCACCTGTACACAAAACACGACGTCATACCAATTGCCCATACGCCATACGCAAATAGACTGAAAATAAACTCACCCGCGGGGGCGCCGTCCACCAGCGCCAGCGAATGGCACGACCCGAGCACCAGCGCAGCTTCCTGGACGTCCTTCGAGAGATCACCCGGGCACGTCGTCAGCACCGGCGTACTGGACCCAGCGTCCATGACGTCCTGGGCGAAGGCGACGTCGGTTTTTGTCGCGATGCCTTCGTATTTAAGAGTATCTTCGGTGAGCGTTCCGGTCTTGTCGAAGCAGCACACGTCTACTCGGCCGGCGTCCGTTACTCGAAACGGCTCTGTGCAGTACACGCGCCTCTTCGCCAACGCGATGAGCGACGTGTTGACCGCGATGGACATCTCCATCGGCAGCTCGGGGGGTATCACGGAGGTTAAGATGGTGACGCAGTTTATGAACAGTCGGTACCTGTTCCTGGTCGGATCGCGAAAGCCGTGAAGAGCCACAACGAATGAAGCCGCGGACGCGAACAGCAGCAAGATGCCGATGAAAACCCCGCACTCCTTGGAGTCCGCGGTGACGCGCTCGCCGGTGTGCAGAATAGTGCGCACCAACTCACCCTGCGTCGTGCCGAACCCGGTGCGAACAACAACGCAGACGCAACCCCGGTCCGGTGGTTTACCAACCTTAACCCCAGCCCCAGGGTTAAACTCCGCCCTCAGTACCCTCGTACCGGCGAACAACACGTGCGTCTTATCAATCGTGTTGACGTCGTCAAGACTGACTTTATCACCGGCGGATTTGGCCACGTCCATCGCGTGCTTGCGCTGGGGCGTGGACTCACCCGTCAACATCGCCTCCGTGCTCATCGCGTCACCCTGTGATACACAAAACACGACGTCAATCACTCTAGTTGCACATACGAGTACGAGAATGGAAATAAACTCACCGCAATCAAAGCCAAGTCTGCCGGGACAACTTCCTCCTCGCCCCTTTCGTTCCTCCCACTCGCAGTGACTGACACCACATCCCCGGGCACGAGCTCGTACGCCCCGACCCGCACCCACCGGCCTTCCCTGTGTACTAGTAAGGACGAGCCGTTGGGTCGCAGAGACATGAGCTCGTCCACGTTACGCAGCCGTTGGGACGCCACGGTTGACTCGAAGACGACCTGTCATCATACAAGTAAATAAACACGACGTCACCATACTAGTTTCCCATACGTGATGAATAAAAAGAAACTCACCAGCATCGCCAACGTGAACAGCGAGTAATACCAGTACTCGTCCGCCAGCCACAGGACACAGCAGAAGGTCTGGAACACGAAGAACGGCGCGATGAGCTGCTCGCGCATTATGTCCCAGAACCCTGGTCGATTGACGCGAAGGTCGTTTGGACCCCACTTGTGTCGAGCCGACTCGGCGCTTTGTCCGTTGTGCCCAGTCCTTGATACGTACCAGGCCACTGGGCGAGTGTCGGGGTACGCCGCGGGTTGGAATATGCCGGTACGTTCATCGCGGCGGTACACGCGGCTCCTGTGCTCGAACGACAGCTGCGTTGAGGACCAGTCGTCGGCGCCGTCCTTGTCCTCGTTCGGGAAAGTGTCGCCCGGGGGAGCGGTGACGGACACGTCGAGTTTGCATAGCGCTCGACGGCCGTCGGTGGGGTTGACGAGCGCGAATGTATTAGATATCGCGGCCACGCGCTTTGCCTCCTTCGGCGTGATCTTCCGGCACGTGAGCGCAGCCTCGGCGGCGACCTGTTCGAGGGGGGCGAACGGGGGCGAAGGAGGTCAGTCGTGTCGTCGAAAAGGTTCGGCAGTCGTCGAAAGTGGGCACCGAGGGATCGGAGAGACGACCGCGTATGAGCTATGAGGGTCACGTGGATCCGATACGGGTGACGCACCGACCAGTGCGTGGACAACGCCACGAGCGCGTGGGCGATGGCACCGAGCCCGACCACGAAGACCCTCTCGAACGCGCCCTCGCCGTCCATCGCCCCCAGCGGTCCATACGCGATCCCGCACGTCACCGCGTGGACCAGCCCGAAGGCGACGTCTAGTCTGAGGTGAAACGGCTGCCGGGCGTGGAGCCGGACGTCGCGCAGGTCCCTGGTGTCACCGGTGGATGCGTCCCCGTCGACACCCATCGCGTCGTGCGTTGGAGTCGGGGCGCTGGACAGCTGTGGTGTCTCGTCCTCGGTTGACAAAAACACTTTTCGAAACTTGCATAAAAACCTGACTGGTAACGCACCAAATTACGGTAAATAGTCAACTTACATTTTCTTCCTATAAGCAAACATGCAGCGACCAATTCATAAATAACGGTTTCGCGAAATGTCGTTTTCCGCATAATATTTTTCCCGCATGATAACGTCGTCTGACTGCCCTGTCCTCGGGCATTGCGCAGGGCACACCGTGCGCGGCGTTCCCTCCCAGTGCGTCGACGCATTGGACTAGTCCATCGCATTGAACGGACTGGACGGGCCGGCGTGAACGCTAGGCGGATCCGGCACCCGACGGCCCTCGCCCCGGGGGACGATTGTCAGCGAAAAACCCGGCCCGGGGGATCAGCGCGTGACGTCGTCGATGTTCCACCCGATGGAGGGCCACGTCGTCCTGCGGCTTCCCGCATCGTGGCCCAGGCCGCTCGAGGTCATCGAGGCATTGGAACAGGTGCGCTGTCGTTCCGTGACCCGTCACTGGACGCGAACCGTGACCGCGTGCCCGCCGCCCGCGCGCGCTCCGGGGCGCATTAGAACCGCCCTCAACTTTTTTCGCTCTTTTTTGCCAATGTGGCGAGCCACGTGTCCCGCCCCCGCGCTGACCCCGACCCCCCACCCCCACCCCACCCCCGTCCATCGTCCCACCAGGTCGGCGGCGACTACGAGTTCATCATGGGCCTCATGCAGACCGAGTTCTTCCACAGCGCCAAGGAGAAGACGGCGAGGTGCGCCGAAGCGGCCGAGCGCCTGCGTCTGGACCCCACGGCGCTCGTGAAGGCGGAATCCATGAAGACCATGGCCTTCGAGGCTCACGCCATGAAGGGATCCGCGCTCACGCTCTGCGCCAAAACCGTCGGCGCGCAGTGCGCGCGCCTGGAGCTCGTGTGCAACGGCCGACGCACCGACGCGTCACCGGACCCAAACGAGGACGATCCCAAACGACTGGTGGCTGATATCGAACTCAAACTCGACGAACTCTTCGCGCACGTCGCCGAGATCGAATCCATCGACTCGTTTCCACTCGCGCAAGCCGCGGAACGGTTCTCGGATACCAAAGAACTCGGCCCACGAATCGCGACGCTCGCCGTGGACGCGTGCGTCGCGTTCCAGGCGGCTTTGGGCGGCGACAAGGACGCCGCGGCTCTCTTGGCCGCAGTCGCCAAAGACGCGTCGACGCTCGGCGCCACTCGACTCGCGTCCACCGCGGAATCAACCTCGCGGCTGTGCGTTGACGTAACGGCTGGCGTAACGGCTGACGTGACGGACCCGGAGTCCACGGCGGAGTGCGTGGGTGAGTACCAGTTCGCGGTGGAGTCGTTCGCGTGGGACGCGTGGCAGGTGCTGGGTTTGTCGTTACCGGACGTATGGGCAAAGTTGCGGCGAACCGATCCCACGGATCCGGAGTCGAAGCTATTGTCCATAGACGTGGTGGAGTACGCCACGGTTCGACCCACGGAAGGCATCTCCGAGCGCGTCGCGACGATCGCCGAGCGGCTTCGACGGATCTCGGAGAACGACGGGGGGAACGATCGACGAGGCTCGATGGACGCGACGAGGGAGAGCCAGCACCCGGCGACGAGTTTCGCGTCGCGAAGCGGAAACCCGTGCGACTTTATCCGGTTAGTTCGTAACCTCGGCGAGGATAACCAGTTCGCGTTCAACATGCTGCGCGGGTTCGTCAACGACGTGGACGTGTTCGTCCGTGGAATAAAGGCTCTGGACGTGGGCGATGCATCGCTGGCGATGTCTACGGATGAGCGAACCGCGTGTGGGGCTCTGGTGGAAACCTCAGAGTTGCTCTCCAGTCATAACCTCGGCGAGGCGCTTCAAGGACTTCTGCGTTCGTCCACCAGGGGCGGTGGCGCGTTGAGGGAATCTGTGCACGCGGTGGAGGATGCGGCGTTTGAGCTGAGGAGCTTCTGCGAGGGTCTGGCCAGGGCGCAGATGGCGTCGACGTCCAGGAACGGAAGCAGGGCGGTGAGCAGAGTTTCGAGGGAAAGGCGAGGGCCGACGGATTCGTTGGACGGGAGCCCCGTCTCGGTGCACGCGGACCTCGGACCTCCCGATGCCGTCCCTATCGAGGATTCGGGCAAACTGTACGATACCGCGGAGGAGAAGACGACGCGCCCGTCGCCGTCGCTGGGGGCTGACTTTGAACGGAAGCAGAGGCGGGCCAGCTCCCCCGGCGATTCCGCCGCTATTCCGCCGCTATCGCCGACGGACGTTCGTACCCCGCGCCGGTCGGACAGCGCCATGCACAGCACTTGGTTCAACGCCAAGTACGGCGGAGACGTCGGGGGCAGGCTACGGGAAGCCAGCTGGGTGCTCCAGCAGCGAAGATCTTCGCGAGCGTCCAAGAGCTCGGCGTCGACGAGCAACTCACTCCGAAACTCGATCGATGTCGTCAGGGAGAGCGACGAGACTCGCGGAACAGCCTCCGCGATCGCCAACCTGGCCCCTCGGGAACTCCGCGAGGTCTTGTCTAGTCTCAACGTGCCGGGAAAGACCGCGGAGGGTCTCATCGTCAACCTAGGCGACGCGCTGGTCAACTCGGACGGCAACTGGGATTTCGTGTTGGGATGCGTCAGCCGGTACGCCGCGCTCGCGCGTGAACAGTTCGAGGTTCTCAAGATGCTCCTCAACCCCAAGCGATGCGAAAGCAAACCAGTAGCACAGGTGGTGACCGAAGTGCTCGTATCGAGCGCGCGGTCCATCGCGGAAGGCGCGAGTGTCTGCTGCGCTCCGAACCTCCACGCGTCTTTTGAACGAATGGAAAACGTCCTCGTCGCCGCGAGAAAGGATGTGTCCTCCGATGGATGGATACAACGCGTCGCGCACGCCCTATCCGCGTGCGAGCACAAGCTATGCGCGTACGAGACGTGCGTCCGGGACTTATCCGAGGTGAAGACATTCTCGCCGCGGGACTTGGTGACCAAGACGTGCGGCGGGGACTTGGAGGCTTCCGTTGATTTATTGCGCAAGTTTTTACGAGGAGCGTACGGCGCACAGGTGCTCGCCGCGGACGCGTTCGCCGCAGCCGCCGAGGCACACGCGCACGATCACCCCGCGTCCAAGGCGCCGCACGTCGCGGCGAAGCTCGTGGAGGCCAAGGCGGCGCTGAGCGCGTGCGAGCGAAGAGCCGCGGGGATCGGCGCGATGGTGTCGGTGGTGGGAGCCACGCGCCGGGCCGTCGCTCGCGTGTCTTTGATCGCCAGGGATTTCGGTGCGTCCCCCGAGGCGCTGACGTCCGCGGAGGATGTCCACGACGCGGAGGAGGTGGATAGCACGGTGTGGGCCAAGCCCCCGGTGGCGTTACCCGTGCCCACCTACGGCGACGCCACGTTTGGATCGGATCGCTTTCGGGTCGATTCGGTAGCCGGGCTGTTGGACCTCAAGGCGCAGATCGAGCGATTGGCCCGCGACGCGCACAGGATCGCGCCGCGGGACATGCCGGGGGATCCGACGGTCAACCCGGACGCGTACCTCGCCGCGTCGCACGACGACGTCGAGCACGTGGAGCGTAAACGGCACGTCGCGTTCAAGGCCTCTTCGTATCCGCGGAAAAAGCAGCCGAGCGCCGACGACGAGGACGCGTTCGAAGGAGCGAGTTCCGGGTACGAAGAGGGGATGAAACGGGTGAGCGCCGCGCTGGTGGACGGGGTGTGGATCCGCGCGTTCATCGGGTTTTTCATCACGTCGGCGACGATTCGGATCGCGCTGATGTTGAGCGCCATGGAGTTTTCACCCGCGTAGCGGCGCGATTCGATTATTATTTGAGTCTTTGCGTACATCTTACATTATTCAAAAATCGCCAACTACTCCTCCGCCGCCGCGGGGGCTTCCTCGGCCGGTTTCGCTTCCTCGTCCGGTTTCGCTTCTTCAGCCGGTTTCGCTTCTTCGGCCGGTTTCAGGGGATCGACCACCTCCGGATACCCCGCCTTCATCGCCCAGAATCCAGCGTGCGCCTCGGCATTCATATTGCATTGAGCGATGATGGAGGTGATGTACATCTTGACACCCGGAATCTTATCGGAGACGGACGCCCCGTCCCTCTTGAGCTCCTCCGGGTCGCCACCAAAGTCAAAGCCGATTGTCTTTAGGTACTCAGCCTTTTCGTGGTGGATTACCGCCACGCCTTTCTCCGGACCCATGTCAACACCGAGCGACTGCCCGTATACGTTGCGATCGCGGTCTATCGACATCAGAGCCTCGTCTTGGACAGTTCTGATTATGTTTTCAACCGCCACGACGCCGTGAACGGTGGCGAATTCTGCAGTGCGCTCGGGTAAATCTCCACCCGTCGTTGGGAACATCCTTCCCTCGACGATGTCTCCAATCGCGAATACATTCGGCGCTCCGTGCAGACGCAAGTGGTCGTCGACCTTGACGAAACCCTTGTCGTCGAGAGCCGATTGAATCACAGAGTCGGTCTGCGCATCTTTGAGCGCATCGGTGTTCGCGCGGGGGCCCGTGCACCTGTACACCTTGCCCGCGGAAAACACCTCCCCAGATGAAGATGTGTACGTCTGAAGCATATCGTCAAACTCAACGATTCGTTGGTTCAGATGAATCTCGACACCGAGAGACACCAGTAAGTCGTGAACGTGCTTGTGCGCACCCTTCGCGCGGGGAAGAAGATGGGGTCCTGACTGAACAAGTATTACCTTCTTCTTCTCGCAGCCGTTAGCTTTGTGCAGCCTGTCCGCGGCGTTTCCGGAAATCTCGACACCTACCACGCCTCCGCCGATGACCAAGATCGTGGCCGCGTTCTTCATCGAGATGAGCTCAGCCTGGTGCTGTTTCCACCGGTACTCGACCGTCGGGTTGACAACCTTGATGTTCGAGGCGTAGCTCGAGCCCATGGCCATGATCAGATAGTCGAAAGGAACCACCGTGCGCTCGTTTCCAACCTCGACGTGCGTCGTCGATATCGACTGAACGAAGCCGCACACGTGTTTCCCCTTTGCGACAACCTTATTGTAGGGCGCGATGGAGTTGGCGAAGCGTCCTTCCTCGACGGTTCCCGGGTCGCACATGAGCATGGGCTGCGTCGTGGGATCCTCAAAGTAGTTTTTGGGATCGATGACGGTGACGTGGAACCTCTCCTGCTCGTCGTTATCGAGATGAAACGCGGTCCATGCACCGGCGATACCGCCACCACAGATGACGACGTTCTTTTTAGGACCACTCCACTTCTGTTTCTTCGCCACGTCCACAACCTTGTTCACCGCGGCGTTTTTCTTTTGAAGAATTTCCAGCGCCGGGGCCAGCGCCGCCTCGACCTCATCGAACGGTCCCCGGAGAGCCTCCAGCATCCCGTGGTCCAGCCCCGGGAGTGGATCCTCGTCGTCCGCGAGCGCGGCGTACTTGGTCACCGTTTTGTTCGCGATCGCCGCCGTGTCAGCCGCGAGGGGAAGTTTGAACGCAGACTCTGGAGACAGAAATCGTTCGGCGATGTTGCACGCCGACGCCTTCACCAGCCTCAGCCTGGGCATAGACAGCGCACCGGCGGACGTGGGCGAGATGGCCTCCGCCGCTTGTCTGAGCTGATCGATCTCCACGATGAACGTCACGGACTCTTCCGGTACCCCGGACTTCTTGGCCGCGACGCGTAAGCCGTGAAGTACGACCGGGGCGCGAATGGCGGCGGCGATGCTCTTGCAGTCTCGGGATGCGATCTCCGTCGCAGCCTTTTCCATGATTGACTGCGCGACGTCATCGGCGAGCACGCCGTCGTCTTCCTCTCCCTGCGCGGACGTACCCTGCGAGCTCTTCTCCCACGCGGTGTCCTTCTCCGAGGCGGTCGCCGAGAGCCGGGGTTTCCTACTCTTGTCTTTCTTCTTCGGGCGAAGTTCTTCCGGGAGGTCATCGTCGCGGACCAAGCACGCCTTCGTGAGCGTCTCCATCCCCGACAAGTTCTTCTCCTGCTTGCGCTGGACGATCATCTCGCAGTCGTCGAGGAAGAACGTGAACTCCCCAGCCGCGAGGAAGCGGTACTCCGGCGGCATGGCTTCGAGGGCCTCGGCGGTGACTTTGGGTTTGGCCTTGGCGGGCGCGGGTTGTTTGCCTTGGCCGTCAAAGTCAAAGTCGCTGTCGTCGCTGGAGCTGTCTTCCTCCGCGAACGTGAGCGCGTGGGTCATGACGAGCGATCGTAGGACCCGTAGGGAGTCGGTGTCTTTGCACATGACGAAACCTGGGTGCAGACTCGCGTCGAGAGTTTTGGTTTCGAACTTGTACACCTTGATGCCGAGGAGCGAGGTCTTGGCCCTGGCGCGCTTGGCGAGGCTCGCCATGGTGTCCGGGATGGACGCCTTGTTGAACACCTCCCCGAATCCGAGCACGGTCACGGATTCTTTCCCCGAGAAGCAGTCCTTCGTGAGTTGCACGACGGTCCCGGTGTCGACGCCGAGATTGTTAGATTCGCATTCGTGGTGAAGCGCCTCCGCCATGGCCTTGATGGACACCTCCCTCATGTCCCCGAAGTGCTCGTCCCAGAACCGCCTCGAGTCCACCTGCTCGAGCTTATTGCTCGTGCGCGTGCTGTACGTGTGCAGCTGCGTGGCCTGCACCAGCGAGTCCAGGTGCTTACGGAGCTCTTCCTCGGTTCGTTCCAGATCGTCCTCCACCTTGACGGCGTCCTTGCCCGTGGACGTGACTGAGAGGCAGATGCAGACACTCGATCCGCCCTGTTTGGTGGCGCCGAGCTTCACCATCCGGTCGATCAGATCGTCCAGCTCTTCCATGCAGCTCTGGATGTTCTCCAAGATGGTTCGAGTGCGCTTGTCCTCGACGTTGCATCCGTCCACCATGCCGTCGATCTGGTCGACGAGCCGTACGCATCGGCGGCACGTGTTGGGGAGTTGCTCCGCGGCGTCTACACGCGCCTTGACCTCCTTGACGAGGTTGTGGATGGCGTAGGCGAGATCCACCGTGAGGCCCACCAGAACGGACATGGCTACGACCGGGGACTCACGAGGTTACCGAAATCGACCGATGATGTGATAACGAGATGTGGAATGCCGAAATGCACGGAAATGCAACTTGGGTTCTACTCGCCCACTCAGGAGAGCGAAGAACGAAGATGTGCCGGCTTCGCGAGGCTGATCGACCGACACGGCGATCCTTCCGGATTCCGCGGGTGCGCGTCGACCAAAATCGATGCCACGGCGTCTGTGCGCGGCTCCGACGAGCTGATCGCTATTTATAGGGATTCGAGCGAGTTTCGCGGGGAGCTGATCTGGAATGACGTCATGTATGTGAATCAGTTAGGTTTTCAACCAAATAATTTGATATCATATATGATACGTATGTACGATCAGTGAAGAGAGCTGGAACCGTTAATCGTAATTACGAAGGTATCAGTTTCCAGGCTTGTCCTCGATGGTCGTGTGCAGACTGTTCTTGTCCACGCTCAGGCGGCTGAACCCTGCGTACGTTCCTTTCTTCACGTTCAGCAGCGTGTTTCGCAGGGTGGCGGGGTAGAACGGCTTGGACATGCTCCCGTCCATTCCCGCCGCCTTGACCCGCGCCGTGTACTCCGGCCCCACGTTAGCGGACAGACCCACGATGGTCTGCGGCGGTAATTTTCTCTTCTTCTCGATGTCGCGAATCTCAATCGTCGCCGCGGCTCCGTCCATGATGGGCATCATCATGTCCATCAGGATACAATCGTACCCGGGCTTACCTTGGTTGAACCTGTTCGTCACCTGGTCCACCGCCTCCTGCCCGTGCATCGCAATCTCCAGATCCGCGCCGCACTTCAAGATTGAAAACTTGGCCATCTGCTGGTTCATGATGTTATCCTCCACGAGCAGCACGGTCATGCCCTTGAGCTCCCCGGTACTACCGTCCGCCCCCTCGGGCACCTGCGTCTTGATCAGCGTGTTCTCCGCAGCCTTGATCTCGGCGCGTTCCAGCCGTTTCTGCACCACGCCGTCCTCCGAGTCCGTCGTGTCGTGAAGGAACTCCAGGTCCCCAGTCTCGACGGATCGCGCGAGTTTGGCAACCGCCTTCAACAGATCACTCGGCTTGACCGGCTTGAGCACCGTCTGGACGTTCCGCATGTCCGATATGTTCTTGTGCAGCTCCATGAGCTGGTACGGCAGTCCCAGAATGATGATCCCCGCCTTTGGGGTGGATTTGATAAAGTCCAGCGAAGACGTCAGGTTGATCACGTCCATCAGCACAACCGGGACGCCCAGTAACGACGCCTGCCGAATCTTATCCTTGAGCTTGTCCTCGCCCGGCACGGTGACGTAGTTCACCCCGGGCTTACCCCCGACGCACTTCATGATGCACGTCACGTGCTTCCGCGTGCTCTCGTTCATCGACGGGTGGAACACGATCCGGGCCTTGGCGGGCAGAGAGTCGAGCTGCGACGAATCTTCCACAAAGTCGGCATCTTCGCCGCCGCCGTCGATGCTCGCCTCCCTGGCGCGCACAAAGTCCAGGGTGAAGAAGAACACCGTGCCGTTGCCCTCGTCGGACTTGAAGTCGATGTTGCCCCCCATGCATTCGATGATGGCCTTGGTGATGACCAGCCCTAGGCCGGTTCCTTTCTCCTTCGCCGTCTTGTGATCCGCGGGTTGGCAAAACGGAACGAAGAGGGTGTGTTGCTTCTCGAGCTTGATGCCCACGCCGTTGTCTTCCACCGCGAACGTGATGGCGAGGCTGTCGTCGCTGGTACCGGCGGCGATGCCCATGGAGAACTCCACGAGCGCGGTCCGGCCGTCCACGTTGCTCGAGTACTTGATGGCGTTGTCCACCAGGTTGACGCAGCACTGCCGCAGTCGAAAAAAGTCACCCACGAATTTGGTGTTGAAGTGCTCGGGGGACGAGGTGGAGAAGATGAGGTCCACGCCCCTGCTCGAAGCCTTCTGCGATATGTCCATCACCTGTTCCACGAGCTGTCGGAGCGTGAACACGTCGTCGGAGAGCTCTATGGTGGCGTTGCTGCCGCCGGATTTGTCCTTGGCGCCTTCGAATTTGGCGAAATCGAGAATCTGATTGATGAGACCCAACAGCGCCTCCGCGGACGTGAGGGACGCTTTGATGAACGACTCCGTGAACTCGGTGAGCTCACCAGACTCCATGGCGAGGGTGTTGAACCCGATGATGGAGTTGAGGGGCGTTCGTAACTCGTGCGTGATGTTGAAGAAGAACGCTCGCTGCACCCGGGACATCTGAATCGCGAAAGCCTTGCGTCGCTCCTCTAAAACTTCGATGAACCGGAGTGAGCCGGCGCTGATGATGAGGGTGTACGAAAACTTGGTGATGACGTCGTTGTACAGGTACCAGTCGTGCTGGGTCTTGCAGTCGATGTACCCAAACTCGGTGGCGAAGTACGTCACCGGGTACCCCGTCCACGCGACAACCTGTTAAATGCAAAAACACTCCCCGTCAGTCTAGATGCACGTACAGACGACAGAAATAAGAGGAAAGAAACTAACCTTTAAAAACGCAATGGACATGAGCCGAACGTTGTCCATGTTGGACAGGTCGCCGAACGCCATGACGTCGAGGAGGGCGTGGACGCTGTGGTAGATGATGAACGCGAAGCACGAGATGGCCGCGATGAGGAACACCAGACGCTCCACCCCAGTCGCCAGAGGCAGCACCAAGCCGCACAGGAGCATGCACTCATCCGCCGCGATGAGCACGAGACGATTCACCGGCGTGTACGTCGCGGGCTTGCCCCTGCCCTTGTCGCTCGTCCCCGCCGCGGCGAACGCGTACAAGTGGATGTTCTGGACGATCGTCAGTAAGATCGGGGTGGTGAAGCACCACTCGAGCTGCCTGAGACCCGAGAACGCCACGGCGTTGCCCCCCATGAACTTGGACCCCGCGTAGGAGACGTACCAATCCTTACCGAGCCACATCTCGTAGTGGGTCCACGCGGCGACGGCGCTGATGTACGCCACCTGCAGGTTGAGTGACGTCTTGGTGACGTGCAGGGACCACATCGCGGCGTTCATGTTGAACATGAACGCGGCGCCGAAGAGCATCATCGCGGCGAAGGCGTGGTCGCGTTCGATGCCTTCGATGGTCGAGCCGTCCGGCATGACGATGCTGTCGGTGAGGCCATCCTTGGGGGAGAACACCCTGCGTAGGCTGGTGTTGACGAACGCGAAGAGCGCGAAGAGCACTGCGTTTGGCGGCGAGGGTTTGGTTATGGGTCAGTCGGGGGATCTCATCGGTCAAGTCGTGGGATAAACCTGCGCCGCGAGTGTCGGTAAAGAAAGTGGGCGAGGATTGCGGGCGAAAGGCGGGCGCACTCACGGAATACGTGCTTGGTACTGACGCGCGGCAGCGCCTCCGAGCCCGGCGCGTCGGTCGTGATGGGTTCCTCCTTCTTAGGGGCGACCATCCTTGTCGCGCGCGGTGACCTTCGCGCCGAGGGCTGTGCCGCACCTTACCCTCATTTCATTTAATTCGTCAGTGCCAAACAGTCCCCGCCACGTGGACAGGTGGACGCGATCGGAATCGAGGGCGGTTCATCGGTCCTGATGAAAGAAACTAACGCCGCCCGGGCCGCCACAACACGGCACGCCCCGCGTCCGCGCACACACGCGCGCGACTTCACGCACCGGAGAGGTCTTCGGTGCCCTCACTTGGACTCCCGCCCGGGTCGCGCCGCACGCGTCCGATACACCCGGGCCACGACCGAGGCGACGCCGCGCCGAAAGGGTTCAAAAAAGTAGTCGATCCATCATGAGCACTCGAAAGGAGAGAGAGCGCGCCGAGGCGGCCGAGGCCAAGGCGGCCGAGAAGGTCGCAAAGAAGGCCGAGCTCGCCGCGAAGCGCGCCGCGAGGGACGCGGAGAAGGCCGCGAAGAAGGCCGAGGAAGACGAAGCGGCGGGCGACGAGCCTGAGGCCGAGACCCAGGCGGAGGAGGAGACGGAGGAGGAGGAGGAGGATCCGAACGCCTGGCAGGAGGAGGAGGAGTTGGCCTTGCTCGAGGGACTTCGTCTGTACCCCAAGGGCCAGGGAGACTTCGCCAACGAGGGCGAGCGATGGCAGATGATCTGCGCGGTCGAGGGTCTGGAGCGAAGGGACGCGCTGGAGTGCGTCGCCCACTACAAAGAGCTCCTCAACCGCGTGCGCGCGGCGAAGGCTGCCGCCGCCGCCGACGGCGACGGGAAAAAAGAAGTATCGATGGACTCAGTCATCAAGCGAAGGGGCCCACCCAAGAAGAAGCCCATGCGCGAGATCAAGAAGCAGCAGGAAGCTGCCGCCAAGGCTAAGAAGGCCGCGGCCGAGGAGGCGCGGATGAAAGCCCTACGGGAAGCCAACGGAGGGCGGCTCACCGCGGAGGAACTCGGGTTTTTTCTCAGATCCGGACCAGACGCCAACCGAAGGGCCAACTCCAACATGGACATACAGATCGCCAACGTGCAGCTGTACGGCGGACGGCAGGAACTGCTGTCCGACGCCACGCTCAAGCTGGTGTTCGGCACCAAGTACGGCCTGGTCGGGCGGAACGGCACCGGAAAGTCCACGCTGCTCCACGCCATCTCGGAGAGGACCATACCGATGCCGCCGCACCTGCACATCATCCACGTCGAACAAGAAGCCGCGCCGTCCGATCGGAGCGCGCTGCAGACCGTGCTGGACACCGACGAGGAACGCACGTACCTGCTGGAACTGGAGCGTATCATGCTCGAGGAGGACAAGGACAAGCACGAGGGTATCGACCTCAACGAAGTGTACGACAGACTGGACCACATCTCCTCCGACGACGCGGTCGCCAGAGCCGGAAGTATCCTCGGCGGCCTCGGGTTCGACGCCAGGGACCAGGCGAAAGCGACGAAGGAGTTCTCCGGCGGTTGGCGCATGCGCATCTCGCTGGCGCAGGCGCTGTTCATGAAACCCGACCTGTTACTCCTGGACGAGCCCACGAACCACCTCGACGTGCACGCGCTGACCTGGCTCGAGGAGTTTTTACAGCGGTGGGAGAAGACGGTGGTGATCGTCTCGCACGACCGCGGGTTCCTCAACGATACCACCACCGCCACCATGTTCCTTCACAACAAGCGTTTAAGGTACTACGGAGGTAACTACGACACCTTCGTCAAGGTCCGATCGGAGCACCGAGCCAACGAAGCGGCGGTGGCTAGCAACCAGAACCAACGCGAATCGCACCTCAAGAACTTTATCCAAAAGTTCGGCCAAGGACACAAGAAGATGGTCAAACAAGCGCAGTGCCGCATGAAGATGCTTTCCAAGCTCCAGGAGGAACGGGTGGACATGGACTTTGACGACCCGTACCTGCGACTCAACTTTCCATCCGCGAGCCCGCTGCCGCCGCCGGTGCGTTTCTTTTTATTTCCGTACGTACGGGCAATTAGACTGACGTCGTGTTTTGTCCACAGTGCATCTCCGTCATGAACGTGTCGTTCGGGTACGAGGGATACGAAACCCTGTACGAGAACCTCGACTTCGGCCTGGACATGGACTCGAGGGTCGCCATCGTCGGACCCAACGGCGCCGGTAAGTCAACCTTCCTCAAGCTTCTGGAGGGTGACATCCTACCCACGCAAGGGTGGGTCAACCGGCACACCAAGCTCCGACTCGCCAGGTTCAGCCAGCACCACCTCGAGTCCATGAACCTCGAGGAGGACTGCGTGGCGCACATGAAGAGTTTGGATTCCGAGATGCCGCTGGAGGAGGCGCGCGCGTACCTCGGAAGGTTCGGTCTGAGCGGCGAGTTGGCGACCAAGCCCGTCAAGTTTCTTTCGGGGGGGCAAAAGTCCCGCCTGGCGTTCGCCGAGCTCGCGTGGAAGCAGCCGCACATCATGCTCCTGGACGAGCCCACGAACCACCTGGACCTGGAGACCATCGAGGCCCTCGCGATGGCGTTGAACAACTTCGAGGGCGGCGTGGTGCTCGTGTCGCACGACGAGCGACTCATCTCGCTCGTGGTCGACGAGATCTGGCAGGTGAAGAAGGGCGACATGGAGAAGGACCCGCCGGAGCCAGGGTACGTGCGCGTGTTCAACGGGTCGTTCGAGGAGTACAAGGAGCGGCTCAGGCGTGAGTTCGAGGGTGGTTCCTTGCTGACGAACAAGAAGAAAGCCGACCGCCGGGAAAAGGAGGAGAAGGAGAGGAAGGCGAAAGCCGCGGCTTCCTCTTCGAAGCCGCCGGCGACTGCGCCCAAACCCGCGCCGCCCAGACCGAGTGGGACCGTCACGGTGGAGAGGCGCGCGGGGCCCACCGCGGGGGCGCGCACGGTGGAGGCGCCCAGCGGCATGCAGCGCCTGAGCCTGGACGGGGCGGATACGCCGAAGGGGGAGGCGGCGCCGGTTGGCAAGTTTGTCCCGCCGCACCTGAGGCGGGCGGAGGCTGGCGTGGCGGACGCGTGGGACGAGGACTGATGAGGTGGACGACTGATGAGGTGGACGGGCGGGGGTAAACGTAGGCGACGAGGCGCGCAGGTGAACACTTGAACCGCGGGTCTCGAAGCCAACCCTTGTGATGACTTTCAGATCGACTAACATTCTATCGTAAACGTTTCACTTCTTCGCGATGTCGTTGACGCTGTCGTAGTTTGCTGACTTGCAGAACAGTGTACAGGTGCAGCCTTGTTCCCCGTGCACGTTCATCGCGGTGGGCTTGGAACTTTTGTACTCGTTTCCGCAACCGAAGCAAAACACGCATTTGCATCGACAAACTACCTGGTTGCACGAGTCAGGGGTCTTGTCAACCAGCCAGTGGCACTTTGGGCACTTGCGCATCAACCTTTCCTTTGCGAGATTCAAGAAGGCGATGTCGTCGCCCGACTTCAAATGCGACGGCAACTGCTGATATTCTTTGCAGGTGATTTTGCTGTGCCACGGCACTCGGCAAACATTGCAGAATGCCCCAGCACAGTTTGTGCATGTACGTCGTGTCACTGAATCCATCTTTTTGATTTCAAGCACGTGGTTGCAGCCACTGGGGCAGTACATGTGCGTACCCGCGCGCAGTCCCTGCTGCTCTGGCGTGTTTAATGACCTGAGCTTTTGGCGAGTCGCGCTCTTCGCTCCGAGGACAAGATCGCACTGTTCGGCAGAGAAGACACCGCCGCATTTATCGTGCGGGCACCGAACAAAGTGGCGATGGTCTTTAATCTCCTGACGCATCCAATCAGCAACACACTTTTCGCACACGAGATGACCGCATGTTTTGCGACCCAACAATGAAGCATGGCACAAATCTGTTTGATAAGCATCGAAGCAAACCGGGCATATGACATCGTAATCCAGTTGAAAGCACGATTCGCTATCGGTGGGAGGCGTAGCCGGCTGAATTTCAGTCTGATCCCGTTCCCGAGGAGGGGTTCCGGGAGCTTCGGGAGCTTCGGGAGCGACATCCAGTGATTGGTGGATACCTGGAGTATTCGCAAGGATACTGCCAAGACGTACAGACCCTTCGCTGCGAAACCTTGCGATATCTGCTCTGTCGCAGCTGTCACCAGCCAACTCGAGAGCAATCTCCGCGTCCTTTTGCACTTGTTCGGCATCACGGGCAAACGTTAGCGCCATGTTGAGCGCGATAGCTTCATCGTGATCGCACAGCGGGTCTTCGGGCGTCTCGCGTGAGGAGAGCCTGCGGACCAGGCGACCCTCTTCTTGCGACTTTTCTTGGTTCTCCTCTGGGAAAGCAAGCTGCAGTTCGAGAGCAAGGATGGAGTCGGAGTGCTCCAGCTCGCTCCGTTCGAGATCCTCGAGGTGTAAGCGGAGGATCAGGGCGGTGTCATCTGGTGATATATCCGACATCCCGTGTCTTTAGCGTCGTGGGAGTGGCGAGAGTGTGCGTTGAGAACGGCTTATCTTCTTGTCCACCGATATCTTGGAACAGGCGACGTATTTTTGGTTCGATACAACGAGGCTGTCGTGTGTCTTCCGTTCACACCTCGTGCTCGCGCACGTGGCGTCACACCCCGTCCCACACGCGCGTGCGTTTCGCCGCATGCCGTGGATGATGATCGACCCCCCGTACCGCGCCATCGACCCGAGCCTACAGGTACTCCCCGCCCCGGGTCTCCACTCGCTCGTGTACGAGAAGGACTTTCCCGATATCGACGCCTTCTCCGAGGAGGTTTGTAAAGAGCTCAACGCGCGCCCGCTGCACCAGCCGCCGCTGCTGTGGACGCTCATGCGCCTCAAGAACGAGAAGAACGACTCAATCAAGCTCAACACCAGGGTCGGCGCGCTCGAGTTCGGCGTCGGTGAAGGCCGCAGCCTGGCGGCGATCGCCGAGTCCCTCCGAGAAAACCTCGGCGAAGAGAACGTGCGGCTCGCGGGCTTCGACTCTTTCCACGGCCTTCCCGAGGACTGGATCCCCGAGTGGAAGAAAGGAAGTTTCAGCCAAGACGGCGTCGCGGTGGAGGTGGACGGCGCGGATATCGTCCCAGGCATGTTCGACACCACCGTCCCGAACTTCTTCACCAACAAGAAGACCGGCTACCCCTCGTGGAAGTCGCAGGGTATACCCATACGACTAGTGCACGTCGACTGCGACCTCTACGCGTCCGCAAAGACGGTCCTCGAACACCTGGGCGCCGCGTTGAAAACCACCGAGGAGTTCATGCGGGGTACCGCGGGGTGCTGCTACGTGGTGTTCGACGAGCTCGTGGGATACGACGACTACAAAAAGCACGAGATGCGAGCGCTGTACGAGTTCGCCAAGGACAACAAAGACGTCTTTCTGTTGGACGTGGTCGGGTCCGACGGCCGGGAAGTGTCGGGGGACCCGATGAGGTACTTCACCCCGGAGGAAGCGTGCGCGCACAGGGCGGTGTTGAGGCTGAGGCCGAGGCTGTCGTACCATGAGGACGAGTATTTCGAGATTGACGCGCACGACGGGCCGATCGAGTAACCCGCAGAAGATGCCGCTCGCGCCCAAGTGATACGGGACATCCATCGAAGCGCCGGACGACGCGGATGCGATTGTGCGAACACGAAGGGTCAACTAGGCTGGTGATTGGCCGCAACACTCATCCTCTCGCTCGCTCAGCACATCACACATGCACCGTATGTGTGATGTGGAAAGGATAATCGTTCCGAGCACACCGCGAGGGATAAGTGTTGCGCCCCAGTACACAAGTTGAGCTTCCATCGCACAATCACATCCGCGGGTCCCCACGGCTCGACTTAGCTCATCTCAGGGCGGTGTTGAGGCTGAGGCCGAGGCTGTCGTACCACGAGGACGAGTATTTCGAGATTGACGCTCACGACGGGCCGATCGAGTAAACAACCGGGGAGCTATGTCCGATGTCGCGTACGTAATGAGCTCGAACTTACTGATGCGCGTCATGATCTCGGAGAATCTTCCCACAACGTACCGATCTCCCAAGTATACGAAAACTTTGTGAGTGCCCACATCAGCTGTGTACTTGGGAGATCTACGCAACATGACGCGCATCTATACGCATCACATCGGACATGGCTCTTCATTAGTTTCGATAGCTACGCGCTTGTCGATGAAAGAATCGTGTTCTCTATTCAGACCTACACTCTCAATCGTACCACCGCGTGTTGCTCGGGTCATCCGGCGGTATGTCCGTCTTGCACCTGATGATCCTCCACCCGATCAGCGCCACCGCCTCGAATACAGAGTCCGCGATGAGCTCACTCGCCGCGCCGTTCAGGATGAGGTCCGTCTCGTAGCCGTCCCCGAGCTGCGGCGGCGGCAGACCCTTCGCCGCGAATTGCAATTGGAGCGAAAATTGAGTTAGGAGGATGAGAATGCCGATGGCGAAGCATCCACCCTTGACCGTCCTGCTCACCGCCTCCTTCACCGACCCGTCGTACGCCTCGGCCTCGTACGCCCTCGCCGCGAGTGCACCGGGTATCCAGCACGCCGCCAGCTTGGTCCCGTGCGACAGCGCCGGCACCAGGAACGGGAGCGATCTCCATCTGGGCACCCACGGCGCGGGCACCAGCCACGACGGCCGCGGGATACCCAGCGCCAGCACCACCGTCGACACGAACACCGACGCCCCGACGCATATGAGCGCGTCCGCGATGGGAAGGCCCCGGTCGTCGATGCGCGCGGTCGTGAACCTCTCCTTCATCGAGTTGCCGAACGAAACTCCTCGCTTGAACTCCTCCACGAGGTTGACGGGCTCGTCGTCGGCCACGTCGCGATCGTTGGGTGCGGCGGCGGTGGACGGCGGGGTGTCGTCGTCCAGGGGGTGCGCGCGACGCCTCTGTTTATCTTCCTTCACCGCGGTCTCGTCATCCTTGGACGCGGACACCTTGGACGCGCCCCTCCTGCGTCCACCGAGCGTACCCATGAGCCGCGCGCCGGTCGGCTGTTTGGCAACACACGCCAACCTCATTTTATCCACCCGCGCCCCTTGAAGAGACGCCCGCGGCGCGACGCGACGAGCGACGGTACTCACCGTCCGAACTCGCGTCGACGCCGTGGATGCTCCGAGCATCATCGCCATCCCGTGCGAGCTCGATCAGCGCGCGGTGCGTGCCCGGTGCGCCGTCGAGTTGTGCGACTGCCAGGTTGTCTTGATGAGAGCATCTTGCAAGTCGAGGATCTTCGAAGGCACTTTTTTTTCATCAGTCATTACTCGCCTCGCGCGCCGGGAGGGCGTCGGCCCCGAGTGCCCATGGGTCGCGAGAACCTGCGCCAGAAGGCGCGGCGCCACGCGCACGTCCGCATTCGAAACGGCCTCGACGTGAACCGCCGACCGCCGACGGAGGATGAGATACAGGACCTACTCGACGGCCTCAGCGCCAACGCGATGCCCAAGTTCGGGCTCGTCAAGCTGAGCGCCATGCGTCTGGACGACGGCGTGGATCCCCCGGAGTGGTTCGAGCGTATCATCCGTTGGCCCAAGGGGGAGCGTATACCACTGCTCCACCTCGCGGCGCTGCGACGGAGGGACGCCTGCATGCACATGATTCTCCGAGCGGGCGCCGCGCCGTTCACCCGTTTCGGCGGCGAACACGAGGAGGATGAGGAGGAGGAGGAGGAAGCCTTGTCGCGCACTGCCCGGACGTTCCTGGCCGGTCTGCGCTCCCCGCACGCCGCGTGGCTCGTCATAGTCGCGGCGCACATGCGCCTACGCACGGTGGCGGCGACGCAGGCTGTGTGCCGGAACCATCGAACACCAGCTCCGACGGACGTGTGTAACCGATGCGGCGAAACCGGACACTGGGCGAAGGACTGCGAACGACCCAAGAACCCAGACGCGCCGCTGCGGGAGTCACGCACCACCCCAAACGCCACAGACAGGTGTAACGGATGCGGCCAGCTCGGGCACTGGTTCAGACACTGCCCCGCCGCGGCTGAAGAGCGCCGAGATGAGAAAACCAAAAAGGTCAACTGCGTCGAGTGCGGGATCGATGAACCGAGATGTCCGCTGACGTTCGGCGCGTGCGGCCACGTGGTGTGTGAGCCGTGCGCGTGGCGGCACCTATTGCGTGTGTACGACAGCGGGGAGGGTGAGTGTGCAGAGGGTATACCCGCGGATGCGGAGTGGATGTGTCCGGAACCTTCATGTCGCAAAGTGGAGGTATTCGACGAGGACGATACACACGACAAGGACTTGACGCGGCTGTACGCCGGGGACCCGGTGACGATCGCGGCGGAGTCCAAGGCACGTTGGCGTTTGCTCTCGCCGGTGGTGGCGCGATTGAAAGGCGGCGGGGATGCCAAGAACGGTAGCGGTAAGAACAGGTTCACCGGCATGGGTCCCCGAGCGTGCGCTCGACTGCGTATCGGCACGTCGCGGCCCAAGCGCACCGAGGCTCTCATCGCCGCCGCTCAGCAAGGTGACGCGCGACGGATCCGCGCCGTCGTGGACGCGGGGTGCGACGTGAACTGTTCCGACGAGTACGGGCTCACGCCGCTGATATGGGCGGGGTGGAGGGGTAAGTCGAAGGCATGTGCGGCGCTGCTCGAGTCAGGGGCGGATGTCGGGAGAACCGCGCGGGGCGGAGGGGGTGTCACCGCCGCCGAGGCTGCGTCCGCCGCGGGACACGCGGTACTCTCGAGGGTGCTTCGAGCCGCTGAGGATCGTGTCGGCGCGTCCGTCGCCAGTCTGACCGTCGAGGACAATATTGACGAGGACAAGACGGGATTCGAGAGGGGTGAATCATCAAACCGTTTGCAACCCGCACGGAACAGAAAAGTCGCAGACGCCGTCGCTACGCAAACGCTGGTGGATCCGGCGATGGACCACCCGGGCGCGAACTACTCGTTCATCGTCGATGACGCCATCCCGGAGGACGTGCTTGTTAGGTTGGAACGCACGTGGGAGGCGTCCACGGCGGAGGCTGCCGCGGCGGTGGAGACGGCGCTGGGCGAAGAGAGCGACGAGCTGGCGGAGAAGTTACGCGTGTCCGACGGTTCATCTGATGCGGTGAATGACTCCACACGAGATGCGGCGCGGGCGAAGGCCATCGCGGAGGGCACGGACGCGAGGTCGATGGAACGTTTACGTGCGGACACGTGTGCGACGCGTGCGCACTTCTGCGACGTTCGGGGCTGGGCGCGGTCGGCGGTGTTGTCGGCGGCGCGTGAGTCCGGGATGCCGGTCCGGGGAGTCCATCCCCAGTTTCGGATCCTGCACTATCCCAACCCGGGCGGGGTCATGGCGCCGCACGTTGACCTGAGCAAGGTCCTGGACCGCGTCGACTCCACCTGGAGCGCGGACGACCTGGGTGTGGACGCGATGAAACAGATGAAACCGGCGCTCCAGACGACGCACACGTTCTTACTTTACCTTCGAACGTGCGAGTCCGGCGGCGAGACGGCTCTGTTGCGCGAGGTGAAGAACGACGTCGGCGCGGCGGGTGCGGAAACCGCGCACTCGCTCGCGGAGGTGAAGCCGCGACGAGGACGGTTGCTGGTGTTCCCGCACGACTGTCCACACGCGGGCAGGCCGGTGGTTGACACGAACAAGCTCGTACTCCGGGGGGAGCTGTGGTAGGCACTTTAGCGTCTTGACTTTTCAATCAAAAAGTGAAGACTGGATAAGGCGGAGATGCAGAGGACTGACGCGCGATGTCGCCGTCGTCGAGCACCGCCGCGGCGTCGGCGCCCCCCGCAGGCGTGTACGCGTTCGGTAGCACGTGGCAGCGCGAGTGGTTCGCCGCGAGCTGCGGATGCACCATCGCGGACACCATCTTCAACCCGCTCGAGGTTCTCAAGGTTCGGAAGCAGATCGCGATGTCGGCGTCGAGTGCCGGACCGTCGGCGACGAGCATCGGGCTGGCGCGCTCTGCGATCGCCGAGAAGGGCATCGCGAGGGGACTCTGGCTTCCCGGTCTGGAGGCGACCGCGTATCGAGCGTTCTCCTACACCGGCTTCCGCATCGGCCTCTATCCGACAGTCAGGAACGCCATGGTGGAGTCCGGCACCTTCGGGGACGCGGACTCCGTGGCCTGCCGCATAGCCGCGGGAGCCACGACGGGTGCGGTGGGCAGCGCGATATTCAACCCCATCGACGTGGTGCGCATACGCATGCAGGGCGCGAGCCCCTACCCCAGCACCCTCGGAGCCTTCGGCGCCATCGCCAGGGAGGAAGGAATCTCGGGATTGTGGAGGGGAATGGACGTGTGCGTGGCTCGCGCGGCGCTGCTCTCGGGCTCACAGCTGGCGACGTACGACACGACGAAACGGTGGATGAAGGACCAGGGCGTGATGAGCGAGGGACCGGCGCTGCACTTCACGGCGAGTTTCATGAGCGGCGTGGTGGCGCAGACGGTGACGCAGCCGGTGGATACGCTCAAGACGTTGGTGATGGCAAACGGAGGAGCGAACGGCGGCGGGACGTGGGCGACGCTTCGGAAGCTCCTGGCGCGGTCGGGCCCCATTGGGCTGTACCGCGGGTACTGGCCCGCGATGGCGCGGCAAGGGCCGGTCATGGTGATACAGATGCCAATCGTGGAACAGTTCAGGAAGGCGCTCGGCCTCGACTACTTCTAAGTTTAGCTCCTACTTTAGCTCCTACCCTAACATTACTAGCCTATCTATCTAACGAGGCGTGTTCTCGCCCCCGAACCTCGCGTGTGCCTCCTGCGTGAACCGCGCGTACGCGTACCGGTCGTCGAAGTTCATGTCGTACCAGTAGTTCACCGCGATCGCCGGCGTTCCGCTCTCATCCCGCGCCTGAGTCACGTGGTGATACCACATAGCGGGTAAATACAGGCACTCGCCAGCCCTCACCTCGACCACGATGGGCACCACCGGGTCATCCGGCGTTGTACACGCGCGCGCACGAAGCGACGCCGGGGTGGCGGACGCCCACGACACGAGTCTCCTCGGCTTCTCGAGCTCGACCCCGAAGGTACCCCCTTCGCTCGACGACGTAAACTTGGCGGCGGGCGCTTCTCTGTATCCGAGCAGCCTCCCGTCGCACGGCGGCAGTAAGTGGAATACCTTGATTCCCCGGACCACGCAGTACACGTTCTCGTAGTGGTCCCTGTGGAACGTCGTCTCCGATCGTTCGTCGCCGATCCACAGGTTCACCGCGTCTGGCGGTTTACCCATGGCGTCAGATGCGAACGCCATCTCGTGTGCGCAGTCACCCACCAGTTCTGGGAACTCCTCGAGCAGACTGCCGCACTGTCTCGATACGTACGGCACGGGAGGTTTGTGCGATGGGTGTACATCGCCGTGATCATCCCCCACGGGCGTCTCCAGCATGTCGACAAACTCCCGCATCGTCATCGTCCGTTCCTCGGGTACAACGAAAACCTCATCGGGTGTTTCCTCGTCGTCTCCGGT
>Ga0302114_10000070_pt1 | contig 73458 bp, 43 predicted proteins | sample AG5_Surface_MG_FD_203107 | JGI IMG/M metagenome (GOLD analysis project Ga0302114, IMG submission 203107) | Marine microbial communities from Western Arctic Ocean, Canada - AG5_Surface | ecosystem: Environmental > Aquatic > Marine > Oceanic | place: Canada: Western Arctic Ocean | collected... | reverse complement strand
AAACCCTAAACCCTAAACCCTAAACCCTAAACCCTAAACCCTAAACCCTAAACCCTAAACCCTAAACCCTAAACCCTAAACCCTAAACCCTAAACCCTAAACCCTAAACCCTAACCTATGCATACCCTACAGCCTAAAGTATACCCTCAACGAACCCTGCAACCCTAAGACATACCCCGAGGACCACAAGAGAACCCTCGACAACCGGCTGCAACGCATCAGAACGGGACCTGCGAATCCCGCCGGGAGGCCCTCCGTTCAGGGAGCATGCGCGTCTCGAGATAAGCCGAACACGTCTGCAGCGGGGCGGCTTTAGTTGCGCGTGCCCGTGCGTCGATGTTCCCCAGATCAACTCTACCTAGTGCGTTCCCGGAGTCGTCGTTCACATGTTACAGGCTACTATCGCGCATACAAGAGCCGTTTCTATTCGTCAAACGTCACGCCGTTATCCAAGTTCACATCGCAGCCCGCCGCTCTGAGCTCGCGTATCGCAGCCGGCACGCTCGTCAGCTTGTTGCTGTGGAGCATCAAATGTTTCAGCGACCTCAGCTGCCCGATCTCCGCCGGCACGCTCATCAGCCGATTGTCCCAAAGGTACAACATCGCCAGCGACGCGAGCTGCCCGATCTCCGCTGGCAAGCTCGTCAGCTGATTGCTTCTGAGGTCCAACCATGTCAGCGACGTGAGCTGCCCGATCTCCGCCGGCAAGCTCGTCAGCTGATTCTCGCTGAGGCGCAACTTCTCCAGCAACGTGAGCTGCCCGATCTCCGCCGGCAGGCTCGTCAGCGGATTGCTGCCGAGGTACAGATGCACCAGCGACCTCAGCTGCCCGATCTCCGCCGGCACGCTCGTCAGCTGATTGTCCCAAAGGTAGAACCTCACCAGCGACGCGAGCTGCCCGATCTCCGCTGGCAAGCTCGTCAGCTGATTGCATTTGAGGTCCAACCATGTCAGCGACGGGAGCTGCCCGATCTCCGCCGGCAAGCTCGTCAGCTGATTCTCGCTGAGGCGCAACCACTCCAGCGCCGTGAGCTGCCCGATCTCCGCGGGCAGGCTCGTCAGCTGATTGCTGGAGAGGTACAGATGCACCATCAACATAAGCTGCCCGATCTCCGCCGGCACGCTCGTCAGCTGATTGCCGCTGAGGTCTAACTTCTCCAGCGCCGTGAGCTGCCAGAACTCCGCCGGCACGCCCGTCAGCTGATTGCGGTTGAGGGTCAACTCTCTCAGCGACGGGAGCTGCCCGATCTCCGCCGACACGCTCGTCAGCTGATTGCTGGAGAGGTCCAACTGCTCCAGCGCCGTGAGCTGCCCGATCTCCGCCGGCACGCTCGTCAGCTGATTGTTGCCGAGGTTCAACTCCCTCAGCGCCGTGAGCTGCCAGACCTCCGCCGGCACGCTCGTCAGATTGTTGTCGTTGATGTTCAACTCACTCAGCGCCGTGAGCTGCCCGATCTCCGCCGGCACCGCTCCAGCCAGGCCGAACGCTCTCAGCGAGAGCTTCACCACCCGGCCGTTTACCATCGTCACCCCTTCCCAATCCTCCGGTTGCTCATCCTCCGACCACCTCCCCTGCAGTTCAGGGCACATCGCACGCCATGTCCGGAGCACACTCTCATCGTCGAATGTTCCGTCATCCTTCGACGGCTCCAGAAGCTCGCGACTGTCCCACCCGTCGGGCGTCACGCCAGGGTGCTTGTCAAGCCAAGCCTGAACCACGTTTCGCATCGACCAAAGCGTCATCACCTTCGTGCTACTCAGGGCGCGTCGCGTGAGCGGATCCCTGGCCCCGTTGCGCCCAAAATGCGATAGAATGGCGCTCCTCTCGTACGTGTGCCCTGAGTCGACGACCACAACCGGGTCGCGGAACATGGTTCGCGTGATGGGGCACATGAGCTCTTCGGGCTCGGCGTCGAGATCTGCGTCGAGATCTGCGTCGGGCAGGTCGCCTCGTGCGCTGGCGGAACGCCGGGTTCGCACACCGGAGCTCGCGTTTCCGGATGCCGGCTGCGACACGGTAGACGTCTTGCGCCGCTTCGAGGGCGCCATCGAACGAACCTTCGGAGTCGCCGCGAGCCCCGCGCTCGGTACTCTGAGGAATTTCGGGAGTCCTGTCAGCTTCCGCAGGCCGGAAGACGGAAAGGCGCACCGAAAACAAACGGCGTCCGTTCCTCTCCCTCCCCAAAAAAGATGAACAGCGCCGACGTAATCGCATCCTCGGCGAGAGCGTCGCGATCATCACAACCATCATCTTCAGCGAACGTGTCCTCGAACCCGAGTAACCAGCACTTCCACTCCCCATCATCGCGAACCGCAAGCAAAGAAGCGGTGAAGACTTCAAAGCAGTTGGGAAATGGCAAGAAACATCTGCGACTTTTCGTCGCGGCGACGATGGCGACGTGAACGGCATCTGCAACCGCTCGACGTATTCCGTCCGCATCAGAGGCGGCCAAAGAGTCGCCGACACCGGAAATGTTGCGATGAAGGCCGATGCGAATGTTGCCGGCGAGTAGCACTGTCGCGCTCAACTCCATTACATCGCCTTCAATGTGTTGAATGACACTCCACCGCTGCTTTTCGTCCCCTCCAGAAATGAGCTTCACCGCCTCCGCAGCCGAGGAGCAAATCACCGCTGAACCACCCTGTTTCAGACGCCACCTGCAAGCTCCTCCGGCTGCCGTTTCGAGCGCACCAGCCGCGTCCTCTCCTGCTGCGATGATGCCCTTCCTGGTCAGTGTCAGTGTCGCCGGCATCGAACCAATCGCTCCAGCAGATACAAGAGCCGAGAAAAGTTCCACACGGCGCAGGAGACCCGCCCTCGCGTAGTGATGGCTGGCCACCAGCTTCGTTGCGGGCGACTCCTCCATCACCCGTTCCCATCGCACCGCACGATGCGGAGCCCACTGCAGCGAACAGAGCGGCGCGTTCGGATTGGTGGTCACCTCCCAATCATCCCTTGCTTTCAATGCTCTGATGGCACCCTTCGCACCCGGCGTGCCCGTCGAGATTGATGCCACCTTCTTCGCCCCTTCATGCCTACCGTAGGTACCGGCCGTGAACGACCCAACGAGAGACACCAGTTTTGAGACACGACGTCGAGCGTCGGCAGCGTCTGGAAACCTAGGCGGTAATTCGAGCACCAGCCTGAACCCATCTTCGTCTCGGTGCGTCTCTCCACTCGCGACGCGAACGACATCTGTGATCAAAGTCGAACACAGCGGCTTCAACCTCTCACCAAACACCGCGAGTGACGGGTCTGAGTTGACCTCGAGCAGCCAAACTTTGCCGTCCTCGTCGACGATGAAGTCCAGACCAAAGAGCTCGAACGAGCCAGCCATAGGAAAGAATCCGACAGCGGGAGATGCGCGACTCCGGGCGGCGACGAAGAGATCCTTCACGACGGCGTGAATCTGGTCCCGAATACGCCGGGACAACGCACCCGCGGTTGGCGAGTCCTTCGGAAGCGGCACTCGCTCGCACAGCTCCTCGAGGGTGAACGATCTGGATTCCGTCGCGTCGCCGCCATCCCCGTGCTTCTTCTGCACGCAATGGTTCGTGGCGTGTGCAAACCTGTTGCTCAGGTCCACGCCGTCGAATTCCTCACCCGCGCACAACGCCACGGCCGCTTCGTGCACGTACACCCTGAGATCGTCCGCCGCCAACACCATGACCCGCAGGTGGAACTTGAAATCCCCACCGACCAGCATCGGACGTTCCACGTACCGCTGTAGCACCCAAGGCGACTCGCCGCCCCGGTCAGCCGCCAGGAGTCGTTCTGCTTCCAATCTGTCCTCCGCCGAGTCGGCTCGCACGAACAAGATGTCTTCGCCCCTGTTGCTCTCCGAGCGCTTCAGCACCCACGCACCTCCTGAAGTGCCGAACCATGCGGGCAGAGATGAAACCTCATCATCGTCGTTGTCCTCGTCGTCCGAATCGATGACGTGCGTCTCGGGAACAGCCGCCGGTGCGGCAGCGTCGGGTCCCGCCATCTTTGCATGTTTGGCAATGAGTTTGGCGAGATCAGCTTTTCGTGTGAGGGCGGTCTTGAGGTAGTAGCTGTTCGCTGCTAGCTCGCCGTCCAGCACCGCCCGCCAGTCTATATCGCGAGCCTTGCCCCACTGCAGCGTCGCCTCTCGCGGCGAATCGACGCGTTCCCATCCGAAACTGCGAGCCAAGACACGGGGAAGTTGAGCAAAAGAGGTGCCGACCGGGGACGGGAGAGGGGGTGCGCCAGGGGCTCACGGGGTACTCAATGCACTCACCGGTCGAACGCGTCCTCGAGCAGCTGACGCTCGTAGTTGGTGGACGGCGCGAGGGCGATTCGCTTCGCCCCGACCGTCTCCCGCATCCGTCCAGCCACTGCCAGCTCGCGCGTTGGTTGTGTTGTGATCGCCATCTTGAAAACCGATGAGCTGCCTGATTTCACGGGGGGGAACAAAAAGCAACGACTCGAGCGAACCGATGCAGACCACATGAGCGCCGAAGCCAACGAGTGGCATCCCCCGCAGGAGGGGATGCATTCTCACGCTACCCGTGGCCCACTCGCGAGCCTCAGCGAGAACGTCGCGGCGATACCCGGCGGAGAGGAGGTGCGCATCTCTCGCGTCGCGACTTTCCCGTCGGCGAAGCGTTTCTTCCGCGACACGTTCCTCTCATCTCACACGTCGCCGTCCCGCCCCACCCACGTCCCAGGCGTCGACGTCTTCATCGACAGACAACATATCTAAGCTCAGGGAGTACAGATCAGCGGCGCGTGCGTCCAGGTGGGAGGCTCCTCCGGCCTGCGAGGCACCGCCAACCCCGGCATCGCAGTTCCAGTCCACCGTGTTTCAGCCCCGAAGCGCAACGCTGCTGAGGGACGACGCGGTCGCCGGGGATATCGTCGAGGATGAAGATAAGGAGAACGATCCAGCCACATCGGACCCGACCACGATGCGTCGTCCACCCCCATTCGCGGTGCCGTCCGGTCCACCGCCCCCGGTCGCGGTGCCCCCAGCTCTTCATCATCAGGCGACGTCGAGCGCGATGGTTCCCGTGAATGAGGTCAGCGACATCGTCAACGCGGCCATCGCGGGTGATCCTCCGCGGCCGAGCGCGGCAATCAAAGGCGGCGCGGCTGCCGCCATGGCATCCATCGCGGACGTCGTGCGAAGGGCGGTGACGGATGCGAGGAGGGAGGGTGCATCCATCGGCGCCTCGGAGACGCGACTCGCGCTGCAGAGATCCACGGCAAAGGCTCAGGAGAGCGCAGCGGCTGCGGTCAGGGCGGCGGAGGAGTCCCAGCGCGTCGCCGAGGAGAAGGCACGGGCGGCTGAGGAGCGCAGGAAGGTTCTCGAGATTGAGTCCAACACCAAGTCGAAGCAGTTGTCCAAGCAGCTCGAGGAGAAGCAGGGAGACCTCGGGGACAAGTTGAAGACGCTTCGAGCGAGGGCGGACGCCGCGACGAACGAGGCGACCGCTCTCAGGGCTGAGCTGAAGAGGGAAAAAGAGAAGAACGAGTCGATCAGAAACACCGCGGAGAAGAACGATGCGACCGAGGCTCGGTTCAAAGCGCTGACTGTCGAGTCAAAGAGGGCGCGGGAGGAGGCGAAGAAGCTCAAGTTTGAGATGGACTCGAGGGTGGAGTTCGAGACCAAGCAGGTGCAGAGAGAGCTTGCGAACGAGCGCGCTAGATCAGCGAAAGAGCTCGCATGGTTCCAATCGGAGATGCGGGAAATGACGGCGTCGTGCGATGCCGCCGTGGCCGCGGCGAGGGAAGAAGCCTTCTCGGCGGCTAAGACGGCGGCACAGGAGACGGCGAGGCTTCGTGCCGAGTTTGCTGAGTGCCGCGAGCTCATCTCGCGAGCGTCCTCCGCGGTGTCGGCCAGGCACAGAAAGGCGCTGATGACAGTAATGAAAAAGGAGTCGTGGACGAGGGATGAAATGGAACAGCTCAGGAACGAGCTCGAGCAGGAGCGGGACGCGAGACTCAAGTTGAAGGGCGCTCAATTTGAGAAAACCAGTGAGCTCGACGAGGCGCTCAGGACTGTCGAGAAGCTCAAGGTCGAACGCGACGACGCGGACACGGCCAAAGTAGCGGCAGAGGCGAAAGCATCCCTCATCGACGACGCGTTCAGGGCCCGCGACGACGCGATGTCGACAGCGATGAGCGCGAAGATGGAGAAGGACGCAGCCGACGCGGCTGCGAGATCTGCCGCGCAGGAGGTTGAAGCCGCTTGGGCAGCAGCTGCAACTGCAGAGGCGGAGATGGCCGAGGAGCACAAAAGAGCGCTCGGTGAGGAGGGTGCGAAAGTGTATCGAGTGGTGCGCAACGATCTCAGGGCGTTGCGCAGGCGGTACTTTGTGCGAATGGGCAAGGACGCGTCCGGCGCTGAGATTGATTTGGAGGACTGCGACTTGGACAACGACGGCGTCGACATGGGCAGGGTGCGGAAAAGGCTCGGCATCGAGGGGTTGGTGTCGGCGATGGTGGGCTTCAAGCGACGGGGCGAGACTGATGCTGATGCGTTCGGCGACGTGGGCCTCCGGAAAGAACTGCGACGGATGGAGGAGTGCCTGCTCCTCACGCTCACCGGTGACGTGGAAAACTCGGCAAACGACGAGAGCGAGGAGACTCCGGCCCAAGATGTGCCCCATGTGTGCGAATCACCCGAGGTTGTCAAGAACAAGCGGTCATCGAGGACCGCCATCGCGGATTTCAAGGCTGATCGCAAGGCGGCGCGCGAACGCGGGGGCGGGAACGTGAAGCCGGAGCGCGTCGAAGAGAATGTCGCCGAAGAACAGGGACGCAAGGGGTGCATGCGTGAGCTCACGTCGAGCGACGAGGATGTCCTCGGGCTGCTCGCGGGGGTCACGCTCGGGAGATGATAGGCGCAAGCATAGTGTAGCGAATAAGAGCGTGCGTTGATACAAACTGAAACACAGACCTATCTACAGGTACATTGCGTGCATGAAACTTTGGTACAGGGGCTCCGCCATGCGTGGCGCCGCCCACGAGTAATACACTTTCGTGTGGGTCACTGGCCTACGCGACAGCCGTTTCCGTCGTCGCGACGACTGGCGACGCGGGAGCCTCCTCCGTCGCGGAGGCGGTGGGAAACCCGGGCGGCGTGGGGAAGTTGCTCCCACCAGCCGCCGCGCCCATCATCGCCGCCAGCGCCGCCGGGTTGATCATGGCGTACGGATTAGGGATCATCGCCGGCGGCCACATCAAGGCGGGATTCGGCGGCGCCTGGCTGGGCGTCGAGCCGTTCGCGGCGGCGGCTGCGGCGGCGAATTGAGCGAAAGCGGCGTGGGGAGGCCACATCTGCGGCACCGGCATGGGCACCGACGCGGATTGACCTTGCGCGGCCGCCGCGGGCTTCGAAGGACCGATCTCAATCTTGGGAGCGATGCGGGTCGGCTTCGGCGGTCCGTTGGAGGCGTCGAGCCGAGGAGGCGGAGCCGTCTCGGGTTGCTCCGACAACTCGGGCACGGGCAGCCCCTTCTCCTCCGCGATGACCTTGATGTCGTTTCGCAGATCCGTGTTCTTGCTCGCCAGGCTCTTCATCTCGTCGTACAGCGCGTGGACCTGGTCCCTGAGTGTCTTGTTGGTCTCCTCCAAAACCTTGGCGCGTCCGCTGAGGTCGTCGTACAGTTCGTGCTTGCGGCGAATGGTTTGCCTGGCGCTCTCCCTGTTGGCCTGCACGCGACGCAGCCGCTTAGCCTCCCTCTCCTCCTCGGACTCCTGCACCTTGTTCGGTCCCCTGCCCCGCTTCTTGACCTGGCCCTTGCCGCCATCCGCCTGACCCTTCTTGCCTCCAGCCTTTCCTCCCTTGGCGCCCGCGCTCTTGCCTCGCTTTCTGCCCCTCTTCTCGAGGTGCACGCCGGCGTCGGCGAGCTGAAGGAGCGACTCGAACCCGAGGTTTTCCTCGTCCGTCGCCTCGGGCACGTGCCTGACCTGGGGTTTATCGACGTGCTCGGCGCCCGGGTCGGCGCCTCGAGCCTTCTGGCGACCCCACTGAAGGGGCGCTTCCGCTCCGGCTGCTGCCGCGGGCTGATTCTCCATCTTGGAGCCTGCTCCAATTATTCCCGCCTCGCGTCGGCCTCCGCGGCTCCTCGCGCGCTTCGCAGTGGCGGGAACCACGCCGTTACCGTTCGATGATTTCTTGGCGGTGGCTTTCGCTCCGCCCTTGCCCTTGGCGGCGGGCATGATGCTCAGATACCGCTCGAAGTCTGCCTGTCGTGGTGTTGACGCGGGGGACGCGGGGGATGTCATGTCAGCAGAGAGCTTGGAAAAACGTTGTGCAACGCGGTTCGGGCAGGCTCGCGCGAGCGTCTTCCACGGCGTCGGGGAACGTCCGAACCGCGCTCTGGCGCTGTGAGGCACCCAAAAATCGTGTTTTAGCGCGTTCGTGACGCGCGCACGTCGTCGCAGCCTCGATGACGCGCGCCTCGTCAGAGCGGAAATGCCAAGTGGAAAAGTCCAACACGCGCCAAAAGAAACCTTTCTGCGGAGACTCGGGGAATGTACCTGTCGACGACCGCTCTCGGGGAACTACGAACGCGCCTCACTCGCACCAGGTGGACTCCGATGCTACGAGGGGCTCGAATACGGGTTCCCGACGGCTCGCGCGCGTCGTTCTGCTCCTCGGGCGGGGCTCGGGGGTTCAAATTCACGGCCGCCGGGTTTTTGCTTTTGGCGCTTTTGAGGTCCTTTTGAACCCCCGCTCGACCAATGAAAACGACGAACCCAACGAGCAAAAGTGCCAGGTCGGACCCGAACTGGTTTGGCGGGGAGTTTTATTCAAGAAACAAGGGTTTGCACGCACGAACTTTACGAAACGTCGTTGATTTTTTTTTTGCAGGCGAAAGCAAAAAAATATCTTGCCGAAATGCGAGCAGCTCTGCAGCATCGGTCGGCGGATAAAAAGTTGGGCACCTTGCGGATAGGGCATCAGTGTTCGGCGATGAGCGCGACGATGAGTGTCATGGCCGGCATGCCCGCGATAACAACATCGGGACGGGTGTGTGTATGCGCACGAGCGCGACTCCCGGGTGGGATTTCCCGTCAACCCGGCTCGACGCTTCAGGGTCATCCGAGCAAGCCCCGAGAAATGACGTCGGCGATGAAGAGGAGAACGTCGGGCGTACCGCGCCAGAGGTTGACTCAGGGACGTCCAACGCGCGGATCCAAGGTCCAAGCCCGTGCCACATCGGCGGAGGTCGCTGAGGAGAAGCCGCAGGCGTCTTGGTTCGCCACGGTCGCGCCGTCTGTTCTCCTAGGTTTGCTCGTGCTGGAGCTCTATCAGCGGGGCATCATCAACGCGATGCGTTCGCTGGGGATCACCATCGCGCCGCTGATTTGCAGTCTGGTCTTGCTCACGTGTGCTTTACTGATGTCGCCAAACACTATTCAACGTACGATGAGCCGGTTGCTCAAGCCCGCGGTCGACATGGTGGACTCGCAGATTGCCTGCGTGTTCATCCCGTACATAGTCGCCGTTCCCATCTCGCCTCTTCCGACAGGGGGTGCGCTTTGGGTCAGTCTGGGAGTCTGCGTAGTCGGGCACCTGTTCACTATGTGTGTGGCGGGGCATTTGGCGCAGCTTGCCGCGTCTTACGACGAGGCGTCAGAGATTGAGCGGTGTGAGATTGAGAACGAGGAACTCGATGCAGACGAACTCGCGGCCAAGAAGGCTGAAGTCGAAGCCGAGGTCAAGGCGGTGCCTGAAGCACCGGTGATGTTCATCAAGGCGTCATTCTGGAGCATCACCGCGATTGGTTCGGCGGTGGCTGGGATGTTCACAAACTTGGGATTGCCCAATCATGTGGCGCTCGCGCCCGCGTGGCTGTGCGCGACATTTGCGGTTTACCTCCTCGCCAAACGAGTCCCTGCCAAACTGCAGCGGGTTGGATTGTTCCCGACGCTCACGGGAGGGGTGGCGATGTCGGTGTTGGCGAGCGTGGCTGGCGTGCTGAGCGGTGGCACGTGCGCAGACGGGTTAAGGATATACATGACGGGTGCTGGTTCCTTCCTTCTGTGGTTCGTTCCGGTCGCCGTGCTCGGTTTAGCATTCAGAGTGTACTCGCAGAGGAGGGTGCTCTCGGCAAACTTGGCCCCGCTCGCCGTGAGCTTGGGGTGTGCTGTGCCCATGGGAATGGCCTTCTCCGTGGTTTTGGGAAGATTCGTCGGTTTGCCGAGCGAGATTATACTTTCCACGGTGCCGAAGTGCTTCACGACGGGATTGGCGGTTTTGATGGCGGGCTCGATAGGCGCCGATTCGAGTTTGGTGGCGTCTGGGTGCGTGGTCGCGGGCACGATGGGGCTCGCCATCGGAGGGTTCCTCCTGGACATCGCCGGTATCAAGAAGGTGGTCGCTCGGGGTGTGGCGACCGGGACAAGTAGTCACGCAGCCGGTACCGCAGGATTAGCCAGCAGCGGCGAAGATGGAGCCGCGGCTGTATCCGGAGTTTCATTCGCCGTCGCCGGAGTATACGGCGCTCTCTTGCTTGAACTCGTGCCTTGGTTCCGTGCGATGTTGGTTCGCGTGGCTACGGGAGTATAAACAGTGGTGGGGAGCGCTCCAGACTTGGATGGTTGATCATAGCGTAGTAATATTAATAGCAACGTGTCAATCATGGTCACTCATCCGTGATGAGAGGGAGGAAACCGTTCTGTTTCCCTTCGTCTCGTGTCGTATCATTCGTGCAAACCGTTTACACGACGCAAACCTTCCCGGCGGCGCCCGTGAGGATGTGCTGAAGCAAGGACGCGTCCGTGGGGAGGGCCATGAGCTGCTTGAGCTGATCCTTGAACGCCGTCTGCACCCCAACAACCCCAAAGCACCCGATACCCGCGTTGTTCCCAGTCTGGGTGGGATCCTGAACCTGCAGCGTGCCGCCGCCCATCGCCGCGCGGGGCCCGTCGCCGCTCGTGGACGCCGGGAGCACGCCCCAGTCCGCCTTTCTCGCAGCCTCGTGCGCCTCAGCAGCCTTCTTACCCTTGCCGGGCTTGAGCGCGTGCACCTTGATGGACGCCTTGGTGAGGTCCACGGTGTGTCCGTACATCTCGAGGAACGAAAGGAGGGACTCGCCGAGAATCTTGGCGTCCCTCGCGTCGTCGTCGCCGGCGCCCGATCCGTCCTCCGCTCCGGCGATCTTGGCAGCAGCCTGCTGCATCGAGTGGAGCGCCATGAGCGCGAGCGAGTAGGATCCGATGCCGCCCTTGTAGACACCCCTGAGACCGCGGTTGGCGAGGTACGCCTTCTGCACCGCGAGCACCGGCGCGAACGCGGGGTACTCGTTTTCAGCCTGGCGCAAAAACTTCATCGCCGCGGCACCCTTGTGGTCCTTACCCTTGATGGAGATGGCAACCTCGAGGGGCAGGCCGACGCCGCCGTTCCCGAGGCCGAAGCCCACGGACGCGCCGGGCGGGGGAGGCCCGGGAGGCAGCGGAGGTGCGCCAGCGGCGTCGCCGTTGGCGGTGGGGGAACCTCCGTTGGCAGTCGGCGGGGCGCCGGGGGGAGGGCGGGGTCCCTGCGCAGCCTGCGGCGGCGGAGGGGGCTGGAAGAACGCCGAGTGCGTGTTGAGGAGGATCAGCGGCCTGAAGGCTGACGGAACCACGTTCACCTCGTTCACCCACTGCGGGCTCGCGCGCAGCGCCACCGCGAGGGAGTTGAGGGCGTCGAGCTTCTTCTGCGGGTCCGCAATCACGGGCTCCGGGAGGGACAGCGCGATGTCCAGGTTGGACGCGCCGGGCACCCAGGAGGCGGTCGGGAAGGAACCGAAAACCTCGACAGTGGCGGTGGGGTAGAGCGACTGCACGATGGCGTTCAGCGTGCGGATCAGCATGTCCACGGCCCTGCGCTCGATGCGCAGCACGTTGCCCTTCACCGAGAAGGGCTGCACCCTCGCCGTCTCGAGCATCTCCCGTCCGATCCTCTCGGCGAGCTTCGATCGCGTCTCGTCAATGAGCTCCACGCACCCACCCGCGCTGACGATCGCACCCTCGGCCGCCGCCACGGGCTCGCGGGGAGGCGCGGGAGCCGCCGAGAACGGCCTCACCGGCGCGCCCACTCCGTTGGGGGAAACGAGCGGCGGGGACGTGGGAGGTGGGGGCGGCCTGGGGGCGGCGTTGGCACCCTGGGCGTTCTTGCCGCGCTGGGGCTGCGGGACGCCGCGGGCACCCTTGCCGTCACCGCCGTCCTTGTCCTTCTTCTCCTTCTTTTCCCTCTTGCCCTCTTTTTTCTTTCCCTCGGAGCCGTCTTCGGCGCCCGAGGAGGGATCGATCGTCACAGCCTTGACCTTCGTGGCCGCCTTCTTCGCCTCTTCTTCCATCTCAGCCTTGAGATCGACCATCGGGGGAGGGTTCTTGACCGCCCACCCGGACCAGGCCTTCTTGAGGGGCGCCATCTCCTCGTTTTCCACGGAACTCGCGGGAGACTTGCGTGGGCTCTGCGAGCGCGAGACCTGCTCCGCGGGAGACGCCTTCTTGACAGCCGACGCGTCGATGGAGGATCCGCCCACCGCCTCAATAGACGTGATGGTCACCGTCGCGGTGGTATGCTTCTCCGCGTCGAGCTTGCCCTCCACCAGCGTGTGCCAGCCCTCCTTCGCGGGGTCCGGCGTGGCTCCGGTCACGACCGACGCCCAGCCCATGAACGGCTTGGACGCGCCATCCGTGCCTTGAGCGGGCGCGCCGACGGTTTCTTTGACCGCCACAACTGGCGGCTTGGGTTCCGTCCTTGGCGCTGGCGACGCGACGCGCTTGGGTTCCGTCTTGGGCGAGCCGGGCGCTTCCGACTGGCTGGATATCCGCTCAGCCTCGGCGCGAGCCTTGGCCTGTTCCTTTTCCTTCCTGATCTTCTCAGCCTCCTGTTCCTTGATCCTGAGACGCTCAGCCTCCTTCGCGGCGGTCTCCTTCGCGGCAGCCTCGGCGGCGGAGGTTGGCAGGCTGGCGGAATCCGCCCGTCCGGTGAGGATGGCGGCCCACCCCGTGGGCGCCCTCTCCGTCCGCGGCGCCGCCGGCGACCCGGGTTCCTCATCCGGGGTGTCCGCGCCGGAGGTATCGCCCGCGTTCGAGATGGCCTTACGACCGCCCGTGATGGACTCGCGAGAGAGACTCCGAGATTGACCCGAAGAGGCGCGGCCGTCCTTCCGGTTGACCTCCTTCTTCTTCGGGCCGACAGTCTCCCAACCGTCGGCGTCGCGGTGGCCGCTAGCCGCCGTACCAGAGTTTTGAGGCTGTGTTGGGGCCGCGAGGCTGTCCTTGACGCCGAAGACGAACATGTTGATGAACGCCGCGGTCTCGGCCGGGTTGAGGTCGAGGCGGAACTTCTTGTTGGCCGAGTCGTCGGCGAGGGGTCTGAGCCGGCGGATCCAGTTCCGGCACGCCGCCGCGGACAGCGACCCTTGCACCCTGGTGGGCTCGCACCTGACCTGCGCGGGGAAAGGGGACCTGGTGTCCCCTTCGCCCATCCACGCGTCGTTCTCGATGTTCATCTGGCCTCGCGAGGTCTGCGTCGTGGAGGGACGAAGGAGGGAGGTTCGGTCAGCGAGATTCGGTTGGAATAAAAGTGATGAATCAGTGACTGGCTCGTCATCGGGTGGAAGATCGCAGCGGGGAGTTTCGGGGCGTGATCGCGGCGCGGGGGGTGTGAGGTCGCGCGGGAACGGACGGCGATCGGCGTCCCGGACTCCGATCATCTCGTCTGTGCCACCCGCGACGCACGAACCCGCCCGAATCGCCGCGATGCACGGCCGATACCGCGTCGCCCGCGCCAGGAAAAGAGCAAAAAGCTCCAACCGCCACTCGCCCGCCGGGAGGCTTATCCCAAAAAGATAGAGCGACAAGATGGGGGGTGGGCGCGCGCGTCCGGCGCGTTGGATGCGTACTCACCGCCTCGAAAACGCCTTGGAACCTCTTCTCCGACAGGTTGTAGAGGAACAGGGGCATGCCCGGCTTGATATCCTTCACGAACGACCACGACTGCTGGGTCAGGCCAAAGAGACCATTCCGCATGCGCTCGTCGTAGGTGTCTCGGCTGCGAGTGAAAATCGTGGGAGGTGGGGGGGGGGTCAGCGTGAGACGCGTCTTGGGATCGATTCGATCCCTATCGTCGGGTCGAAGCGTTCAGATGGGGTCATTCCGACTCGGGCACCCCAGCGCGACGCTCTGATCGGACGAAGAAGGTCCACGGATCGCGCGCGCGGCTGGATCCAGGCAGCCTCAAACCGAGGGGAAGTGCCCGAGAGTGTTTTTTTGTTGGCCGGCGGGTTCGCCGTGTCCCGGAAACGCGCGCTCACCTGCAGATGAAGATGACACCGCCGAGTTCGTCGTCGCCGCTGGAGGACACACGCGTGTCTCCGCCCGATGCGCCCCTGTCGAGCTCATCGAGGATCTCGGTCGCCGACATGTACCCCATACTCGTGACACACGGCAACACGGCTCAACCTCCGGTGGTTTTCCAAGATGCCGTACACAAGCGCGCTCCCTTTAGCGCACTTCCAAACACACGCGCCGGTGCAATCGACGATGCGACCACGAAACCGGACTCAAACGAGAGTTGTCACAAGGCTCGACCCACAAAAAGTCGCAGCCTGCTTACTGCGTCGCTCACAGTGGCGCGTCACCGGGGCGTCACGCAGCTCTTCTTTCTTCGAAGTTGGATATTCTTCGGAGATCTCAACGCATCTCCGATTCTCCCATTGCTCACTGTGCCGACCAGCACCAAATATGGTAATATGGTATAGGATTTCAGATATGTATGCCTACTATGCATACGGAATACTCGTGCATTTTAGTGGCTGTGTGCCACGTCGCTGCCAGTCGACGACCACTTCGTGCGACGCGTTTGGGGTTCCCTCGGGGCGATGAGGGCACCTCTGAGCAAAGATGGGTACGAGGAGGTGATGGGATGGGAGGACCGAGACGGAGAAGAGAAGACTCTCGACGATGCAGCTGCCATCAAGGCTGGCTCGGGCGCGGGCGCGATGTCTCCCGAGGCGTGCGAAATCGCGGCGACGGAGCTCGGGGGCTTCGCCGGCGAGGCGAGGAACCAGGGTGGGCTCGCGCTTCCGGTTTCTCTATCCATGGTGTGTAACCGCGTGATGAGTCTGACTTCCGTCGCGTTCGTCGGGCGACTCGGTCCCGTCCCGTTGGCCGCCGCAGCGCTCGCCACCACTCTCGGGAACGTGACGGGGAACAGTATTATGGTGGGCATGGCTAGCGCGGTGTCGACGCTGGGAGGCCAGGCTTACGGCGCGGGTTCGTACCACACCCTCGGGTACGTGCTTCAGAGGGCTGTGATCATACTCTCCATCGCGGCCCTGCCAATATCTTTGGCGTGGTGGTGCTCGGAGGGGATCCTCTTGAACCTCGGACAGGAGCCAGCGTTGGCGCAGGCGAGCGCCGCCTACATCCGCGCGTTGATACCCGGCCTGTTCTTCTACGCGTGGAACATGTGTCTGACGGCGTACCTCCAGTCGCAAAGAGTAACCAAACCGGCAGCGCTGGCCGGGGTGGTGGCGGCGGTGATGCACGTGCCCGCGAACGTCGTGTTCATCCATGCGTTGAAGTTTGGGTACGTGGGCGCCGCGCTGGCCACGTCGTGGAGCAACGGCGTCGTCCTGTGCCTGAACGTGCTGTACGCGGTGAGGTTCAAGGTGGACGAACCGGGGCGGGAGACGTGGCCGGGGTTCAGTTTCAGGGCGGCGACGACGGAGTGGAAGCCGTTCCTCGCGCTCGCGCTGCCCGGGATTTTGATGATGGCGGAGTGGTGGGCGTCCGAGGCGAACATCCTGCTCGCGGGTTTACTCCCCGACCCAGAGTACAACGTGGCTGCCGTGTCCATCTTCCAGGTGACCAACGCGTTGGCGTTCATGGTACCCGTGGGTTTCTCCGTCGCCGTGAGCACGAGGTGCGCTAACGAGCTCGGCGCGAGGAGGCCGGCGCACGCGAAGTTTGCGTCCCGGGCGGCGTTTTGTCTCATCTTGGCGGTGGAACTGATCGTCTCCACTCTGCTCCTGGCGGTCAAGAGGCACTGGGGCAGGCTGTACACCGACGACGAGAGGATCGTGCGGTTGGTGAGTGAGCTGTTGGTGCCACTCGCTGTGTACACCTTCTTCGACGGCATGTTGTGCGTCGCCACGGGGGTGATCAAGGCGTGCGGCCGGCAATGGGTCGCGGGGCCGGTGGTTTTCTTCAGCTACTACGTCGTCGGTATCCCGCTAGCGTGCTGGCTCTCATTTGGTAGCCCAGCGATTGGCGCGATGGGACTGGTCGTAGGAGGGACCGTCGGTACGATCATCCACTCGGTGATCATCCTGGTCCTCGTGCAGAACACGGACTGGATCGGAGAAGTGACGAGGGCGCTTGAGAGGGTGGAGGCCACCGGCTTTTGCAGGAAAGACGCGGGGGGCTCGGACACCGACGCCGAGGCTCTGCTGCCGGACGTATGCGCCGAGGTGGAGCTGCAGGATATGAAGAAAAAGCCGGGAGACAACTAGCTAGCTTAGCTATTAGGTAGGACGAAGCATTAGCTCAACACAGTTCATCATCAACAACATCGAAATCTGCTTTATCCACTCGACGAAACCTTCCGTCGCCGTCGGGCTAGGACACGAGTCATTATAGAAGCGCACACGACCCCGATGTCGCTCGGCGGAGCCTCGCTCGTATCGCATTCGACCAACCCCTTGCTTGGCGCCTGCCCTTCTTCCAGGACCAGGCCGCGAGCTTCCCGTCGGCAGGTCGTCGCGATGGCTACGAAAAGAAAGATGGTCGCCCTTCACGGTAAGGGCGGGACCGCCGCGAACTTCGAGGAATACATGCGGCCGCTGATCGAGGCGACGAGCGATACGTGGACGTGGGAGTTCATCGACGGTCCATTCGACTCTGCGCCGGGCAAATGCTGGTGGCAGCTCAAGCCCGGCGAGCGCACCTTCGAAGCGAAGGAGCTGATTGGATGCGACGAGAGCCTCGCGCTGCTCGACAAGGCGTGGCCGTTCGACGGGGTGATGGGCTTCAGCCAGGGTGCCATGCTCGCGGCGATCGCGTGTGGCCGAGGGTTGGGTCCTGGATCCACGAAGATGGGTCGTCCACCCGTGGCCATCATCGCCGGGGCGGCGTTTCCCACCTGCAGGGGCGCCGACGTCAACAAACTAAAGTCGATGGAGTACGCCGCCGCTGAGAGCGAAGTGATAGTTCCCGAGTCAGTCGCGGCGTCTCCAGGGGCGGTGAACTTCGAGCCGCTCGTCAAGTCGCTGCACGTCATCGGCAAGAAGGACGCCATGAACCCGCCGGAGCAGGGCATGAAGGTGGCGGAGGCGTTCGGTCCGGGTGCGAGTTTGCTCGAACATCCCGGCGGTCACACGGTTCCGCTGGACGACAGCGCCATGAAGCGGTACCTCGAGTTGATGGCGTGAGAGTATCCTCGTGAATATGTACAATAGACTAATCTTACGTAGATGTATACGCAGTCACGCGCGCATCACACGAACGCGGCCGGCGCGGACTTCAGCATCGCCCTGAGCTCCTCGAAGTGTCCGGCGGTGGCGTGCGCAGCCTGACCCGCGGCTGCGCCCTGAGCGACGACGAGGTCCTTGAGCGCCGCACCCATCGTCCTCGCCAGCTCCTCGTGGAACCACACCAGCTCGTGATCCATGTGCTGGCGGCACTTGTGGTACCTGCCCATCGCCGTGGTCCGTTCGATCCTGGTATCCGACGCGGCGAGCTCCAGTTTTTGTTTCTCCTCCCGCCTGGGCCCGGGCTCGGGGACGCCCATGGCCGCCGCCTTCTGATCCAGGCGTTCGATCTGCTTGCACAGCCTGTTGTAGTGGTCCACCATAGCCCTGCGAGCGTCGCACGCGGAGACGCACGCCTGCGTCAGCGCCACGGCCCCATCGAGGGGCTCGCCGAACGCGGCTGTCACCGCGGCGGCTTGCGCCACCGGGGGACCCGAGGTGGACGCAAACAACTTCGCCGCGTCGGTCCACTGCACACCCCCGGGTGTGCCGAACACGGCCTTGGCCTTAGCCTCCGTCTCGTCCAGGTCCACCACCACCCGCGCGAACTCCATCAGCACCGAACCGGTCAGCTGCGCGTGCTTCACCAGCGCCGAAGTTGCCGACGCGAGCTTGTCCAACCGAGCCTTGAGCCCGCCGACGTACTCAGCCACGTCGAGGAAGTTCTGGTCCTCCACGATACCGTCGGCGGGCATCGCGTCGGCGGGTGCACCCGTGGCCCCCGACGTGTCGGCACCGGGAAGAGAGTCGGCACCGGGAAGAGAGTCGGCACCGGGCGCGGACGGTGACGCATCGTTTACGGCTGGGGACGTCTTGGCGTGTCCCGCGGCGGCTGCTGCGGCGGTGGCCGCACCTCCCGCGGCCGCCGCCACGCCGCTGATCCCCTGCGCGGCCGCGTTCACCAGGTTCGCGGCCGTTCCCGAGTCGTCGAGTCGCACGGTGTGTGTGAACCAGTCGCTGACTCCCCGCACGGCGTCCGACGTGATGCCCCTCTCGTACCACGGCACCCGCTCCGACCAGCTCGCCTTGTCCTGCTCCTCGAGGAAGATTCGTAAGTCCTTGGACTCGCGCATGATCGGGTGGGCGGCGATCCTGGCGACGAACACCGCCAGGTGCCTTCGTCTCGCCTCGATCGCCGCGCTCGTCGGGTCGTCGTTCGCCACCAGCGTCTTCTGCGGGAGGGACGGCACGATGATGCCGTCCGTGGTTGCCCGGAGCTGCTTCCACAGCCACTCGAAGTCGCTGTACCTGCGCGTCACGCACCCACTGACGTTTGTGTACCCCGGCAGGGTGCTCCAGTACGTCACCTTGTACTCCACGCGCTTGCTCATCCCCTCGCCCGCGCGGTGCGGGTCCGACACCTCAATCTGAAGATCTCCGCCCGCGGCCTCGTATCCCGCGGGGACGCTCACCTCCACCGGTGCCGGACGCTCGCCGACCTCCATGCTGACGGCCGGTGGGTTGGAAGGAGGGGGCGCCGCGGCGGGCTCCGCGTCGACGCTCATGGCTGGAGAATCCTCCAGGTGCGCGCGCGATACTGGCCCTGCCCCGAGGCTCTCCTCCACGAAAAGTTTAAACTGGATAAGCTCTCACAGTTTCCGAGAACTTCTCTGGCGGGAAGCCCAAGCACCGAGCCCGCACCACGAGCCGCGTCTGCGCGCCGCGCAAGTCTCTCGCGTCTCCGAGGAATCGAAAGAGAGCGTCAGGTTTTCGCTCGGCGACCCAGAACGGACCATGCCGGCACTAGACAGGCCGAGGAGGGCGAAGAACAACGAGAACAGTAAGTTCAGCCCCGACCCTCCCAGGACTGTCAAGAAGACGACGAAGAAGAAGGCCGTGCCCAAGCAGGCGATGGCACGCAAGCCGCGCGTATCGACGAACGCAGCCCACGTTCAGCAGAGGAGCGCGAGACCGGAGAGCGCTCACCCTTCCGACCACTCCGACCACCCGCTCTGGTACCTCGCCGACCTGGCCGCCGAGATACCGGGCGGGGTCGGCTCGCCCCAGACCCGCGATGGTGGAAAACCCCGAACGCGCGAGATCGCGGACGAGTGCGATCACCACGAGCGCGTTCAATTGACTCGCGAGGCGATCGCGCTGGAAGTTTCGCGGCTGGACGACCTGAGGCGCGCGAGGCTCGGGCTCAAGGAACTGAGAGAGCGCGGGCTGTCCCGCGTATCAAGCGAGGGGGTCCGCGCGGAGGAGCTCCTCGACTCTGTCACGCGCCTGGAGGAGGCGTGGCGTGCGTTCGTGGCACGCAACGAGGTGAGGTGGAGCGACCAGCTGAGAAGGGACGGCGAGTCGCAGGTGGAGGCCAGACGGAGGCAGCGCGTGACCGAGGCGAGGGTGGCGAGGCTGGAGGAACTGGCCAGTTCTCTCGTGAGGGAGAGGGCCGCCGCCGCGCAGGCCTCGCCCGTCACCCCCGTCACCGGCACGCGCGCAACGATTCCGTTGTTCGCGACCGCCGAGGGACGCAGGGATGCACCCGTGTCGCGCACCCCGCCTTGGAAAGGGTAGGTGGACGTAGTCGGAGTGCGCAGAACGACGAGATATTGTGAAAGACGACGTCGATGACAGTGGAAAGCTACTTAAAGTCGAGTATCACATCAGTCCACGGTGCAGAACACCCGCGACTTGGTCGTCGGATAGTGAATCTTCACCGCGGTCCTCTCGTCCGGGTCCATCTCCTTCTTCTTGGTGAGCGTGCGGTTCAGCGCCTCCTCTCCGGCGACGGTCTTGACGCTTTCGATGCCGCTGTCCCAGCTCACCCACTTGATCCTATCTCGGTCGAAGAACATCTTATCAGCCTTCTTCTGGATCGTGTCCTCCTTGTTGCAAGTCTCCATCCTGTGTGGATAAAACGGCGGGGAAGGAACGGGACGTCGGTCAGCGCTCGGCTCCTTGCGCGTGGGGTGAGCTCGAGGAGCCCCGTGTCGGTGATTTTTTGGCGATTTTCCGGGTGGCGAGTCGGGGGCGCGAGGGTTGGTCGGGTTCACGGCGCGGGACTCACCAGATGTTCGCCTCCCTCGTGGTACCGCGTCCTCGCGACATGGTTGTTGTCTGTTCCGACCCAAACGCGCGTGTCTCTGCGCCGTTCTGTAGTGACGACGGCCGCGGGCTCGACGCGAATTTCCCCAATCCAGTTTTGGCAGCGAGGCTGCGCCGCTCGGCCTCGGCCAAGTTTTCATTCAAAACTCGCTGCCACGCGCCCACTTTGACCGGCGGAGGTCCACCCGAACCCCTGACCGCCAGCCATGCCGAGGCCGGATCCGACGCCACACAGGCGTCAGACGCGCGCGAGGCAGTTCGCGGCCGAAGATGTGGTCCGCAAAGACCAGAGGGACCGCGCCCGCATCGACTTTGACAGACGTTACGAGGTTGACGATGGGCGCGACCCCGAGGTGAGGCAACGACCGGTGCTCACCCAGGCTCAGCTTCCCGCCGCGATCGCGGTGGCCTCCATGCTGTACGCCCAGGGTAAATCCGACGACGCGCGTAAAGTTCTGCGCCAGATACTCGCCCTGGACCCCCACGACGCGGTGGCTTTGGAGCTTCTCAAGAGGGTGGCGCACACAGCCGCCGACGCGGTCAAGAAGGCGGACGCGATGGCCCATAACATGGAAGCCGCGGGCGAGGCTGCGCGCCTACGGGACGAAGCCCGAATGGGCGAGATGGCGCGGGCGAACGACAAGAACGACGCGCCGGATGCGGTCCCGATGAGGACGGGCAAGAAGGTGTTCCCCGAGCGGGCGCCGCGGACGCTCCCGCCGTGGCTCGATGAAAACGACGTGAGCGAGGACACCGGCACGTCCAAGTCCTCGTTCACGTCCAAGACGCTCGACGACGCGCTTGCCATGGCGAGGACGGCGCTGGACCCCGCCTCGTTCGCCAAGCCGGACGCAGCCCGGGGGGAGCCCATGTTCCACGACAAGGAGACGGAGGATGACGTTCGCAAAGGAAAGAAGCGCGGCGTCGTCGCGCCGAAGGTGACCACCGCAGAGCTCGACGCCCACCTGGAGGCGAAGCTGGCCCGTGAGGCGGCGCAGAAGAAAGCGGACTGGGAGTTGGAGGTTAGCGAGGCGCAGCGAGCGCTGGCGAACATGCGCGCTGAGGAGGATGCCGAGAAGGACGCGCGAAGGGCCAAGGTCATCGCCATGCGGAGGGGCCTCGACGAGGGAGCGGCGCGGACCAGGGCGAGGCGCGCGGAGACGCACGCGCACAGGGTTAAAGAGTCCGTCGATGCGCTGTCCGGGAACGACGGCGGGGGTGGTGAGGTTTCGAGGACGGGTAAGAAGCTCCTGCGTCCTAGGAAGCGCGAGCCCGCCCCTTGGGGAGACAGGAAGTAGTGCTAGGCTCTGCTACTGGTCTACAAAAAACTAATGGTCAGTCGTCCTCCTCCGTCCCTTCGCTCTCGCTTTCTTCCTCGTCGTCACTACCCTCCTCGTCATCGTCCTCGTCGCCACCACCCTCCTCGCGTTCGTCTCCCTCCTCGGACTCCTCCTCCCCGTCCGTCGGCATCTCCGCGAGCTCAGCCTTCTCAGTCAACAGAGTTTTGCACTCCAGCGCCATCGCGTCGGTGGGAAACCTCGCCAGGAGGGAGTTACACGCCGAGAGCGCGTCCCCGTACTTTTTGTCCTTCAAGCAGTTCATCAGAACCAGCTGCATGGACATCCTAGACCCCGCCTCATCCTCCTCCACCGCCATGGTGCGTGCGTGTGTCTGCCCGCGAGCGACTTTCGAATGAGTTGAAAATGACAGGACAGGCACCCGCGTGTGTGGCAATAAAGTCTCTCCGCTATGGGCAAACAGACTGATCCCGCGAATGAAATCCAAGATGAACCAATCGGAGAGCACCAGGTGGATTCACAGGAGCGTTTCGTCCTCAATTTGTGGCCGGCGGATGTGTCCGCGGAGCAGCACTTGAGTCCACCCCGTCTCCTGACTGAGAAGACAGAAACCACCAGTCAAAGATGGCCGCCATGCTCGGTCAGTCCGCGTTCGTCCGCGTCGCCCCCAAGGCTGTCGCCAAGGTGCGCCGTCCCTCCGAGCGGACTCGTCGTCCAATCGGGCAACAGAATCTTCTCCCCGATCGTCGTAACATCTGATGAGAGCGGTCCTTCGTCCCGACCCCCGACGCTGACGCCATCCCGACCCGACCATCGCAGGCTAAGCGCGTCAACACCAAGCACACCGTGGTGTGCTCCGCCGTTAACGACGAGCGCGACGTCTCCAAGGCTGCCGCGGCTGCCGCGGCCGTGGCCGTGGCGCTATCCACGGCCTCCCCCGCCATGGCCATCTCCGCTCGCCTGGAGGGAACCGATACCGCGAGGCTCATCGAGGAGGCGCAGGTCTCCAAGAAGAAGCCCGCCGCCGCGTCTGCGAAGGCTGCCGTGAAGACCGCGCCCGTGCCGAAGACCGCCGCTCCCGGGGCCCAGTACCCCAAGCCGGGCAACGCCAAGGCTGAGAACGCCGCCCTCCGCCTTCCCGAGGTGAAGGTGTCCGTTCCAGAGCCCACGAAGGCTGCGAAGCCCGCGCCGGTGACCAAGGCGAACGTCAAGGTGCCCAAGCCCGCTGTGGGCAAGCCCTCGGCGCCGGTGTTTCCCAAGAAGTCCACCGCAGCCAAGCCAGTCGCGGTCAAGCCCGCCGGTCCGGAGTTGGCCGTCGTCAAGACCGCTCCCATTCCCAAGACCCCCGCCGCTCCCCGCATCGACGCGAAGCAGGCCAAGGCCAACCTCGCCGAGCTCAAGGTTGAAGCCCCCACCGCGCAAAAGGGTGGTAAGGGCATGCAGCTCGCCAAGGAGGCGCCCAAGACGAGGCTCGAGAAGTTCGCCGCCGCGGGTGGCGTCGGAGGCGCCGGTCTCGCCGGTCTCCTAGGCGCGGGCAAGGCGGCGGGTAAGGCGGCGGCGGCAAAGGGAGCCGCGGGTAAGGCGGCGGCCGCGGCGACCCAGGCGGACGCGCTCGAGGCGGCGGCCGTCGTCGTGGCCGGCGGTGCGGTGGGACAGACGGGAACGTCCATCATCACCAAAAACTCGCGCATCCGCAAGATTCGCATCACGCCCAAGGGCGAGCTCCCGCTCCCCGTGCAGACGGGGTTGGCCCTGGCGTTACCCGCGTCCTTCCTGTTCTCCCTCATCTCCTTCCTCGCATACCTGTGATCGACGACGCGTCTAGATAAATTATTCCGGAACTATACATAGCGCTCGCGTATTTGTAAGCCAAATGCAATTAATTTCAACTCGAAAGAATGCGGCTTGAGCGGATGCTCCTATTACTTCCCCCCCTCGAGCGAGCGCCAGAACCTGCTTCTTCTCGCCGGGTCGCTAGCGAACTCCCCTAGGCACGCGGAGGTGCACGTCGTCGACCCCGGCTTCTCCACCCCTCGCGCAATCATGCAAAGGTGCGCCGCGCGGCACGCCACCATCACCCCGGATGCGCCCGTCGCAGCCGCGACGTCCCTCGCGATGTCCCGCGTCAAACGCTCCTGAACCTGGAGCCTGCGTCCGTGCCTGGTGACGATCTTCTGCAGTATCGCGCGGGACACGTCCTTCGTGGACCCACTCGTCGCCACGTGCACGGCTCCGTGGAAGGGCAGCAGGTGGTGTTCGCAAAGTGTGGCGAGTTCCAAGTCGCGGACCAGCTCCATGTTCCCCGAGCTGTCGGAACCGTCAACCAGCCTCCTCTCGTCGACCAGCTTCCTCTTCTTACCGCCCGATGGTTCGGCGTCGTACATGGCGTGACCCTCCCTGGACGCAGCCATGAGATCCGCGTACCTTCGAGCAGTCAGAGACAAACGCTCGGGCTCCATCTTGGCCCCCAAACCGAGCGCTCGCATCATTCCCTCGACAGCCTCAGCCACGCCGACGGGCGCCGGGGGAGGCGACGGCGCCCCGAGCGCAACGTCGAACGGCGTCGCGGACCGTGCGTCGAGCGACACCGACACCTCGGAGAGCACACCCCCGTGCAACGAGTCGGTGGGCGAGTCCCGGGAGTCGCTGGGACAGCTGGGCGAGTCCCTACCGCTGTGGAGCGCGGTGGACGTGGACGCGCCCTCCGTCTCGGTGACCCCAGGTGACCGTGGTGACGAGACACCGCACGTGCACCTGCGGCCGTGTGTCGTCCACCGTGTGTCGCCTCCGTTGCCAAACTCGCCGAGGCCGACGCCCGGCCCCGGCCCCGCGCCGACGCCCGCGCCGAGCATGGCGCGAAACTCAGCCCCGTACCCATCCGCGTCTTCGTCGTTCCCCTCGAAGCATCCCGTCGCAGCCTCGCCGCGTACGGGGATGGGCCCGAACGGTCCCATCTGCGCCGCCTCGAGCACCACGTGCACCCCTCGCGGCGCGGCGCCCTCATGCAGCGCGGCGGCTACGTCGGCGGCGAGGGCGTTTGGGTTCTGCAGCCGTCTGGCAAACACCTCCGCGAGCCGCGCCACCTTGCTCAGGCCCACGATCGTACCCCTGGACGGGACGTACCCCACGTGCGCGCGACCGTAGAAGGGAAGGAGCGAGTCCTCCGCGGTGGAGAAGAACGGCACGTCGCGGATGAGCACCACCCCGGGCCTCGCGGTGAGTTCGTCGTCGACGGCGCCGCCCGATCGCTCCTCGCCCGTCGCGGCGCGCTCAGCCTCGATGGCCGCGTTGGCCTCGTCGCTCTCGAGTCCCGGCTCGTGAAACAGCGCACTGCCGACTGCATCGACCGCGCTCATCCCGTAGCCCCGCACCGCGAACGCCATCGCCTTGGCGACGCGCTTCGGGGTGTCGGCGAGGCCCTCGCGCTGGACGTCCTCTCCGAGCGCCTGGAGCATGGCCCTCACCGACCGCTCGAGCTCGTCCCTGTCCACCTCGACGCCGCCGACATCGCGCGATGGCGCGGACGTCTTATCGGTCGCGGACGTCATCGTCCCGACGCTCGATACCACCCCGAGCCTCAAACCTCGACCGCGGCACCCCGTGCACCGCCGATCGCAAATGTGCCCTTGACCTCCACAGCCGGCAAAAAATAAAGTGTTTTCCGTGGCTCTGGTCTCTCGAGCGATAGCCAGTGTCTCGTTACGATTTTCCTACGGGAAGCAGTCAGGTGCAAAAAGGCCCATATTCTCGTCAAATTGCCCTCCCCATTTTGGCAACAAAGTTTGGCAACCTGACGAGGACCGAATCGTCCAATCGCCTCCCCGCCTCCGCAGACGTGGAAGCGCGGCACCGGAGTCAAAATCGATTCCGATGGCGGTATCCGATCCACCGAGTCGCCCGCCATCGAGCGTGGCCACCGGTAAGTCCTCCCCCGTCGCGGGCGGCGACGTCGAGGGGGACATGCTCGGCGGCAGCACCACAATCGACGACTCGAGCGAGTTCGCGTTCGGCTCCTCCGACGTCGTCGATGCGTCCGTGTCGCTGGAAGGCGACGTCGAGCGCACGCCCCCGAGGCACGAGCGCGGACCGTCCATCGTGCACGATATCGTGACGACCGCCATCGACAAGGCGGAGGAGAGCGCGGAGGCGTGGGAGGCTGTCGACGCGGCGATGGAGAGGGCGACGGAGGACATCAGTAAGAGTGCCTCGATGGACGGGAGCAGGCCGCCCACCGCGGCGTCGCAGGGCACTCAGGTGCACAACCTGGTCGAGGATGCGATTCACAACGTGGAGGCAGAGTCGGCACAGAACACAATGATCCACGACCTCGTCGACGGCGTCGTCCAACACGTCATCGACTCCGCCGGGAAGAATCCAAACTCCAAACCACCATCCGTCGTCGCGCACGACGTCAGCACCGCGTCGTACTCGCAGGAGTTCGACGAGAGCAACGAGTACAGCGCCGATTTCGAGAGTGCGGACCCGACGGACCCGAGCTCCGGGGATATCGCGCGGTCGCTCATGCCGAGCAGCAAGCTGTCGTCCATGCAGGACATGGAAGCCGCCGGCGACGTGACCGAGATGTCCCCAAAGTCTGTGAGCGGCGCCACGGGAGACCTTTTCGCCGCTGCCCACGAGACGACGCCCGAGCCCGAGCCCTCGCCCGAGGTCGATCCGGAGCCAGAACCAGAACCCGAACCGGAACCCGAGCCAGAACCCGAGCCCGTGGAGGCTAAGGAATCGTCGATGGCTGACCCGGAGTACAGCGCCGACTTTGAGGAGGCTCCCGCGGAGTACAGCGACACGTTTGAGGATCCGGAGACGCTGAGCAAGTCCAAGCTGTCCGGCGGGGGTTCGCCCACGCCCTCGCCGCCGAAGGATCCAAATCCCCCCGCGGCCAAGCCCAAGGCTCGCAGGCCCGCGCGCAAGTACACGCTGCCGCCGGTGAAACCCTCCATGCAGAGGTCCCAGCTGGGCAAGATGGTTGAGAGCGAGAAGAAGTCCGGGCCGTCGTTTGGGTTTGGCACGGCGACCAGGTTCGACTTCCAAAAGAAAACCCCGGAGGAGTCGCTGGCGATGAACGCGAGTTTGCGAAGGAACCGGAGCAGGCTCGGGGATACTGGTCCGCGGTACGAGGTACCCGGCCCGGGTTATTACAAGGCTGCGAACTCGGTGGGCAAACAGGGGTACTCGGAGCGAAGAACCGCGCCGAGCGGCTGCTTCGGGAGGGCTTCCAGGGACGCGGCTGGCAGGGCTGAGGACCGACAGAAGATCGCCCCCGCGCCCGTGGCGTATACCCTCCCGAACTCCGTGGGCAGGCAGGTTCACTCCATGAAGGAGACCCTCCCGTCCATCTCGTTCACCAAGTCCAAACGTCGCGTCGGCGCCGCCGCGCTCGTGTACGACAAAACCATCTCCCCCGGACCGGTGTACCAGAGCGCCAGCGGGATCGGACGGCAGACCTTGAGCGGGAAGTACTCCGCCAACCCCATCAAGTTCCCCAAGGAACTGAGGAGCACGGACAGGACCAAGAAGAACCCCGACGAGGTGCGGTGGGCGTCGGTTCCGGGGCCGGGGACGTACCCGCTGCCGAAATCAGTCGGAAAGCAGACGGAGTCTCACCGCGGTACCCTCCCCGCCGTGTCGTTCGGTACGTGCTACAGGGACCAGGCCGCTAAGGCGAGCCTCGGGACGTTGCAGGCTAAGGCTATATTGGGCGGGATGTTGGGTCCCGGTCCCGCGGCGAGGACACTGCCCAGCGGCGTGGGCAGGCAGGCGCTCAGCGGCAACGCGACTCTGCCGACGATTGGCTTCACCAAGGAAGGGCGGTGGCAGACGCGGCGGAGCAAGCTGGACGTGCCGGGGCCCGGGGCGTACCGCGTGTGACGGTTCGCGCCCGACGGGTGATGTCTAGCAGGAGCGCGTCGACGAATCAGTTCTCGTTTGTTGTCAAATCGAATGTCAATCACACGCGCGTGGAAGATCTAAAGCTAAATTTTGACCCAAGACGCACCCAAAGACCACTTCGACTCGACTCACACCCCCACCAGTTCTACATCGTTCACACGCACTCGCTTAGAAGGCGAGGCGGGTGAAGAACCAACGAGACTTGCCAGTCTTGAACCTCTCCTCCAGAATCTTCTTGGCCTCCTTACGCGCGGCAACCTTCTTCGTCGCGTTCTCCAGCGCGTCGGGGGTGACGGTAGCCTTGAGGTCCACGTCGAGGGTGTAGCGGGTGGGCATGAGGTGGTTGTAGTTGACCGTCTTGATGAAGGTCTTGACGCGAGAGTGCTTGTCCTGCTTCTTCTTATCCATCTTCTTGGTCACCTGGTTGATTGGGAAAAAGGGGAAAGGATGGTCAGCGCTCCGCCTCGCATCGCGAATCTGTGCCCACCACTGTGTGGGACTGGAAATAGGGTTTTTCCCGAGCCATCGCGCGTGCCCGGACGCGCGCGACGGACGCGACGCGACGCGACGACGCGATCGACAATCGCGCATCCTGGACACACTTGATGGACCCGCTCTAACAAACACGAGGGGCGGCGCGGGTTCGACCGAATCGATCCCCGCGCGGCGCCCGCCTGAGCAGCGTTGGCCGTGATTCTCACCTTGCGAGGGTAGGTCGCGAGACCGCACACGAGAGCGTGACCGTAGGGGCGGGAGGAGGTGCCCTCGTCGTAGTTCTTGACGATGACAGCCTTCTTGCCCGCATAGCGGCCCTGAAGGAGCACAACGACCTTGTTGGCCTGAGAGAAATGGGGGAGAGGGATCGTCAGCGGCGATGTCCGGAGGGCGGCTTCGCGGCGAAAGCCATCTTTCCTCAGAGGAGGAGAAAAATAAGCCGGAGGGCGACGGATCGACGGCACGAGACGGGCGCGACGCGCGTCTCGTCGTCGCACGACCCGCCGAGATGATGGCATGGGTCGTGACGCACCTTGAGGAACTTCACCATCCTGAAGCTACCTTAGCTTGCGTCTGAAATAGAGGGCGAGATGAGCGCCCGGACGCGGGTTTTACGAGATTATTTGTTTGGGGTTTGGTTGGCGATCGCCGCGACATCTGGTATCGAAGACTTTCGTAATGATGGAAAGCGTTTCTCGGACCCGACCCTGCTCGCATATGTCGCTGCCCCTGCCGTGCACGTGCGGGCCACACGAGCGAGCGCGCGTCGTCGCGTCGTCGGTGCGCGGTACGCGGAGGAGGCCGGCGACCGGCGGGGAGGGGCGCGGCTCCATTACGGAAGCTCGCGCTCAAGAGTGGGCGTTCGCCATGGATGTCCAGGAGGGCACCCGGGAGAGGGGGCGCGCGGTGGGGGGCGCGGGGACGAGCGGGGGCGGTGCCGCCGAGCGTCAAGGCGGTGCCGACGTCACACTCGGGCGCAGTAAGCTGAGTGGGGACGTGCGAGACATGCTCTGGGTGCCCCCCGAAGTCGAGGACCACGGCGATGGGCCAAACGATGACCCCGACGAGGGTTGGAGCGTCGACCCGACGAGCGGCCTCGTGGACCCGTACGCGTTCCCACCGACACACGCCGCGGAGTGCGACGATCGAGCGGCGGCGCGAGCCCTCAGGGGACTGGCGCGCGCGTCGCTCAGAAGGATCCGCGCGGGGGTCGTGAGGGTGAGACACGACGGCGCCGCGCACGCGACTCTTCTCACGAGACTCGCGAAGGAGACCCGAGCGGGCGGCGGGGAAGACGGCGGCACGAGCTCGAGCTACCACACCCTCGCGTTGAGTTTGTCCGTGGTGGAGCGGCGGTGCGTCGACTTGTACGTATCCGCGGGCGGTACGTCGCGAGGGACATCGCCCATGCTCTCGGAGGTGCTTCGATCCGACGAGTTCTCCGACGCCCTCTCCGTAGGCGACGTAGGCGGGGAGAAGCACCGGAGAAGTGAGAAGCACACGGGCGCTCTTCTGTGGGCGCTGAGACGTGCGTTGTATCCCCGGTGCATGAACCTCCGCAACGTGGTCTGGCACGGGTTCCTCGCACCCACCGACGCGCAGCCGGAGCTCGCGGCGTTAGCTCTCGTCCTCGCCGCGTCTATACCAGCCCCGCGTCTGAAAAGTGCGTCTGGGGTGGGCACCGTGAGTCAGCCCACGGGTCGAACTCTGGCGCGACACGACGCCGATCTGGTGCAACAGATGCCCGGGTTAGTGAACGATGGATGGTGGCGCGACCCACTCGCCGCGGACGAGGCGGCTGGGATCATAGCCGAATCCGAGTTTGTGCCGGACGGGTGGAGGGACGCGGCGGCCCGCGCGGCGATGGACCTGATCAAACGGGGTGATGACGCGCGATTCGTCGCCATCGCGTGCCCCGCTCTCGAGGATGCACTGCGGACGATGTTCGCGACGGTCAACGACGCCCCCGAGGCACTCACCGCCCGGCTGGGTGCGTATTACGCCACGCTGGACGGGTTCGGTCAGGCTCGGGTCCACGACGTGATCCTGCATCCCCTCCGACCTTCCGTCGACCCGAACGACCTGGACGCGAGACGACCGAACGCGATGCCGTCGAAGCTCCCGCGCGGGGTGCGAAACGCGCTCGAGGACCTGTTCATGCGCGACAAAGGACCGGCGTTGCGAGCCGCCTACGCGCACGGGTCAGTCGCTCTGGATCCCGATGGGCGGGTTGAGGATGTTGGTCACCGGGTGCGAGGGGCGGACGGGGCATGCGCCAGGCTCCTTCTTCTCGTCATTTTGGACATGTGCGTCTCGGTTAGGGCGCTCGGTGGCATCGGGGGTGACGGAAGTTCCCAGCGAGGGGCTGGCGGGGTCGGGATCGGTCCGAGACGCGTTAACACTGTTCGTCCCACCCTCGCCGGGTACCACGCGCGCTTCCACCCGTCGGTGCGATTCCGTGCGTCGCTGGAGGGTGCCGTGCGATCCATGCGACCGATCACGGGTACCTCACCCCGATTCACGTTCACATCGTCATCCGACGGGGATCAAGGAGGTCCGGGCGGCGAGGCGTTGGTGCTCGTGTTTGACTCTGAAGCCGCCCGGGAGAACGGGACGCTACCACCGCGCGCGGGGTTCACGGAGAAGGCCGGTGTGCTCGGAAAGGACACCGAGTCGCAAGAAACGACACTCAGGGAAATCGTAAACGCGTTTCTGGGCGTCGGAGATGCCCCCAACAGCACAGCCGCGGCGCTCACTCGTTCCGTCCTCGGGGATGAAAACGCCGTCGCCGAACCGGCGCACCCGCCTCCGCCGCCCGGACCAGTCTCAGGCGCCGAGGCCCTTCGCGCGACCGCCGACGAAGTCGCGTCGGCGTCTACGGCGTATGTTGACTGGATCGAACGCCTACTGGGCGCCGCCGAACGCAGGGAGGCGCGCAGCAATCAGAGGCGGCAACTCGTATCGCTTTTGAAAAATCAGACGAACGTCGCGCTCGGTCTGTGCGCGCTGCTGCTCGCGACGGAACGGATGGAAAAAATCGCGGGTGATTGCGCGACCGACGAGGCGGAGATCGGTTCATCGACGACCCGGCTCCTGTCGCACGCGTCGAGCATCAGGGCGGCGTGCGAGGCGGGGCAAGGGGCTGACGCGGCGAGGGCGGCTGTCGGAGCATGGCAGACAAAGGCGGGAAGCGCGCTGTTGCGAAAGTGCGTTGAAGCTTAACTGCGAAATGGTATTAGATAAGCTAGCTAGTGCGTAATAACCAACAATCCCCTCCCAAGCGCCTGTCACTCTGCAGGGCGGGGCTCTCCAACTTTTACCAAGAAAAAATATCCGGGGCGCGCGCCCCGGCTTGCACCTCGCTCGATCGCGAACCGTGCTCGACTTTGCGGCACCATCGAGCGACTCATCACAACGAAACGACTCATCACAACGAAACGACATCGACAACAATTTAGGGGGCGGCGGCGACCTTCTTGAGGAGCGCGAAGTTGTCCGCGATGATCTTCGTGGACGGGGAGATCCTGTAGTTGATGTCGTTAGCCTTGGCCCACGCCTGCAGGATGGGCCTCAGCTTGTGGTAGTTGTACCTGGGCATGGTGGGGAACAGGTGGTGCTCCAGCTGCGTGTCCATGCCGCCCCAGATCCAGGTTTCGAGCGGGCCGAACACCGTGTCCGCGTCGCGGGTGGATCGGAACTGACCCTCCACGTACTCCGCACCCTCGCCGTACTCCATGATCTCCTCGCTCTGGTGCGTCGCCGACACCAGGCTCCCGCATATGAACCCGGAGAAAAAGACGCTGCCGATGGCAACCTGCCAGGGCATGCACGTCGCGAGCCAGAGGTAGTTGACGCCGAGGAGCACGAGCTCCTTCTTGTCCTTGCGCTTCCACGCGCCCTCGACGCTGTGGAACCGCCAGAGCCAGAACATGATCGACAGGAGGGGGTACCCGTAGATGTGCTGGTACTTCCTCAGGGCGTTGTCGGGGCGGCCAGACTCGCTGGGGGGCCTCAGGAAGAAGAAGGGCTCCATCATCACGTCGTTGTCGAGGTGCTCCTCGTTGGTGAACGTGTGGTGCATGGAGTGCTTCTGCGACCACCACTCGACCGAATGCCCGTTGAGCAGCGTGGGCATGTACCTCAGCGCGTCGCACAAGGGACCGCGGCCGTGCACGTAGTCGTGGCCCAGCCAGCCCGCCTGCACCATACCGAGGCCGAGCAGCAGGGTCGCGAGCCAAGGGTTGGAGTACGCGAAGAACTGACCGGCGGCGTACAGACCGGCCACCTGGATGAACGCCCACGCCTCCTTGAACACGTTGCGCTTGAAGAAGCCGTCCGTCTCGAGCTTACCCCGGAGCTCGCGGAAGTTCATGGACGCCGCGTACTCGCTCGGGGAAGGAGCCTTGTACTCCTTCTCGGGGGGAGCGTCGCACTTGGGGAGCTTGGCGAGCCTGTCGGCGGCCTTGCTGCTGCCGTTGGGCCCGTAGGAGTGGAGGGCGTAGAAGGCGTCGGTGGCGTCGCGGCCGTCGAAGAACCATATCCAGCGCTCACCGCCGGGGTGAGCCTTGGCCCATCCGCGTGCGTCGTACCACTGATCGTCGATCTTGATGCGCACGGGCTCACCCTTGGGCTTGTCGTTGGTGGGCATCGCGTACGCGGCGCTCAGCGGGTTGGCTCCTCCCACGCGCACAGCCTCGGTCTTCGGCTTCTGCTTGGGGGGCTCGGCGTCATCGGAGACGGGAGCGCTGATGGCCGCGCGGGTGGTCACCTTGGGCTTGGACCTGAGGGCGACGCGGGACTTGACGCGCGACGACGCGGCGGTGCCGCGCACGGTCACGCGCGCGGAGAGCGCCTGGTGGGGCGCGCAAAACGCGGACATGGCGTTCTAGTGCGTGGGACCGGGTGGTAATCCGCGCGAAGTGATAAACCTCGACCGTGGACTCGACCGTGGGTTCAAAGTTTTGGTCTCGACGGGTCGGCGCCTTTGCGCGATCCGACAACCGATGCGAGGGGCGAGGCGATCAACACGTCGACGACGTCCGATGCACTCGTTTCGCGACGACCTCGGAGGGTTCGTGCGCGTGTGTGTTGTGCGCACACGGCGCGCGGGTCGAGGGGCAAAACCGAACCGCAGTGCAATCGTAGCATGGCGGTTGTTCCAGGGCGGAAAACATACGTGGACTATTCTGTGAGGCCCAACGCGACGCGAGCGAATCTCCGATTCAGTTAACCGAGCGATCACTCGATTGGTGGAACGTGCCAAACAGCCAATGGAATCACTCTAACGCTCAGATACGCGGGGGCTCTCATTCCGGACAAAAGAAATCGGCTGTTTGCCAAAATCGATCGACACCCCCGATTGGACCCTGATTTTTCGGCTTTGTGGCGACTCGCTTTTCCACATCTGCCCAACTTCCCCTACATTTCCAGGATCTGCAACCGGCCACCAGACACTCTCCCCGTGCGTGGCACATTCGGTCGGGATTCCCGCCGGACGCGCCGGGTGAAGACCGTACCCTCGGTCACACACGCACAAGGGGCGTCGATTGCGCGTTGGGACCGGGCGTAGTGTGTCTCGGGGCGCGTCAAAGGCGGCATCAATCGCGGTTCCAAATTTGGGACGTCGATCGATTAGAGCTCTTGGGACGCGGTCAATAAGATGGGTCGGTCCGAGAGCTTCATGCGCACGCCGGGCCACACCGGCGTGATCACTTACCGCTCCGACGTCATCGCCTTCGGGACCGCGAAGGTATCCGAGGCGGCGACGACCGCGCGGAGGGACGTGCGCGCCACCCACAAAGGACCCGATCCACTTGGTCTGAGGGGCAGCAGATGGGACCAGAGCGTGACCCCGGACTACGGCACCTACAACCGCCACCTGCAGCAGCACACGACGCGTAACCTGCTGGATACCGCCGTTGGGCATGTCGCGCCGTGCGCCAGCCAACGCGCGGTGATGGACGACGCGCTTCTCAAGACGGGATACTCCACGTCAATCGCCTTCGCCAAGGTTTCGACCTCGGGCGCCTGGCAGCCGTCGACCAAGGCCACTACGAAGGAGATGGGCGAAGGCCTGAGGCGGACGGGGCGGGCGGCGAGGGCGAACAGCGACGGGGCGAACCGCGAGATGACGCGACGGAGGGAGTACAAACCCCCGTGGAAGATCGAGGAGGAGAGGATGGAGGCCATGAGGGAGGCCAAACGGAAAGGGCACTGGCCCGAACCGCCGCCGCCCGTGGAGCTCGCGCCGGGGACCGCGCGGGCGAGGACACGACGGGCGGACCTGCAGGCCGTGCTCGAGCTGGACGATTGGGTTCCACCACCGAGCAGGGCGCCGACCCCGGAGGAGGACCCGTGGTGAGAACCCTAGACCTAGAAGACACGATAGCATCGCCGGTAGTACGACACCGAGTGTTAGTTTCACTCATCAAAGCTCGCGCCCTGTTGAAAATTGTCAGAATCCCGCACGCGGCTGGTGAAGTAAAGGGCCACCAACCGGACGAACGCGCGCGATGGAGCCCGAACCGCAATATCCCGTGGACGCCATCACCACCGAAGCGATGAAGGCCTCGGAGCCGGTGGGCATGGACATGAGCCTGGATGATATCGTCAAGCAGCATCGAGTCGCCAACAAAAAGCGCGGCGACGGGAAACTCTCGAGGGACGAACGCCTCAAGGTCAAGGCTGGGGTTAACAAGGGTGGACCGGGTAGAACCACGTCGGGTGGACGAGGCGCCGCCCCGAAGAAGGTGCGCACACGGCTGACTCGGATGGATCCAATACCAATACTCCACCGCCCACACACATCGAGAGACTGACCTTCCGATCCCCTTCTCGTCCCATCAACACAGCGCGAGAAGGTGAATAGGCATCGACCTACTTACATCAAGCGGGACGACGGCGTGACCGTGGTGCAGATATTCAACAAGGACGTCGTGCAGGTGAACAGGGAAGGGGAGGTCTTGCTCGACACCGGCGGCGACAGAGGCGTCGGCGTGCTCCGCGCCGTGAACGAAGCGCTGACAAAGTTCGGGTTCAAGGTCACCGCGGCGCGGGATGACGCGGAGACGTGGACGGTGAGCGACGGGGTTCGGTACTTCAAGAGGTACGAGGACGGGCTGGTCATCCCCAAGCCGCATCCCCCCGGTCCGGGGCGCGCGTTGGCGCTGATGCAGGCGGACCCGCCCCCATTCCACAGAGCAGGGCGGGGGAGGGGATTCGGCGGCAGGGGCAGGGGATTCGGCCGTGGCAGGGGACGCGGCCGGGGTTTTTATTAGTTTTTATTAGCTACAGTATCAATCGTTACAATCGCTACTTATCGGGTTAGGGGGTCGAGGGCCGTCATGTGTCGTCGATATCCTCCACGCACCCGTCGAGCAGTCCCCTCTCCTCGTCCGCGTCGTGCATCAGAGTTTTGGCCATCGATAGGGCCTTCTTGGTGCCCGACGGTCCGACGGTCATGGAGCTCAGTGATCTGACGAGATGCGTCGTCCGTGTCCGCGACCCGTTGAACCCCCCGGCCCCGCACCCGCCGACGCCCTCCGCGCCCGTCTGGAGCAGTCGACGGACCGTTTGCTGCGCGGACAAGGAAGATGATGACTGTGTCCTCGTCGCCGCCCTTCCCGCCGCCGCCACGCCGGTGACCGCGGCGCGGACGCTCGGCGGTCTGCAGGCGATCGAGGACAACTGGCGGAGAGCCTGCGCCGCCGCCCTGGATGTCATGCCTCCCGATCCCGCGCTCGGAGCAGTGGCGAGGCGAGGTGTAGGGTTGTTGGCTGTGCGACAGGAAGCGAGTTTCTGGTTTCTGGTTTCGAATCATTTTTATATATATTTTTTCAAACAGGTGTGCCCACGAGGGAACCCACCAACACGAGGGAACCGCCCCGGTGAACACAACGAGACGACTCGTCGCACCCGCACGCACCAACCGGATACCCCGTCTAGGTCGCCGCCGATCGAGACGAAACGAATCCAGAGCGGGTAACCCATCGGTCAGGACACCGGCCCCGTCTTTGAGCGCGCCGCGTTCAAAAAGATCTCATCCTCGATCGGAAGTGCCAACAACGAGCCGGGACCATGCTGTGGGTGGACAAGTACCGTCCGAACACGCTGGACAAGATGACCACGGTCAACACGGACCTCGCGCAGCACCTCAAGAGGCTGGTGAAGGACGGCGACTGCCCTCACCTCCTCTTCTACGGCGTGAGCGGCGCGGGCAAGAAGACCCTCGCGCTCGCGGTGCTGAGGGAGATCTTCGGCCCCGCGGTGGAGAAGGTCAAGGTCGAGGGGAAGACGTGGAAGCTGGAGCAAGGGGAGCGCAAGATCGAGGTCGAGCTCACCACCATGAGCAGCAACTACCACGTCGAGATGAACCCCAGCGACGTGGGCACCAAGGACAGGTACGTGGTGCAGGAGGTCATCAAGGACATGGCCAAGTCGAGACCCATCGACGCCACCGGCCAGCAGGGCTACAAGGTGCTCGTGCTCAACGAGGTGGACAGGCTCTCGAAGGAGGCGCAACACGGCCTGAGGCGCACCATGGAGAAGTACTCCAGCGCGTGCCGTTTGATCCTCATCTGCAACAGCGTCAGCAAGGTGCTCGACGCCGTCCGCTCGCGATGCCTCCCCGTCCGAGTCGCCGCGCCATCCACCGAGTCGGTCGAGAAGCTCGTGATGGACATCGCGCAGCGGGAGAAGCTCGTGATGCCCCCGGAGCTGGCGGGTAGGCTGGCGTTACACTCCGAGCGCAACATGCGCCGCTGCCTCCTCTCCATGGAGGCGTGCAGGGTGCAGCAGTATCCCTTCAAGGCTGACCAGCCGGTGCAAGGGTGCGACTGGGAGGCGTACGTGACGCAGATCGCCAACGAGATTCTCCAGGAGCAGACCCCCAAGCGGCTGCTGCAGGTGCGGGGACGGTTCTACGAGCTCATCGTGAACTGCATCCCGCCCGAGCTCATCATCAAGCGGTTGGTGCGCGAGCTGAACCGCAAGCTGGACGTGGAGGTCAAACACGAGTGCGCTAAGCACGCGGCGTACTTTGAGCACCGCATGAACGAGGGAAGCAAGGCCATCATCCACCTGGAGGCATTCGTGGCGAACTTCATGGCGACGTACAAGAAGTACCTCATCTCATCCTTCGGGTAAACGTGCGTAGGGAGAGGGGACGACGGAGTCGCAATAGAGAGAGAGAGTATCGTGTCATACGAAAAGATATTTTTTCACAAAAGAACAAAACCAAAGCCCAGATCCCGGCCCACCACACTTCGACGCGCAGAGATGGGCGACGAGGTGGACCTGCACAGCGCCGCCCGCGCGGGTGACGTGGATGCTCTCGGTAAGTGCATCGCCGCGGGCGCGGACGTGAACGGGCCGGACAGGCACAAGCGAACCGCGCTGCACCTCGCCGCGTACGCCGGTCAGCTCGACGCCATCAGGTTCCTGATCGCGTCCGGCGCCAAGACAGCCGTGGAGGCCATGGACGGCATCGCACCGCTGCACTTCGCGTGCCAGAAGGGGCACTGGGAGGTTGCCAGGGAGCTCATCAACCTTGGGGCGAACCAGAAGGCGCTCAACTACAAGGGCGAGAACGCGCTCCACTTCGCGGCGTTGAGCGGCAACCAGAAATTGGTCGAGATGCTGCTTCGTAAACAGGTCAACCCGTGCCACCGAAGCAAACGGGGGAAGCTGCCGTCGGAGTGCGCGAAGGACGAGGTCGTACGTGCGATCCTTGAGGCGGCGGCCGCGGCCAAGGAGGCGCACATCTTATCGACGCAGGCGGGCATAGCGGAGGCGAAGGGTGAGGAAAACGCAGACGAGGAGGGCGGCGGGGGCGCCATTGGACCCTCGATTGGACCCTCGATTGGTCCCCCCGGACGACCGGACATAGGACCGTCCATCGGACCGCCGGCCGTACCTGAGGCGACGGGTACCGAACCGTCATTAGGTCCGTCCGGCACCGAAGAGGAGGACGCGCCCGCCATCGGTCCGCCCGTCGGTCCCCCCGCCCGTGACCGGCCCGCGGGGATCCGGGAGAAGAGGGAGATCGCGGAGGTTGAGGACGCGCCGGACGACGCGCTGGCGGCGGCGAACACGGGAGGTCCGTCGAAGAAGGCAAGGAAGGCCAAGGCTCCCGTGCTCTCCTTCGGGGACGACGACTGACGCTTCGTAGGGTTAAATAAAATCAACAGATGGAATAACATTGGTAGTTACACTAAGACTCTTAGAACGCGCACGTCTGGGCGCTCGATCAATTCTTCTGCCGCGACAAGTGTCCCGCGACGTCTCCCGCGTCGTAGCCCCCGAACCTGTACGCGCGGAGGTAGTCGATCACGACACCCTCCAGCTTGGCGGGTTTGATGCCCAGCTGCTCAAACCCCGGCGTCCGCGGGTTCTTGAGGTAGTTCACCGCCTGAGCGTCGATGTACGAACGCGTCAGGCCGGTGGGGGTGGGCAACGGGAACGGCACCTTCTTCAGGAGGAACTCGTGCGGCGCGGCGAGCGCCTTGAGGATGAAGGAGGGCACGTACAGGATCTTAGGGTAGTTGGGCGTGCGGATGGTCCGCTGCACGAAACGCAGCATGTCCTCCATCGTGTACACCTTGTCACCCGCCAGCTCGAACGTCATACCCGCGGTGTTAGGGTCCTCCACGATCGCCTGGATCGCGAGTGCCACGTCGTCGACGAACACCGGCTGGTGCTTGCACTCGCCGTCGTCCACCAGAGGCGCCAGCGGGAACTTGCACGTGTGCTCGGCAAACACGTTCAGCAGCCGGTCCTCGGTGCCGATGAGCTTGGCGGGTTTGACGATGGTGGCGTCGGGGAACGCGCTGCGCACCGCCTCGTCACCCGCAGCCTTGGTCTGGTAGTACGCCGACGGGTTAGTCGGCGACGCTCCGAGGGCGGAGACGTGCACCAGCCGCTCCACGCCAACCTCCTTGCAGATCTCAGCCAGCTTGGCGGGGAACTCGACATGGACGTCCTCGAAGGAGAAGTTCCGGGTCTCCCACTCCCGTCCCACCATGTTGACCACGACGTTGGATCGCTCCACCGCGTACTTGATCGCGTCCGCGTCGCGGATGGAATAGTCCAGGTGCACAATCTGGCCGAGGTCGCCCATCACCTTGAGGTGCTGGCGGTGAATCTCGCTGCACCGGTTGGGCAGGATCATCTTGCTGCCGCTCTTGCCGATGTGGTTCACCACGTACCGGCCGAGGAAACCGGAGCTGCCGAACACCGTCGACGTGATACCGCTGTCGGGATACGGGGGAAAGGGTGTGGGGGTCAGCGAGCCGCGAAGGGATAAAAAACCCTCCCTCTCCGGGTCCGGGGAGCTAGTCGTTGTTTAGGGTACGCGAATTGAGTCTCACCTGATGGAGGACCTGCCGCCGGTTCCGCGGTTCGTGTACGTCACCGGGAGGGAGGACGCATCTCGGGAGAAGACCTGCGTGGTGAAGATGCGCGGGTGGGACGGTCAGTCGGCTGTCGATCGTGGCGCGGGGGCTCGGAGGGGCGGAAAATAATCATCATTCGCACTGCGGCCAGTCTCATCGGGACCGAGGGTTCGGGGAGGGGGCGCGCGCGCACCTGCTGCGAGGCCAGGGTTTCCCTCAAGGTCTCCACCGCGGCGGCGGGGAACCCGCGGGGCACCGCCCGCTGAAGCTGCCTCGTCGACGACAGCATATCTCCGCGCCGTCGAGCTGTGTGCGCTTCCGGGCCGGGGGTCATCATCAGCACCTCAGACAGCAAATCAAGATTCGTGATGTGAGTTCGATCACGTTGAGTTTCACGATGATTCACAAAAAAATCACTCTATGCTATCGACGGCGCCGCTCGAGCGCGTCCAAGGCCGCCGCAGCCTCCCTCGCGCACTCCACCGGGGTCACGGCCACCGCCCTCACCTTTGGTATGGGCGCGTACATCACGCCGGTGGGTTTGCCGTTGAGGTTCAGCGAAGACGCGTTCGGACCCGGGTGGCTCTGAGGACCAAAAAAATCAGTCGCGCGTTTGTCCTCGGCGTCTGTCCACCGCTTGTACGACAACGACGCGGTGATCCTCATCTCCCCCATGCTCTTCGCGTGCCCCACCGCCGCGACCAAGGGTGCACCCTCCACCTTGCTCATCGGCAGACCCGCGTACCCACGAAGATCGTGCCGGAAGAACCTCGGGCCGTCGTCGCCGTCCTGGTTGGACGCCAGGCACGCGCGGACGGTCCCGTGCCTCCTGGCTAAATCCACCGCCGCACGCTTCAACCCGGGGGGTAACAACGCCTCACCGGCGGTACCGTTGATCCAGCAGTCGATGTGCCGTTCGCCGTCGTCCAAAGTGGCGTTGCACTCAACCTCGAACCCGCACGATCGCTCCGCCGCCGCCGCCGCCGCTCGCGATGATACCCCCTTTGGCCGGCACCGACCGCACCCCGCCAACACAGCGCCGATACCTTCCACGTCGTCCGGCCCGCGGGACCCGGCCATGGACGACTCAGCCGCGGCGGCGTTCGCGGCGCCCATCGACCCGGCGTCGGACCCGCAGAACTTACACCCCCACTTTATTGAGAGCACGTTCAGGTTGACGACTCGAGCTCGAAACTCCCACAGCCGGTTGTCCACGCAGCCCGCGCCTCTTCCCGCGGCATCCGCGATGTCAACGAGCCTCACCGTCCTCGATTGGATCGGAAGAGGCACGACGCGACGGCACGGACCGACGGTGCTGACGCTAGGGACCTCGACGGTCACCCTGGACCCGGGCGTGAACTTGACGTAGCACTGCATGGTGCCGCTCACGCCCCGCTTGGTGTTCTCGACGACGACGACGGCGCCCACCCCGACGCCACAAGGAAGCTCCTCCGTCCTGTCCGTGTACCCGTCGCACCTGTCGCCCGTGTCCACGTCACGGAGCTTCAACACCCGCTGCGCGCCCCGGCCCCACGTGTCCGCCTGGTACCCGTCACCCACGACCACGGCCCTGAAGGCGGGCGCTTGGGAAGCCCGCGGCGGCCACTGCGCCTGGGTCAGGGGCCGATACCCCGGGTTGATACGCGCCGCGCGCTCCGTGGGGTCCGCGTACGCGCCCCCCATCGGCGGGGGACCGGTCCCCTTGTGCCACCCGTCCATCGTGCCCCTCACCCACACCAACACGTCCGACAAGGACCTGATCTTTTTGTTTGGGTCTGACCCACAAAGTTGACGGGGCGGCGCGTTTTCGTCGTTGACGGCTTCCTCGGCGCACACGACGTCGGACGCTTTGAACCGAAGGTGGCACCTGGGCGCGGTGAGCCTGGGAGGCAGTGACTCGCGGTCCCTGGCGTTGGAGTACCCCGGAATCGTCACCGATTCCTTGGCTCCCTCGCACGCCAGGCTCCACCGCGTAGCCGCCATCATGCACGGCAGCGGCGGCAAATCGCAGTCGTCCGTCAGGCAAACCTCGATTTCCGTGGTGTGATCCGTCAGGGCGTACCTCCGTTTCTCCCGCGTACCCTCGCCCGTCCTGTACTCCTTGAGCCACCCGAGCAACAACGCCGGACCGGGTTCGCCAAACTCACGGCTACACATCACCACGCGGTCCACCGCGACGGCACCCGCGTTACCTCCAAACGGAAGCGCCGCCGCGGCTGACTTGCGTAACTTGGCGCCATCCGTCCCAACACACGTCTCCGCCGCGACGGCAGCTGTAAAAGAGTCCACGCCAGCGTCCACGATGTGCCGCAGCGTGGGCACCAACGGTACCGGCCTTTCGTCCCCGCCGAGGCCCGCGGGTGAGAAGAACTCGTGGTAGATGCTCTGGCCGCGTCGAACCGTCGATTGTGGGTCGGTACCGACGTCGCCCCCCAGCCTTCGCAGCGCGCCGTCCATGTCAAACGTCGTGGATGCTTCGTCTTCCTCGCCTTCTCCGCCCCCGACGCTTAAACGCTTCCGTTTCCCCAGCAGAAGACGATTGGCGTTACGTCGCTGCCCGGGGTCGGCGCAGTCAAACTTGTTTCGCAGCGCCGCCGCCATGTCCCTCAGTCGGACAGCCGCGACGATGCCCCCGCGTTCGCACGCCCGCGCCACGTCCCTCCTCGTGAACATCTCGTTCGTGTCTGTACCTTCCCTGTCACCGCTCGATGTGAGGGCGGGCGTGGGGGTGCACAGCGGCGAGGACATCACGGTCCTCACCCTCGTCCGCACGCACGCGCCGATCGCGCGTAATCCCCAGTCCTCACCACCCTCGTCCGGTGTATACTCCAAAGCCCGTCTCCACACCGGGTGCGCGTGGGTCAACGCCACCGTCGCGCCCGCCCTGAGCGAGGGAACCACGGTCCCGGAGCTCATCACGCCGAGGTCCGGCACGAACGGAACCCCACCCCCGTGTGTTCCCACGGGCCGTAGCATCACCCCGACACCGTCGGGATCCGGACCGACCACCGACGCCTCCAACCTCCCCAGCGTGTCGCCCCGATTACACGATTCGCACTCGCATTTAACCAAAGAAAACACGGACCCAGTCGCGACGGTACCCCGCGGGTTGGGAACAATCGTCGTCGCCGCGGTCGCCGCCAGCAGCCTGATCTCCTTCTCGTTCGCGTCGCTCTTGAACATGCTGCTCTCCCTTAAGTCCGCCACGGTGACACACCCGCACTGGTTCACGTACGGTGACTCACCACCCGCGTTGAAGCCTAAACCGGCGTCAAACTCGCCGCCCATCGCCGCGCCCAAGAACGGTCGCCAACGACAAAGAGTCTCACCGTTGAACAGCAGCTTGCGTTCATCACCCGTGCCGCACCTCGGGCACGTGCCGAGCTCAGCCATGAAAAACCGTTGACCTTGGTCCCACATCGTGATGACGGGTGACACGGCGAGCACCGCGCCCGTCACGGTGGGAGCGCCCTTCTTTTTAAACTTTGGGGGCGGCACGGCAGCATCATCGACGACACGCATGGGTTCGCACCGTACACCACCCACGTCCTCGAGGCACACGAACGAGGTCACCTCCAGCACGGATTCAGGGCCGGGGCAGCTCCACCCGGTGGCCAACACCACCTTGTCGATCCACCTGGCGTCGGGCAGCGACGCGGATGTCGCGACGGCGATTGAGCCGGTGGCGTCGGCGATTGCCAAGCCAGCCGCGTCCGTTCCCGGGTCCAGTGTATCGTACGCGTGTCCAGGCGCGTTCACGGACAGGGCGGGTGCGAGGGTTAGCCTACCGATGACCGCGATGGGTACCACCCTCAGAACGGCGGTGGAAGCGTCTGTATTTAGGTCTGTATCGTCCTCGTCGTCGGTGTCGGATCGTCTGCTGTTGGCCCAGAGCCTCGTCAGGTCCGACGCGCACGGTCCTTTGTGTCTCAACTCCGCCACGGAGCACAGCGTCGATCCGAGCGGGAGCACCGGGAACGGCTCGGGAGCTGTGGATTTCGGGTCGTGGCCGGGCCGTGGCATCGCCGCTCGGGTGCGCACGACGTGACGCACGAGCTCGGTCACGATGGCACGCCCGTCCCAACGCGGAGGGGTGCCAACTTTCCGAGGACTCCGCGCGCTCTTGGGCGACGTCGGAGCCGTATCCGCCGGTTTCAAGTTGGTTCTCACCGCGTCTCGAACCGAATCTAGCCACGCTATCTCCGAGCCTGCGCGAAAGTGGACGATACAGGACGATGGGGGCGTCAGGGTCGGGTCGTGGGTGGGCGATGGTTGGCAGAGATCCGAGTGAAAAAAAACTCGCGAAGGTGGGGTGCCATCCGTACCCGTGAGCTCTCCGGTTTCGAGGGCATCCGCCGCCTCCGTCGCGAGCGCCAGCGCCTCATCACCCTCCTCACCTAGCCTCGGCATCGCGCGCGGGACCGACCGAACGATCGGACCGCCGCCGAGGAGTGCGTCGTGCCTCGAGCTTGGGCTCGGTTTTGAAACTCTGCGAAACTGAACGACTTCGGTGTGGCGTGTGAGCACAATCGCCAATTATCTCCGAGCGAGCTCCCGCTCTGCGCGTGCAGAAGACAGGGCGCACGCGCGCTCGTTCGCGGGTTCGGGAGTGAAAGCGGAATCTCCGAAACTTCATTTCCCTTCCGCGCGGCGTCGACACCCTCCGTCAAAGTCGGTTCACCCTTCCAAGGCACCTTCCAAGGGCGTCGCGGGGCTGACCTCCAAAAAAACCCTTGTCAGGATGTCAAATCGGGGCATCGGCGCCGGCGCGCTGGTCAGGCAGATGAACGCATCGTCCCTCGGCTTCGTCGGGGGTTTGCTCTACGCCATCCGCAAGGCCGGCAGGTCACCCCCAGAGCCCCCCGAGTACCTCAAGTGCCCCGTCACCCAGGAGCTCTTCACCGACCCGGTCATCTTATCGCAAACCGGGTACACCTACGACCGGGCCGCCATCGAGCGGTGGCTGCGACAGAAATCCCCGCCCACCGACCCATCCTCGAACGTCGAGCTGTGGACCACCGAGACGGTCCCGAACTGGGCACTAAGGGACGCCGTGAACGAGTGGTGCATCGCCAACGGGGTACGGCAGCTGGACGCGCCGGAACACGCTAAAAGGCACGTCGCCGGAGGTCGCAACGGCCGCGACTCTAAACCCCCACGGAGAGGTCGGCCCGGAGACGGCTCGGGTCTCTTCAGTTGGCTCGGGTCCGCGCTCCGGGGCGAGCTCGCGGCGCAGGTGGCGCACGACTTCGCCCGGTGGGCCATGAACGGGCCACGGGGAATGCCCGCGCCAGTCGCCGCGCATCTCTTCGCGTTTGGCGTCCTGGCGGGATGCTGCGCGTTCATGACCGCCGCCGTGGTGAGCTGCGAGTGGGCGCTGCGGGTGGTGGGTGCGACGATGGGTGAGTTACGGCTGGATGCATTGACCACGCACCTCGCGGGCCCGGTGTTTAGTCTGATGTGGTGGGCGGGTGTATTCAGCGTGGTGTACCTCGCTCAAGGCGGATTCACGGATCCAATCCGGCAGGACATGGAACGACGGAGACGGCACAGGGCTAACAGTCACAGGCACCACCCCAGGCACGGACCCTCGCTCATCCATCGGTTCTGAGGCATGGTGTCACGGGCAGTAGGGCCGTACTTGTATTATTATTTTGTACAACACGATGAGAGGCACCGAGCCGCCGAGCTCGAGTGAAATAGTTTTGGAAAAGTTCAAACCCGCCGAAAAGTAAACTCCACGCGCGGCAGTGTACGGTGTCGCGTACCGGCCGATAGTCATGGCCGCTCGCGTCGCCGCGGTAGCCGGGGTTGCCGCGGGGACCTCGTCGTTCGCGCGGGTGCGGGTCGCGGGACCTCGGACGTATATCCCGGCGCGCGGCGGCGTCGGCACCGTCGCCTCGTCAGGAGGTTCTTCGACGCGTGGGTCGCGATCGGGGCGGGGTGGTGCGGTTCGCCTCGCGTCCCTCGCGTCGCCGTCGTCGTCGTCGCGCGCGTCTAGGCGGGTGATTTCGGTGGTACACCGCGCGACCACGGAGAATTCGCCATCGGGCGAGGGTGAGGTGGACGATGGGGATGCGAAGGATGGGGACGACGCTTCGGGGCCAGACTTGCATCCTTGGTTTCGGTTCCTCACGCGCACCACCATCGTCGTCGCGGGCCTGGTGGTTTTCGGGTCCATCGCCGCGCCTTGGCCCGCGGGGGGTCAGGTTTCGTTCATGACGACTCTCATGAAACGCCTGGGAGCGATATGGGTCGCGCGTCAGCTCGCGAAGGCCATCCTGAAGCCGCTGGTGATCTGGGCGCACCGCCTCGGTCGTTTTCTGGCACCCGCCGCGTCGGGCATCGGTCGGGCGTGTACGAACGCAAAGGCAAAGTTCGACGCCAATCCGAAGGGGATCATACTCATCCCGTTCGTCGCCGCCTTCGTGGGCTGGTTCACCAACTGGCTCGCGGTGAAGATGATCTTCTACCCCATCGGCTTCCTGGGCCTGCCCTTCCTGAAGCAGGCGGTGGAGGGAGAGATGTACGGCTACGACATCCTCAACCCGCTGGCCATCGGCTGGCAGGGCATCGTGCCCGCCAAGGCTGCGAGGATGTCCTACGACATGGTATCCATGGTCACCGACAAGCTCATCGACGTGCAGGAGGTGTTCATGAAGCTGGACCCGAGGCGGATATCCGAGCTGTTGGCGCCCGAAGTTCCCGAGATGGCCAAAAACATCGCCCGGGACATGACCAAAGACGTACCGTTAGGTCCTTGGGCGGTGGACTTGGGTGAACGGGCGCTGCCTGAATCGTGCGGGCCGCTGGTGGATGGAATCAACGACGCGGTTGAACGGTATTTGGCAGGGTTCGTTCAAACGCTGCAGGAGCAGGTGGACCGGGTGGTGGACCTGAAGGAGCTCGTGGTGACGGCGATGTGCGAGGATAAGCGGGTCATCGTGGAGCTGTTCCAGCGGTGCGGACGGGATGAGCTCAAGTTCCTGACCAACAGTGGACTGTGGTTCGGGTTCCTGCTCGGGTGTATACAGGCGCTGTGCTGGCTGTTCTACGACAACCCGTGGACGCTGACCATCGGCGGCACGATCGTGGGGCTACTCACAAACTGGATCGCGCTCAAGTGCATCTTCGAGCCGGTGGAGCCCGTGTACATGTTCGGTGGTAAGCTCAAGATCCAGGGTCTGTTCCTGCAACGACAAGTGGAGGTGAGCGGGGAGTTCAGCGACCACCTGGCGACCAAGGTGCTGACGAGCGAGAAGGTCTGGGACAACATGCTCACGAACCGGAAGGGTCCCGAATTCGAAGCCATGCTTCACGAGTTTACCAGAGATTTCGTGCGACGGGAGGCTGAGTCACAGGGGCGGGGTTTGCTCGCGGGGGGCGTGGAGGAGACCGCGATGTTGGACGAGGTGGTGAGCAAGGTGAAGGAACGGTTGATCGACCACGTGCACGTGCTGCACGAGTACACGGACGATACGTTGGGTCTGAAGGAGCTGATGCGGGAGAGGATGGCGCTGATGACGCCCCAAGAGTTTGAGAGGGTTCTGCACCCAATCTTCGAGCAGGACGAGCTCACTCTGATCATCTCCGGCGCGATACTGGGCGCGATCGCGGGATTCATTCAGCAGGTGTACACCGTCGCCACGGACGACGGCACTGAGCCAAAGGATACTATTCCACCAAAGGAGAACGCCGGGGGAGGTGAACCGAAACCCGCGTAAAGCGGTGATTTTATTATCAAACTTGACGAGTTAGCATCAAACTTGACGAGTTAGCAAACTAAGCACACGTTGTCCCCGCCGAGAGCTCGAACGTATCCACGATGCCACGAACGCCCTTCATCACGTCGTCGTCGCCGCCGCCCTCGAAGCTCGCGGTCAGTCGCACGGTCTGGAGCAGGTTGTACTTTCTTGCGGCTTGACCGCCCCTGCATCCGACGGCGATCATCTCTATCCACACCGACTTGTCGTCCTCCCCGACCCCTTCCGCGACGAACGCGCCACCCGTAGCGCCGCCAACCTCCCTCGATGTCTTCAACGATCCTCGCCTGGTACCCGCGATGTACAGACCGAAGTTCTCCGGTGACGAGTACATGCTCCCGGCGCCGCCCTTTCCACCGCCTCCCATCGTAAAAGTGGGCTCCTTCACCATCGTCGCCGCGGGACGAGACCTTCCCGGTGCGAACACGTCGATGGTTGACCTGGACACCCCCATCGACTCCACCGCGGTCCAACCCTTGGGTAAGGTCATGGTGAACCCGTCACCCACGTACCCGCCGGCATCCGCGACCTCCTCCTCCGCGCGGGCGGATGAGTCTAGACTAAACACGGAGGCGAGTCCGGCGGCGGCCGCGATGACCGCCGACCGCCTGGAAGGAGCCTCGTTCGCCGCGCGCATCGCCAGGCGCAGTGCCGCCTTCGGGTCCATGTCCACCACCCGCGCGCCGCTCCCTGCGCTCGGGGTCCAACCTATGAGCCACTGCTGCGCGTTACCGCCGAACCTTTCCTTGTGACTGGCCAGCGCCTCGGGAGATATCCCGCTCAGTCGCATAGCCTCCTCGAACTTGGCCTCGCCGTAGGACTTGGAGCCGGACACGAACGATGCGATCTGCGCCTGGGCGGTGCGATCCAGCCTGGTCTGTTCCCACGCGCGGAGCACCGAGACTATGTCACCTCGGCCCGAGACGGCGATGGCCAGCTCAGCCGCGTCCTCCAGAGCCAGGTTGGCGCCTTGACCGAACGAGGGGATGACCGGGTGCGCGGCGTCCCCGAGGAGGGTGATGGGCCCCGCGGGTGCCATGTACCTATCAGCGTCGCCAGGGAACAGCGGACGCCGGTCCAACACGCGCGACGTGTACACGCCACCCGTGACGGCGTCCCCGTTGGCATCCGCCTCCTCCGCCGTCGCCTCCAGACACGCCATCACGTCGGGGTAGTTCCTAAAGGTGGCCGCGCAGCTCGCGACGTCGTCGTCACCCTTCACGATCCCGCCGTCGAGGCACCCGGCCGCCCAGTACAGCTTATCACCCCCGACGTCCATGAAACACACGGTCCGGCCCACCGCGCTGTCCTTCGACGCGCTCAGAGCGGTGGCGCCTCTCGGACAAAACTCGGGGAAACCGTCGTTTGTGGTACCGTCGCTCGGTCCACCACCACGCGCCTTCGCGTGTGCCTTCACCACGCGCGCGGCGTCCACCACACCGCGCCAGATCACCCGCCCGTTATCCCTCGGCGGCCCGTCGTCGATGAGCGCGGCGCGAACGGCGCTGTTGATCCCGTCGGCGCCCACCACGAAATCAGCAATCACCGAATCCTTCGTCTCGCCGTCCCGCGTCACGAACGTGCACCGCGCCTTGGTGGCACCGTTTTCGTACTCCACGAGCTCGATGCCGTCCAGGGACGCGTCCAGGTGGATGCAGTGCGGTGGGAGGAACGACGCCAGCGCGGCTTGCGCCTCGGCCCATCGGATGCAGATCAGACCCGCGCCGTGCTGGGCTTTGATGATGGCGGGGAACGCGCCGCCCGCCAGCTTGGCGACGGCCTTCTTGAGAGCGCCGCCGATGCCGTTCTCGTCGTTGGATGACGTAGGGGCGTTCGTGGACGGCTCGTCGACCATGCCCATGCGCATGCCGGTGATCTCGCAACCTCGCGACGCAACCTCTTCGGCCACGTCGTCTCCAATCACGCGGAGAGCCTTGACGCCGTTCGGCCATATCGCGATGCCTGTTCCCGCGTTGGATCTCAGCGCGGTGGCTCGCTCGTAAACCTGCGCGTCGACGCCGATGCGCCTGAGTGCAATCGCCGCGGCGAGACCACCTATTCCCCCACCGACGATCACAGCAGACAAGGGCTCAGATTTAGCCTCTTCCGAGGCCTGGACTGCGAATCTCGTGTTCCTCGCGTTCCGCCCGTGGGCGTGCCGACGGATGCGACGTCCATCGAGGCGCGGCGCCGCCAGAGATCCTCGCGCGAGTGTCGAGGTCTGCATCACCTCCCGTTTTAGCGCGTATCCCACCTATGCGCCCACTCCTTTGCGCCGCACCCGCCCGACATGCCGAAACCTCATCGTGAACTTCGAGATTTCATTTCGAGAAGGTTTCGCCCAAAGGTCACCTCACAGTGTTGGCGTACCTTCGGGTATCGCGCGGCATGGCGTCGACCCCGAACCTTGTGCCAAACTGGAAACCCGGTGCGAATGGGAACGGGAAGAGCGCGTCTAGTCCCCGTCCGCACGTCATGCCCAATGCCCCGCCGAACTTCATGACCCCGGGGACGATGTTCGGGACGGGAGTGGGACTTTCTTTTCCGAGTGGAGCGCCCGCACCGGTGCCCTGGCCCCACGTGGTCCCCATGCCGGCACCCCCGATGCCAATGGTCAACCCGGCGATGTCCGGCATGGCGGGGAGGCACGCGCGGGTCGTCGCCGCGTGCCCCGTGCTGGAGCTTCACAGACCCCTCGCCGCCGCTGCTGCCATCCACGCCGAGCTTCCCCCCGCTCATGCCGGCCATGCCGAGGTCTGGAGCGCGGTCGCGAAGTATTTGTCGCAGCTGAGAACCTCCTTCCTCGCGGGGCATCCCCCGCCGCAGATGCCGGGTTACAGCTTCTCGCCGGCCATGGTTCGATCCGCGTTGCTCGAGGATGTCCTCGCGGGTTCCAGCGGCCTGCTGGGCCGCGAGCATCAGGCTTCGAACGGCGGGGCAACCGAAGGGACGGGAGACGGGGCGTTTCGTTCGGGAAATGCGCGAGGGGCGATGCGGCCCTACGCCGACTCCCTGCCCCGCTGCCCCGACGCGTACGTCGGGTTCCTCCGAGACGGTACGTTCGCCAAGTGCGTCAAGCGCGCGTTGGAAGGCCCCGCGCACGCGCTGCTCTCCCCGGTGGCCGGGGGCGTGCACACCGGCGGCGCGGCGACGGTGGACTTTGGTCTGCAGCGTTGGGTCAACCCGGAGCAAACAAAAGACCCGGTGGCACACCTCCCGCGCACGCTCGCGCCCAACCCATTCAAGCGCCGGACAACTACCGTGAAGGCCGACACTTCGCGAGTGACAGAAGACCAACCGCGTTTGGTGCGTGAACGGTGGCGCACCCGGCACGTGGAGGTTACCAACGACGGGAATAACTCGGTGCTGCTCCTGGCGGCGACGGCGGCTCCGGCGACGGACGCCTTTCGTTTAAGGTGCGATCACGAGGGACTGGTGCGGCACCCGATGGACGACGGCCCGCCGATCGACGACCAACCCCCCGTGGTGTTACCGCCCGGATGCCGATACGAATTTAGCGTGGATCTGCGGTGCGACGAGGCGAGCGCGAAGGTTGGCTCGCTTTCGCAGTGGGTGCTGGTGGCGGTGGTGGAGATGCCCGTGGGTTGGAAGAACAAGGCGGGGCCCGCGGATGATGTCGGCCCGCGGTCGAGGCACGACGATACCGACGACGGGTTCGACCTGATGTTCGATGGGAAGGATGTCCAGGTCATCGGCAAGAGAGTCGGCGCGCTCGTCACAGGCTCGCGGGCCCGGGCCGCCGAGATCGGGGCGATGCTCGACGTGGATACCCCAAAGTTTGTTCCAAAGCGATTGGCGGAGGCGTTCGACACGTTACCCTTGCTCACGATCGCGCCCGTCACCTTGGTCGACGACGATATCGACGCCGCGCACCGCGCCGAGGCTGGCACCGACGAGAACGACGAAACGATGACTTTGGCGTGGGAAAAGTTTCAGCGCACGAAAGCCGCGAGCGAGATGGTCTGGTCATCCCGACTGGCGCCCGCCGCGTACAGGGGTCCGCGCGGAGTGTTTTTACAGAGGCGGTTTCCTTTTGTGGACCCGTGGGGCGAGGAGAACAGCGCGCAAATATACCAGAACGACGCGGTGTGGGAGAGGGTCGAGACTTCAATCGCGAAGAGGGCAAATTTGATGAAGCATATGAAAACCGCGCTGGCGAGGTGGACCCGGCTGGTGCGGCTGGAGGAGGCGCAGCAGGCTCTGGATATCCGTCGATACGACGCGAACAACGCGGTGTTGACGTACACGGGACCCATGCGCACGGTGAAGGCGCGCAAAGTACCCATCACGGGCGAGCATCCCGTGATCCAGGCGAAGGTTTTAGACCGCGGCAGCAGCGACAACTACGACAGGTACGACGTTGACGTGTACTCGCTCGAAGTTCCCGGTCTCATCGAGGGCTACCCACCCGTGGCGAGGAATGACATCCTGCGCCTGCGGATAGTCGCGGTCGAGGGCCCTCACGCCACAGAGGCGGAGAACTGGAAGGCGCTACCCTTCGACGGACACGTCACGGAAGTCGCCGCGACGGTGGTGAGGGTCATCACGCGGACGAGCACCGTGTACGTCGCGGTCCCGCCGTTCTTCTCGCGGGGTACGTTCACCGACAACTTTTTCCGGGGGAGGTGGAATCGAACGCCGGAGTTGCACAGCGAGGCATGCAGGCGCAGCTTTCGCGCGCACGTCAGGTTCGCCTACGACGAGTCCGCTTTTCGATCGCAGTGCTCGGCTCTGGAGTCGGTGTCGGCCAAGGAGCCCGTCACCCACATGCTCCGCGAGGTCCCGGAGGTGCTTCCCCCGAACGTCGAGGACCCGCTGAAGAAGGCTGTGGCGGCCGCGGCGGCTCCCGGTTCTCCAGGAGTGGTTGGAGCGAGCGGTTGCCGGTTGCCGTTTCTCGACGTGCTCAACGCCGAACAGTTGGCGGTGGTCTCCGACGTACTCTGCGGTACCGCCGCGGCTGTCGGGGAGTCCTGGTGGCAGAACGATCCGGAAACGCCGGTCCACCTCGGTCCTCCTTACTGTGTACTAGGACCGCCGGGTACCGGTAAGACGCTGACGGTGGTCTCCGCGGCTGCGGCGGTGTTGGACGCTGATCCCGACGCGAGGATCCTACTCTGCGCGCCAGCCGCCTTCGCCGCCGACGTGCTCTGCAGTCGACTCGCCGAGTTGTGTCCTCACCTCGACGGTTTCGAGCCCTTACCCAAGCCCATGCAGGACGAGTTTTACGAGAGACATCTCGGCATGGGTTCTAGGGATGATGGCTCACTTCCAGGTTGGAAACCCGGCCGCATGAACTTCTACGAGACTCCGGAAAAGGCGCTCAAGGCTCTTTTCAGCCGCGTCATGGTGCGGGTCAACGATCCGAGGAGGGACCCGGCGTCCGTGAAGAAAGATGTTCTGCGGTTCTGCGCGCCTTCCGATTCCGTCACCGCCAATCGCGCGAGGGTCGTCGTGTGCTCGTGCGCCAGCGCCAGTCTCTTGAGCGGCATACCCGACACCCGAAACTCGAATCATAAGACCCAGTTGCGAAATTTCACGCACATCTTCATCGACGAGGCTGGTCAGGCGACCGTGCCCGAGTCCCTCGTCCCCCTCCGACTGGTCACCCCGAGTTGCAAGGCGGTGGTGCTGGCGGGTGACCCGATGCAGCTCGGCCCGGTGGTTCACAGCGGCGTCGCCGCGCGGGGAACCTCCATCGGGACTCCGTCGCACTCGGGCCTGATGACGTCGCTGCTCGAGTCGGCGGCGGCGCACCACTCCCACCCGTCGGCTCGCGACACCGTCCGCGCGCGGTGCACGCGGCTCGTACGCAACTACAGATCCCACAAGGACATCGTCGACCTCCCGTCCAAGCTGTTCTATCGCAACTCCTTGGTCGCGTGCGTGGACGACTCGGCCGTCGCGTTGCCCTCGTCGCTCATCGAGGACGACGAAGGGGGTGAAGGTGAAGATCTCACGTACGCGCAGAGTTTGACACCCGTCGACACCCGTCACACGTCGAACGGCGGGCACGACCCGTTCGTCGCCGCGGCTCAGGGTTGGGTCCGACCCCCGGACCCGGAGCTACGGTCCAAGATATTCGAGCTGAGGGGTTTATTCCCGAATCACGGCGACGGGTACCTGGCGGCGTGCGCGATGCACTACGGCGACTCGGACAGGACGGCTAGTCACATTTTAGAGGATGACCTGCCCCCGCACATCAAGTCCATGCCCACGGACACGTCGTGGACCCCGCCCAACTGCGGCTTGGACGGACCGCCCGAACTCGGCGCACAGCCCGCACTCGCCGCAGTTGTCAAGAGACGGACGAATGTCACCACCGGTCACTCGGGCGGATCCGGGGTTCGGTCAAACCCACTCGCGAGGGTTCTCTTCTTCGGCGTGCGCGGACGGCAGGCGCGCGAGGGCAAGGGCGAGGCTCCCTCGTTTTTCAACGCGGTCGAGGCGCAGGAGCTGGTGAACCTGGTGGAGGCGTGGCTCACGCGGGGAGAAGGCACGGGAGACCTCGGCGACAGGCTCAAGGTGTCCGACGTGGGCGTGGTTGCTCCGTACCGATCGCAGGTGATTCGAATTCGTAACCTACTCCGCGCCAGGAACCTCGGCGCCGTGCGGGTGGGAACCGTGGACGACTACCAAGGACAGGAGGAGAAGGTCATGTTCATCAGCACGGTAGTGTCCAGGGCGCCGTCCAAGCACCTCGCCGCCGCGGCGAAGGCTGCGGCGGCTGGAAGCGCCGGGGAGGCGTCGGTGGCGAGCCTTCGGTTGGGTTTCCTCGCGTGTCCCCGCCGGTTCAACGTCGCCATCTCCCGCGCCAAGGCGCTGAACGTGGTCGTCGGTCACCCCGTGGCCCTGACGCACTGGCCGCACTGGCACTCGCTCCTGCAGCACTGCTACAGCCGCGGCGCCTTCCTCGGGAGCGGCGCCGAGTTCATACCGAGGATGGGCGGGGGCCAGGAAAACGTGGACCCGGCGTTGGAGTCGGCCATCGGCAACGCGGAACCGGACGACGAGGCTGACTTTGAGGAGCTGAAGCGCGCGGTGGACATGATCGCGGAGCTGAGCCTACTCGGCGGCGGGGACGCGGAGGAACTGTGGCCCGACGACGACGAGATGATGACGAGCGCGTTCCAGGAGGATCGCGAGTGGCGCGTGGCGCTGTGATAAATACGAATCCTTATTGCAAAACAATGGCTAAAGAAGGTTTCATCGTCTCGCGCCCGTGATCGCAGGGCGACTTTGATTTTACACGCTCACGGCGGCGATCATCTCACTGTGTTATGAACATAAACCGCGAACGACGCGTTTGTCTCACCGGCGACTCACTCACTGCTCGGTGCCGGGGTCCTCCAGGGTGGCCACGTCCGCGTCTTCAAAGATCCAGTCGTTGTTCACGGGGGGGCACAGGATCCACCCGAAGAGCATGCACGCGGGCCTGGTGGAGAGCGCGGTGGTGACGACGAATGCGAGGAAGAAGGAGATGACGCAGTGCGACGTGACCCACACGGAGTTGGAGCTGCGGGTCCAGGTGTCGTTGTAGTAGGTGCAAACCTCGAGGATGATCATGACGAGGAAGTTGAAGATGAGCGGGCACAGCGACCTGGCGCCCCACTTGGAGACGCGGAGGTAATAGATCGCGCTCCAGTTCTTGCCCCCACCCTGCTCGTCCGGCTTGATCTGATCGCGCTCCGCGGCGTCGTTCATACGGCGCCCGCGCACGAGCAGCGGATCGCCCGCCGCGCCCAGCTCCTCCTCGACGTCGTCGGGTGAACCGACGGTGTACTTCATCCCGCCAATCTGCGCCACGTCCTTCTCCTTGACGTTCATGTAATCGCCCTTGTGGCCCTCGCTGGAGGACAGGTCCCTGACCCCCGCGGTGGACGCGGGGGGGACGAGCGCGAAGAACGCGGTCATGGTGACGGTGGTGGTGAGGTAGGCGAAGAGCTGGATGAGGGGACCCCACCTGTACTTCGTCTCCCAGGTGACGTGGTAGGAGATCTGCTGCTCCCACACGCCGTTGGAGCGCCAGCCGAAGGCGTACACCGCGGTGGTGACGCCCGCGAGCACGACGCACAGGACGAACGCCGCGGCGGCCCTCATGGCGTTGGTCGTCGCGGGGGGAATGAAAACCTTGTTCCTGCGAAGCATGTGCCCGAAGAGGAAGTAGGGCATCATGGCGATCGTGCGGTGGATGGACATGAACCTCTCCAGGGGGGAGAAGCCGATGAGACAGCCGAACACCACGTGCACGAGGACGGTGCGGCGGAGTTCGGTGGCGTAGGGCCTCCACATGGTCCAGCCGACGAGCGCGATGAGGTACCAGCAGTCCATCACGGGGGTCATCATGGAGAGGCCGTTCCAGTGGGGCTGAGGGGTCCAGTTATCGGTGAACATGCCGGGCTTCCTGTCCACGCCGTTGGGGTGGGACCTGAAGGAGTTGTTCCAGTAGAGCGCGACGTACAGCGTGATGTAGATGGACTGCACGATGAGGTACGGGATGAGGAGGTGCGCGATGATGTACCTGCGGCGCGTCTTGTTCGTGGTCGCGCTCATGTAGCCCGTGAGCATGACGTACGCGGGCACGTTGATGATGGAGACGAAGTTCTCCATGACGCACGCCACCTTGTTTCCCAGCTGGGCGAAGGGGTGGACGAAGTTACCCGCGACGATCAGCGAGACGAGGACGAACTTGGCGATGTCCAGGCGGTACGGGTCGCTCTCCATCTTCATGCCGAACGTCTCCAGGTACTGCTGGAAGGAGCCGTCGCCCATCTCATCGGCGACGGCGTTGGGGCCGGAGGGGATGGAGCCGTAGCCCGCGGGGGCCGCGACTCCGCCCTTCTTAGTGCGCGGGGAGGTCGGAGCCATCGCGACGCGCTCGATGTGAGTGACGGCGCCGTTGCCCGTGTTTTGGCTTTGTAACACCTGATGTATGGGAAAATAGACCGAGAACTGGGGGTTCGCGCATCGGTTTTTTGAACAATTTGCCTGAACGCGCTTTTCATCGAACGTATTTTCGGGGTGTTTCCCTCATCCGAGCCGAGGGTGCAATCATTTGAGAATCGAGTGCCACTTCGTTCAAAACAAACCCTTCGAGGGAAAGGCGGGATCTCGACTCATCCTCGCCCAGAGCAGTGGGCGAGGCCCTGCACACGCAGGTGGGGTGAACCCTAGGCGCAGGTTCGGCGACTTAGATCTCGTGCGGACATGTTCGGCGCGCCCGCGACCCCGGCGACCCCCGCGTTCGGTGCGTGCATCCCATCGCGCGCGTCTCCCCCCCGCGGATGAGGATGAATGTTGTCTTTCCGCGAATGATTCCGTCCGTTCCCTCACGTCCTCGCGTCCCGACCCGCGATCCCGCACGTCCCGTCTCGCTGACCAAACGTCTTCGATCACCTCCCTCCACTCATAGGCGGCTTCGGCGCGCCCGCCGCGTCACCGGCTCCAGGCGGCGGAGGTCTCTTCGGCGCGCCCTCACCGGCTCCAGCCGCCGGCGGAGGTCTCTTCGGCGCGCCCGCCTCACCGGCGGGCGGCTTCGGTGCGCCAGCGAGCGGCTTCGGTGCGCCGGCGAGCCCCGCGGCTGGAGGTGGACTCTTCGGTGCACCCGCGGCGTCCACCCCGGCGAGCGGCGGCGGTCTGTTTGGCGCGCCGGCGGCGACGACGCCCGCGGCGGGCGGTGGCATGTTCGGTGCCTCCCAGCCTGCTCCTGGCGGGGGCATGTTTGGTGCCTCTCAGCCTGCTGCGGGTGGTGGCATGTTCGGTGCGTCCCAGCCTGCTGCGGGCGGTGGCATGTTCGGTGCGTCCCAGCCAGCTGCGGGCGGTGGCATGTTCGGTGCGTCCCAGCCAGCTGCGGGCGGTGGCATGTTCGGTGCCTCTCAGCCCGCGCCGGCTGCGGGAGGTTTGTTTGGAGCGTCGCAGCCCGCGGGTGGCGGCAGTCTCTTCGGTGCGTCTCAGCCGGCTGCGGGTGGGGGACTCTTCGGCGGTGCGGCGCAGCCGGCTGCGGGTGGTGGCGGTCTCTTTGGAGCGTCGCAGCCCGCGGCGGGCGGCGGTCTGTTCGGTGCATCTCAACCAGCTGCGGGCGGCGGTCTCTTCGGTGCGTCGCAGCCGGCTGCGGGTGGCGGTGGACTCTTCGGTGCGTCTCAGCCAGCTGCGGGTGGTGGACTCTTCGGCGGTGCGTCGCAGCCCGCGGCTGGCGGCGGTCTCTTTGGCGGCGCGGCTCAACCCGGCGCCGGTCTCTTTGGCGGCGCGGGTCAGCCCGGTAACTCGTTGGCCCTCGCGCAGCCCCACGGTAGCTTTCTGAGCACCACCAACGGCCAGCCCGTGCGCCACTACACGCAGTGGGGCGAGCTCACGCCGCAGTCGCAGCAGCAGCTCAAGCAGCTCGAGGCGATGATCATAGCCTCGCGGGAGGACTCCAAGCTGCTGGACGGCGTGGAGCGGCTGGCGGAGTACCAACCCGTGAAGAAGGGTACGGGTAAGAAAGGTGAGGCGGCGGCCCGACCGTCGCCCGGCACCACCACGAACGGCAAGCTCACGAAGGGTGAGATCCAACGGCGCGAGCTGGAACGCGCGGCGAAGGCCACGGGCAACAGGCTGAAGCTACTGGAGACGCAGCTGTGGAGCGACAACGACAGGCTGAGTGGCTTGACCGAGGCGGTTGTGGAGTGCCTCCGCGACACTGAGCACGCGCAGGCGCGGCTCCAACGGCTCAAGGATGCGCACGCGGCGGACGAACTCGCGAGGTCCCACGCGCTCGCGCACCCCAACCAGCCGCCCCCGCCCGCCGCGGCGCCCGTCTACCTGCCCGCGCCGCAGCGACCGTCGCCCTACCTTCAAAAAACCGTGGAGAAGCTCTACGCCACGGCTGAGGGTTTCGAGCGCGGGACGCTGGAGATGGAGCACAACCTCCGCACCACGGGCCGGGTGTTGGGCGCGGGTGCCGGAGGCGGGGGCCAGGGTATGGAGGCGTTGACCGCGGCGCTTCACGGCCACGCGACCTCCTTCCCGGCAATCGGGACGGGTGGCGGCGAGGACGGGATGGAAAAGTTTGACGGCGGCGTCGCGGCGCTCAAGGCGTTACGCGCGTCACGAACCGGCGGACCCGCCGAGCATAGGGCCGCGGTGGAGGCTGCGAGGCGGTATTTCAACAAGGTGGGCGGGGACCTGGCCAAGCTGCACGAGCGCGTGTCGCGGGCCAAGTCTGCGCACCTCGCCAAGCTGAGGGAGAAAGGGGACCACCGGGATCCCTTCGCGGAGGCTGAGAAGGAGGAGGAGGAGGCGAGGCGGCTGGCGGAGCTCGCGGAACAGCCCCAACCGGCGATGGCGCTCCCGGCGCCGGGCATGTACGGTCAGCCGGGGGTTCCCGGTCAGCAACTCGCGCTCCCCGCGCCGGGAGCCGCGGGTGGGTTGAGCCTCACCACGCCGGGGGGCACGAGTCTCTTTGGCGCGCCGGGTGCGGGCGGCGGTCTGTTCGGTGCAGCCCCCGCGCCGGGTGCGGGAGGCGGTCTGTTCGGCGCAGCTTCCTCGCCGGCGACTGGCGGCGGTCTGTTTGGCGCCCCCGCGGCGACGACGCCGGGTGCGGGCGGCGGCGGTCTGTTCGGCGCATCTCAACCGGCTGCGGGTGGGGGTCTGTTCGGCGCGACGCAGCCGGCGGCGGGTGGCGGTCTGTTCGGCGCCCCGGCGGCGTCCACTCCCGCGTCCGGCGGAGGGCTCTTCGGCGCGGCTGCCACACCGGCTGCGCCCGCGTCCGGCGGGCTCTTCGGCGCACCCGCGGCGTCAACCCCGGCGAGCGGCGGCGGTCTGTTCGGTGCGTCTCAGCCCGCCGCGGGTGGTGGACTCTTCGGCGGCGCGGCTCAGCCAGCTGCAGGCGGCGGCATGTTCGGTGCGTCTCAGCCAGCTGCAGGCGGCGGCATGTTCGGTGCGTCTCAGCCGGCGGCTGGCGGTGGTATGTTCGGCGCGTCGCAGCCTGCGCCGGGTGCGGGCGCGGGACTCTTCGGGAGCCCCGCTCCGGCGGCCGCGCCGGGGTTCGGGGCGTCGCCGGCTCCCGCGGCGGGCGGTGGGCTCTTCGGCAGCCCGGGCGCTCCCGTCGCGGGTGGCTTCGGCGCCCCCGCGACGCCGGCGTTCGGTGGAGCCGCCCCCGCGACGCCGGCGTTCGGTGGAGCGGCTCCCGTGGCGGCTGGCGGGGGACTGTTTGGGAGCCCCGCGCCCGCGGCGGGAGGGTTCAACGGAGGGTTCGGCGCGGGCGCGTTTGGAAGCCCGGCGCCCGCGTCAAACGTCAGGCGCTCGGCTCGAAGGAGGTGACGGAAACTAAACTCTTCACGTCTTTGGTGGTGTAATAAAACAACAGCGTCGAAGGACTTTCATTCGCGCTCACTGGTATCTCACTGATCCCCACGTATCATAACCTCAAGATGTACTCCGGGGTATCCCCTTCCTCCACGTCGTGGTCTTCATTCCTGCTCCGCCGGCCGCTCACCACGGATTCACCGTCTCCGTCTTTGTTCTCCTTTCGTTTACCCGCGATGTCCTCCCGGGCGGACATGGACCCGAGGAGCGACCCTAGGGTCTGTATGATGCTGGCCATCAGCCCGAGGGTGATGGTCATGAAGATGTACCAGAACACCTTCCCCCCGCCCTCCGATGGGGTCAGGTCCCCTAACCCCACGGTGCTCACCGAGATGACGGTGAAGTAAAAAGCGTCCAGCGCGCTCCACGTTTCCTCCACCGACCAGAACACGAGCGCGCCGATGATGCACAGCGGTATGAGTGAGTAGGTGGCGCCTTTGATCTGATCCCGCTGGTTCTGCTCCTTCTGCTGAAGCTCCCGCACCTTCACCAGGTCGCAGAGCATGCACATGGCCTCGAGCATGTCCAAGTCGCCGCTGCCGTCGGCGTCGGCTTCGTTGAATGCGTCTTCGATGAACTGCCTAGCCTCCTCCTGCGCCTTGGCCGACTGCTTCCCTACGTCCATCCCGAGCATGGCGCAGATCTTGCCGGTCGAGCTCTCGATCTCCTCCAGCGTGATGGTCCCGTCGCCGTCCTTGTCGCACCCCCGTAGCGTGTCCGCGAGAACCTTGGCGCGCGAGCCGATGGGCGGGGGCTTGACTTGCTCCACTAAACCGAGCCAGCGCCTGATGCTCTTGATGATGCCGATGATCACCTGCGCGAGCTGCGCGAGGGCGTACGCGAAGATCACCACGCCCGGGAGCGTGAATATCGTGAGGAACACCCGCGACCCGTCGTCCGTCGGCCCGTAATTGCCGTATCCGATGGTGCTCAACACCGTGAACGCGAGGAAGAACGCCTTCTCAAACTTCCATCCCTCGGCGGTCGAGATGACCGCGCCGTAGAACGACGCGATGCCCACGACCAGCCCGATCGAGGAGACGAGCCGGAACGTGACCTTCCGAAACGTCGAGATCCGGTGTGCGAACTCGGCATCCCCGAGATCCACGCTCCCCTCGTGCTCCCCGCCTTTCCCCGCGATTCCACCCCGCTCCCACGAGTTTCGGGGGAACTGACTCCTCGGCGGGCCATGACGCGGATCATGCGACCTCCGGCGTTCACCCGCGAGGGGTGCCTTCATCGCGCCGTTGGGGTGCCCGTTCTGGTGACTGTGGTGACCGTTTTGTCCCATCTGGGGGCGCGCCATGCTCCCCCTACGTCCCCCCGTATGGCATCTCCGGCGCTTCAACGAACTCGTAGCGTAAAAAGTTCGGCCCAACTGCCAATCGCGTTGAAGTTTCTCTTTTAGAAAACCTCAAAACCAAAAATGGGAGACTGAAAGTCCGGTGCTGTGCCGAGCTGGAACAACTGGCAATTTTCGGTTTTCCATTTGCCCTTTGTGCTTCATCAAGGTGCAGATTCCTGTCCAATGAAATCGCGAGGATTTTGGGACGAGAACGTCCTAAAGAAACTACAAGGAGTTAGTGCGTTGCAGAACACCACCACTGCATTCATGACTGGTCTTCATACGAAAAGGAAAATGGTGGTTACTTTTTTTCTACTACGGTGTACGAAACGCAGTTTGTACAACCCGTTTTTCTGTTTCACGCCACCCGCGTCGTCCTGCATTGCGCGCGTCGCGACGGCACACACCGGCCCAGTCGCGAACCGAACGCAATGTCCAACAAGGAAGACCTCGAAGATGAGGTCCAGCGGCTCTTGGCCATGAACACCAAGACCGTGGAGACCAAGACCGAGACCGTCAAGTCCCCGGCCAAGACCCCGAAGAAGGAAAAGGCCGCAAAGGGTGGGGCGAAGGGTGGCGGCAAGAAAGGGGCGGGCGACGAGAAGACCCCGCTGCTCAACGCGGACGGCGCCGGAGCCTCGAAGGGAAGCTGGGGCCTCTCCTGCGGCAACCCCTTCAGCGGGTGCTTCTCCGCGTGCTCCGGCTGCGTCGGCTCGTGCCAGGCGGTGCTCGGCGTGTACGGCTCCTGGATCGCGGGCGTGGTCCTCGTGGTCCTCGCCGTGTACCTCTGCCTCACCTTCCTCGTCGTCCCGGCGGGCGGCGGCAGCACCAAGGTCAAGCTCGCGTTCGAGAAGGACCCGGCGACGCAGTGGGCCGCGATGGCGTCCGCGGCGTACAGGCCCGTCGACAAGCTCACGTCCTGGACCTGCGGCCCGTGCGAGACGGCTGAGATCAAGCCAAAAGACATCATCACGCAGACCATCCCGGAAGCCGACGGTCTGTTCTACACCTCGGTGGTCAAGACGGACTCGCACCCCAACGGCGTGCTCGTGCTCACCCTCCGCGGTACCATGCTCGAGTCCGCCGCCACGTGGACCTCCGACCTCGACTTCTTCTACACCAAGACGAAGGGCATCGGCGAAAACACCGACGACAAATTCGGCAACAAGCAATCCGTCTCGTGGCTCCCCACCGAGCTCGACGTCCACCCGGGCTTCTTCAAGCTGTACGAGCTGTACCAGAAGAAGATCATCCGCAACATGGCGGACCAGTCCTACATCCTGAAGAACCAGAAGTTCCCCGTCATCGTCGTCGGCCACTCGCTCGGCGGCGCGCTCGCCACCTTTGCCGCGTACGACCTCACCGCCTCTGGCTTCAACGTCCAGGAGGTGTGGACCTTCGGCTCCCCCCGCGTCGGCTCCGAGTCCTTCGCGTCCGCGTACGCCAACGTCCTCGGGCACCGCACCTGGCGCGTCGTCAACAACAACGACAAGATCCCGCACGTCCCCCACTACCCCATGTACCACCACGTCCCCGCGGAGCTCTGGTGCAAGAGCGACAACGGCTCGTGCAACAAGTACGAACACGGCGACGGAACCGGCGAGGACTGGTCCCTCTCCGGCCACTATCACTTCGCCGGCATGCCCATCAAGTCCCTCGTGGACCACAACCGCGGCATGGGCATCCCCTTCGACGGCGCACCAACCTTCCAGGAGGATGCGCTGCTCACCACGTTTAAGAGCGGCGCGTTCACCGCGGATTTCGACATCATCGCGGGACCCTTCCCCGACGAGTGCTCTCTCCGCGAGGACAAGGATAAGTGCGAGGCGGCCAAGACGGTGTTCACTGACACGAAGCAACGCGCGATTGACTGGGCGTCGACGAACGAGCAGAACGCTTTGAAGAAGATTATGTACACGGCGCCGCCGCACCCGCCGCCGCCGTCGCCGCCGTCGCCGCCCAGCCCGCCCCCGGGTCAGCTGGTGTTCAACGGCGTGCAGGCTGGGTTCGAGCCGGAGGTGGAGGACGCGGTGAATAAGTTCGGCGAGGACATCGAGGGAGCCGAGGGCGCGAGAAGATAAACGGCGGCATTGTACAGTTAACATTTAACATCCCCGTCGACGGCGACGTCGACGGCGCCGCCGCTTTTTAATTGAAAAGCCAAAAAGCCAAAACACTCACGCATCCTCAAACTCGCTGCCCAACACCACGTGCCGCCTGAACCTGCCCGCGCTTCGCTGCTCCACGTACCACCACCACCCGCCCACGCACCCACCCCCGACGGCGGTGAAGACGAACGCGATCGCCGCCGCGCCTCCGACGGATACGCCCGCGTTCTTCGAACATTCTTCGGATGCGAGATCAGGCGGGAACGCCACGGGCCACCGCGTGCACCCCATGACGCCGTCCCAGTCGTCGTCGTCACTCACCGCGTCCATGCACGCCGCGCGCCGCGCCACGTACTCGTCCCTCACGAACGGCGTGTTCAGGGCCGAGGGTGACCCGCCCGCGCCGCCCGGGCCGAGAACTACCCATCCCCGGGACTTACCGGCATCCGTCGTGTTCATCGCGTTAAAGACGGATGCCAACGTCGCCCACACGGGCGGATACTTGTACCGCGACACGTCCGCTATCAACACCCTGTCGGTGGTCTCGTCGAAGGCGGCGATGGGTGACATGTGACCGCCGCCGACTTCGCCCACGCCGGTTCGGACAAAGTTGATTCCCACAAACTTGGACGCCGATCCGTCCCGGGTGGTCGGGAAGGCGTCCTTGAGGGCGTCGCGGAACGCCGCCGCGTCGGTTGTCGACGCGTGCGTGTGGCTCACGTCCACGAAACACGCGAGGTACGTCGCCCACTCGTGCAGCGTGGCGCCGTGGGTGGCGAGGAACTTTGCGGACATGGAGACGTCGTCCGATACGTGCGTGGGCGTCGCGCGGACGCATTCGTCCGCGAGGATGGATCGTTGCGTGTGGTAGGGATACGGCGCGAACTCGACGTCCACGGGCGCGGCGATCGATTTGGACATGGCGTTGAGCAGCGTCGCCGCGGTGGCCGCGCTGCAGAACGCCTGGTTCCGCTGCGTGGCGAGATTCATTAGGACGTCGACGCCCGGGTAGTGAGTGCACTCCCGCAAGAGCCGCTCGCCCTCGGTGCTGTTGAGCGCGATGTCGCCGGCCGGAACCGGGAGCAGTGACCTACGGTCCGCGGCATCTCCCTCGCACGGGACGATACACCCGGCCAGAAGCGTCACGGCCAGCGCGAGGAGGCGACGCATGGTTTGACCAAAAACAAAGTCAGAGAGGAGCAAGTGCCGTTTAGATAGCACCGACCGATCAGATCGATGGGCAGCCTCCCAGGCGGGCAACGCTCTCCGAGTTCAACGATGGGATCCTACGGCGACGTCCTGCCCATGCGCGGCCGCAGTCGACGGCGTGGCGTCGCGTCCGCGCTCGCGTCGCTCTTCACCAGGCCGATGGAGTCGCTGGGCGCCTGCGCCGCGATCTCGCTCTTCGTGTACGCGCTCATGAGGTTCGGCGTGGGTTCATCAGGCGACGTCGGGTCGTCGCCGGGACTGGGCGGGCGCGGCTCGGCGGTGTCCGCGTTCATCCCCGCCAAGATCGACGTCGCCAAGGTCCAGCGATCCTGCGTCAGCCGCAAGGACGGCGCGGGCGCGGTGCTCATCACCGGCTCGGCGGGTTTCGTCGGGTTCCACACCGCACTTGCCCTTAGGGAATCGGGCTGGGGCGTGCTCGGCCTGGACAACGTCAACGACTACTACCCCACGTCCCTGAAACGCGCGCGCATGCGGGAGCTGGAGAAGGCGGGCGTTCACACCGTCGAGGCGGACCTCAACGACAGGTCCGTCGTTCGCGACGCCCTGGACGCGTGCAAGTTTACCCACATCCTTCACCTCGCCGCGCAAGCCGGGGTTCGCTACGCGGTTAAGAACCCGGGGAGCTACGTCCACAGCAACGTCGCCGGCATGGTGAACATCATGGAGGAGATCATACGGACCTCGCCGATGCCCAAGGTGGTCTTCGCGTCCTCCTCCAGCGTCTACGGTCTCAACACGAAGGTTCCGTTCAAGGAGGACGACGTGACGGATTCACCCGCCAGTTTGTACGCGGCGACGAAGAAAGCGGATGAGCTCCTGGCGCACACCTACAACCACATACACGGCGTCTCCATCACCGGCCTGCGGTTCTTCACCGTGTACGGGCCGTACGGGCGGCCGGACATGGCGTACTTTTCGTTCGCCAACAACATCGTGCGGGGTAAGCCCATCACCATCTTCAAGGGTGAAAACGACGCCGAGCTGGCGAGGGACTTTACCTACATCGACGATGTGGTCGCCGGGATCGTGGCGTCGCTGGAGACGAGCGAGCCGAGCGGGAAGCGGGCGGACGGTAGTAAACCCCCGTTTCGGGTGTATAACCTGGGCAACAAGCACCCGGTGACGGTGAGCGATTTCGTGTCCACGCTCGAGAAGCACATGGGGAAAAAGGCCAAGAGGAATTACGTGCCGATGCCGAAAACCGGGGACGTCCCGTTCACTCACGCGGACGTGTCCAAGGCGAACAGGGAGCTCGGGTACAATCCGCACACTAACCTGGACGAGGGAATGAAGAAGTTCGTGGACTGGTACAAGGACTTTTGCAAAGGGGCCGCGTGCGCTTCGATTCAGAGCTACGTGCCCGCGTGATTGTTGAATTTTGGTGTCGAAATAATAAACACTCGAGCTATCGCTAATGGTTTCGGTCCGCGACCCCACGTCCTTCTCGGTTGGTAAATCACCGGAGAAGGGTCCGAATCGCGCGTGACCTGATCGTGTCGTCGTTGTCGGAGCGCGCGCCGCGAGAGGCGTTCGCGGCGCGCGTGAACCGAGTGAAGTCGACCCATGAAGTTGTTTTTTGTTTCTCTTTTAATCCACCGAGCAGAGCAGCGCCACGCCTCGCATGACCCACTTGCTCGGGGGATCTTCCGTTCGCAACGGGAACGTGGAGATGAAGTTCAGTCCCGTGCGTTTCTTGACCCTGTATGTCGGCGCCTCGTACACACCCTTGGTCACCTTGTCCTTCTGCAGGACGCCAGTCACCTCCAGCACCGGGAGGGGCGTGTACAGCTTTTTCGGGTCCGAGTCCACCAGCTTGTTTTGCTTCCCGTCCCACCTGCAACCCTCCAGGAACAGTCCGTACACGTACACACCCTCGGACATGCCATCCTTGAGCTGCTCCACGTCCTTCGGCGGGTGCGTCACCTGCGACGTCATAACCACGTCGTCCAACGCCCACTTATCCTTGGCGTGCTGCCTGTTCACCTCCTGCTTCATCGCGGTGAGGAAACCTTGGGGGTTGAAGAAACCCGTGAGCCAGTACGCCTTGGGCCGGCCCTCCCTCAGCCACTTATCCAGCTGCTTGTGCCTCATGAGCAAGCCCTGGAACCACGTGCCGATCGTCGCGCTCTCCCACGACTTCTTGAGCCACGACGCGGGGATGGCGGCGTTGAAGAGCTTGTCCAGCGCGTCCACCAAGTCCCCAGCGAGCGCCAGCGTTCCCGCGATTGCGAGCTGAAGATTCTTGAGAGTCTTGGTGGCGAGGATTATGATGATGTTCAGCCTGTCAATCTCCTGCCTGAGGTGAACGGTCAGGGGCTGGGTGGGCCCGCCGGGGAGCTTCTTCAGCATCTCCTTGGCAATCTCCGGCACGAACGGCTCGGGAACCTTGGAGAGGAGGTCCGCGCAGATGGCGTTGACGATTTCCTCCGGGGATTTGCCGCCGCCGCCGCCGCCGGATTTGGGCATGGTGTCCACGATCGTGCTCACCATCTGGCTCACCGCCAATGTCCTGAACGTCAGGTCCGCGTTGGGGTGCAGGCCGAAGATCTCGGGCGATTCCGTCAGGGGAAGCGCCTCGATGTCGGCCCGGAAGTCAGTCACGTCGGTCGAGTCCGGCACCCTGTACCCCGGGAAGAGCTCGATACCCTTGGTCAACGCGTTCTGGTTGAAGTACTTCCCCGCGTACGTGTCCATGAGAAGCTCGTCGAACCCGTCGGTGATCCGCCCGCCGTACTGGATCGACGAGATCATGTACGTCACGGTGGGCCACGTCGGGGAGTTGAGCTTCTTCATGTCCATCTCCGTGATGTGGTTCTGGAGAAACTGGACGCACGCTCCGAGATCGGAGGCGTTGAACTCGTACTGGATGTTCCACCCGATGGGGCCAAACTTACGCCGCTCCTGGACGATGGAGTGGAGATAGCACATGGTGAACAGAAGCTGGCGCCACTCGTACCTCGGCACGGCGTCCATCATGTCCTGCGTGACCCAGGCGTAGGAGTTCCTGAGACCGGCGCGCATGCCGACGGGCGCCTCGTTGGTGAGCTTGATGGACATCTGGAGGAGGCCGATGGGGAACTGCGGGTGGGGCTCGGCGGTGATCCACAGCCTGAAGTCGTCGTGAAGCTCCTCCGCCTTGGTGAGGTACACCTCGATCTCGGCCATGTAGTTCAAGCCGAGGTGGGTGTTTTGCAAAATCACCCACTCGCCCTTCTTGACAGCCGTCTGGATGAGCTTCCGTGCGATGATCTCCTGCCCTTGGCCCATGGACACGCCGGAGAGCTTGAGCTTCTTCTTCTTGGCGAGCTCCTCGATGAGCTTCGTGGGGTCCGAGCCGGCAGACAGGAGGCAGATGACCGGAATGTACGGCGTGGTCTCCTCCCAGGTGGCCTCCACGTTGATGGGCACCGACTCGACGAATCGCTGCCCGATGGCGTCGCCGATGTACGCCTGCGCCGCGACTTGCGTCCTGTCCTCGCGCATAGCCTTGACGATCATCATCTTCTCAAACTTGGTGATTCGATCCTCAAAGTCCGGCACGTTGACCTGCTCGGGAGCCTCGAGGTCGTACCACTTCTTCCACATCGGCTCGTTGCGATCGAACGAGTCGAGGATGTCAGAAAACGCCGCCGTCTTTTGCAAGGCGTTGATGTCGAGCCAGCACTTGTCGGGGATCCACTCCTTGGGCTTCTTGCGCACCGACTTGATATCGAGCGAGCCGCCACCCTTGAGGAAGACGTTGACGTTGTCAGGGGAGAGCTGCTTGGCGCTGATGAGGATCTTGTTGGTCATCATGAGCGCAAAGGTGAGCTTGTGACGCTCGAAGAGGCCGCGCTGGATGTAGAGGTACACCGAGTAGGTCATGTGCTCGATGATGTTCACGATGCGCTTGGCGGGCATCTGCGCGGGCTCGGCGTCGTCGATGGCGAGCTCGTAAACCTCGTTGAATTGCTTCAGCGAGGTCTGGTACATCACGTTGACGCTGGCAAACTCGGCGATGAGGAAATAGATGAGCGTGGCCCGGTGCGCGACGGGTCGGTACTCCTCGCAAGCCTCCGTGATCTTCGCGTTCGTCTCGCTCGCGTTGGCCAGCTTCTCGTTCACCTCCTGCGCGGTGATCTTGGTGTTGTTCAGCACCTCGATCAGCTCCACGTCGTCCAGCAGGTTACCCTGCGAGTTGGACAGCCTGAACAGCAAGTCGTCCTCGAGCTGCTTGATCTTCTTCTTGTAGTTTGTCACCTCCTCCATCAGGCCCAGGCGCTGCACCTCGAGCTCGTTCTTCTCCTTGAGGATCAGCTTGGCGAGCAGCTGGTCCTCGAGGCCCACGGGGGTGACGGTGAAGTCAACCACGGTCACCTTGGCGCACAGCTCGGGGGAGTAGTGCGGGTTGGGCAGGCGGGTGGTGCAGAAGAGCTGGAACTCGGGGTTGTAGTCAACCTCCTTGTCGAGCTGGATGATGAAATTCTTCCCCTTCTTGATGAACCTCTTCTCGAGCACCGGATCCAGCACCGGATCAAGCTCCTCTTCGATGTTCTCGATGAGCATGGGCTTACCGAAGGAGAGGCAGTCGTCGAGGATGTTCCTGAAGTGCTTATCGTTCAAAGACGTCACCCGCAGCTGGTTATCCTGCTCGCGGTTCTTAAGCCAGTTGATACCCTGGCCTTGGGGGTCCACCAGCACGGGGTACCGCGTCGCGCGCGTCACCATGATACCGTTCTGAACCGATATGTCGTCCGTGGGTAAACCCTGCAGGGTCCACTCTCCAATCTCAGCCTCCTCGACCAAAAACTTGGACACGTCCAGGTTCTCAGTCACCGGAATCTCGCGCTGGATCAAATCCCCGTAAAAGTCGCGTTGCATCAGCAAGTCCCTGAACTCCTTGTTGAACGGACCGAGGTACGACACGAACGACGAGGCGATGGCGCAGTCGCCGGTGAGCCGTTGGATCTGCAGGTCGAACTGCTTGGACTGCTCGGTCCATCGAACCTCCTCACCGGCCAGCGCCGTGATGAGAGCCGTGGCGGCGTCCATGCGCTTCTGCGTAGCCTCGGCGTCGTCAAGGAGCCGCTGCTTCTCCGCCATAGCCTCGTCGAACTTGGCCTGCATGGCGTCGAGACCGGCCTGAACCTCCGCGAGCTCGTCCTCGGCTTTTTGCTTTTCCCTGTTGGCTTCGTCGAGGACCGCTTGGGACTCCCTCAACGCCCGCATCTTTGGGTCGACGACGGCGGCGACGAAATGGTACGTCTTCATCGCCTCGCACCAGTTGCACAGACCGGCGACAGCCTGCGCGGACTTCATGGCGCCCTCGTAGTTGAAGTCGGGGGCATCCAGGTAGGCGTCGAGGAACTCGCACGTCTCGTCGTTGATCTGTTCCTTGGGGAAGGAGAGCAGCGCGTTGAGGAAGTTGTCTCCCATCATGGCCATAGAGACGTTTTTCCAGTTTTCGGAAGCGTCGATGACAATCTGGTTCTTCTTGGGCTCGTGCCACGCGATCTTCTTGGACATGGGATACTGCCTGAGCACCAGCACGGCGTCGAGGATGCGCTTGACGAGGTCGGGCGGGTTCTTGAGCGCCTTTGTGTTTTGGATGCTCTTCTGGTCGATGGAGCCGAGCGCTTCGAGCGCGGCGTCCATGGCGGGCTGCGCCAGCTTGAGATCCTCCTCAGCCTCAATCTTACCAGCCTCGATCTGGTTAGCCTTGGCCGTGACACCCTCGACGATGACAGCCACCTTTGCCTTCTCCTTCTCGGCGACGGCGGTGGACGCGGAGATCTCCTTGAGGAGCTTCTCGGAAGATTTCTGAGCCTCGGCGAGATCCTTGTTCTTCTGCGTGAGCTCAACCTGCATCTTCTTCACGTCGCTCTTAGCCTCGAAGAGCTTGGACAGACCGCTGTTGATCTTGTCCGCGAGGACGTTGACGTCGTCCAGCTTCTTCTGGTAGAGGCTGCGGTATCCGTCGATGAAGGAGAGGTACGACTTGGGGGTGACGTAGACGTTTCGCCTGAACTTTTCAAAGTACTCCTTGCAAGCCGTGGTCACCGCGGTGTGCACGTGACCCATGTGCTGCTGGAGCAGCGCCTTGACGGACTCGTCGCACGCCATGTCGAAGTCACCGATGTACTTGGTGGACACCGCGATGAGGGCGTCCTGGGGCCAAGGGAGGAACCAGTCGATGGTGCACCCGTTGATGAGACCCGGGAAATTTCGAGCTCGAGTCGCGAATTTGTCGCCAACCGGGGAGAAGCAGAGGCACGTGTGGAGGTTGTCCCGCACCCTACCCAGGAAGAGCTGGTAGAGGTTCTCCCACGTGTCGGGCATGTCGGGGCACTCACGCTTGGCCACGGCTCGCATGTCGTTGACGATCATGTCGAGCTCATCCTTGGGGAAGAGACCCGCCACCTCGCCAGTCATCAAAATCTGGTTGATGAACTCGAGGAAGGATTCCTCCTTGACCTCGGCGTCGGTGAAGATGAACGCAACCTTCTGGCCCTTCAGACCCGCCACCTTGTACAGAGACTTGAGATCCTCGAACAACGCGCTCTGGTTGTACTGCTTCGAGATTGTAATCTGGAACGTGAACGCTCCGACGATGTACGCGGCCAGTCGGGTCAGCGACTGCTTACCCGACCCTCCCACGCCCACCAGCAGCGCGCTACCTCGGTCCATGCTCAGAAGCCTCGCGATGCGCATCATGTGCGTCAACGCGTCGGTGAACAGCACCAAGTCAAGCTTGACCGTCTTGGACGACTCGTTGAACGCGGCCATCTTCCTATCCGCGAGGTCCTTCACCATCTGAAGGTCAACCGAGGACTCGTAAAAGCTCGGGTTTGCTTCGAGGACGTCGCCCGTCTGATCGTCGATGACGGGGGGCCTCAAAAAGTCCACAAAGTACACGCGCTCCTCAACCTCCTTCGTGATCTTCTCGCCGAACGTGTCGCCGATGATCTTCTGGATCAACGAGTCGGTCCAGTCCTTGTCGTCGTACGACGTGAGCTTGTCCACAAAGACGCGCTCGCACTCGTGCCGCCAGAGCGCCACCAGGTACCCCTCGGGGGACTTGACGTTACCCCCAAACGGTGGGTGCTGCACGCCGCTCTTGAACCTGTCGCGCTCGGCGAGGATCAAGCCCTGGAACACCTTGCTGAGCTCGCGCATGTTGAACAGGTAGTGGAACTTGGCGGGGGTTGGGAGCATCTTGGTCTGGACCTTGTTCCAGAGGTCGATGGTGATCGGCACCAACTTCTCGGCGGCGGCGACGACGTTGGCGGAGAACACGTCCGACGCGAAGCGTCCGGCGACGAGCTGACCGAAGATGTTGTTGATGGCCGCCACGGACGGAAGAGGCACGTTGAAGATGCAGAAGTGCCTCTTCAAACGGTTGGGAATATCGTTCTTCCCGCCCCCCGGCGTGTTCATCGCCGCGAGGTACTGCACGTCGACAATCATCTTCATGTCTCCGATGGGTTTCTCCAGGGAGTACATGCCGCCCTCTTCCAGGAGCTGCCGGACAATCTCGTTGGTCACCTGGTCACCCCAGTCGTTCATCTGCGGCATGGAGATGTCGTCGACGAACACGATGAGCTTCTTGCCCGCGGGCGGGCCGAACGTTCGTCCTTGTCTCTTCTCAACAGCGCCCTCCACCGCTGTTTGGAACACCCCCGGCGTGGTGAGTGACGAGAAGGTGATGGGCTTGTTGAGCATCTTGTCCGGGTCGAATGAGCCGATGAACGACTTGATCGTGGTCGTCTTGGCGGTACCGGGCCCGCCCACGAATAGGGACGAGCCGTCGACTGAGCTCACCAGGTTCAGGGCGTACTCGAGTCGGACCGAGTCGAGGGTGGGGATGACGAGGCTTGCAAACTTGGGCTTCTCCTCCAGCCGCGGGTACTCCCACGTGGGGACGCGGTCGACCCACGGCGCCCACTCGGTGTTGTCCTCGTTGACGTAGTACTCGAACAGTGTATCGCCTGGTTCCATGTCGGGGACGTTGCCCTTGGCGAGTTCGCAGAGTTTAGCGTTGAACTTTGGTCTGTCCTCGGCGGGGAGCATGGCGCCCAGGGACCAGCAGATGCAGTAGATGAAGAACCGTTCGTAGTGGCCTTCGCTCAGGGTCTCCGGCTTGTCGCCCTCGCTGCTCGGCTTGAGACACGCCTGGAGCATGGTGAGCAGCGAGCCGACGGAGCAGAAGTCCCTGGAGACGTGCTCCCAGGGGATGCCCGACATGATGGGCTTGCACTCGAGCGCGATGAAGTGGGTGATCGGGTCGATGTACTTCTCGAACAAGGGCTTGAGCAGCGCGGATTCCTGCTTGCGTCGCTTATCGAGCCAGGACGCCACGAGGGGCTTCCAGCCGAGCTCAGTCTCGGATACGTAGATGATACCCGCGCGGGACACCGTCGCGGGTGACGCGTTGTTGAGGTTCTCGGGCTCAAAGAAAGCCTTCATCAAGCCGCTCATCTGCACGCGATCGCCGTTGGCGAGGGTGAGAACCTTGTTGTCGTCGAGCACGGTGTTGAGGTTCTCGATCCAGATGGCGTCGACCGGTCCGTCGAGCACGATCCAGGTGTTGTTCTTCTTCTCCTTCGCCGCCCGGCGCCACAGCACGGCGAAAACACCCTCGGTCCAGTCGCCCGTCGCGGCGTCGAGGCGGCCGAACATCTGCGGCGCGGTGATCGCCTTGGGGTTCATCTTCCAGACCACGTGCTTGTTACCAACCTCCGTGAGAGCGCCCGCGAGTGTCTCGCAGATGGCAGTCTTGCCGCTGCCGGTGGGCCCGACGAGCATGATACCGTGACGCACCAGGTAGGTCTCGTAGAGCTGGACGCACTTGGCGAGCCACGTGGGGTGGAGCTGAAGTCCCTTCTCGGTGGCAACCTTGGCCATCGCAGCTTCGATGTCGGGGAAGACAGCCTTGTCAGCCTTGATACCGGGGAAGATGTCGTCGATGAGGGAGAGGAACAAGGGAACGTCCTCGGCGACAAACTTGGACATGTTCATGTCGCGGAG